>Ga0247688_1000261_pt1 | contig 19492 bp, 9 predicted proteins | sample CNK29_metaG_FD_182718 | JGI IMG/M metagenome (GOLD analysis project Ga0247688, IMG submission 182718) | Soil microbial communities from Purdue University Martell Research Forest, Indiana, United States - CNK29 | ecosystem: Environmental > Terrestrial > Soil > Temperate forest > Bulk soil | place... | reverse complement strand
ACGCGCGCGACACGACCAGCGGCCGCGAAGGCATTGATCTCATCTCGCGCATCCAGGCGATCGATCCCTCATTGCCCATCGTCGTAATGACGGCCTGGGCCACGGTCGATCTCGCCGTCGAGACGATGCGCCGCGGCGTGCGCGACTTCGTGCAGAAGCCGTGGGAGAACGCGCGTCTCCTGCAAATTCTGCGCAAGCAAGTGAAGCACGCGCGGGCGCGCCGCAACGTGCGCGCGCGATTGGCCACCGGCCAAAAATCCGAGGCGCAACTCAAGCGCGAGTTGATCGAAGCACGCGAGCTGCAGGAAAACCTGCTCGCCACTTCACCGGCTGCGATTCCGGGTTTCCAGATAGCGACAAAATGGCAACCCGCGACGACGATTGGCGGCGATTACGTTGCATCCTTCGACATCGACGACAAGCACGCTGCGTTGTGCGTGGCTGACGTGGTCGGCCACGGTCTGCCGGCGGCGCTCTTGATGTCAAACTTTCAGGCGGCGTTGAAATCCTTAGCGCCGCAGCATCTATCGCCGGCGGAAGTCAGCACGCGCCTGAATCGCGTGCTCTACTCAAACATTCCCTTGCACAAATTCATCACCGCGTTCTACGGCGTTGTCGACATTCGGCAGCTCACGCTGGCGTTCACCAATGCCGGTCACAATCCGCCGGTACTGGTCCATGCGAACGGCGAATATTCACGACTTGAGGCCGGCGGCAGCGTGTTGGGCGCGTTTCCGCACATCGAGTACGCACAAGGCGAGATACAGCTTCACGAAGGCGATCGTCTTTTACTCTTCACTGATGGATTGAGTGAGGCCGTTGATCGGAACAACGAACAGTTTGGCGAGCAGCGATTGATCGATCTCCTGCGCGAGCATCGGCATCGCACCGCGGAAGAGCTGAAAGAAATCATCTTCGACGCCGTCGCGGAATTCTGCGCGCATGATTTCCGCGACGACGCCGCCTTGATGATCATTTCAGTTTAGCCACAAAGAAGCACAAAAGACTTTGTGACCTAAACACTCTAACTACTCCTTCCAGATCGCTCCCAGCCCCGCGTCCCACAGCTTCTTGTTCAGCGCCGGCAGGTCTTTGTTCTGGATTTCATCCGCGCGTGCCTTCAGCGTCGCCCACTGCGCGTTCAACTCCTTCATCCGATCGAGCGACGGCTGATTCACTCGCGGAATGTCGCTCTCCGTCTGATTGATCATGAACAAATAATTGGCCGTGAACTTGTTCGGAAAGTTTTCGACGTCGTCGTAAGCCTTCGACTTGCGCTGGACCATGTCTTCGTCCCACGCCTTCATCTTCTGCAACAACGCCTCACCGTCTTTCTTCACCGCGCTGTATTTTTCACCCGCGGGCAACGAACCAAGCAGCGACTCCAACTGCTTCTGCTTTTCAAACAGGCTGTTGACGAGCCGGTGCATCGTGATCAACTCCGTTTCCATGCTCGACATCGTGCGGTGATACTCGCTGTACGTCGCCGCGTCAGTCGGATAAAGCGGGTTCGCCAGAATCTCAGCGTCAGTCGAGAGCGACTGCCCACCCGGCAGCTTCACCGTGACGCTGTATTTTCCGGGTATCGCTTTGTGCGCGAGAAAACCGCCTTCGATGCGCACGTTGGGCACGCCCAACATCGTCGGGTAGCGCATGTCCCAAACAAACCGGTTCAATCCTTTCGCCTTCGGCAACACCGGATCCGGACGTGGGCCATTCTCGGAACGAATAACCTTCTCGTCGGCCTTTGACGTAAAAGTACGCACGACAGCGCCCGCGGCGTCTTTGATCTCCATCGTGATCACGTCATCTTTCTTCAACTCAGGCAGTTGATAGTAAATAACAACGCCCGACGCGGGATTCACGCCGCGGAACGTATTGGCGCCGGTGAATTCGTCGTCGGGGCGATCGAGTTCACTCGAGCTATTGACCAGGTATGCGCCGGCAGGTTGATACACCGCGAAAGAACTGACGTTGCCTTTGTACTGTCGCAGCACGTTCAGATCGTCGAGAATCCAGAACGCGCGACCCGACGTCGCCGCGATCAGATTTCCTTTGTGAATGCGAAGATCCGTCACGGGCGTCAGCGGCAGATTCAGTTGAAACGGCGACCAGTTCTTGCCGCCGTCCCACGAGATGAAGAGACCTAGCTCAGTCCCGGCGAACAGCAGATCGCGTCGCACATCGTCTTCACGCACCACGCGCGTGAACGCCTCCGGCGGCAGCCCGTTGTTGATCTTGGTCCAGGTGTTGCCGTAATCGGTGCTCTTGAAAAGTCCCGGCGTGTGGTCGTTGAACTTGTAACGCGTGGTCGCGATGTAAACCGTGGCTTTATCGTGCGGCGAGACTTCGATCGCATTGATCAAGCACTCGTCGAGGCCTTGCGGCGTGATGTTCTTCCAATTCGCGCCATTGTCGCGCGTCACGAAAACATAACCATCATCGCTGCCGGTGTAGATCACGCCCTTCTCCAGCGGCGACTCCATGATGTAGCTCAACGTGCCGTAGTTTTCCGCGCCGACGGCTTCGTTCGTGTATGGGCCACCACCTTTACCCTGCTTCTCTTTTATATTGCGCGTTAGATCCGGCGAGGCTTCTTTCCACGTTCGGCCCATGTCGCTCGTCTTCAACAGATATTGCGAGCCGTGATAGAACGTGTTCGGTTCGTGCTTGCTCCAGATGATCGGCGAGTTCCAGTTGAAACGATACTTGATGTCTTTTGCGTCCATGCCGAGGTATTGAATCGGCGCGGCCATCACGCTCGTCGAGGCGTTTGCCTTCACGTTGAGCACTTCAATCGTGCCCTGATAACTGTCGCCCATCACGTACTTCGGATCGTCAGGATCGAAAGCCAGAAACGCACTCTCGCCACCGGCTGACGGCGTCCAGCTCGACGGCCCGATGCCGCCGCTGCCCAACTCGCGACTCGCGATCGAAACGGACGTGTTGTCCTGCTGGCCGCCGTAGATTCGATACGGAAACTGGTTGTCGACGTTGATGCGATAAAACTGCGCGGTCGGCATGTTGCTCTGCGTGCTGAAACTCTTGCCGCCGTTGAACGTGACCGCTGATCCGCCGTCGTTTGAAATGATGAAGTTGTCAGGATCGTTGGGGTTGATCCAGAGATCGTGAAAGTCGCCGTGCGTTCCCGAGATCGATTCCCACGTTTTGCCGCCGTCAGCGGAGCGCAACGCAGACGCGCTCATCACGTAAACAGTGTTTTCGTTTTTCGGATCGACAAAGAGTTCGATGTAATACCACGCGCGTTGGACCAATCGGTGATCGTTGGTGATGCGGCTCCACTTCTTGCCGCCGTTCGTCGAAACAAACAAGCCGCCCGCTTCCTTGTCGGAATCGCTCTCGATCAGCGCGTAAACTTTTTCCGGATTCGAACGGCTCACGGCGATCGCCATCTTGCCCATTTCTTCAGGCAAGCCGTCTTTCATTTTCTGCCACGTCTCGCCGGCGTCGGTTGATTTGTAAAGGCCACTGCCTGGACCACCGCTGATCACTTTCCACGGCAACCGGCCATGTTCCCACATCGCCGCGTAAAGGATGCGCGGGTTGGTCATGTCCATCGACAACTCAGCCGCGCCGGTTTTGTCGTCAACAAACAGCACGTTCTTCCAGGTTGCGCCGCCGTCGGTTGATTTGAAAATGCCGCGTTGCGGTGTATGGCTGTAAAGCGCGCCCTGGGCTGCGACCCACAGCGTGTTTGGATCTTTGGGATGAATGACGATGCGCGAGATGTGCTGCGTTAGCTCGAGCCCGACGCGCTTCCACGTTTTGCCCGCGTCAGTCGATTTGTAAACGCCGTCGCCGTGGTGCGTCATCACGCCGCGCACCGCGTGTTCACCCATGCCGACGTAAACAACGTTTGGATCGCTTTCGGAAACGGCGATCGCGCCGACGGAACCAGTCTTGAAGTAACCATCGGAAACGTTGCGCCAGCTAATTCCCATGTCTTCCGTCTTCCAAAGGCCGCCGCCGGTTGTTCCCATGTAATAGGTTTTGGGATCGCCGACCACGCCGGTGCCGCAGACGGAACGGCCGCCGCGAAATGGTCCAATCGAGCGCCATTTCAGCGGCTTGAAAATCGAGTTGTAGTCGTCAGGCGCAGGAGTTGGCGTTGTTTGGGCCGGCGTTGCGATGGGAAGACGGAGCACACAAATGGACAAAACGAGCAGGGCGAGCAGGTTTTTCGGCATTTAGAAGGTTCCTCATCGGGCAGAATTTGCCGCAGATGATACACAAAATTCAGGCGTGTTCGATCTCATCAATTACAAACTTCGACATTAGGCCGTTGCCGATGAGCTTGATGCCGCGCTGGTGCATTTGCGTGAGGAGTTGCTTGCCGTGCTCGTCGATGAAACACACGTTGGTGAGATCGACGACGGCCGGAACGGGTAATTCCCCCGCTTCGGCACGCTGCCAACATTTTTGCAGTTCGCTAACGGAGTCGCCGGCGAGCCGCCCTTCGATAAACAGGCTGACGTCGCCCGCGATGTCTTGAGTGGTGATTCTTAACACAAGTACCTTCCAGCCCCGCGCCATGAGCAAGCGCCTTGCCACACCGCTTTCCCTGTTCCTCTCTGCCTCTATGGTTCAGGGTTTTATGAAGAACGAAACAACCACAGAGGCACAGAGACACAGAGAAAACCGGGAAGGCGGTGACAGCGTGCTGCCAAATGGCGGTATATCGTCAGTGAAGCGCGGCGCGCCTTTGCCGCCGGGTAGGTGGTCAAGTATGCTGTCAGGAACCGTCCTACAGGAATTTTGAAGTGAATACATCTCCCGCTCCGGTCGCAATCGCTGATGAAGAGGCCAGGAAGTATCTAACGCTTCTCGAACTCTCGAAAGCCATTGCCGCGCACCGGGATCTCTCCGGACTCTTTCACGACCTCGCGTGCCGTCTCAAAAGCCTCGTCGATTTTTCGCATCTCGGCGTGCTGCTCTACGACCCGAAGCGCAATCTCCTGCGCTTTCACCTGATCGAATCGTGTGAGCCGGCGCAATGGCAACCGGCGTTGGAAATACCGATTGAGGGCTCGATCGCGGGTTGGGTTTGGGAAAAACAGGAAGCCGTCGTCATTCGCGATCTGGAAACGGAAGAGCGTTTTCCTTACGCGAAAGGATTGCTCGAACGACCCGTGAAGTCGATCTGCAGTGTGCCTTTGACCACAGCGCATCAACGGCTCGGCGTTGTCAATTTCTGGACTGACAAACCCGGCGCTTACGATCAACTCGACATCGAATTTGTGAACCTCGTCGCGGCGCAGATCGCCGTCGCGGTCGAGGCGCAGTGCTACCAACACAAGATCGCGCACGAGCGCGATCGTTCGCAACTGCTTTTGGAAGTCAACAACACGCTGATCTCAAACCTGAATCTCAGCGAGTTGCTCTCGGCGATCTCAAACTGCCTGCGACGCGTGATTCCGCACGATGCCGCCGGCCTCGCACTTTACGATCGCACGATCAAGAAACTTCGGCTCACCGCGCTCGATTTCCCAACCGACGAAAACATCTTCGTCGCGGATGAGATCATCGACATTGAAGGCACTCCCGGCGGCCGCTCCTTTACGACGCGCCAGCCCGTCATCAGCGGTCCCGATGCTCCGCCAAAATCCGTCGCCCGGCGCGCCGGCCTCAAGTCCGGCTGCACGGTTCCACTGGTTTCACACGATCGCGCGCTCGGCATTCTCGGCGTCGGCAGTTTGAAAGAGGACGCGTTCACTGACGACGATGCCGAGTTGTTGAATCAGGTCGGCAAGCAAGTGGCGATCGCCGTCGAGAACGCGCTCGCTTTTCGCGAGATCGACGAACTCAAGAACCAACTGAAAGAAGAGAAGCTTTATCTCGAAGAAGAGATTCGCACGGAATACAACTTCGAAGAGATCATCGGCAACAGCCCGGCGCTGAAACGCGTTTTGCAGGAAGTCGAAACCGTTGCCGCGACCGATTCAACCGTGCTGATCTACGGCGAAACCGGCACGGGCAAGGAACTGATCGCACACGCGATTCACAACCTGAGCCAGCGTCGCGAACGAACGCTCGTGAAAGTAAACTGCGCGGCAATTCCGACCGGACTGCTTGAAAGCGAGTTTTTTGGTCACGAACGCGGCGCGTTCACGGGCGCGGTCGATCGCCGCATCGGCCGGTTCGAACTAGCTGACAAAGGAACGATCTTTCTCGACGAAGTCGAAGACATCCCGCTCGAGTTGCAATCGAAACTGCTGCGCGTGCTTCAGGAGCACGAATTTGAACGCCTTGGCAGCTCGCGCACGCAACGCGTCGACGTTCGCGTCGTCGCCGCAACCAACTCGGATCTCGCCGAGCTGGTCGCGGAAAGAAAGTTTCGCAGCGACCTCTACTACCGCCTGAACGTGTTTCCGATCAATGTGCCGCCGCTGCGCGAGCGCACCGAAGACATTCCGCTTCTGGTGCACTTCTTCGCGAACCGATTCGCGCAACAGATGCGCAAGAAAATCGAGAGCGTGCCGAAAGAGACGATGGCCGCGCTGGTGAGTTACAACTGGCCGGGCAACATTCGCGAGCTGCAGAATCTGGTGGAGCGCGGCGTTATTTTGTCGCGTGGGTCGACGCTCGAGATTCCGTTGACGGAGTTGGAACGCTCGCGCCGCGCGGCAAGTCAAAGCGACGGATCGGGCACGCTGGAATCAGTTGAACGAGATCATATTCTTCGCGTGCTCAGTGAAACGCGTTGGGTTATCGGTGGGCCAGGTGGCGCCGCCGCTCGTCTCGGAATGAATCGCACCACGCTCAATCATCGCATGCGAAAACTCGGCATCCGCCGTCCTCAGCCGCAACGCCCGTGACCGCTGCTCGTCATCTGGCAGCATGTTGTCACGCCTTCCGAGACAATCAACCACAGAGACACAGAGAGACGGAGAAAACCAGTAGCGCGGCGTTGCCCTAAGCTCTTTGCCCGAAACTGTTTTTTCTCTGTGTCTCCGTGTCTCTGTGGTTATTTTCCTTGAACAACCGTTAACCACAGAGACACGGAGAAAACAGTCCAGGGCCGAGTGGCAAGCTGCTTGCAATAGCTTCCGCACAAATGAGGTGGGCATAACGACAGGGAACACGGGCCGAGCTTGAGGGGGCGCGCCTGTGTTCAAAAGTGGGTGAACTTGGAACTGGCAGGGGTTCGGGCGCAAGTTCACCCACTTCGTGTTTCTAAAATCAGACGAGGCATACCAGCGTGACGATCCTAAGGTCAACTCAAAACCTTCTCAGCCGGCAAAAACTCATCGCGTCGCTCGCAATCGCGGTGATGGCGTTAGGTGTAATTGCGATCATTATCATTGTGCGTTCAGGCAAATCGGCGCAGGCCGCGCCGACGGCGCCGGAAGTCGAGGTGACGCAGGTCAAGCAGGAGAATGTGCCGATCTATCGCGACTGGGTGGCCACCACCGATGGCATGGTCAACGCCGAAATCAAAGCGCAAGTCACCGGCTACCTTCTGAAGCAGGACTACAAAGAAGGCTCGCTCGTGCAAAAGGGCCAACTGCTTTTCGAGATCGATCCGCGCCCGTTTCAGGCGGCGCTGGATCAGGCAAAAGGGCAACTCGCGCAGTTTCAGGGACAGCTCGAACAAGCGACGTCGCAAGTGAGCCAGGCGGAAGCGCAAGTGGGTCAGGCAACCAGCCAGGTGTCGCAGGCGCAGGCTCAGCTTCAAGCCGCGGAAGCTAACCAGGTCAAAGCTCAACTCGACGTAAACAAGTACGCGCCGCTCGCGCAACAGAAAGCAGTGACGCAACAGGAATACGACAATGCAGTCCAAGCAAACAAAGCGTCGGGCGCGCAGGTTGAAGCGGCGAAAGCCGGCGTTGAATCCGCGCGTTCGCAGTTGCGTCTCGCCAACGCACAGGTCGGGACCGCGAAAGCCGCAATCTCCACTGCCAAAGGCCAGGTTGAAAACGCGGCCGCGGCAGTCAGGACCGCTGAACTCAATCTCGGGTTCACGCGGATCGTTTCGCCAATCGACGGCATCGCCGGCATCGCACAGGCGCAGGTCGGAAACTTGATCAGCGCCAACGCAAACAACAGCACGCCGCTGACAACAGTTTCGACAGTCGATCCGATCAAAGTTTATTTCACGCTGAACGAGCAGGAGTATCTTGAGTTCACGAAGAAGGATCTGATCGCCGCCCAGCCCGGCGCGAGCGTGGCGAATCTCGATTTGCAACTGGTGCTGTCGGACGGCACTGAGTATCCGCACAAAGGAAGTTTTCTTTTCGCCGATCGGCAGGTCGACGCGAAGACCGGCGCGATTCGGTTAGCCGGCGTGTTTCCAAATCCGAACAACGTGCTGCGTCCGGGACAATTCGGGCGCATCCGCGCGACCACGAGCACGAAGCAAGACGCGCTGTTGGTGCCGCAACGTGCCGTGGCGGAGTTGCAGGGAAGTTATCAGGTTGCCGTGGTCGGCAGTGACAACAAAGTGAGTCTTCGCCCAGTGAAGGTGGGAGACAGAGTCAACAACATGTGGATCATCAACGAAGGCCTGAAGGCCGGCGAACGTGTGGTGGTTGAAGGAACGCAGAAAGTGCGGCCCGGCATGGTTGTGAATCCAGTAAACAAATGATTTCCAAGATCTTTATTGATCGCCCCATCGTGGCGATGGTGATTGCCATCATCACGGTTCTAATCGGTCTCGTGGCGATGGGAGTGTTACCGGTAGCGCAGTTTCCCGACATCATTCCACCGCAGATCATCGTTTCCACCACCTACACCGGCGCAGATGCGGTAACCATCGAACAGTCAGTCGCGACGCCGCTCGAACAGCAGATGAACGGCGTGGACAACATGCTTTACATGCAGTCCACGAACGCGAACGACGGCACGATGGCTTTGACGGTGACGTTTGACGTCGACACCGATCCGAACATCGATCAGGTCAACGTGCAGAATCGCGTCGCGCAGGCGCAACCGAATCTTCCGACTGACGTCACGCAGTTTGGCTTGACGATGCGCAAGTCGACGGGCTTGCCGATGCTGGTGATCTCGCTCTTCTCGCCAAACAAGACTTACGACTCACTATTTCTCGCCAACTACGCGAACATCAACATCAACGATGCCCTTTATCGCGTGCCGGGCGTCGGCGAGGTGCGGCTGTTTGGCGCGAGCGATTACGCGATGCGCATCTGGGTCAAACCAGACGTGCTCGCTAAGCTCGGCCTGACGGTTCCGGATCTCGTCACCGCTGTCCAGCAACAGAGCACGGTGAATCCGTCCGGACAACTCGGAGCGGAGCCGGCGCCCACGGGGAAGGAAAAGACCTACACGGTGCGCGCACAAGGCCGGTTGCAAACGCCGGAAGACTTCGGCCAGGTCGTCGTGCGTTCCAATCCTGACGGTTCGATCGTCCGCTTGAAAGACGTGGCGCGAATCGAGCTTGGTGCGTTGAACTATCAACAGTTCACGCGTTTCAACGGCCAGCCCGGCAGCATCATCGCCGTGTTTCAAACGCCCGGCTCAAATGCGCTCGCGGTCGCCGACGGCGTGAAGAAAACGATCGCGCAGTTGAAGCAACGCTTCCCGAACGATCTCGATTACAAAATTTCTCTCGATACGACGCTGCCGGTCACGCAAGGCATTCGCGAGATCGTCGAGACGCTCGTGATCGCGATCGTTCTCGTGTTGCTGGTCGTGTTTCTGTTCCTGCAGAACTGGCGCGCGACGCTGATTCCGATGATTGCCGTGCCGGTGTCGCTGATCGGAACGTTCGCTGTCTTTCCGCTGCTCGGTTTTTCCATCAACACGCTTTCACTCTTCGGACTCGTGCTCGCGATCGGTCTCGTCGTCGACGACGCGATCGTCGTGGTTGAAGCCGTCGAGCACCATATCGAAGAAGGCATGACGCCACGCGAAGCGACCTTGCTGGCGATGCGAGAAGTTTCCGGCCCGGTGATCAGCATCGCGCTGATTCTCGCGTCGGTGTTTATTCCGATCGCGTTTGTGAGCGGCATTCAAGGCCGCTTGAACAAGCAGTTTGCGGTGACCATCGCGATCTCAGTGATCATCTCGGCGTTCAATGCATTGACGTTGTCGCCGGCGCTGTCGGCGTTGTTGCTACGGCCGCGGAAAGAATCGACGGGCGTTCTCGGCCGGTTCTTTGGCGGCTTTAACAAGTGGTTCACGCGCGCGACGCATGGTTACGTCAACTGGAGTCACGTGCTGATTCGCAAAGCCGTGATCGGCGCGCTGATTCTGCTCGTGTTCGGCGTCGTCGACCTCTTCGTCGTGAAGCAATTGCCGACGAGCTTTTTGCCGGAAGAAGACTACGGTTACATGTTCGTGAACGTGCAGCTTCCGCCCGCGGCGTCGCTCGAACGGACCAACGAAGTTTGCAAGAAAGTCGAAGACATTCTTTCGAAGACGGAAGGCGTCGAGTATTACAACGCGATCGGCGGCTTCAGTCTTTTGAATCGCGTGTCGGCGAGTTACAACGGTTTCTTCTTCGTCGCGTTGAAGCCCTGGGAAGAGCGCAAGTCAGCGCAACTTCAGGCGCGCGCGATCTCGCAAACGTTGAATGCGCAATTAGGGAAGAACATTCCCGAAGCGGCGGCGATCGCCTTCATGCCCCCGTCGATTCCGGGACTCGGCAGTTCCGGCGGTTTCTCTTTCTGGCTGCAGGATCGCAGCGGCGGTTCGATCGATTTTCTCGATCAAAACTTGCAGAAGTTTCTCGAAGCGGCGCGCAAGCGGCCGGAGCTTGCGGGCGTTGTGTCGCCGTTCTCCGCGTCAGTGCCGCAGGTTTATGCCGACGTCGATCGCGACAAGGTCTTGAAACAAGGCGTCGCGGTGAAAGACGTCTATCAGACGTTGCAGGCTTATCTCGGCGGACAGTTTCTGAATCAGTTCAATCGCTTCGGGCGGCAGTGGCGCGTGTTTCTGCAAGCTGAAGGCGAAGACCGCATGGACGAACGCAGCCTCGAGCAGTTTTACGTCCGCAACAACGATCAGCAGATGGTCCCGCTTTCTTCGCTGGTGACAACGAAGCGGATCACCGGGCCGGAGTACACGAACCGTTTCAACGTGTATCGCGCGGCGCAGGTCATCGGCGCGGCGGCGCCGGGTTACAGTTCGGGCCAGGCGATGGAAGCGTTGGAAGAAGTCGCCCGCCAGACGTTGCCGCCGGAGATTGGTTACGACTGGGCCGATCTCTCATATCAGGAACGACAAGCATCGGGCACGGGCTTCGGCATCTTCGCGTTGTCACTGGTGCTGGTGTTTCTGATTCTCGCGGCGCTTTACGAAAGCTGGTCGTTGCCGTTTTCAGTTTTGCTGACGGTGCCGATCGCGATCTTCGGCGCGTTTCTCGGCTTGTGGTTGCGGAAGTATGACCTTGACGTCTACGCGCAGATCGGGCTGATCGTGTTGATTGGTTTGGCGGCGAAGAACGCGATTCTGATCGTCGAGTTTGCGAAGGCGGAACTCGAAAAGGGCCGCGGCGTTGTCGATGCGGCACTCGAAGGCGCGCGTCTGCGCTTGCGGCCGATCTTGATGACGTCGTTCGCGTTCATTCTCGGATGTTTGCCGTTGTGGTTTGCTTCCGGATCGGGCGCGGCGTCGCGGCGGATTCTCGGCACGGTCGTGATCGTCGGCATGTTGGCGGCGACGATCATCGGTATTTTTATTATTCCAGTCGCGTTCTACCTGGTAGAGCAGTTAACAACACGGATGAAACGGAAATCCGTGTCATCCGCGATCACGACTGTCTTGGTAATCGGATTTTTGCTGGGTAGCGTGCGCGGTCAAACGCCGGACAAATTTCGCGGAGTCGATCCCGCAGCTACGACCACTACGCAGTCGATCGGCGACTTGAAGTGGTTCGAAGTCTTCAAAGATCCGGCGCTGCAGAATCTGATCAACCGCGCGATGGTCCGCAACTACGACCTGCGCGCAGCAGTGGCGCGCATCAACGCCGAACGCGCGAATCTCGGCCTGGCGCGCTCGAACCAGTTTCCGCAGTTTGCAGCGACCGGAGACGTGACGACTGCGCGCACTTCGCAGAACGCGCAGGTGATTCCGGGACAAGGCGGCCGAACACGCAGCGTGGGCAGCGTCTTTCTCAACCTGCTGAATTTTGAACTCGACATTTGGGGACGAAGGCGCGACGAAACCAGGGCTGCGCACGCGCAGTTGCACGTCGCCGAAGAAGATCGCAAAGCCGTGATGACGACGGTGGTCAGCGACGTCGCTACCGGTTATTTCAGTTTGCTCGAACTCGAAAGCGAACTCGACATCGCGAGACGCACCCTCGCCACGCGCGAAGATTCACTCAAGCTGATTCGCGCCCGCGAGCAGAACGGCATCGCCACGCAACTCGACGTGCGACAAGCTGAAGAACTCGTCTACCAGGCATCGCAAACGATTCCCGACACCGAGCGGCTGATCGAACAAACCGAGAACCAGATCAATCTCTTGCTCGGCGACAATCCCGGCCCGGTCACGCGCGGCAACACGCTGGACCAACAACAAGAACTCCCGGCAGTTCCTGCCGGCTTGCCGTCGTCGCTGCTCGAACGCCGCCCGGACATTCGCGCTGCCGAACAGAATCTCGTGTCTCAGCGCGCGCTCGTGTCCGCGGCGCGCAAGGCTTACTTTCCGACGATCAGCCTGACCGGCCTCTTGGGTTTTCAAAGCAATCAACTGTCGAATCTCTTCACTGGCCCAAGCAGCGCGTGGAGTTTCGTGCCGCAGATCACGCAGCCGATCTTCACGGCCGGCCGACTCAAATCAAACGTGAAGTTCTTTCGCGCGCAACAGGAACTCGCGGTGGTGCAGTATCAGCAAACGATTCAAACTTCTTTTCGTGAAGTTTCGGATGCGTTGATCGCGTATCGCAAAGTGAAAGAGATTCGCACGCAGCAGGAACTGCTCGTGACGACGTTGCGCGATCGGTCGAAACTGGCTTATCTCCGTTACGAAGGCGGCGTCGACACGTTGCTGAACGCGCTCGATGCAGACCGCGATCTCTTCGACGCCGAGCGCAATCTGACGCTGACAAAACGCGACGAACTCTTGTCGCTGGTCCAGTTGTACAAGGCCCTGGGCGGCGGCTGGCAGTAAACACAGATTACACAAACGGGATGCATTCCCAATCCGTGTTAGTCTGTGGCTTATGTCGATCGCGTCCGCACGGCAGCGCTTGCTGCAAGTTGCCAGTCTTTCGTTGCTGCTCGGGCTAACGGCCGCGATTGCGTCGCTCGTATTTTTCGGCTGGCTCGCTGACGAGGTTCTCGAAGGCGAGACGCGCCACTTCGACGACGTCACACGCGCCGCAGTTCACACGCTTGCTACGCCGTCGTTGACGACCGCCATGCGCGGCATTTCGTTTCTCGGGTCTGCTCTTTTTCTCACCATCGTCACGATCGTAATCGTCATCGTGTTTGCGTTGCGCAAGTGGGGACGCGAAGCCAAGCTCCTGGCGATCACGATGATCGGCGCCTGGATCCTGAACACCACACTGAAACTCGCCTTTGCGCGGCCGCGACCCGTTCCGTTTTTCAATCTGACTAAACCTGAGACGTACAGTTTTCCGAGCGGGCACTCGCTGGCAAGCTGCTGCTTCTTCGCGGGCCTCGCGGCGATTCTGTCCGGACGCGTGAAAAACCGGAACACACGAATCATCATCTGGATCGTCGCGTCGGCGATGTTTCTCTTGATCGGGCTCTCGCGGATCTACCTCGGCGTGCACTACACGACAGACGTGCTGGCGGGATTCGCGGCGGCTTTGATTTGGATTTTGGTGGTGAGGTTCGTGGAATTGCGGTTGGCGCGCATCAAGAAACGAAGGCAAGCTACAGATTACGCAGAAAAGTCTGTGTAATCTCTGGATGGATTTCGGTTGAAAAGTGAGTTAATCTCTCACCCGCGAAAGGCTCATTACCTCCGATGGCCTACGACGACCTCGACAATACCCAGTCTCGCCGCGACAAGCAAAACGGTCGCACCTTGAGAAACATCGACCCTGCGAATTCCCATTTCATTGGCCGTTTAGCCGAGTTGGCGCAGGTACATCAGATAGTTTCGCGTGAGCGCCAGTTGGCTGTGATCACCCCCGCGCAGGCACGCGCTGGTCTCGGCGCAACGGCGTTGGCGGTTCAGTATGCGCATGTGTTCGCGAATGAGTACGACGGGGGCTGCTGGCAGGTGCAGTGCCGCGATCGGCAAGACCCGGTCAGCGCAGTGTCGTCGGAGCTAAGAGTCAGATTCAACGGGTCTCACCGCTGTTTGTTACTGCTTAATGACGTCGACCGGCCGGAGTTGCTCGAATTCAATCAGATCAAACAGGTGCTTTGCGGTGATGCACGCGCTGATTGGCTGGACGTCATCGCGACGACGCGAGCGGAAGAAACAAGCTCGTCTGCGGCTGCGGAGCGGGCGATCGTGCGAATAGCCGAGTTGCCGAAGGCTGACGCTGTCGCTCTGATCGAATCGTTTCAGCCAAACGGAAAATTTGTACGAGAGGGCGATCGCGCCGCGGCACGAGAGATAGCGAAGTTGCTCGGCGGGTTCACGCTGGCAATCGAAGTTGCTGCGGCCCATCTCGGCCACCTCGGCCGGGAAGAGACGTTCGATCGTTTCGTCCTACGACTCGAGGCCGAAGGTTTGGCGAACGAACATGCCGGCAGTGAGAGCGGCAAAACGCTCGATCAAAAGCGCCTGAGCGCTGCGCTGTACTCTACGGTCGAGCGTTTGAATGAGTCGGAAAGGACGATACTGTTTCGCGCTGCGTTATCTGGGTCCGAGCCACTCATATTGCCAGAGTTCAAATCGCTTATAGCGGCTGAACTTTTCGAACTATCCGTCGAGTCAGCGCAGACGTCGTCGCAGGCCTGGAGCACTCTGGTGCGTCGCTTCCTGGACTTGCGACTATGGCAACCAACAAGCGCGAAAGATAATAGCGGCGAGCCACTCGTCGTCCGAATGCACGCACTGTTGCGAGATTCGTTGGTGCACGTTCTGCCCGCGCCGCCTGGCAAAGCAAGAGACGGGGTGGTCGACAAGTCTAAGGAGTTCTTACAGCTTGAAAGAGGAATTTCTGGATTACGTGAACTCCTTAATAGTCATCCTCCTGGTGCGATGGCTGGCGTATTCGAGAGTCACGCACCCGCTGGGCTCAAACCTCTCGACGACAACGTCATGTTCACGGTCTATCGGCGCAAGACCGTTGCTCCAAACAAATGGTATCCGCTCCTCGCTTTCGCTCATCTCTCTGAGCGCCGCGCTGACGCGCCACCGGACGAACCCGATCCGGTCGCTGAAGTAAAACGCCAGGCTGAGATAGTTCTCGGTAAATCCGTCGCCGACTACAAGCAGTCAACTCAAGACAGCGCCGCCTCAATCCCGCAGTCCGGCGAACTGACATTCAGACCATACGCGGAAGGCGTGGAGTTCAATCCATCGAGCCGAAGTTTTCGGTGGGAAGAATCAGTTCACCGTGAGGAATTCAAGATGCGCGCTGCCGCGGAGTTGGACGGCCAGACTACCCGCGGCTGGCTGCGCGTTTATCTTGGTCCGCTGATCATTGCGCAAGTGAACCTGACGTTCAGCGTCGACAGCAAAGCCGTCACGCAGCCAGTCTGGCCGGACGACACGAGATCAGCGCGACCTTCGCGCAAGATCTTTGCGTCCTACTCACACAAAGACAAATCAATCGTCGAGCACATTGAAAAGATCGTCAGCGAGTCTCATCTTGGTTTCGAGTATTTGCGCGACACGACGAAGTTGCGATCGGGCGAGATTTGGAACGACGAGCTGATGCGCATGATCGATGCAGCGGACATCTTTCAGCTTTTCTGGTCGACGAACTCGATGGTTTCGAAATATGTGCAGCAGGAGTATCAGTATGCGCTTTCACGTTCGGAGCCGGATTTTGTACGGCCAGTCTATTGGGAAAAGCCGTTTCCGGAGCGGCCTGATGAAGGACTACCGCCCGAGGAGTTGAGGTGTTTACATTTCGAGGAGATGACGATTGCCGATACGGCGCCGCGAATGTCACCGCCGGTGAGGGACGACGTAGCGTGGTTCAGCATTCCAAATGAAACGACCAAGACGATGCGTTTTGAACGTCTAGCTCCGGAGTTGGCGCCACCACGCCTCAAACGGGAACACACCGTTGACGAGGATACGACGATCGATGCTGAGTATCTGGAAGTCCAGCCAGACACACGTTACGACTGGAAATCCGATGATGACGAACTGCTTCCCATGAGTGCACCTCAGAGCGCGTCTTATGAATCGATGGAAGCGCCGATGCTGCGAAGGTCAGCACCGCTCGCAAAGTCCGCACCGACTCTGGGAGACTCGGCTTTACGGCGATCTGGTCTTCGTGGTTCTGCGTTGAAAATCATCGGGGTCGCCGCCATGGTGGTTCCCATCCTCCTGGTCGCGCCCTTGTTTCTCATGACGATGATGAACACTGCTTCTTCGGTAGCGGCGCCGAGCGGCGGAGCGTCGGTGCTCTTGCTGTTACTGCTAGGCGGTGCGCTGAGCTTCCTGATCGGCGTCGTGCTCTTCATCCTGTCAAGAAATCGCTAACCGAACATGGTGACGATTGGAGTAACCGGCCATCGCCGTCTCACCGAACTCGACCGGATCAACGCCGGCATCGACGAAGCGCTCCAGCAAGTCACCCAGCGCTATTCCAACGAAAGCTTGACCGTACTTTCATCGCTGGCCGAAGGCGCCGACCGCCTGGTCGTCAAACGTATTCTCAAACGCGCTGGCGCTCGTCTGATAGTCCCACTTCCACTGGACCAGAATGAGTATCTGAAAGACTTTGGCTCGGAAGAGTCGCGGCGCGAGTTTCTTGAACTGCTGTCGCGCGCTAATGAAGTAATACCCGCGCCGGGTGTAGACGACCGCACACGAGCTTACGAGATCGCCGGCAAATACGTACTGGACCATTGCGACGTGCTCTTCGCAGTCTGGAACGGAGAAGCGGCGCAAGGGCGAGGCGGAACCGCGCAAGTTGTCGCCGAGGCCAGGCAACGAATACTACCAATCGCCTGGATTCGTGCCGGCAACCGGATTCCGGGGACTGAGAGGCCCACGTCATTAGGAACCGACCAGGGAAAACTAGAGCTGGAAAACTTCGCCTGATACATGACAACGACCACAAACGTGTCTACCATGATTCCCTTCCGGTTTCGGGTGGGCGTGCTTGAGCCGTTGACGGAGGCTGAGCGTGAAGCGATTGAGGAAACGCTAAAGACCGCAGTTCTTAATCTTTGCGATAAAGAATCAAGAAAACTACTGCAACGCGCTAAGCACACGACTCTCGCCTTCAGTTACGTCGAACTCACAGACGATACGCTCAATGGCATCGACCTCCTGCTGGTCCACGAGGATGATCTCGACATCAACGTCCGGGCGCGCGATCTCCGCCGGCCGGTAGTCAGGGTGTCAAAGACCAATCCCACCGAATTCAAGCTTGCATCAGGAATCGGTTTATCCGCACACGCGGTGACTGGAATCGATCGCTTTAATGCGTATTCAGTGTCCGACGCTGAACAACGTGCCTACCTTGAGAATCTCTACAAAGATGTTTTCGCCGGAAGCGATCGCTTGCCGCAGCACGTCAAGCAATCAGTCCGCGACGAGTTGATGCCTTTTTACGTTCGCGCGTCACTCGTGGCGAAATCCAATCAAACGCTCTATTACCGGGCCGGATTGATTGTTTATTCCTTTTCGGCATTGGCAGTGGGGGCAGTCGCAATCGGCACCTTAAAGCCGGATGTTGCGCCGTGGGCTTTTGGGCTGGAACTATTTTTTCTACTCATAATCGTCGGAGTTATATTGCTTACGACCTACAAGCACGCGCACAAGAATTGGATCGAAGCCAGATATCTCACCGAGCGGATCCGCGCGGCAATATTCTTGACGACCTGCGGCGTGAAGACTTCGACTGTGGAGCAGCCGGCCAACGTCGGCGTAACGGGAAGGCCCGACGAGTGGATGACCATCGCCTTCAACGAAATCATTGGCCGGCTTAATGTGCCTCAACCGCTTGCCGTGAAAACATTGGTCGACTTCATACGTCAAAAGTGGGTTAAGAAACAGATTGAGTTTCACGAAGCCAAGGCGCGGAGCGCGGAGAGAAAGAGTCGTGTGCTCGAGCGCATGGGGCTGATGATTTTTATCGCAGCCGTGGTCGCCGCTCTGGCACATCTTTTACTACACCGCGTTCACATGGAGGCGCTCGAAGTTCACCTGGATGCGTTCGGGAAGTATCTGACTTTTGCAGCAATCTTTCTTCCGGCTGGAGGTGCGGCGATAGGCGGAATCCGTGCACATCGAGAGTATTCACGGCTGGCCGAGCGCAGCAAGAACATGGAGCAGAGCCTGACGAGGTTGAACGCCGAGCTTTCAAATCAGATATCACGTGAACAACTGACCGACGTCCTGACGCGGCTTGAAGCGCTTACGCTGCTGGAACTGCAAGATTGGTTGATGTTGATGAGTTTGGCGAAGCTCGAAGCGTCCGCCTAAGGCAAGCCACAGATACGCAGAATCACAGCCTCAATCGCAACTCGACTGAAAGACCGCCGTCGGTCGCGTTCGCAGCCGCCACCGATCCGCCGTGCATGCGCACTGCGCGTTCGGTGATCGCGAGACCGAGCCCGGTGCCGCCGCCACTCTGCCGATCGCGCGCATCCTCGGCCCGATAGAACGGCTGAAAAATCCTGTCGAGCGCATCAGCCGGAACGCCTTTGCCGCGATCGCGCACGCTGATCACCGCGAAACTATCGCCGCCGCCGTTCTGCCGCTTCAGCGCGACTTCCACCGCCGTTCCTTCCGGCGTGAAACGAACCGCGTTACGCACGACGTTCTCAACCGCACTGCGCAGCAATTCTTCAACGCCCGTGATCGAACACTTCTCGGTCCAAACCACCTGCACCGAACGATTCGTGCTGCGCGCTTCGTAATCCGCGTCTTCCGCCACGTCGCGCACCAGCGTCGCGAGATCGACGTTGGTCCGTTTGCGCCCGTCAGTGCCACTCTCGAGACGCGTCAACGTCAACAGTTGGCTGATCATCTCGTTGAGATTGTCTGACTCGCGTTCGATCCGATCGAGTGCGCCGTTTGCGCCCGCGCCGGAACGTTGCCGCGCGAGGCCGAGCGCGACGCCGAGCCGCGCCAGCGGCGAACGCAGTTCGTGCGAGATGTCGCCGAGCAAGCGTTGTTGCGCTTTGACCATCGACTCCAGTCGCTCGGCCATCACGTTGAAATCGCCGCCGAGCTGCCCGACTTCATCGCGGCGCCTGGTCAACTTGTCGGCCACGCGCGCGCCGAGATTTCCTTCGGCGAGTTCGTTCGTAGTCGTGCGCAGTTTCAACAGTGGCGTGGTGAGATAACGTGCCAGCCAGTAACAAAAGATGCCGCCGATCACGAGCACCACGAGCAAGCGATAACCGAGTGCCTGCAAGCCGGGCTGAAACGGCGGCCGCGGAATGTGGGC
>Ga0247688_1000260_pt1 | contig 19501 bp, 46 predicted proteins | sample CNK29_metaG_FD_182718 | JGI IMG/M metagenome (GOLD analysis project Ga0247688, IMG submission 182718) | Soil microbial communities from Purdue University Martell Research Forest, Indiana, United States - CNK29 | ecosystem: Environmental > Terrestrial > Soil > Temperate forest > Bulk soil... | reverse complement strand
TGTCCTCCTTATACGCCTCCACAATCCCGGCGTCGTACGGCGAGATCCCGAGAGCGTGGAGCGCGGCGCCGAGCGGTCCGGGGACACCGAGCGTGCGGCGCAGCACCGAATACCCCAACGTTCGTTCGGCTTCCTGCGCGAGTTCAGCGGCGGGCGTGGAGGTGTGCGGGATTTCGTGGCGTGTGAGCGTGATCGGCGTGTTCATGTGCGGCCTTTCGTTTTGGCGATGGGAGAATTCTAGCGTAACGCGGGATGGGAGTCAATAGAATTCCGCGTTATTTGTTCTCGGTAAGATACCGAACCTGGTGCCACGGCACAAACGAACGCCCGTCGTCGTCCTCTCGCAGGAACCCGCCGTTTTCCTGAAGCGAAAACGCGAAATTCGTCAGCGACATGTTCGTTTCGATTTCCGTTACCGTAGCACCATCCTGGCGATAACCGTGCCAGATCGAAACCGTGATTGATTTGGGCATTTATGACCTCCGAGTTAACTCTAACGCGAATCGCCGTGCATAGTCAACAGAAATCGGCGTGTGGCGCGACACAGTGTCGAACGGGGAAATCACGGAGTCAATAAAAGAGTTCGTGAAGAATCTTAATCGCCTCGTTCTGGGCCGTGTCGTCCTTATGAATCAAATACAACATCGCGTTGTCTACCACAAGACGGGCTTCGCCAACGGTCAAACCGGAATTGAATATCTTCCGGCTCATGTGACGCGAGCGGAACCGTAGCATCTTTCTTTTGAGCGGCGAATGCTTGCGCCAGCGCGGTTTGAAACCATCCTTCCATCGCGCAATCCACGCGAGAGCGTTAGGTGTGCGGATCGGCTTAATCTCGCCGGCCAACCATCCCTGCCAAATTTCCCAGCGGCGTTCATTCGAGAGTTTCTTTCGGACTTTCTCGGTAGCGTTAGTGTTACAAATCGTGATGTCTTCGTGGTGCTCCACGCACAGGCCCACAATCACAGCCTTGGGCTTGTAAATGATGTGGTGACGGTGCCTGGATTCCTTCGGACACTTCGGATAAACGCACTTGGACACTCGGCCTCCCGAGCATCTCTCCAATTAGTAGTTTACCATCGACTTCCAGACTACCACCACCAATCGCTATGGTAGAATACTTCTATGAGCCCCAAAACATATTCTGTCCGTGCTGCCGCCAGAATCCTCGGCTACACGCTCACCCACGTTTATAAAATAATCTGGGCCGGAACACTCCACGCCACAAAGAACCACCGCGGCGGCTGGGTCGTTTCTCAATCCGACATCGACGCCTATAAAAGAGACCACGCCCGTAACCCCGACAATCAATAGGAGCGTTCCTTGTCCGAGTTCTCGTTTCCACAGGATTGTATTGTTGGGAGTTTAGGGGAGTGCGCGTTGACGCTAGCGGAAGGGACGGAAATCCCGCCGGAAGGGATCTTCGCCGCGTTGCTCACATTCATCGGCGCGGCGGTCTCAGGCTCCGTCACCTTCGAGCACCGTTTCTTCGATGACACCAGACTCTATACGATGCTCATCGGTGATTCGGCGACCGCGAAGAAATCCTCCGCGATTACCGAAGCGCGGAAGCACGTAATAAATCACCTCGCGCCAACGGTGCCTCTGCTCAAAAACGTGAACCATAGTTTCGGAGCGGGCTCGGGAGAGGGTCTCGCCAGGATCCTCAAAACCCACCCCAACACGGTCCTCATCTATGATGAGATCCAAGCGTTAATGCAAAAGATGGGAATTGAGTCGTCATCGCTCCTCACAATCATTAACAGTCTCTATCACGAGCACGTCTGGAGCAACTTGTTAAAAGACGGCGCGAAATCGGAAGTGATCGAAAACGCAAGGTTGTCGCTAATCGGCTGCGCGACGAGCGAATCTTTCGAAACCCTCCTCTCCTCGCAACAACTCCGGATTGGGTTCGGGAATCGATTTTTTATCGTGGGGCTGGGGCGGAAACCAAAAGTAGCGAACCCGCTACCCTTCGACATGGCCCGGCTCGATGCCGCGCGCCAGAATCTCGTCGCCCAGCTCGCGCTTCTCCCCTGCCACTTCGCTTTTAACACCGGCGCCCGGAAAATCTGGGCCGATTGGTACGAGAACTTAAACGACGATATCGAAGCGAAGCGTTTAGACGCGATGGGCTTCCGGCTCCTTCCGCTCATCGCGCTAATCACGGACTCTGCGGAAGTGGACGAGAACGTCGCTCAGATCGTGATTAAAATTCTTCAATACGAGCACCGCGCCAGGATGGTTTATTACTCGATCGACGCGGAGAACGCTAGCGCGAGGATGGAGCAGAAGATTCTTTCGGTCCTCAAAGGTTTCCAGGCTCCGATGAAAGAGCGCGTGCTCCAACAACGAACCAACGCCTCCCGCGCCGGCCTCCAAATATTTAAGAACGCTCTTAGAAGCCTGCATTTGGAAGGCTTCATTCTGCTCGACAACCGCGACAAAACCGTCCAACTCCTGTAGTCATTTTGTAGTCATTTGTAGTCAGTGGGTGACTACAGAGTGAAGTCTTGCGTTTTCAATCGTTTGTAGTCGTTTCTAAGAATTTGTAGTCAGTAGTCGGGGGAGAGGAAGGGAAGGCAATTAATACCATACCTCCCCCACCTGTGACTACTGACTACACTTTTCGCTAACGCGAAGATTCCGCAGGGCTTAGGTGTGTAGTCAGTGGGTGACTACAAATGACTACACTTTCGAGCTGTTCACCCCGCCCACTTCGCCCACAACTCCCGCACAAGCACCCACGCCCCGCGCACGGCACCTATCACCAGGCACCATCCGAAAAAGGTGATGTACAGACTCGCTGCGGCGATGAGGAAGTGAATCACGCCGCCCTCCCCCGTTCGACCACAACCGCCTCGCGCAGGGCGTCGCGGTAATTCTCCAGGCACCTCAACGCATCGATGTGCGCGAGGCGTTCAGCGGCTTCGGCGTTCCTTAACGCGATTTCCGCTCGGCGCAACTTTTCGATTGAACCCATGCGCCACCTCCTACGCCGCTTTCTTATGCCCGTCGCGGTCGGGCGCGGACTGCATCACCAACAATTCGCCCCACCCCAGGGATTTCAACGTCCGTTTGAGCACCTGCGACAAAAACGTGATCTGGGGGCGCTTCTCCTCGGCGTAACGCTCCACTGCGCCCACGAGTTGTTCGGAAGCGCGCGCGGTGGGGTCCACACGTTTGCGCGCTGCCGCTTTCTCTCGCGCTTGGACGACGAGCACGCGTCCGAGCCACACTCTCGCACGTTCGGTATCGTATTCCGCTCGGCCGGTGTCCCGCGGCGGGGCGCCCACCTTCCTCACGGCCCCCGTATAGCGTCCAAACGGCTTCTCCGCGACCGATCCGGCGATATCCACCCCGGACGTTACCGCCAGTGCCAGGACGCTCTCAGGGAGCGTTTTCCGCGCCATCTCGTACCGCTTAATGAAGCGTTCGCCCGTCCGACCGCTCATCCCGGGGATGCGGTTCAGGAACGCCCCCCACACGCCTAGAGGTTTGAGCGTTGCGCGCGCCTCGGCGAGAACTCGCCCAATTTTGAGCCCCGCCTTCCCGAACGCGACCATATCCACGCGGAGTTCGTCGTACCACGAGTCCACTTTCTTCCGTAACCCCGGCTCCAACGCGCCCACGTCCAACACGGCCTTCGCGCCCTCACGCTGGGGCAGTATCGTGATGGGAACGGGGAGAGCAGGGGATTTGGCAGCGGTGGTCGTAGAATCGTTCTTCGAAACAATCTTTAAAGCAGTCATAGTTTTTTAATTCCTCCACCCTATCCCTAGCACGTTTGCGGCCATTCGTTTTCTCTCTCAACCGCGATTAATGGTGTGAACGTGAGGTATGAGGAGTGGAATCGGCGTGCTCAATCGCGGCACTCAGCGTCACGCTCAACTCCACCACGCACAACGCTCCCGCGACATTCGCGAGGCACCGTAACTGCCCGTCCACCACGGACGGCTCACCAATCAACTGAACGCCCGGTCGGATCATTACCCCGTCCATTTTTGGAAGTTTGAGTTCGCCTATAATCATCGTTTTCTTCCGTCCGTCATTTTGTCGTTTCGTGTCACCGCTCAAACCCGCCCGCTTTCAACGCTTCATTCACGGCGAACTCCGTTTTGTAATACCCCGACTCCCGCGAATACGGCCCGCACTCACAGAACGTCCCGATGTAATAACCCGCTGCGGATCGCAACACCTGGAGTTCGAGCTTAACGTGGCAATCGGGGCAGGTATCCCCCGCGCCCGATGCGATGGTTTCGCCGATTAGCATTTCGTTTTCTCCTTCCGCCCCCGTATCACGGCGTCCGTTCCCCGTTTCCACACCAACGTCCCAACCACGCCACACCTACAATGAAACGCCTTGTCATACAACGACTTCACACACGGCGAGAGCGTGGCGATTTTCCGCTCGCACTCCGGACATTTCACGGTGGTTACGCGGTCGTGGTCGCTCATTTGGAAGACTCCGGCGTGTGTTCCTTCGGCTCCTGCGCCACGCCGCGCCGTTTCTTTCTCGGCTTTGGGCCTCTGGGTTGTGGCTCTCTGTCCCATAACACGCTCTTGCAAGCTCCGCAACGGTCTGGTTTTTCCATTGTCTCCGCAACCCATACCCAGCCTCTTTCAGGATCACGCGGACAGTCCTTGTGATAGCAGATGAGATGGTTGAAGACTATCTTGGTGGGGGTCATGGCTGGGCCTAACTCCTTTCGTCTTGCAGGTAATTGTCGATGCTTTCAAGGCAGCAATAGTTCGATTGCCACGAGCCTTCCACCTTCGCTCGTTCACAGCGCATCCTCGTACCTGCCGGATGATAACGGTTACAAAGCGCGCAAAATTGAGAAACGCGTGTCTTCACGATAGTCACACGCTTACATTCCACTTCGCTTTCGTCGCCCGCGTATGGGTCGAAAGACGTGTATCGCTCATCGCTCATTGATTTCCCCTTGGTAATGGCTTCCTATCTATAATTTGTCCTAGCTTTTTGTCGATTTCATTGAAGGAGGATTCGTCCGGTGCCTCAATGAATGGGTGGACTGCGAATGTATTCAAGGCACCAAGCACACCTTGCGTTGCCTCAATCTGCCCGGTGATTTTGGCATACTGAATTTCCAACTCGCGGTATCTGCGCTCATCTTCTACTTCGTCACTGATACCACCATGGAAGCCATAGACCTCATTCTTGTCTTTATAAATTTGCCGCTGTTTATCCTCTAGGATGAAAATTGTTTTGATGAGATATTCCTTGAGTTGCATTATTGCTGTCATTTGAACTCCACGTATCCGCAATGCGGGCATGTGCCTTGTTGGTACGGAATCGGGTTGCCACATTTTAGGCAAATCACTGTTCTGTCTCTAGAGACTGCTCTCTCGCGAGACTGGCAGCGGCAACTCAGGTAGTTGCATCCTTTGCAGAATCCAGCATCTTCGCAGGAAATATCGAAGTCCATTAACTTATCCCCCTTGCAGCAATATCGCGATGCAGCTCTGCTGTCGCGTTAATTATGGCCTGCTGAATGTTGTGTCCCTTTTCGGCTTGCTTGTACCCGAATTCCACGCCCACTAGGAACGCCTGATCGAATGTCATGCCACGCGCCGCATTGAGGCATTGGTCGAGATGAGCCGCGCATTCCCGGCAATCATAATGCTCTGGGCAGGGTTGCGGAGTCATGCCGCCACCTCGATATTCAAGCCAGCCGCAAACGTGGGCCACGCTGCGAGGTGACAAAGATAGCCGACTTTGACATCGCCGTGGAACTGATAAACGTACAGATCAGAGCCACGGAAATAATTGTAGGTGCGACCGTGAATCGTTGTGCTCCCCAAGAATTCGGCCTTTTCGTCTGTGGTATCCATAACCACCTCCATAACCCAATTCTGCACCATTGGGACATTATATGTCAAGAGAATAATGCACTATTGGGACATTTATTTTGTTCCGTCCTGCGCCACGGGGACGGCCAGCGCGGCCTTCGCTTCGTCATGTGCCTTGAGTAGTCTGCGCCATCTGCCAACGTCCCATCCCTGCACGGTTTCATCGTCCTTCTTCTGTTCGAATACACTCAGGTAATCAGCACCTAAGACTATGGCCGTATCAACGAGCTTCCGCAACGCCGCTTCCAGTTGCGCGGCCCGGGCCTCGGCGGTTTCAGCGCGCGCCATCCATGCGCCAGCCGATTTATCGTTTTCGATTACCGCAGCAGTGAGACGCCTGATTTCATCCAAGGCATTACCTGCAATCGTGTTCGCTTCGTTCCGCTCTCTGCGTAGCGCGTCCAGCTTCCCCACGGCTTTGTTGTATTCAGACCAGTAGTCGTGAGGCTGGTGCGCCTCTACACCGTCCCGCTCTGCCTCTCGAACTTGCAGTAAGCGCACACCCTCACTGTCGGCCATCCCTCCAGCCGTGGGGCCTTCCTCATCGCTCCCTTGCGTCCACACTTTGGACATTGCGTCCCCTTCATGCGCTGGCTTACTGATCTGCTGATCTGCTGTCTGCGGTGTGATTCCTCCGGTGATCTTGCTCCGCCTGCCCGCTTGTTTACCATTATTGTCTCCTTCACTAGTAAGTGATAACGGCGTGACACCTCCGCGCCCCTCCACAAAGGGAGCAGGGTTTACCATTGGATTTTTATGTTCACAAGTCGGACGCCAACATTGAGGCCAAACTCCTCCATCCAGCACGTAAGGCTTTTGACATGTGCCGCAAAACATTGATTGACCGTTAGGAGCGATAGGTCCGCGCCCCTCCAGGCTGCGGGATAGGATCGTGAGAGTTTCTTCGATGCCAACTTTCACGGCTGCCTGCATGAGATACTGAGACGTTCGGCGAAGCATTTCTACCGCCTGCACGATCCGCTCCAGCCCCGCTGGGGACGCGCTGGGTTCAACATATTTCGGGCATCCAGCATCATGCGGCTGTTGCGTTGCATGGCAATACTCGCATTCGTCATAGAAGATGGCCGCTTCATCTGGCGGGGCCGGGGCTTGGGGAGAACATACGGGGCAATGAATAGTTCCCGGCAACGTGTACATCGTGGCATTGCACGTTGGACATTTGACATCCTGCGGGGCTTGGGGAGATGCCGCCGCCGCGCCGTCTCTGTCGAATGGCGGGAATCCTGACCACTTGTTGAGCACAAGCCGCAATCCCGCTTCGGTAGGCTTGCCATGAGCCGAGTCAACTTCGTCCACTAACCATTGACCGAATGCTATTTCCTGTTCGTGCGTCATTGTCCCGCCTTCCTGTGCGCTGAAGAATTGCCGGTGCGGTAGACGACGGGTTCGCCTGAGATGGACTCGGGCTCGACAAAATCATGCGTATAAAAACTACTGCCGATTTGATGAGTCCAACTACCTTTCACTCTACCGCATCCGTCCTTCGCGCACCGTCCGCTATTTGCCATCGCCGCCTCCGCGCCGCAGATATTTTGGAACCTTCGCCAAGTCCTTTGCTGCTTTGTTGAGCAGCCAGATGAAATCTTTACCACTCACGACCCCTCCCTCTTACCAGCCCAGCGTTCGCGGATTGGGCCTGCGTTGCAATCTTCCGTTCGATCATCGAAACCAATCATGGTATGCACCCAATAAGCATGGGCCTTTGCAGCGGAATTGCCTGCGAAGTAACGGCGTTCCGGTTCGTCTCTATCACGGCAATATGAGCAGAGGTCGGCGCAGCACCGCTCCATCTCGGCCTCGCGCTCGGATTGGGCGAAGGTGGCCATTGCTTCAATCTCATTAAATTGTGCAAGATGAACCGTTCTCAAAAGTCCATGGCCTTGACCTGAATATTCTTGGGCTGGCCGATAATTGATAAATCGCTCACGGTTCCTTTGCATCCATTTCCGCGCTCGTTCCCGTACCTCTTCCGTCGCCATCACACACGCTCCTGTGCGTTGCTTGCGGCGTCCCACGCGATACGCCGCCGCACATGTCGCGGGAGATTGTAACCATAGGTCTCGATAAGTTCGCGGTTGCGGCGAACGAAAGCGGCCCGGCGCGTACGTGGACGCGAGGCCGTGTGCGAAAGCATGTTTACGTGGTGTCCCTGGTTCGTAAATCCAAGTTGCAGCAACGTGCGGAGTTTCTCGCGCCACGTCACGCGGTGGGTGAAGTCGGTCATTTGGAGTTCTCCTTTGGTATTTCCGGTAATTTGTGCCAACGGTCGAGGGTTGGGCACCAAACCCATACCGTCCCGTCCTCACAAAGCGCGTAGAGATGGAATTCCTTGGAGCGGTTGGCTCCAGCTCCCGCGCATACGATTTGAATTATTTTACGACCGTTCATAACTCCTCTCCATCCCGACCGCGCCACCTCACACCGATCACGCGCGCTTCCGTGCTGCCGGCCTCACCCGTCCACCCGAGCGTCACGGTAACGTCCAGGGCGCGGGATTCGACGAAACCGTGCCGGCGTGTAGTCCTGCACCGTCCTGCACAGTTGAGCACGGGCGTGGGCTCGGGCGGGAACGTCCGCGTTGGTCCGTGGCCCCACACCCTTCGCGCCCCGCACTCCCCACACGCGTAAATCTCGCAGAGGTCGGTAGAGGAACGGGTGAAGGTGGGGGCGTCAGTGCCGATTACGCTCGGGCTCCGCGGCATCACAACCCCCGCGCTAGTAACGCCAGAGTCACAACGCACCCGGCCACGTACATCCCGAACGCGATGTTTCCGAGTGTTTGATTTAGTTTCATTGTGCCCCCGTCAATATCTCTTCGGCTTCCCGCACCTGGGTTATCCAACACGCACGCTGTAAAGTGCTGGCGTTCGAAACTTTCGCATCCATCAACGCGAGTTCTATCCGCGCTTTGATCAGACGGTTAAGTGCGTTAATTTGTTCTTCGTTCATTAGAACCTCCTCCAGATGTCCGCGACAGTGCGGATTACTTTCCACCAGAAAAATCCCAATATCCCGACCGTGACCGCGAACTTCACCGGCCAGGGAATTTTCGTGTTCATGGTGCAATTCTCCCCTTTCGTGTTTCGAGAGTCAATAGAAATCGTGCGCGCCGCCTCCCGCGTCACACCTGAACCCTTGCACTCCGGGCACCTTTTAGAGCCAGAGCATGTTGAAGGGCATTCATCCACGTAAATCGTATGGCCACAATGCACACGGCCAGTACCTTCGCACTTCGGACACTTCCCCCGGTTTACCGCCATCCCGCTCACCCCTCAGTTCGTTTTTCCGCTAATCATCTGTTCGCAATCCCGCCGCATTTCTTCGAGAGATTGCCTGAGCGTAATACCACAACGAACGCAGGTAGCTTCCATTTGAGATTCTGGTGGCATATATCCGCCCTCTTCGTCAAAGATGAATCGCTCATCAAAGTCATGGTCATGGGCCAAGCATTTTTCAGTGGCCGCCATCCCAGTTAACCCGCCTTCCCGGTCGCCGCCCGCGTGATTTCTTGCTCAATTATTTTCTCGATTCGCTCCTGCCGAATTGGATCAAAGCGGTATATCTCGGCGAAAATCCGCGTTGCTGCTGCATGCGCTATTTGCGAAGAGATTTCTGTTGTCAGTTGAGTGGTCGCCATTGTCTTGCCCCTTCCTTCTGCCCGCCACCAGCCCCTTACTCGGTAACTTTTCGCAATTCGTCCACAACTTCAAAATGCGGTCGCCATATCGGGAGGATCGTGGCATGAACTTGCTCCGTGAAGCCTCCACGCGCTTCCGCGAGAACTGTTAACGCAAGCTGGTCTGTGGCCGTCAATTCATCCTTGTCGCGCAATCCGCGCAACTCCACATTTGCCTTGAGCAATCGCAAAAATTCATTGTCCATTTGAATTGCTACCATCACACGTTTCGCCATTCTCATCCTCCAGCGGAGCAGCCTCCGCGAAATTATTCTGTTGCGGAGTCGCTGTATTGCGGTACTGTGCGTCCGCTCTCGCTCACTAATGCTCGGTACTCGCGGTAGTACTCCGCGATTTTCGCGGCTTCACGTTGTTCGCGGTCGTCCTCGTCGCCGGGGTCTGAGCCACCGCGATCGTGCTCCACAATCCCCACCTTCGTCACCGCCGCTTCGATCCGCGCGATCGGGCCGTCGAGGTAGGGCGTGAGGAGGATTTCGTGGAGGAAAGCTGCCAGGTTACGGTCGCCGGTGTGCGGTACGGCCCGCCACAACTGAATCTGGTGCGGTCCCGGCGCGAGGTTAAAGTCCCAGATACAGAAGTCCTCGCCCCACCGCTCCGTCCAGTCCTCAGAATTGACAAAATGCGCCCACACACGCCCGTCGAGTTCCCGCGTCACCAAAATCGTGTTGTCGGCGTCGAATTGCGCCGAGTGTTCGAGTAGGAGGTCGCCGGTGTGAACGTTGGTGATCGTGGCGATACGTGGGCCTTTGGAGTAGTTGCCGAATCCGCGCCCGGTGCTCATTTCGCACCTCGTTCCACGATCTCCAGCGCACAGAAGCAATCAAGACCGCACGGCGCGGAACGCACCATAACCATCTTGCCCGTGAGCAGGTCTTTAACCCGCACCCGCTTCTGAGTGCGGTCTCGTGACGGCATACGTTTCGCGTCCGCGTCGCTCACGACAATTTGTCGCCGCGACTCCGGCGGGTCTTCCGCGCCAATCCAGTAACGATTCTCTTTACGTTTTGCGCTCGGCATCACAACCCTCCCGTCGCCACGCTGAACAACGCGAGAATGAGTGAGCCGAAGACGACCGCCGTCCCGAACCCCGCCACGAACACGAACCACCGTGACGGTTGCAAAGTTGATTGTTTACGTTCCATAAAATCTCTCCTTTTTAACGCGGCGAGGTCGTGCCGTAAATCCCCGCCGCTCATAGTCGAATCGAGTTGTTTCTAATAGTCGAGTGTCTCCGTTCGTATTGTTGAGCGGCTTTCGGTTAGCAACCACTCCCGTTCCGCTCTCATGGTTCACCGCCTTTTGAAATCGTTCTCTAAACCTGCTTGAAATATCCGTAAACACACCGGGTTTCGTTTCGGCTGCAATCGTGCGTGTCGCACAACACGCCGTACACAACCGCCGCTAGGTGCCGCGATAACCGACAGATGATCTTGCCGCCCGGTAACTCTTCCTCCCGCAAATGCACCTTGCAGCCGGAACCAATAGTCATTGTTGGAACGAACTTCCACCCTAACGACGTGAGGTATTTCTCGTAAACCGCCCGCGTCACACCGTTACGAGAGGATGAGCCGCGAACGCGCTTGGTTTGGCGGAGCGACGACGCGACGGAGTTTAGCGCGTCATAAACTTCGCGGTACGATTTGCCGGTCACAATCGCAATGGCCCGCGTCACACAATCGCCAGTGGTTCCACGGAACCCCGATTGAGCGCGTCCGCCGTCATTATATTGGAATCGCATCGTGTCTCTTCTCCCTTCGAAATCCTACCGCCGTTTCGCTACGGCGTGACGGAATTATTTTTGGTTAAGCTCCTCGCACAAAGGGTCGATGTCGTCAGTGCCCAGGGGCCGGACACCTTTGAAATGTTCCGGCCACGCGCGGCGGATTGTTGTGGCGTTCTGCCCCGCGTACATCCGCTGGAACAACCGTAACGCCGCGAGGATCGTGGCTAAATCTTCTTTCTTTTCACGTTTCGTTTTCATAACGACTCCTTTTCTTCGATTTCCAACGCTTCCGCTTCTTCCTGTAGATATTTCTGGTACCAGCCCTTAACCATCGCATCCCATTCTGTAGGACTGCCTTTTGATCCCCGCTTAACCATCCGCAGGGTCTTGCGGAAATGCTTCTGAGCTTCATGCTCACTGATGAACTGGCGCAATCGTATATGCTCTAGCCAGATACAGCGCGCATTGAAATCTTCCAATGTGAGGGTCATGACGGCACCACCGGAAATATCCCGATCAACACGTCCCACGCGATGGCACGATCACGCAACAACGGCAACGCACGTTCTCTGATTTCATCGTCCCCGGCCGCAGCTCGTAAATAATCGTAATACTTAACCGCTTTACCGCTGTGATTGGTTTCAATCGCCCTGGCATACATCGCACGAAGGGCATCACCGCTGACGCGTGACGCGCCAACTTTGCACAGTTCTCTGTCCGCTTCAACAAATGATTTCATGACGGCACCACGATTCCCTCGCCGATCCGCGTGAACTCGCCGGGATACAGATGAACGCTCTCCCGGTTGATCTCCTGAAGCAGCGGCTTCAGCGTGTCCAGTTGATTGCACAGCAACGCCGCGATGATGCGCTCATAGAATGGCGACGTATCCAGCACCGCGCGAGTGCCGTCCGTCTCATGCTTATAAACAATCACCACTATGCCATGACGGGCTTTCATGTCGCGGAAAAAGTTACAGCGGATGACCTCACCTATGCTGGGACGCATATTCCCTCTCCCTTCGGTGTACGAATAGTCAATCGCTGGGAGAACTCCGCAACACACTTATTCGCGTCCGTCTCATCAGATGGAATCAAGCTAGCCCTTGCCGCTTTCACACTCGCGGGAATCGGGCACTCAATCTCGAAGCAAAGCTCCATTACCTTGCGCCGGATCCGCTCTCGCCTGGCGATGGACGCCAGACTGTAATCCCGCTCCAGCCGCCAGAGCGTCCCCGCGTACCGCATCAACGCCTCGCACTGGCGTACGGTCGCGGAGGTGTGGCGGGACATCGCGTGCACGAAGATGAGTTTGTCTCTTGTTGTCATTTCACTACCTCCGCTTGTGTGAGGTCATGCTCATAGAACTCTTTGGCCGCGAGCGTCACCTCTCGCCAAGTGTACGGTTGATTAGTGGGTTTCCCGTCCGCCATCCACTTCAACAGCCCGCGTCCAACTTCCGAGTCGCACCGCACCGCGATAACCGGGCCAGTTGTATACTTGCCGAAGGCCAGCCATTTGACCTTGGCGCGAGGTTTCAGGATAAATATGTCGCCGATGTTGAGTTTGTCTTTAGTGGTTGCGCTCATGGCTTCACCTCCGGCTTGGTTCCCCAATATGCTCTGGCGAAGTGCTCCGCTGTTGGTTTGAATTCCGGGTAATACTTGCGAATCAGATGCACGCCGTTGTGTATGTCCGCATTCAACACGGGATCAGCACCCGGCATGATGCGAACATTAGAAGCGTTCCACTTGTCCTCGCCGTCCTGCGGGCCGCAATAGCAGCCTTTGAAATACCCCAGCACCTGATGAATCCATTCCTGCACTTCAGCGGATTCCAGCGGGGGACGTTCCCAGGACGTGAGCAATCGTTTCGCAGCCGCCCGCGTCCCTACGTCCAGCCATTCACTAGTTACCGCTGTTTCCAGTGACATGCTTCCGCGATTCTCTGGCCTGCGCCGAAGATCGGTTTCAACACTGTAACTGTGTTCCGGGTGTGTTGGCGGATTCAGAAACCCGCCCATTCCTTCGCGTCTAATACGTCCTCGTTCGTGTGTCATATCGCTATCCTCCGTTTTCCGGGTGTCCCCCGTGGTTGCGGTCGTCTACTTCTCGACCTTGCCGTAAGTGTCGTGATAGTCCCCCATCACGTTGTTAAGCTGCACATACGCATTGCGAACATCATTCGTCATATCCGTAAGGCTCAACGCCGAAAGCAGGTTCTCGGATGCTTCGGCAAAGGCTTGTATCAATTCGCGGTCGTCCATTGTGTCCCCCGTGGTTCCTGCGCGCGGGATTGCGCCGTTCTAACTACCTTGCTGCATACGCCAGCAACGCCTTCACCACCCGCTTGGCAATCTCCGCCGTGGCACAGTAGCAATATTCCTGCCAGTAGCCGCGAACCAGATACAGCACCCGGCGCTTGTCCTTGCGGTCGATGTCGATGATTAACTGTGTCATGATTGTTCCCTTTCTAGCTCTGCCGCGATAGGCTCATTATCAGTTCCACGCTCAGCCGCGTCATAAGTGAGATCGCAAGGGCTTCAGCATTCGGAGGGATGCCTAGCAGAGTATCTCCCTCCGCCCGCGGCCTCATATGGTCGCAAGCATTGAACAGCTTAGCCGCTGCCGCTTTCACCTGCGCCCGCTGCCAGCAAGGCACCGTATCCTGAAACGGATCCAGCAGCCTTCCCGCCACCTTCGCACCACGCCGCAGCATCCCCTCCAGCGATTCCGTATTGGTGCGGGCGGTGATGACTCCGGTCCGCTGCATTTCGTCCAGATTTTCGTAAATCATTGGATTAGCCCTCCCATTGGACGCGCCGGCCCGCGACGGTGCGCCCTAGCGATGGCTAGGCCCGCGTTACATCTCTGAATGCCGCCGTAATCGCCCGCTGTGAGAATCCAACCGCATGAAGCTGGCCGCGTAGTTCCATGAGTTGCTCCTGCTCGATCTCCTGAAGGTAAGACTCATCCGAGTCTGATTCAATCCCCCAGAGTCCACCGGAGCTTATGGTTTGCAGGAGATATCCGCTATCGGGTTTCTCATTGCGCGAAAGGCTTACTTCCGCGTCCGCAACGATACCCATAAAGCAGAATTGGCCTTCGTTGAACTGGCGTAAGCGACCCTCAAACTCATCTTGTTCGAGGTAGCTGGTATCCGGGTCTTTATCAACTATCCGCTTGAGTGTGACTGTGTGAATGCGTTTCATGCTCTTAGTCATGGCGTCTTTTCCTTTCGTGGAATCGCGGTGATCCGTGATCCTCCGTTTATAGACTGTCCGTCTTGGTTGCGGTGCTATCGTGCGTTGTCTGTGATGTCCCCAGCAGCCAACCACAATAGCCGCTGTAAATTCTGCTCATGGTCCGCCAGTTCATCCGCGTCCCATGCGCCGTATTCTTTTAGCTCGCTGGCCAGCAGCGCGGGATCAATCTCCGACAGCTGCTTTGAAATATCCGGGTGAGTGGATAACTCGCGCACATCCTTATCACACTCGCCCGTGTGATGTGCGCGTTGCGCTTGGTCAAGAGTCATAGCCAGCTCGATACGACCGCTGGAAGTTGAGAACCATAACTTTGTGTCTGTCATGTGCATGACCTTCGTTTGGTGGCGCGCTGCTTCCTCGTTCGGGAAGGCTTGGAAGAGTTGGAAAGTGCTGATTGTGCTTTTGCTCATCTAAATGAACCTCTCTCCCCGCTTGACGAAGCGAATAAGCTCATATTCGGTATCTCCAACTGGCCGAATCTGCACGACTGGATACTCGTTACGCCCCCAGCCGAATGTTGCCGTTCCGTCAGGTACATCGCCGCACTGGATAGCGGCATAAACAAAATCGCCTGTAATCCACTTGCAGACGACGCGAGCAGTGACGTTGAATTTTTCTGCACTCATGATCTACTCCTTCGTGCGCCACCCGTTTAAAGTCTGTCCGACTGTCAACATGGTAATACGGGGCGAAAGGGGTGTAAATAGAGATAATTCGTTTCTTGTGGGGGTTCGCTTAATAATCTGCGGAAGATCACGCGGAAACTGAAGATTGTTAGGAGGGTTCGGGGTCGTTCGCGGTTCGCTGGGCTCCCGGTTCGTGGGGTCCCCGACACAATGTCGGACGCCAGGACGCCAAGAGCTTATGCAACTTCCGCCAGAGCTTTAGACGCGCCAGAAGGCGATGAGAACGCGGGTTTTCGTAGCCGGCGACGGCTAGGCGCTCGGGGCGTGCCCCCCACCGTGACGGGGGAGGTCCGCGTGGCCCCGGGGTGGTTTTGTGAGAGGTAACATCCACTTTACGGCAAATTTACGTAATTTTGCATTCGAGAGGGTCGGAGGACAAGTGGATTGTGCAACTCTACGCCAATTCGCAGGCGGATTCGACGGTCAAAGCGAAAACAACCGTATTTTCTAAGGTCCGGGAGCGGGGAAGTTGTTGAAAAGTCGTGTGCGTTTTCCCGCGAGAACTCGAAAGGGCGAAGGTTCACTTCCGCGAGAACGAACGGACGCGTCTGAGGCCGAATGCGGCCCGGCGCGGGGCATTTTAACGCGAGGTCGGAAACGAGCGTTCTGGATTCTCGATTCGCGAATGGCACTTTTCGGGTTGACGCCCACGCTCGGGAGTGGTAGAGTAGCGGGATGACACGCAGAATATTCAAGACGCTACCGCCGGTCGATCCCGAGCTTGAGCGGTTGCTCGAACTCGCACGGAACGCGCCGCCCATGACATCTGAGGAACGCGAGGCGCAGCGGCGGTCGTTCGCGTACGGCAACTGCGCGATCGACAATCCCACGGTGACGAGGAAGGTGGTGGATAGAGCGGCGGACGAACTCGTCCGGCGCGAACTGTCGTCCCACCATCTTGGTCACCACCATGGGCCCGTCCACCCCAACATCCTAAAATACGAGGTGCCGAAATGAAAATCGTGATTCTCTGTGGCGGGCGGACGTTTTCGCGTTACTCACTCATCTACGCCGCGCTCGAAGCCGAGCGGCCGAACATCAAGTTCGTCGTCCAAGGCGGTGCGTCCGGGGCGGACTCGCACGGGAAGAACGCCGCCGTCATACTCAAGCTCCCGCACCTCCAGGTTGACGCGGAGTGGGCGAGATTCGGGCGGAGTGCCGGCGCGTTACGAAACGAGAAGATGTTGGAGCAGGCGAATAAACTCGTGGGCGAGGGCGATTATGTCGAGGTGTGGGCGTTTCGCGACGATTTGTGGGCGCCGGACCCGAATACGGGTGGGAACGGAACATTAGACATGTGTTCACGCGCCCTCGCGACCGGCGTCCCCGCACGGTGGTATTCGCGTTCGCTCGGATTCAAATCGTTGATTTGGACGGACGATCGCGTAGTGGTGAATGGAGAGGAGACGTTTCCCCACAACGTTGGGGCACAGATGATTGCGGCAGCGAGGCACATCAATGGGTGAGCACGTCAAAACTCTATCTGGTCGCTGGATTTGGATGGCGAGGTTTGGCGAGATGCGTATTTATTCGTTCTCGCTAAATACTGCGGCTTACGTTGCGAATTTCGTCGCGAAGAAGCGCGATCAAAAAGACGTGCCGTTACACGCTATGCTTATTCACATCGAACCTTGGCCTTGCAGCACAGGTGATGTAATCGGGTAAACTAGATTTGTGACCCGCGCCACCGCCACAACACTCTTCCCCGAGCCCGTCAAGAAATCCCTTTGCCACCCCTCACGTCCCGAGAAAGCGAAAGGGATGTGCTCGCCGTGCTACCGCGCGGATTTGAAGGCGAAGGCGGAGGCAGCGGCGCTCGAACGCTCGAAATCGACCGAGGGTGATAAGAATGAAACGGCGATCCTGCGTGATCTCGAAAAGGATCCCGCTGCGAAGAAACGCTTCTACGAGATAATGTGGGCGTGGTTGGATGCCGCGGCGAACGTGCCGGAGTGTTGGAAAAAAGAAGGCGATAAACGCGTCCGAGACTACGCGACCGAAGCGAAGTTGAGCGAGATCGCCCAGCGCAAAGGTGATAAAGCGGCGACTGTATTGGGCCGGGCGTACGTCGTCGAAAAGCACGAGGAGATCAAGCCCGAGCCGTTGCCGTTGGGTCCGGAGATTGATGCGAGCGGGTGGGAGCCGGACGATAACGAAACGGACGAAGAAGAGATTCCTGATGCCGAATAGTCCATGGCCATTCCTGCATCAACTCTATACCGCGACACTGCCGCATTATTGTTGTGGGTTGATTGTCGCGAACGGTGTGATTGTCGATGCCGCCCCAATCGCTTTTTGGACTGTGCGGAAGAGTTTAGTGGAGTTCGAGCGTTGGGCGCGGAGTAAAGGTGGAAGAGTGGAGGTCGTGGCCGAATGAAATATCTACTCGTTCCCGAAGATTTGCCCAGTGGCGACCCGGATTTTCCGATGGAGATGGCGCGGTATCAAAAATCGCCGACGCACCATGCCCGTTTGATTCCCGTGAACGATGACTTCGCACAGAAGTGTCGGAATGTGATTACGAGCGCGGCGTTTTGGCGGAACGAGAGTTTGCCGGATTTACAGGAAGTGGAGATTTAACGTGAACAAGAATAGTTTTCCGAGGGGTGCAGCACAAAGCGGGAACGATATGGGTTCGACGTTGGCGCCGCCGGCTCCGCCTCTCGCAAATGCGTCCGGTGCGCCGGGAACGGTCGCGATACAGAATTCGACGCCGACGATGAGCGCGGCACCGGCCACGTCGGGGCTCGCGGACATGCGGAATTCCGGGCCAGGCACCTCGCCGTCCGCGTATGGTTCGTCGCCCCAGGATATCGTGAACGCGGCGTACGGCCCCAAGCTCCCGAGTGACATGGCGGCGGGCGGCAACGCGTACGGCGATTTGATTGCCGCGAGTGGTAGTCCCGCAGTTGTGCCCCAGACGGGCGGAGCACCCGCTCTCGCGCCGCCGCTCACCCCACGCCCGAGCGGGATTGACAGGATTCCGAATCTCGCGTAGAATCACGCTACCATCCCTTAATGGTAGAAGACGGTCGAGGTACTTTAGCCCTTCGCACCGCGCGTTGGCCTCGACCGTTCTTCGTTCCCTCCCTGATAAACTAACCTCGTAGTCCCCGGGCGACGGCCCGTATCTTCGAATTCGAGGTTGGCAACAAAATGACTAAAATTACGAAAGCGGTTGTGGTCGCGGTGTTCGCGCTCGCAACGGCGTTCTTCTCTACGACGGCTTTTGCCCAGGGCGGGTGCGTTTATTTCCCGATTCCCGCTGAGTACCAGAATCCCAACGCGACGAACGTTTATCGAGTGGCGTCCGGCGCAAACGCGTCGGGAGCACCCGTAACCACGACTCCAATTTCCACCGACAACACGCTGGGAACGACGATTACGCAACCCGTTACCGTTCCGACTGGCCAGGGGCCGTTCTCAATCTGCGCGCCCGCCGGCGCGTACACTCTGCAATTCAACACGTCGCTGGGTGGCGGCGGTTTCTTCAACTACAACATTTTCATCCCGCCCGACATCACCGCGATGAGTGCCACGACTTCGAAAATCGTGGACCCAACCGATAACACGAAGGTGATTAAGTTTCAGGCGTCGGGGGCAACGGCGAGTACCACGCTCACTCTCGCTGACACTCTCGCGGCTTCACGGACGGTGACGTTTACCGATCCGGGAGGCGCAGCGAACGTCGCTTATGCGAACCCCACAACCACGCAAACTCTCTCCGCCACCAACATGACGACCCCGACGCTCACCACTCCGGTCATTGCGACTGGTCTGACGGCGAGCGGGTCGGCTTCGAACGATTTCTCCGCGTCTACGGGAACTTTCAAGACTTCCACTGGCGCGGTGACGATTGGAAATGGCGCGGTGGGGATTACGGGACAGGCGACTTTCTCGGCGGGTATTTTGGCGTCGGGCGCGACCGCAAATGATTTCTCCGGTAGTACCGGGACGTTTAAGACTTCAACCGGCGTTAATACGTTCGGCGGAAGTTCAAACTCGTTCTCTGGCGCGGTCACGATCACGCCGACGGCTTCGCTTGTGTTGGGTACGAGCGGTTCCGCAGTGGGACAATTGATTCTCAACAACGCTACGACCGGGACTGTTACGTTGAATCCTGCAACCGGCGCGTTGGGCACTGAATCGTTGAGTCTTCCGGTGAATCCCGGCGGACTCCCTGTGGTCGAATCTTGCGGCAGCACCGGTGCGGGCAACCAGACTTGCTGGTCGCTG
>Ga0247688_1000258_pt1 | contig 19734 bp, 13 predicted proteins | sample CNK29_metaG_FD_182718 | JGI IMG/M metagenome (GOLD analysis project Ga0247688, IMG submission 182718) | Soil microbial communities from Purdue University Martell Research Forest, Indiana, United States - CNK29 | ecosystem: Environmental > Terrestrial > Soil > Temperate forest > Bulk soil... | reverse complement strand
CGACGCTTACTACGGCGTGCAAACTGCTCGGGCGCTCGAAAACTTCCAACTCTCCGGCGTCCTGATCAACCACTACCCGGGGTTTGTCGAGGCGTGGGCCATCGTCAAGCTCGCCGCGGCGCGCGCCAACACCGAAGTCGGCGCGATGAAACCCGATCGCCTGGCCGCGATCGAGAAAGCGACCGCCGCGATCAGGGACGGCCGTTATCACGATCAATTTCTGGTTGACTGGTACCAGGGCGGCGCGGGCACGTCGACCAATATGAACGTGAACGAAGTGCTCGCCAATGTCGGCCTCGAATTAACCGGGCACAAGAAAGGCGAGTATCAGTATCTCGAACCTCACGACGACCTCAACATGTCGCAGTCGACTAACGACTCGTATCCGACCGCGCTCAAAGTCGCGTTTCTGCTGCGCAACGACAAGTTGATCGAAGAGCTGCAGAAACTCGTGGCTTCGTTTCGCCTGAAAGGCGATGCGTATCTCGAAGTCGTAAAGATGGGCCGCACGGAAATGCAGGACGCGGTGCCGATGACCGTGGGCCAGGAGTTTCACGCGTTCGCGGCGAGCCTGGAAGACGAGATCAAGCTGCTGCGCGACGCGGAGAAATATCTCTACACGGTGAACATGGGTGCGACCGCGATCGGCACGGGCCTGAACGCGCCGAAAGGTTACGCCGAGAAGTGCGCCTGGCATCTCGCGAAACTGACGGGCAAGCCGATCGTGCCGGCGCCGGACATGCTGGCGGCGACGTGGGACCAACAGGGTTTCGTTGTCTATTCAGCGGCGTTGAAGAGCCTGGCGATCAAACTCTCGAAGATCTCGAGTGACCTGATTCTGCTCGCTTCCGGCCCGCGCGCGGGTCTCGCGGAAATTAACTTGCCCGCGTTGCAACCGGGTTCGTCGATTATGCCGGGCAAGGTCAATCCGGTCATTCCCGAAGTCACGAACATCGTCGCGTTTCGCGTGATGGGTAACGACTACAGCGTGAACCTCGCGGCGCACAGCGGCCAGTTGCAACTCAATGCTTATGAACCGCTCGCCGGTTTGGCAGTGATGGAGTCGCAGAGTTTGTTGCACAACGTTTCCATCGCTTTGCGAACGAAGTGCGTTGACGGCATCACGACCAATGAACAAGTGCTCTCGCGCTACATGGAAACAACCGTCGGCATCGTGACGGCGCTCAATCCGGTGCTGGGTTATGAGAAAGCCACGGAACTCGCCAACGAGGCTTACAAGTCGGGCAAGGGAATACTCGAGATCATTCGCGAGAAAAAGATTCTGACCGAGGCGCAGATCAAGGATCTGCTCGATCCGGTGAAGCTCACCGGGCTCGATAAGAGCAAGTACGGGAAAACCAATTGAAAAAAGCCTTTCATGGAAACGCAAGCAACGATTAGCGCAGTACCCGCGCCACGGATCGGTCTCCGCATGGCGGCTGTCGCATGGGTGCTGACCTCGGTCTACTACTTCTACCAGTACGCACTTCGCTCCGCGCCGGCGGTGATGATCCCTGAACTAACGAGCGCGTTCGGCATCAGCGCCCTCGGCGTGGCCTCGATGGTCGGTCTCTTCTACTACGGCTACTCACCCTTCAGCCTGGTCGCAGGCGCCGCAATGGACCGCCTTGGCCCACGGCGCCTGTTGCCCAGTGCAGCAGCCGTCGTCGGTATCGGCGCGTTGCTCTTCTCAACCGGCAACAACCAGATCGCCAGCGCCGGCCGGTTTCTGCAAGGCGCAGGCGGCGTGTTCGCGCTCGTCGGCGCGATCTACATCGCCACCAAAAACTTTCCGCCTTCAAAAGCCGCCACGCTGATCGGCGCGACGCAGATGTTTGGCATGGCGGGCGGCTCCGCCGGCCAGTTTGCCGTTGGGCCACTGATCGGCAACGGCTTGCCCTGGAATGTCTTCTGGATCGCGATGGGGATCGGCGGTCTCCTGATGGGTGTGCTGTTATTCGTGTTATTACCAAAGGATGAAACATCTTCCGGCAGCGGATTGAGAACTACGATTTCCGCCTTCGCCACTGTCTTCAAAAATCCGCAGTCGATCTTGTGTGGCCTGATCTCGGGGTTGATGTTTATCCCGACGACGATCTTCGACATGATCTGGGGCGTTCGTTTTCTCCAGGACGCACACGGCATTGATTACGGCGCGGCAGTGATGCGCTCGGCCACGGTTCCGTTTGGCTGGATCATCGGCTGCCCGTTGCTTGGTTTGCTTTCCGATCGTCTCGGACGCCGCAAGCCGGTGATCATCGGCGCCGCGATCGTGCTGCTCGGATGTCTCGCGTGGATCCTCTACGGGCCGCCCGGCGTGCTTCCGCCTTACGTGTTGGGCCTCGTGGCCGGCGTTGCCTCCGGCGCGGCGATGTTGCCTTACACGGTGATCAAGGAAGCGAACCCACCAGAGTACGGCGGCACCGCGACCGGCGTCGTCAACTTCTTGAACTTTACTTTTAGTGCGTTGTTGGGCCCGGTGTTTGGTTGGATTTTGCAGAGCGTTTCCGGCGGCGCGTCGCCCCTGGCGCTCGAGCATTTCCAGGCGACGTTTACACCGCTGCTTTACGGAGTGGCACTCGCGATCGTGTTGACGTTGCTGTTGAAAGAGACCGGGACGGCAGTGCGGGAGAAATAGGAATGCAGACCGCACCCGGAACAGGAAAATACGAACGACTGCTTGGTCGTTGCGAAGGTTTGGCGCCGGTTCCAACGGCAGTGGCCCATCCTTGCGAGGCGACGGCTTTATCTGGTGCCGTCGAGGCTGCGTCGCGTGGATTGATCGTGCCTCTGCTGGTTGGGCCGGCCGCCAAAATTGCAGAGACTGCTGCCGAAGCGCAGCTCGACATTTCGAACCTTGAAATCGTCGACGTGCCGCACAGTCACGCGTCGGCGATGAAAGCCGTAGAGCTCGTGAAGCAGGGCCGGGCCGAGATCCTGATGAAGGGCAGTTTGCACACGGACGAGTTGATGTCGGCGATCGTTTCGCGCGAAGGCGGATTGCGCACCGGCCGGCGCATCAGTCACGTCTTCATCATGGATGTGCCGACTTATCACAAGGTGCTGATCGTCACTGACGCTGCGATCAATATCGCGCCGGCGCTGGAAGACAAAGTCGACATCGTGCAGAACGCGATCGATCTCGCTATTTCACTTGGGCTGGAAAGACCAAAGGTCGCGATTCTCGCTGCCGTCGAGACTGTTACTTCAAAAATGCCCGCGACGATCGATGCGGCCGCGCTTTGCAAGATGGCTGAACGCGGACAGATCAAAGGCGGGATTCTCGATGGGCCACTCGCGTTTGACAACGCCATCAGCGCGCAGGCGGCCGAGACGAAAGGGATCAAATCAGCGGTCGCGGGCGATCCGGACATTTTGCTCGCGCCCGATCTCGAAGCCGGAAATATTCTCGCGAAGCAACTGACGTTTCTGGCGAATGCGGACAGCGCCGGAATGGTGCTCGGCGCGAAGGTGCCGGTGATTCTGACAAGCCGGGCAGACAGCGTGCGTTCGCGGATCGCGAGTTGTGGTGTCGCTAAGCTCGTGGCGCACGCCCGCCGCACGAGAGTTTAAGGTCTCTGTGTCTCTGTGTCTCTGTGGTTAACAGTTCTTCAGCAAAATAAACCACAGAGACACAGAGACACAGAGAGAAGAAATCATGGACGATTACGCACTCGTATTGAATGCCGGATCTTCGAGCCTGAAGTTCTGTATCTTCGAACGCCCGCGTGGAGCAGAACGCTGGCACCTCGAAGCGCGCGGCCAGATTGAAGGCATCGGCACTGCGCCGCGTTTGTCAGTCAAAGGCGAAGACGGTGAGAGCATGGCGAACGAACAGCTCACGGTGCGCGACGGCAAGGAAGCACTGTCCGCACTCGCCGATTGGCTGCGCTCCAAATACGGCGGCTCGCGCGTGCTCGGCGTGGGCCATCGCGTGGTCCACGGCGGCGCGCGCTTCAAAGGCCCGACAGTCGTGAACGCGGAAGTGATGCGCGAGCTTTACAAGCTCGTTCCGCTCGCGCCGCTGCACCAGCCGCACAATCTCGCCGCGATCGACGCTGTCTCGGAACGATTGCCCGACGTGCCGCAAGTCGCATGCTTCGATACGAGTTTTCATCGCGGCCAACCGGAAGTCGCGGAACTCGTTCCGCTGCCGCACGAACTCCGCCGGCATGGCATTCAGCGTTACGGCTTTCACGGTCTTTCCTACGAATACATCGCTTCAATCTTGCCGGACGTCGCGCCGGAGATCGCGCGCGGCCGCGTGATCGTGGCCCATCTCGGCAGCGGTGCGAGCTTGTGCGCGTTGCAGGACGGGAAGAGCGTCGACAGCACGCTCGGATTCACGGCGCTCGACGGTTTGTGCATGGGCACGCGACCCGGCTCGCTCGATCCGGGCGTGGTGCTGCACCTGTTTCAAAGCCTGAAGCTTTCGGCGAAAGAAGTCGAGACGTTGCTCTACAAAAAATCCGGTCTCGCCGGCATCTCGGGAATCAGTAACGACATGCGCGATCTGCTGGGCCGAAACGAACCTGAAGCGCGGCTCGCCGTCGATTACTTCGTCTATCGCGCCGCGAAAGAGATTGGCGCGTTGAGCGCCGCGCTCGGCGGCCTCGACGCCCTCGTCTTCACCGCCGGCATCGGTGAGAACTCGCCCGAAATCCGCGACCGCATCTGTGCGGCGTCGGCCTGGCTCGGCATCGAGTTGGACCACGCAGCCAATACGCAACGTCTTTCAAAGATCTCGACCGGTCGCAGCAAGATCTCCGTTTGGGTCATTCCCACTAACGAAGAGCTGATGATCGCTCGACACACCGGCTCGCTGCTGGGCATCGCCCGCGCCGCCGCCTGAAGCAATCAGAACAAGGGGAAAGGAGAATTACGATGGCCGTTACGCAACTCGCCTACAAGCGAACCCTGCCGCAATGGGAAGGCTTCAAAGGCGGTTTCTGGCAACACGAGATCAACGTTCGCGACTTCATTCAGCAGAACTACGACCCGTATGAAGGCGACGAATCGTTTCTCGCACCCGCCACCGAACGCACGAAAAAGATCTGGGCACAGTTGAACGAACTGTTTGTCGAAGAGCGCAAGAAGGGCGTGCTCGACATCTCGCAGATTCCGAGTTCGATCACGGCGCATGCGCCCGGTTACATCGATCGCGACAACGAAGTGATCGTCGGCTTGCAAACGGACGCGCCGCTCAAGCGCGCGATCATGCCAAACGGCGGCCTGCGCATGGTGCTCAATGCGTTGAAGACTTACGGCCATGAACCTGACCCGCACGTAGTCGAAGCGTTCACGAAATATCGGAAGACGCATAACGACGCCGTGTTCGACGCTTACACTGAAGACATCCGCCGTTGTCGCAGTTCACACGTCTTGACCGGACTGCCCGACTCGTACGGGCGCGGCCGCATCATCGGCGACTACCGTCGCGTTGCGCTCTACGGCGTCACGCGCCTGATCGAACACAAGCAACAAGAGAAAAACGCGCTCGATCCGTCGATGTCCACCGATGACGTCATTCGCGATCGCGAAGAACTGAGCGAGCAGATTCGCGCGCTCAAAGAGCTGCAGGAGATGGCGGCGAGCTACGGCTTCGATATTTCCATTCCCGCGCAAGCGGCGCGTGAAGCAGTGCAGTGGCTTTACTTCGGCTATCTCGCCGCGGTGAAAGAGCAGAACGGCGCGGCGATGTCGCTCGGCCGCACGTCGACGTTCCTCGACATCTACTTCGAACGCGATCTCAAGTCGGGTGCGCTAACCGAAGCGCAGGCGCAGGAGATCGTCGACGACTTCGTGATCAAGCTGCGCATCGTTCGCTTTCTGCGCACGCCGGAATACGACGATCTCTTTGCCGGCGATCCCACGTGGGTGACGGAGTCGATCGGCGGCATGGGCGACGACGGCCGGCCGCTCGTGACGAAAACGAGTTTTCGTTACCTGCAAACGCTCTACAACCTTGGCGCGGCGCCTGAACCAAATTTGACGATCTGGTACTCGCCGCGTTTGCCGAACGCGTTTCGCAGTTTCTCTGCGCGAGTGGCGATCGACACCAGCTCGATCCAGTTTGAAAGCGACGAGATCATGCGCAGCGCGTGGGGCGACGACGGTGCGATCGCGTGTTGTGTATCGCCGATGCTCGTCGGCAAGCAGATGCAGTTCTTTGGCGCCCGCGCGAACCTCGCGAAGTGTCTGCTGTATTCGATCAACGGCGGTCGCGACGAGATCAGCGGCAAGCAAGTCGGGCCGGCCGGCGGCGCAGTGCAGCGCGACTATCTCGATTTCGATGAAGTGCTCGACAAGTTTGAAAAGATGATGGAGTGGCTGGCGGGCGTGTACGTGAATGCGATGAACGTCATTCACTACATGCACGACAAGTATGCCTACGAGCGCATCGAGATGGCGCTGCACGATTATGCGCCGGTGCGGACGATGGCGTTCGGCATCGCGGGTCTTTCCGTCGTGACCGACAGTCTTTCGGCGATGCGTTATGCGAAGGTGAAAGTCGTCCGCGACAAGACGGGCCTCATTACTGACTACGAGACCGAAGGCGACTTCCCGAAGTTTGGCAACAACGACAATCGCGTCGATCAGTTTGCGACGTGGGTCGTGAGCACGTTCATGGAGAAGTTGCGGAAGTATCCGACGTACCGCGGCGCTCGCCACACGCAGTCGGTGCTGACGATCACGTCAAACGTCGTCTACGGAAAAAACACGGGCAACACTCCTGATGGACGGCGCCAGGGAGAACCGTTTGCGCCCGGCGCGAACCCGATGCACGGCCGCGACGTCCGCGGTGTTCACGCGTCGGCTGCGTCTGTCGCAAAGATTCCGTATCGCGACGCGGCCGACGGGATTTCGCTGACGACGTCGCTGGTGCCCGAAGGATTGGGACGCGTCGATGCCGATCGGATCACCAACCTGCGCGGCATACTCGACGCGTTTTTCTCGAGCACCGGCTATCACATGAACGTGAACGTGCTCAACCGCGACATGCTGATCGACGCGATGGAGCATCCGGAGAAGTATCCGCAGTTGACAATCCGCGTTTCGGGTTATGCGGTGAACTTCGTGCGGTTGTCGCGCGAGCAACAAATGGATGTGATTAATCGAACGTTCCATGGAGCGTAGGGGCATTGCCGATTTTCGATTTTCGATTGCCGATTGCCGATTTGCAGGCGTGATGTGTGGCTGAGGAGTCTGGGATGAGTGAACTGCAAGGGGTGGAGAACGTTCCGCTGGAAACGAGGAGTCCTTACGAGCTGCGGGTCGAGCTCAGCAAGAACGTTTCCGAGTCGATCGTGAAGAAGGCCTTGGAAACGGGTGACATGGGTTTCCTGCATTCGTTCACCACGGGCTCGGGCGTCGATGGCCCAGGCTTGCGTTTGGTGGCGTGGACCGCGGGTTGCCAGTTTCGCTGTCTCTACTGCCACAACCCTGATACGTGGAACATGATGAACGGCATGGCGGTGCCGCTCGGGCGCGCGATCGCGGAGTTGGGCCAATATCGCCACGGCCTCCAGATCATGGCCGGTGGATTCACGTTGAGCGGCGGCGAGCCGCTGATGCAGGACCGGTTTGCCGTGAGATTGCTGTCGGCGGCCAAAGCCATGGACATTCACACGGCGCTCGATACCAACGGCTTTCTCGGCGAACGTTTGTCGGACGCAGAGCTCGAGCACGTCGACCTGGTGTTGCTCGATATCAAAGCCTGGGACGCGACGAAGCACATGACGCTGACGGCGAAGGATAATGGCCCAACACTGGACTTCGCGCGGCGGCTCGCGCAACGCAAACGCCCGATGTGGGTGCGTTACGTATTGGTCCCGGGTTGGACCGACGACGCAAACGACATCGCGCAGATTGCGGCATTCGCGGCCGGGCTGGGCAACGTCGAACGTGTCGACGTGCTGCCGTTTCATCAAATGGGTCGATACAAGTGGGAACGACTGGGGATGAAGTACACGCTGAATGACGTGAGGCCGCCGGCGCCGGATCTGGTGAAGCGCGTTGTCGAACAATTTCGGGCCGAAGGTCTCACTGCTTACTAACTAGAAAGCCTTTAGCCACAAAAGGCACAAAAGGCGCCAAGACAGGAAACTTCGATGGTCCACAAAAACAGAATTCAAGTAGCACTCGCCCTGCTTCTTACTCTCGTAACCTGGCAATACGCGCTCGCGCAGAAGAAGCCAAACGTTGTCATCCTCGCCACCGGCGGAACGATCGCCGGCGCCGCTGCGTCGGGCACGCAAGCGGCTTACACCTCCGGCGCCGTCACGATCGACGCGATGATCGCCGCCGTTCCCGGCATTCGCGACATGGCCAACATCAAAGGCGAGCAGATTTCGAACGTCGGCTCGCAGGACATGTCGTTTGAAATCATGCTCAAGCTCGCCAAGCGTATCAACGAACTGATGAAGAGCGACGACGTTGACGGGTTTGTGATCACGCACGGCACCGACACGATGGAAGAGACCGCATTCTTTCTGAACCTCGTCGTGAAGGGAGACAAGCCGGTGGTGATGGTCGGTTCGATGCGGCCTTCGACCGCCGTGAGTGCTGATGGCCCACTGAACTTGTACAACGCCGTCGGCGTCGCGGTTGACCCGAACGCCCGCGGGCGTGGGGTGCTCGTCGTGATGAACGACTGGATTCACGGCGCTCACTCGCTCACGAAAACCAGCACTACGGCGGTGCAAACATTCATGTCGCCGCTGCGCGGCGTCGTTGGCGTGGCAACTTACGGCAAGAACGATTTCTACAACTCGCCGCAATGGAAACACACGAGCGGCAGCGAATTCAGTGTCGACGGCGTAACGAAGCTGCCGCGCGTCGACATCATCTTTGCTTGCGTCGACATGCCGCCTGACCTGATCGATGCTTCGGTTGCTAATGGCGCGAAAGGGATCGTGATTGCGGGAGTCGGCAACGGCAACATGAACAAAGCGTCGCTGGAGGCGGTGGCGAATGCGGTGAAGAAGGGCGTGGTGGTTGTCAGGAGCTCGCGCGTGGCGACGGGATCGGTGGGCCGAAACGTCGAGGTCAATGACGATCAGTTGGGCTTTGTCGCTTCGGACGAACTGAACCCGCAGAAGGCGCGGCTGCTCTTGTCGCTGGCGTTGCTGAAGCAGCGCTCGAACGCTGAGATCCAAAACCTGTTCGCTACCTACTAAGAAGAAAACTCTCTTCTCTGTGCCTCTGTGCCTCTGTGGTTATCGTTCGCAAGCAATAGTGAACCACAGAGGCACAGAGACACAGAGAAGAACGGTTGATCAGCCATGATTTGGGTCGAGTTGATAATCCTGCTGGCGTGCATCGTGATCGGCGCACGCCTGGGCGGCATCGCACTCGGCACCGTCGCCGGGATCGGCCTGCTTGTCTTTGTCTTCCTCTTTGGCCTTCCGCCTGGTGGCCCACCGCAAACTGTTTTGGGAATGATCATCGCGGTCATCACCGCGCTGGCGACCATGCAGGCCGCGGGCGGCCTCGACTATCTCGTTTCAGTCGCGGAAAAAGTGATGCGCAAGCGTCCGCAGTACATCACGTTTGTCGCGCCCGTGGTGACGTACGTGCTGGTGCTCGCGTCGGGCACGACGCACGTTATCTATGCGCTGTTGCCGGTGATTGCAGAAGTTTCGCGCAACGGGAAAGTCAGGCCGGAGCGCCCGCTCTCGATCAGCGTGATCGCCGGATTTCAGGGCGTAATTGCGTCGCCGATCTCTGCCGCGACCGTCGCGATGCTCGGGTTCTTGTTGGCGCAGGGAATCTCGTTGCCGCGCTTGTTGGCGATCACGATCCCGTCAACGTTTCTCGGCGTGGTGATCGGATCGTTGTCGGTCGCCTGGCGCGGCAAGAATCTTGATACCGATCCCGATTATCAAAAGCGTTTGGCGAGTGGGGAACTGAAGTTCGCGCCGCCGGCGCAGGCAATGGAGGGCAAGAACCTGTTTCGCGCGCGCGGTTCGATGATCCTTTTCCTGTTGGGAATCGTGGCGGTGGTCCTGATCGGCATTTTCCCGAACCTGCGGCCGGTGTATGAAGTTGTCACCAACGGGGTGCCGGATACCGATCAAGTCAACATGGGCATGGCGATCATGATCGTGATGCTGGCGATTGCCGGGCTGATCATGATCCTTTTCAAAGCCTCGCCGGAAACTGCGTTGAAGGGCACGATCATGCGCAGCGGCATCACGGCGATCATTTGCATCCTCGGCATCTCGTGGTTGGGTTCGTCGTTCTTCGAGGGCAATCGAACGTACATCGTTGGCGGCATCGAGAACTTGTTGCAGGTTTATCCGTCGACGTTCGCGGTTGGACTGTTCCTGCTGTCGACGATGCTCTTCAGCCAGGCGGCGACGGTCGCGATCCTGATGCCCGTTGGCGTGGCGCTGAACCTGCCCGCGACGACGCTGGCTGCGTTGTACCCGGCAGCGAACGGCATCTTCTTTCTGCCGACTTACGGGACGTTGCTGGCGGCTGTGTCTTTCGATCAAACCGGCACGACGAAGATCGGAAAGTATTTGCTCAATCACAGTTTCATGCTGCCGGGATTGGTTACGCTTGTTTCGACCGTCATCATTGCTCTGTTGTTAAGTAAACTTTTGAGTTGAGAAGACAACATGGACGCAGGCCGCATATTCGACGCGCTTCCGCTTTGGGCCATAGCGCCGCTCACTGTTGCCGTGGCCCTCGCGGGAGTGGAGTTGGGCTATCGCTTTGCGCGTTATCGGCAGGGGCGATCTGAGGGCGAGAAGGAAGTGAACGTTGGCGGAATGGTTGGGGCGACGTTGGGCTTGTTTGCCTTCATGCTGGCGTTCACGTTTGGGTTTGCGAGTTCGCGTTACCAGGACCGGCGCCAGCTTGTGTTGTCGGAGGCAAATGCGATCGGGACTACTTACCTGCGCACCTCGATGATTCCCGAGCCGATGCGCACGGATGCGAAGCGCCAGCTTCGGGAATATGTTGACGTCAGGCTGGAGGGCGTTAAGCCCGGCAATTTGGAAACTGGATTGGCCAAATCAGAGGAATTGCAAAAGAACCTTTGGTCGACGGTGGTGGCGGCAGTGGAGAAAGAGCGTACGCCGCTAACGAGCTTGTTCGTGCAATCGATGAATCAGGTTATTGACTTGCACGCCCAGCGCGTTCAGGCAGGCACGCGCAGCCGGGTGCCCGGCGTGATCTGGATCGTGCTTTACCTGCTTGCGTTTCTGACGATGCTGATGATCGGCTATCAAACCGGACTGGCAGGAGCGCGACGTTCGCTTGCGGTGATTGCGTTGATCCTCGGGTTCTCCTCCGTGCTCTTCCTCATCGCCGATCTCGATCGTCCCGGCCAGGGCATGCTCTCCACCAGCCAGGAAGCGCTGATCGATCTGCGGCAGTCAATGAAGGACCCCTAATTCCGAAACTAACACTTGGGCTAGGCGCGAGATGCGCTACTGCGATTACATCGAAGACAAGGTGAGCTATATAGCTTTACAACCCATAAGTTGTACGTCGAAGAATTCCAGGCCCATTTACCTCAGTCTGCTTGAATTTCTAACTCAGATACCGCGAGATACGCGAGGTGATGGGGACGGTCATCAGCGGCGTGGCGCAGGTGCGGAGGACGCGTTCGCTGTGACTGCCGCGGAGGCCGTCGAGGAAGCCGTTGCGGCCGTCGGTGGCCATGACGATCAAATCTGCTTCGTGTTCCTTCGCCGCATTCACGATGGTTTCGATCACTGGACCACTTCGCAGATCTTTTTGCCACTCCCAGCCAGGCACTTCCGGATAACGAATCGCCGGCATCGTGTTGGCAGTGCCGGCGTGCAGCACGACAAAGGTTCCCGTCGAACTGTTGGAATGTTCAACGAGCCGCGCGGCCATCTTCAGCGCCGGTAGCGGCGGAGGCGTCTGCGCGATCGGAATGAGTATCTTGTCGACCTTGATCGCGCCGGTCTCAGCATCAACAAAGCCTTCAGAGTCGCCGGGAATCAGCAACGTCATCTCGCCCGCTTTGCGCGTGACCGGTTCGGCCACCGAACTTCCCAGCCAGCGAACGCGGCCGTCGCGCTGGCTCGTCGCTAACACGATCAAGTCCGCCGGATGATCGTGCTCATAATTGATCACCGCTTCCACCGGCTCCTTCTCGCCGGCCATTACCTTGCGCACTTCAATGCCGAGTTTGGCGACGTCGGACTTTGCACTGCCGCTCGCCAACGCGCCCCAGCGCTCGAGTGTCTCGCGCACGCCGGGAAAATCAGACCACGCCGAACTGCGATCCGACGACACGTGCAACAACGTAAGCTGCGATCTCGACAACAGCGCAGTCTTCAACGCGTGATGAAAAGCAATGCGGCTGGCTTCGGAGAAGTCAGTGGGATGCAGCACGCTTTGGATGATGGAGAATCCCGGGCCGATCGACGTCGACATGAAACCTGCTTTCTAGACTTGAAACATTCTGCGAAAAGTCTCGCGTTCGTAAACCGCGGGATTGGGAATTTTCCGAAAACTCATGTTGCCGCGCATCTGCGACAACGATTCCCATTCATTCGCGATCAGCCACGCTTCAATTTCCGTGCGCACGGTGCGCACTTGTTTTGGCCCATGTCGCAGCAACGCCGAAACCATCTGCACGATGTCGGCGCCGGCCATCGTCGACTTTATTACGTCGAGGGCCGAATGAACACCGCCGGTGATTCCGAGTGAAGCATTGACGCGCCCGGCCAGCACGGCTGCTCCACGCAGGCGCAGATCGAGATCCGCGGAAGTCGAGAGTTCGACTCGCCGCGTTACTTCGAGCTCGATGACGTCGAAGTCGACCTTGTGAAAGCGCGTGAAGAGCACGATGCCGTCCGCGCCGGCGCGGTCGACTTGCGACGCGAAGTTTGCAAACGCCGTAAACAGCGGTGCGAGCTTCACGGCCACGGGAATGCGCAGTTGTTGCTTTACGTCGCGAACGATCTGGACCATTTGCTCCTCGACTTCAGCGGACGTGATTTCCGGATCGCTGGCGGCGTGATAAAGGTGCAGCTCGATCGCGTCAGCGCCGGCTTGCTCCATCAGGCGCGCGTGCGAACACCAACCGCCGGGAGTGCTGCCGTTGAGCGAGGCGATCACGGGGATGGCGACGGTTTGCTTCACGCGCCGCAGGTGTTCGAGATATGCGTCTGGCCCGGGAGCCGATGCCGGATCGGGAAGGTAACTGCTCGCTTCGGGAAATGAATCGTCGTGAGTTTCCTGGGTGAAGAAGTCGGAGAGTTGCTCGCCCGTGATCTCTTCTTCGTAGAGCGACGGCAACACGAGCGCCGCGGCGCCTTCGTCTTCCAACTGCTTGACGGTGTCGAGGTTTTCAGTCAGCGGGCTCGATCCGGCCACCAGCGGATGCCGCAAAGGAATTCCCATGTAGGTCGTGCTGAGATCCATTGACTCTCCTTCCATGTTGAAAATTCTCTGTGTCTCTTTGCCTCTGTGGTTAACAAAATAAACCACAGAGACACAGAGACACAGAGAGTTCTCTAATCATCCTCGACCTTTCCGTTTCCATTCCCAGCCGCGGTTTCGAACGCGGGCACTTTGACTCCCGAGAGCTGCTGGTAAACGAGGAAACGCCTTTCCGCCGCCGCCTGAGCTTCTTCGAGAAACTGCTTGAAGCGCGCGGGGTCAGCCCGTTCGATCATGCGAAAGCGCGACTCGTTGCGCATGTAATCCGCCACCTTCGCCTTTGGTGGCCCATAGTCGAGACTCAGCGGCGCTTCGCCGTTCGGTATGCGCCGCGGATCAAACCGGTAGAGCGGCCACACGCCCGACTCGACGGCAAGCTTCTGCTGCGAAGCGCCCTGGGCCATGTCGTAACCATGCGCGATGCAATGGCTGTAAGCAATGATCAGCGACGGCCCGCGATAAGCTTCAGCTTCGCGAAACGCCTGAACCGTCTGCAGCATCTTCGCGCCAAACGCCACGCGGGCGACGTAAACATGACCGTACATATTCGCCATCAGCCCGAGATCCTTCTTGCCGACCGGCTTTCCGGCAGAAGCAAACTTGGCCGCGGCGCCGAGCGGCGTCGCCTTCGATTGTTGGCCGCCCGTGTTGGAATAAACTTCCGTATCGAGCACGAGCACGTTGACGTCGCGCCGGTTTGCCAGCACGTGATCGAGCCCGCCGAAACCGATGTCATAGGCCCAACCGTCGCCGCCGACGAGCCAAACACTTTTCTTTACGAGGTAATCGGCCAGCGTTTCCAGATGCCTTGCTGCGGCGGATTGCAGTCCGGCCAAATTGCTGCGCAGTGCTTGAACACGCGCGCGTTGAGCGGCGATACCGGCTTCGTCATCCTGGTTCGCGTCGAGCAGTTCGCTCACGAGCGTATCGCCGAGATCGGGCGCGAGTCGTTGCAACAGCGCACGCACCGCGGCGCTGTGAGCATCCAGCGCCAGGCGAAAACCGAAACCAAACTCGGCGTTGTCTTCGAACAGCGAGTTGGACCACGCGGGACCGCGGCCGTCGCTGTTCGTCGTGTACGGCGTAGTCGGCAGATTGCCGCCATAGATCGACGAGCACCCGGTGGCGTTCGCGATCAGCAACCGATCGCCGAAGAGTTGCGTCAGCAGTTTCAGGTAAGGCGTCTCGCCGCAACCCGCACACGCGCCGGAATACTCAAACAGCGGTTCGAGAAACTGCGAACCCTTGTGGTCGAGGCGCACGACGTCCGCGCGATCGAGCTCGGGCAGATGCAAAAAGAAGTCGTAGTTGGAACGCTCCGCATCGCGCAACGGCGCCTGCGGTTCCATGTTGATGGCTTTGTGTTTCGGGTTCGTCCGATCTTTCGCGGGACAGACGTTCACGCAGAGGTTGCAACCGGTGCAGTCTTCCGGCGCGACCTGAATCGTAAACATCTTGCCCTTGTATTCCGCGGCCCGGTAAGCCGTCGACTTGAAGGTCGGCGGCGCATCCGCCAGCGTCGAGTCGTCGTAAACCTTCGCGCGAATGGCCGCGTGCGGGCAAACAAGCGCGCACTGGTTGCACTGAATGCAAACCTTCGAGTCCCAAACCGGAATCTCGAGCGCGAGATTGCGCTTCTCCCACTTCGCCGTCGCGACGGGCCACGTGCCGTCGACCGGAAACGCACTCACCGGAAGCAAGTCACCTTTGCCGGCCATCATCACCGCGCTGACCTTCTGCACGAAATCCGGCGCGAGTTGAGAAACGAGCGGCGGCCGCGAACGAGTGGCGCTCGCGTTTCCCGGAACCGCAACCTCATTCAAGTGCGCGAGCGCATGGTCCACCACTTCGCAATTTCTCCGGACCACTTCCGGGCCGCGCTTGCCGTAAGTCTTCTCGATCGACTTCTTGATGTGGGCGATCGCTTCCTCGCGCGGAAGAACGCCGGAGATGCCGAAGAAGCAGGTCTGCATGATGGTGTTGATGCGCCCGCCCATGCCGACCTGTTTCGCCAGCGCGTAAGCATCGATCACGAAGAAGCGAATGCGCTTCTCGATCATCTGCTCCTGCAGCTCGCGCGGCAGCCGATCCCAGACCGCGTTGGCGTCGCCGGGTGCGTTCAGCAGGAAAACGGCGCCCGGCGCGGCATACTCGAGCACGTCGATCTTGTCGACGAATTCAAACTGATGACACGCCACGAAACTCGCGTGTTCGATCAGGTACGCCGAACGAATCGGGCGCGGGCTGGTGCGCAAGTGAGAAACCGTGATCGCGCCCGACTTCTTCGAATCGTAAACGAAGTAACCCTGCACGAAGCGATCGGTTTCGTGGCCGATGATCTTGATCGAGTTTTTGTTTGCGCCGACTGTCCCGTCCGCGCCGAGACCGAAAAACAGCGACGTCGAAACTTCGGCGGCCTCGGTCCGAAACGAAGGATCCCATGCGAGCGAGGTGTTTGTGACGTCGTCGATGATGCCGATCGTGAAATGACGGCGTGGTTTTGGCTGCTCGAGCTCGTCGAAGACAGCCTTGACCATCGCGGGGGTGAACTCTTTCGACGACAAGCCGTAACGGCCGGCGATCACGTTTGGCGCCAGGGTCGTTTCTGCTTCGGCACGCGCTTCAGCCAGCGCGGTGATCACGTCGAGATAAAGCGGATCTCCGGGCGCGCCCGGTTCCTTGGTCCGATCGAGCACGGCGATGCTTTTCGTCGTAACCGGCAACGCGCGAATAAATGCCTGGCGCGAGAAAGGCCGGTACAACCGCACTTTCACCAGGCCAACCTTTTCACCGGCGCGGGTCAAAGCCTCGACGGTTTCGTGCACTGTTTCCGCGCCCGATCCCATGATCACGATGAGGCGTTCGGCTTCGGGATGTCCTTCGTATTCGAACAGGCTGTAAGGCCGCCCGGTGCGCGCGAAGAGTTTGGCCATCACGTCTTCAACGATCGCCGGCGTCGCGTCGTAGTAACTGTTCGCGGCTTCGCGCGCCTGGAAGAAAACGTCGGGGTTCTGCGCGGTGCCGCGCAGCACGGGCCGATCGGGCGTGAGCGCGCGTTGGCGATGAGCGTAGATGGCTGCTTCCGAGATCAAGCTGCGCAGATCGTCATCGCTGAGCTCTTCGATCTTTCCGACTTCGTGCGACGTGCGAAAGCCGTCGAAGAAATGAAGGAAGGGAATGCGCGATTCGAGAGTTGCGGCATGCGCGACCGCCGCCATGTCGTGACATTCCTGGACCGAGTTGGCGCAGAGCAGGGCAAACCCGGTTTGCCGGCACGCCATCACGTCTGAGTGATCGCCGAAGATCGAGAGCGCGTGCGTCGCCAGTGTTCTCGCGGTCACGTGCATCGTGAACGGCGAGAGCTCGCCGGCGATCTTGTACATGTTGGGGATCATCAGGAGCAGGCCCTGCGACGCGGTGAACGTGGTGGACTGCGCGCCGGCCTGTAACGCGCCGTGAATCGCTCCGGCCGCGCCGCCTTCCGACTGCATCTCCGCAATTTCGGGCGCGACCCCCCAAAGGTTCGTGCGTCCGCGGCTGGCCCACTCGTCACACAGCTCGGCCATCGGCGAGCTCGGGGTAATCGGAAAGATTGCAATCGCCTCGCTGACTCTGAAAGCCACGGAGGCAGCAGCCTCATTTCCATCCACTGTGATGAGGTTTTTAGACAAGCTTCACCTCCATTGTTCGTCGCACATTGGCCGTCGAAAAGCGTGGAGATGAGCAGCTTAGGGCGGCTTTCTGTTCCTCAACACTGTCAAAATTGCCAGTAATTGAAGCGTGGAAGCGTGGCTAATATTGAAGCCTCCCCGACACTGCCAGGCCTGGCAGTTCCGGACCCCTGGTCCACCTGTAAGTTGTTTCCCCTGCAGAAAAACGAATAGAACGAAAGGGAGATTTTTCTATGAACCGATTGGTGCTGTTGGCAACTTTGCTTTTGCTGGCGACGACCACTGCCCTGGCGCAGGACGATTACAAGAAGTATGAGTTCTTCGGCGGCTACTCCGCCATGCACGTGGACAATCTCGCGGGCGATACGGGAAATGCCGCGGTCGACGACATCCTCGGCGACAAGCAAACGTTGCGTGGGTTTAACCTTGAATTTGGCCGCAACTTTCACAAGTACGTTGGGGCCATGTTTGACTATTCATTCCATACGCGTGAAGACAACTTCAGTCGCCCGGCGGGCAGCGGCAACGTCGACTCCACCATCCAGAACATCCTGGGCGGCATTCAGATCAAGAACAATATGGAAGATGGGCCAACGTCAAGCCGTTCGGGCATGCCTTGTTCGGCGTGGCCGTAGAAAAGGTTGACATCGATAGCCCGAACCTGCCGGCACTCTTCGGCATCAACGACTTCCATACCAACGAGACGAGCTTCGCGATGGCTTTTGGCGGCGGTGTCGATATCAAGCTGAATCACCGGTTTGATATTCGCGCGATACAGATCGATTGGAACATCATCAATCGCGGTGACCAGCAGACGGGGATCGTGCTGGCGCCGACTCCTTTTCAAACCGTCGGGTCGCCGTTCGTGATACCGGGCACGCGGCAGGACAACTTACGGATCGGAGCGGGGATCGTTATTCACTGAAAACTCTAGCCACAAAGAGGCACAAGAAGCATAAGAAGCAAAAGCGATACGACGGAGATGAAGAAGAAGTTAGTTGCTTTCGGTGCTTCTTTGTGGCTCAACCTGAACGCTGTAGCGCGGGCGCTGGATTCCGAGCTTGCGCATTTTCGATCGGAGTGTGCTCGGGTTGATGTTCAGCAACTCCGCCGCGCCGCCGGGCCCTTCCAGTTTCCAGTGAACGCTTTTCAGCGTGCGCATGATGAGGTTGTACTCGGTTTGCTCAAGTGTCTCGCCGGTTGGGAATGAATCAAACATATCCGGCCGTGTGATTGGTTCATCAAGATCCAGTTCGATGGCCTGCATGTTCAGATCGTCGGTCACGTGCAGTTGCGAACCCTGCGTGATGATGACTGCTCGCTCGATCACGTTGCGCAACTCGCGCACGTTGCCCGGCCACGGATAGTTTCGCAGCTTGGCCATCGTCTCCTGCGGCACCGCATCGATCGGCTTGCCGAATTTTTGGGCAAACTGTTTCACCATGTGCGTCACCAGCATCGAAATGTCTTCGCGGCGTTCGCGCAACGGCGGCAACGTAATCGGAAAGATGTTCAAGCGGTAATAGAGATCGGAACGAAAAGCCCCGTTGCGAACGGCTTCTTCCAGATTGCGATTGGTAGCCGTAATCACGCGCACGTTTACTTTCAGAGTGTGGCTGCCGCCGACGCGTTCAAACTCGCCTTCCTCCAGCACGCGCAGCAGTTTCGCCTGCAGATCGAGCGGCAGGTCACCGACTTCGTCGAGAAACAGGGTGCCGTTATTGGCGATCTCGAAGCGTCCGGTGCGCCGCACGTCCGCTCCCGTAAACGCACCCTTTTCGTGACCAAACAGTTCGCTTTCAATCAGCGGGCCGGGAAGTGCCGCGCAGTTTACTTTCACCAGCGCGCTGCCGCTGCGCGCGCTGAGCCGGTGAATCGCGTGGGCCATCAGTTCTTTGCCCGTGCCGGTTTCGCCGAGGATCGTCACGGTCGTGTCGAGCGGCGCGACTTGTTCCGCCTGCCGCAAGACCTTGCGCAACGTTTCACTGCGGCCGATGATCTCGCCGAAGTTGCTGGCGACGCGAACTTCTTCCTGCAAGTAGATGTTCTGTTCGTGAAGTTGATCTTTCAGCCGCTGAACTTCCGCGAGTGCTTTGCGCAGCGACTCCTCTCCTTCTTTGCGCGCGGTGATGTTGCGCACGATCGCGAGGATCTTGCTGCCGTTGCAGCGCACCATCGAGGCCTCAAAAACCTGCGGGCCTTGCGGCAAGGGAAGCGAGTATTCAAACAGGATCGGGTCGTCGGAGCTGACGACCTCGGGCAGAACCTGCGACAATTTGGCGGCCACGTCGGGCGGCAGAACTTCAGTGAACGACTTGCCGAGAAGTTCGCTTGCGGGCACAGCCAACTGATCCTCGTTGCGAGCGTGATAATCCAGGTATCTGCCGTCATGGTCCATCACGAACATCAGATCGGGAATCGCACTGAGAATCGCGCGGTTGCGTTCCTCGCTCTCGTGCAGCGCGGCTTCGCGGCGCTGCAGGTCGGCGCGCGCGTGGGCCTGCTCCAACGCCCACGGCAGTTGATAAAGATAGCCCGGACGCTTCGCGAGGCAGTTCGTGGCGCCAAGGTCGAGGCTCTGTCGCGCCAGCGCTTCATCGGCTTCATTGCAGACCAGCACTATCGGAATCTG
>Ga0247688_1000257_pt1 | contig 19822 bp, 20 predicted proteins | sample CNK29_metaG_FD_182718 | JGI IMG/M metagenome (GOLD analysis project Ga0247688, IMG submission 182718) | Soil microbial communities from Purdue University Martell Research Forest, Indiana, United States - CNK29 | ecosystem: Environmental > Terrestrial > Soil > Temperate forest > Bulk soil... | reverse complement strand
CTCGAACCAGCAGATCTGGAGGGGTCGACGTTGCCGCCTGCAACTACGCCCGGCCTGCTGCTGAGCATCACCAGTACAGCGCTCAACTTCTTCCGCTTCACGGTTAACTGGGCTGCCGGCACCGGAACCTTAACCGGCCCAACCGCGATTGCCGGTGTGGCGGCGTTCAGTCGTGCGTGCGGCGGTGGTGTTTGTATTCCGCAACCCGGCACATCACAACAACTGGACTCGTTGGGGGATCGCTTGATGTATCGACTGAGTTATCGAAACTTCGGCGATCATGAAGCGATGGTAATCAACCACTCCGTGACCAGTGGCTCGGGCGTCGGCGTCCGCTGGTATGAGTTGCGAAACGCTGCCGGCCAGTCGATGAAGACGGCGACGCCGGTGCTTTTCCAGCAAGGTACGTTCGCGCCCACGAACGACTTCCGCTGGATGGGCAGCGCGGCGATAGACAAGACCGGCGGCATTGCGATCGGTTACAACATCTCGAATGCCTCGACGATCGTGCCGAGCATTCGTTATGCGTATCGCGGGCCGGCCGATCCGCTCGGCACGTTAGGTAACGAAACGACCATTCTGGTCGGGAGTGGCGTACAAACCGCAACGCTCAACCGCTGGGGTGATTACAGCACCATCAGCGTCGATCCGGTTGACGGTTGCACGATGGTGTTCACGTCGCAGTTCCAACCCGCAAACGGAAACTTCAACTGGAGCACCTACATTTACACGTTCAAGCTTTCGACGTGTAATTAGTTACCACAGAGACACGGAGAAGAAGCTCCGAGGGCCGTCCTTCCTGACGGCCCTTTTTACTTTTTCGTCGCATTTACTTATCCTCACCCGCTTATGCCTCTCTGGCAAAACTACATGCACCGGCGCGAACGCTGGTATCACAATCGCGACGACAACCGGCTCGTGCGGCCGTTTGAATGGGGTTTGCAGTACGTTCTCGACCACGTGAACGGCAACGATCCGCGTCATGTTCTGACCCAACACGCCGCGCGCGTGATGCAAGCCAGCGACGAGTTTTACGCACTGCCCGAGATATCCGACTATCGCCTCGAAGCCGATCAGCTCACCTGGACAAGCGCGATCCAAACGGCTTCGATCGAAAACAACACCGCGCACGCGCGCTACTTTCCGGTAAAAGCCAAAGACGGAAAGAAGCCGCGCAACGCCGTCGTTGTGTTGCCGCAGTGGAACGCGCAGCCGGAAAGCCACGTCGAGGCTTGCCGTATCTTCAACATGATCGGCATGGCCGCGCTGCGGTTGACGCTGCCGTATCACCTGCAACGCAAACCACCCGAACTCGAACGCGCGGATCATCTCGTTTGCACGAACATCGGCCGCACGATTCAATCGATGCGCCAGGCCGTGCTCGACACGCGCGCTGCTGTGCGCTGGTTGAAGAACGAAGGTTTTGAACGTGTTGGGATTTTAGGAACGAGCGTCGGTTCGTGTATCGCGTTTCTCGCGTTCTGCCACGAACCGGATCTGAAGGCCGGCGCTTTTAATCACGTTTCGGGATACGTGGCGGACGTTGTTTGGCAGGGGCTTTCGACGGCGCACGTGCGCGCCGGGTTTGCGGATCACCTGACGCTCGAGGAGTTGCGGACGTATTGGTCGCCGATCAGTCCGTTTCCTTTCATGCCGCGATTGCAGCAGATGGAACGACGACCAATACGTTTCATCGTCGCGCGTTATGATCTGACGTTTCCGCTGGACCTCTCTCACGCAGCGATCGCCGAAGCACGCCGCCTCGACTTGCCGCTCGACGTCGTGTGGCTTCCGTGCGGCCACTACACCACCGGCGAAATGCCGTGGAAAGCCATCGACGCCTGGAAGATCGCGACCTTCTTCCGCAAACAATTCAAAGACTGAGTTTGTGCCTTTTGTGGCCCTATTTCGCTAACGGAAATACCGGCGCGATGTCCACCGGCACGTCTTTCAGCTTGTCGAGCGCCGTCTGCATCGGCGGCCTGATCACGGCATACTTATCCAGCATCGCCTTCGCCGTGTCGTAAGAACCTTCCGCTTCCAGCGTCAGCAAGTCGTGCGTCAGCTTGCGCACGGCGTCCTTGATCTTCGACTGGTCCACGCTGAACGTGCCCTTAGCTTCGTCAAACTTGATCGCACCTTCGTCAGTCAGGTAGTTGAACTGCATCGCCACGCCGCGGCCGTGCGCCTCCGCAATACCGAACCGCACCGAACGAAACATGCTCGCGAGATAGGTCGTGTAAAGCGTGCGCTCCATGCTCTTGTCGATGACGCCGTGATCGATCATGTATTGCAGCGCCCACAAGCCCGTCATGTCGGCCTTCGCTTCTTCGATCGACGAATACAGTTCCTTCAACTGCTTGCGCACGGTCGTTTCCTCACCGTTGACGGTGATGTTGTGCGGACCGAGCCCGTGCATCAGCTCGTGACAGAGTATGTGCGTGAAGAACGAGTCAAACGACAGCGCCGCCTGATCGCCCGGATCCAAAACAACCTTCGAGATCGGGATCAAAGTTTTATTGAACTTCGCATCCTGCACGTTCTTCAGCATGACGCGCTTCGAACCCTTCTCTTTCACCACGCGCTCGTCGTTCGGCAGATTGAACGCCGCGGTTTGCACGCCGCTGTTGCCCTCACCCGCACCAAACACTTCGTTCACCACGCGAATCGGCGATGCCGCGCCGAGCTTCGGATTGCGATAACGCGGATCGATCGGCAGATTGTTTTCCAACTCCTGCAAATGCCCGCTGAACTTCGCGAGCTTTGCCGTCTCGGCATCGTCGCGAATGGTGATGTAGGCTTCAAACGCGGCCTTGTAACTGAACAACTCGTCTTCGTAAGTCTCGTATGGCCCAAACGTGACGTCGATCGGCGCATCGAGATCCATCCACGCGACGTCGCTTTCGTAGTAATCATCCGAACCTAACGCATCGGCGCGCTTGTTCAGGAAATTCTTCAGCGTCGCGTTCGCGGTCAGCGTCGCCGCTTCGCGCAACAGCCGCGCGGCCGGTTCGAGATATTCCTTGTAAGCCTGGCTGTAAGGAACGATCGTCAACTTTTTGTCTGCGCCGCGGCGAATCAAATAAAAGAAGCCGGTGGCTTTCTGCTTGTCGGTTTCGGAAAGAGTTTGCATCCACGCGTTGAACTCATCCTTCGACATATCGTCAGGGTAGTAGTTCGCCTGCGGCGGCTTCACTTGTGGCACGCCTTCAATAAACGGCTCGTTGTTGTCGAGCCGCGACCATGGGCCATCGTTGATGTAGAAATACTGCAGCCGCAGACGGCCCGCTGGAGACTTGTCGGCCAAAAGTTTTTTCTCGAGTGCATCGTTGCCGCTCCAGACCTGCCGCAGGAACAGTGGGTCGAGCAGTTTCGCGGCGGCGATGATCTTGTGCAGCGCGAGTTGATCGTTCGCGGTCAGTTTCGAAACATCAGCCGTCAGAGTTGTGGGCGCGAAGCGATCGATCTTTTTCGCGAGTTCCGGATCGGCGGCTGGTTTTTGCGATAGCAGTGTCATGACAAGTGTTAGAGCAAGGATAACTTTTGTCGTCATCTCACAGTGCCTTCCTGTTTTTCAGAATCTTAACAAACGACGCGGAATGCAGCTCCGCCAGCGTCAGGCCGGAGAACTTGAGCGCTTCCGCTTCCGTGATCGCGCCGCAGTTCGTCGCGCGCAGAAAGTAGTTGAGCAAGCCCTGGCCGGTAGCCGCGTCGTCGAAAACGTCGCCGACGAGCGTGGCCTTCGCTGCCTTTTCGACGAAGTTCCGCAAACGCTCCGAAGCGGGCGCGAGGCTCTCCAGGAAGAACGCGTACACAGCAGCGTAGCGCGTCGGCAGTTGAGCGGGATGAAGGTCCCAGCCCTGATAGAAACCATTAATCAACGAGTGCTGAATGTGATCGTAGTGCAACTTCCACGCACGATGGACCACTGCGCGGTTCTCTTCGATCTGTTCCGGAGTCAACTGTGGGCCGCCTTCAACGAAACGATGCGGCGCCACCGGCATGATGTTCGTCGCGCCGTCTGACAACCAAATGCCGGTGCCGGCAAAGGAAACCTGCATCATCGCCTTCGCGAAGTCGCACGCGGGATGCATCATGTGCTGGTGCGCGGCGGTGATGTTGCAGCCAGCGGTGTAGTCGTAGGTGCCAAAGTGCGCGGCGATGCAACGGCCTTCCGCTGCGCCGAGCAGTAGCGGCAGGTTGATCCGGCCGCGACTGTCGATGATCGATTGCGTCGTTTCGATCATCATTTCAAACTTCAAACTTCCGGCGGCGAGACTGTTCTGTTTTTCCAAACGATCGAGCAACGAAGCGAGCGCCGCGACCTGCTGCGGAATCGTGATCTTCGGCAACGTGACCACGAAGTTGTCCGGCAGGCGTCCATTGTTTTCATCGAGCAATGTCGAAACGAAGATGTCGAGCGTGCGAAAGCTGCGCGCGCGGAGTTCTTCATTGAACGGCTTGATGCGAATGCCGATGAACGGCGGCAACGTGCCTTCCTTGCTTCCTTTCGCAACTTCCGCGGCGGCCGCGGCAGCGTGTCCGTCTTCTTCGTCGTCGGGACGATTGCCGTAACCGTCTTCAAAATCGATGCGGAAATCTTCGACGGGTTCGCGTCGCAGCTTTTCGCTCACGCGGTTGTAGATCGTGTGGGCCAGCCATGATGAGTCGCTGTCGCGACGTGCCGCCTCGGGACCTTTTTCGAGTTCGGTTACTAACTCGGTTGTCCCTCCGACTGTTTCCGGCAACTCATCGGCGCCGCTAACGTTGAGCGCTTTCGCAAACGTGAGATAGTCGGGCGCAAACTGATCGAGCGCGCGTTGGGCGAGCGAGCCGAGGCGTTTGGCGGAGTCGGCTTTGAAAAGATGGGCGCCGCCGTAGACCGTGTGCACCGGCTGGCGGCGGCCGGTTTCGCCCGGATATTGCTGTGCAAACTCGTCGTTTGCCTGTCGCAGCGGCGCGATCAAATCCTCCAAAGCATCATTCGCAAAAGAAGCTTTCATAGTCTCCTCAAAACTCAACCAAATAGTTTATTGACACCGCGCGCTCGCCTTGGCTATGGTGCTTCAGGAACCTTCCCGCGGGTCCTGTCCCAAACTCACCGCGCTAAATCAGACGATTAACCTGGTATCGGAGAAACCATCGATGAGAAATGTTGTTCTCGTTATCTGTGGCCTCTTGCTGATTCATCCTACTGCAATCCCGTCGCAGGTCAAATCAGCCGCACCGGCCACGGAAAAACCGGTGAATCACGGCGGCAAGATCGAAACGAAATACGACGGCTTCAAGTATGAGACGGTGCTGAAACTGCGGAAGATGAAGGTCACTTGCGATGGCTTCAAAGACAAGTTCAAGGACGCGTGCGTCAGCATCGAAGTCAGTCTTCACTGCCCGGGCACGCAACTCAATTACGTGCGCAACGTTCATTTGCAAGTCTTTTTCGAGAACAAAGACTGGGTTCATTTTCACCCGCTGGATCAGCGAGACTTGTCCGTAGTCGTCGACAGCGAAACGGTGAAACTCGGCCGAATGCAACTCGCAAATAATGCGACGCCGGGCCAGTGGGACACGAAACTCGAAGTGCTCGAAGCAACGATTCCCTACAAGATTTTCAAGAAGATGGCGCTGTCGCAGTCAGTGGAAATGCAGGTGGGCCAGAGTGCGTTTGAACTGCGCGAGAAGAACCGGCTGGCGTTGCGCGATCTCGATAGCCGCGTGATCGATACGCGCGCGCAAAACTAACTGCACATTTGCCAGAGCTTGAGTGGTTGGACGGGATGAATGAGCATCAACAGTTGCAGGATCAGGCTGTCGTGTATCCAGATCGTGAGCACGACTTCCAACGCGACAAAGGCGACGAGCGACCAGCGCAACCCGAGTTGCCGCGCGATTAGAAAACCAGCGACAGCACAAGTGAGATCGCCAAGCGAGTTGACGATCGTATCGCCCTGGTAACCGAGCGCCGCGGTTTCCGCCCGATAACGATCGATCACGAAACGCGTGTTTTCGAAGACTTCCCACATCGCTTCGAGCGCAACTGCCAGGGCAAATTGCCAACGCGGTGTTAGCCAGCGTCGCAGCAACAGCGTGATCAGCCAGAACAACACAAATCCGTGCAGCAGGTGAGTGAAGCTGTAAGGATCGAAGAGTTGTTGTGAGTTAGTCGAGCTGCAAATATCGCCGCTCCAAAGCCTGAACTCGCCACATGCGCAGAGGAATCTTCGTCCTTCCGCGTGCAGCAGCAGCGCCATTAATACGGGGAGAGCGACGATGGCTATCGTCGCCGCGAGAGCGGATCGATCGGGTTTTTGCGAAGTCATCCGTGTTTCGACATGACTCTCACTGCACCTTGTTTGCGACAGTGAGGCCGGCTTTCCTCGCGGAAGTTAGCCAGGCGTTGAGGAGATTGTCGGCGACCTTGGCGGCAGCGTTCTTGTCACGTTCGTCGGTTGTCATGTCGCGGCTCAGCTTGAAATCAGTTTCCCAGAGCTTGCCCTTCCACTCGAAGAAATCGATCATGTCTCCCTTCGTCGCCGGCATGAGCTTGGTAAGAGTAATGGCGCCGTTGGTCCATGTCAGTTAGCTTTCGGTTCCTGGTCGTATTGCGTGCCTAATCTTTTTGCCGGTACGCATCCGCCTCATCCTCTTTCAGCACTCGATGCCCTGAACCATCATGCGTCTTGACGAACCCGAAACCCATGTCGACCACATAGATTTTTTTGATCTGATGCAACGGCTTCGATTTGTAAGTGAGTGGCAGACCACGCGGTTGCGGGACGCAAACGAAGCTGAAGGCGAGAAGCGTTAGGAGGAGGACTGTCGATTTGTGTCTGCTCAGCATGAAATTGAATTGTAACCGAATTATCTATTCCATTTTCTATCGCTTTAACCTGGAATGGAAAACCCGCACCCTCGAGGTTTTTACAAAGCAGCTTGACGTCACCTGGGCGCGAAAAATCTTGACATGTCTAAACGCCCGCATTAAGATTCCGCCCTCTCAACTCAACCGTAATCAGAAACCTGCCCAGGACAGTTTCGGAAATTGCTTAGCTGTAGGCTAGCTTCGCAATGCTCAAGGTATTTCAAATGCTGTTGCTCCAGCCCATTCTCGAAATCAAAATTCTCAATCGCTGTGTCAGAACGCACGCGAGACGAAGGGATGTTGCTCGTCACGGGAATAAGTTTGTTTGCCGTATACCTTGAGCTGAGATCCTCGTAGATTGAAAAACTTAGGCCGGGTCTGTGATTGTAGGATTCGCGATGATCTCACAAGCGTTGTGACGCGAATCGAAAGGAGCAATCAACCTCATGAGAAAAACTCACACCTCAGTCGCTGCACTGATTGTTATCACCCTGTTGCTGTTAGTAAATATTCTGGCCTTTAACTGGACCTCGAAGTTCTTTCGCAGTCGATATGGTGTTGGCCTGGTGCGGTATGGCGCCGCGATGCCCCATTTGGAGGGACCTGGGTATTCCGGAGATCAGACTCTTTCGATTAGCGGAAGTAAACCCACCCTGGTCATATATCTCACTGGCACAGGTATCAAGGGCCAGACCATTGCGCTTTTGAAATTCTGTGAAAGCCTCAGGCTACAAAGTCCGTCTCTGTTTCAAACAAATCTAATAACTTCGGGTCTTTTGCCAGAAATACAACAGCTGCTGCACGACAGTCTCATCGGCTACCCCATTATAAATGACTCGGACGGGCAACTGGCGAAACGCCTGGGTCTTGAACCTGAAGAGAGTGGAAGTTTCTTCTTTGATAAGAGCGGGCTTTGCCGGTTCGCCAGCCGTCAGCAACCAAACCCCAGTGATCTGCGGCAGTTACTAACGGCTTTCGGACTCGGAAATCTTGCCGATGACACGTCAACTGATCGGATCCTCTTAAGCAAAGGGCTGCAGTTACCGTCATTGAGCTTGTGGGATGCTCGGACGCTTCGGCGAGTGACCACCGATCAGCTCTCGTCGACGAATGACGAGCAGGTCTGGATTTTCTTTCTGGCCGACTGTTTTGCGTGCGGCGCTCCCAGCCCGAGCCGCTACCTGCAACAATTCAAATACTGGCGACAAGCGAACAACATCGCAACCGACCCAGTTATCATTTTTGATTCGGCATTCCTTCGCAAAGACGTGACAGCGGACTTAGAGCGTTTACAGATCAACTCACCAGTCTATCTGTCTAATGAATATCTAAGCTCTTTTTCACATTTTCTTCTAGCCAAAGGACGACGGACAGACCAGCCACTAATAATTCGGACCGATAAGTCGCGTGTGATTCATGGTGTTAGTTTAATGGGGCCAACACAAAGCTCAGACAAGCCCGATGAAGGAACAGCAGTCGCAAAAAATGGGACTCCGGCTTACACCCGGATTTTCCAGGATCTCGGCCTGGACGTTTATGACGTTGCTTCACATAACGGATCCTATTACGTCTCCGATCGAACGCTAAACAGCATCGTTGTAGTCAACGAGCGTTTTGAAGTTCAAAAGCTGATTGGCGGCATTGGTTCAGCGCCAGGACGACTCTTTCGTCCCGGGTACATTGACGTTTCCAGCGACGGAATAATTTACGTTCAGGACGGCGGGAACGAGAGAATCCAGTGCTTTTCAATCGACGGAACCTACTTAGGGGGCTTCGCGACGAAGTCGTATATGGGGATGGCAGCGGGCTTTAACGGTGAAATCTACCTGGGCCAGCCGCAAAACGGCGCCCTGGTTTCTGTCTATTCGCGTAACGGAAAGCATTTGCGTTCCTTTGGCAAGCTGAAGAGTTACTCGGAATTAATGGGTAAGGAGTTTGAGGATCTCGACGAGCAGTACGAGCAGGCTGCCAACCGAGTGCGTCTTTCTGTGGATAAAGACGGTAGCACACTCGTTAGCTTCATGTTGGTACCTTTGATCCAGAAATACAGCGTCGACGGCAAGCTCCTGTTCGAATCGAAGCTCGAGGGACCAGAAATCGATGCGCTGAGGCAAACACCTGGCCTACTAACAATATCAATAGATGGTTTCGCAGAAACAATCCTCGCGCTTGAAGCAATCGCGCTTCCGAACGGGGAAATCAATGTCGTGTTAACAGATGGTTCGATCTATGTGGCTGATCGAAATGGCCGGAAACTAAGTGTTATTCACCCGCAGGCTGTCAATAAGTTTACACCTGAGATGACGGGGACAACTCCGGCGGGCGGCCTGGTAGTCGTTGGATCGAATCCACGCCACTGTTACAGCGTGCCGCCTACTTAAGGTGACAAAAGGAGACATATGCGAGCGAACACTGTAACTCCTTTGCTCATATTAACCATGGTCGCTTTCGTGACCTGCCAGTCGTCCACTGCGCAGAGTTCTAAAGACTCGCGCCGGTCCCGCCAGAATAGTGCGCTAAGTAAGCGAGATTATGATGAGCAACAGAATGCATTACAAACTTTACTGTACTTGAGAAACAGTGCTTTCGAGATCGAAAGCCCTCCGGATCGTGTGCGTGTGTTGTTGGAGATCGGCGATGCCTTGTGGCTGCTTGACAAAGACGATGCCCGAGAAGTCTTCCGCCAGAGTTTTGCGCGCGCCGCTGAGTTTAATGACTCCAATGCGGAAACGCGTTCCTTTACGTCCGCGAACGAGCTGCAGCAACTTGTAATCACGCGCGTCGCCAAACGAGATCCAGCACTCGCCAAAAGCTTATTGCTAACTACTACGCTACCGGCCAGCCAACGCTCAGATCCATTTGCCGAATTATATGGTGCCAATGCCATTCGTAGCGAGATGTTGGTCAAAGCTGCTGCCGAAACCTTACCAACCGATGCGAACCAGGCAGTGCAAATGGCGAGACTTGCCATTCCGGACGGACTCTCGCAACAAATGCGACTCTTCTTGCTCAATTTGCGAGCCAGGGATCGAATTGCGGCTGATGCTTTTTTTGCCCTTGCGCTGCAAACTGCCTCCAACCGCCGCCCAAAGCAACTTGCCGAAGCACTCTTCCTCTGGGATTACGCTTTCCAACGCCCAACCATTTACTTCGGCTCAGTCGCGTGGTTTCGCGAGGCGCCCGTCGAATATCCGGTGGCGCTAGAGTTGAAGCAGAGAGCGCTTGCATTTGCTGTCGATGCAGTGGTCGAGAACGCTGCCCAGTTCTACTTGGCGTCTGCAACCGAAGCTGAAAGACCGATAATCATCGAGCGATATACGTTACTGCAGTCAGTAGCTGCCCAGATATTGCCGGACGTCGAACAGTTGCTGCCTTCTATGACGGAAAGTTTGTCAGCTCAACTGAGCCGGCTAAACCAGGAATTGGGTGAGCAGGGCCGAAAATTACCTGGCCCTCCCGAGCCTCTGCCGCAGTCGGCAGACGTTCAGGGAAATGTCGCCAAGTTGATGGAGCGGGCTGCAAAGGCTGCAAGCGGTCCGGCGCGTGATGGTCTATATGCCAAAGCCGCGCTGCGCTTGTATTTGCACGGCGAGTACGAACGCGCCATTGATGTCGCGCGCAATATAGAAGACTCGTCGTTGCGGCTCAAACTCACAGAACCCATCCGATTCAACTGGGCTGGCGATTTGATTAGTCGAGGCGAGCTGGATGCGGCTTACAGCACTGCGCAGAGCGTCGAAACATTAGAGGTGCGTGTAGTAATCCTTGCGCGTCTGGCGGCAGCATATTTCGACAAAAAGGCGCCACTTGGAATCGCTGTTTTAAATGAGGCGGAGGCCGCTGCAAATAAAGCCGGTCCTTCTGCGTACCTGGGCTCGGCGATGCTCGCAATCGCCCGCGTCTATTTGAAGATGAACGATCGTAATCAGGCGAGAGCCTCAACTTCAGCTGCTATCAGACTGATTAATGCAGCCGAGGAAGGAAACGGCTGGGATTTTCTTGCTTCTGGAAGTGACAAATGGGAGCACCTATCGGTGCAGGACACGAAATGGGTATCGCGTGCAGATGGTGGCGTTAGCACCGTCACGGTCGTCTATCCGCGGACCTCTGGACTCCTCGATGTGCTACCGGAGATCTCACAGTCGAATCTTAACGAAGGGTTAATGCTGGTGCGTCAAGTAAAGCAGAAGGGCTTGAATTATGTGGCCCAGGCTGCTCTATGCCGAATGACCATTGAGCGCATACAGCGCAACGATAATTCATTGAAGACGACTGCCGCGCGAGAAGGACTTCAATAGCGCAAAAGATTTCGTTTCAAAACAATCGGGTTAGCAAGAGCGGAAGGAGAGATCTTTCCGCCAGGAAATAAACTTCAGGAAGGGCACTTCAGGTGCCAAAAGGAAGGTCAAAATGAAAAAGATATTACTGAGTTTAGCGATCGCCATCACGGCTTGTAACCTGACCATTGGGATTGGTTACGCCGCTGTTTGCCAGAGCAATAAAGGAGCAAGAGCTTGTGGAACTGCCTGCATATCCTATTCCGACGGGACCTGCGGGTGTACAGGATCATGCACTGCCGACGAGCTAACCTGGGTTGCAGGGGCCAAGGGCGGTGGCGAAGATGAGTTGTGACCAGTCAGCCACGGCATAGTCTAACTGTTATCTAAGGAAAGGAGGCAGGATGAAAAAGACATTCCTAACGCTGCTACTGTTATTCACTGCAGGTAACCTGACAATTAGTACCACGTACGCTGCTCTTTGCCTGGGCGGCAATGGTTCCAGAGCGTGCGGTCAAACATGCACGACTCTCAGTGACGGCAGTTGTGGCTGCACCGGGACATGCACGCAACAGGAATTGGACTGGGTGGGGGGCGGCAAGGGGGGTGAAGACGAACTCTAATAAGCGGTGAATCAGCTCCGCAAAAATCCAGTTACCGAGAGCAGGTTGATGACAGTTAATACCTCATGTGAACAACTGTGCTCTACGTAGTGAATAGTTCTTTCCTCAGAGGAGCCACAATGTTTATGGCACCCAGTGGCCGGTATTATAAACACCGTGCTCCTCTTGAGCGCCATGGTGCCGCTCCACCAGCCCTACTGATGAATCTCACCACACAACGTCGCCACATTAGGGGTGCTGCTTGATCACCTACGAACACGGCTTGGCAAAAAAGAAAAGGCCACTGAAGTTGATTCGCAGCGACCTTCATCAATATCGTGGTAGCCCATACGGGACACTCTTCGCAACTTTTTGCTGTCGCCACCGGCAGAAATGCTCGGTTTGTTGCAACAGTTGCAAGAAGCGGTTTAGTCCGGCAAAGTCGAAATCGACCTCACGGTGCCAATCAGGGTATACAAAAAACTTGACTAATTGATTTTGCCGTTAAGCCGTCAAATATTAAATATCGAACACGCTAAGCTTGAATCCCTTTCAGTCTTTCGCGCGTTTTGATGCTGTCGATCTCTTAAAGAGAGGGCATAATAGGTTTACAGAAACAGGATAGAACGAAAACAAACCCCTCAGCATTTCGTCTGATTGGAAGAACCATGCCAGCCAGTCTCAAACTCTTGGGAGTATCCGAGTTTGAAAATTCTGATTTGAGGCTTCCGAAATAATGGGCAAAGCGTTGTATGGCTTTTCGTGGCGCAGGTCAGCCCACGCCACATGAAGAATCGCCGCCGGTTCCAATGACCGGGCTGCTTGGACACTTACACGGTCATTGGCGCCGTTGCACTCCAAACACCACCAGCAGGCAGGCCCGCCCCACCACTAAGCGTAATCGGGGATCCACTAGCGGGGGTCAGGATGACTTTGAAATCCGAAGGACCGCCCCAGTTGAGTCCGATTGCGGTCAGGGTGTATGTACCTGCCGCCAAAATCGACTGTGGTATGACGGTGTCGTTTACCGGATTGTTGAATCCAGACTTGAGGTGGAAGAGTTCAGAACTACCTGCGGGGGTTGAGGCGACGACACTCAGTTCGTTGTCGCAGGCTGTTGCTTGGATCTTGACTATTTTAGACATGAATTTTCCTTCTTCTTGGTTAGGGAAACTAAGGCTAGCTTCCTTGAGTGGTGAGTACCGGGACTGGGAGTACTCTGAATTTTAGAGTCTGTGACGGAGGGAGTGAAGCCTATTTGCAAAACCCCAGATAAGTTAGCCAACTCGGTAGATCAAATGCTGAATTGCCCCAACTCGTCTATGCGGTAAGAGCAGTAGATACTATTTCGGAAGTATCCGTTAAGTCATCCAAGCGCACAAAGTGTGGCTCATGGTCGCCCAACTAAACACCCCGACTATCCTCAGTAGTCAGTATAAGTACTTAAGACGGCATCCGTCTGTGCGTTCAAACACATAACACAATCAAGGTTTGTTTAACCAAAGACGCTTCGTTTCTTCGACGGCGCCGCCGAACAACTCGTTCAATCCGACGCCTCGACAGCAATTGCTATCGGATCGACATGTGGGAGAATGAGCGATGGTCCTGGCCCGTGGGGAGAGAGGTCTCAACCGCAACCGCGGGACGCGCCCGCTGATCGAGGCCGTCAAACACCGCGTGACAAATAGAAAGGCCGCCGGAGTTTATCCTGGCGACCTCGCAATTTCGTGGTAGCCCATACGGGACACTCTTCGCAACTTTTTCCTGTCACCACCGGCAGAAATGCTCAGTTTCTTGCAACAGTTGGGAGAAGCGGTTTAGTTGGGGGCACGCCGGCTTAATCGACTAACTTCAGGCAGCGATCAAGTGGGAAGCTCGAACCTATGGGGTTCGCGCGAATCATCTCGATGGCGTGATCGACATCGTAGCTGATCACGATTCCCGTGTTGCCCGAAGCACGAGAGGCGGCGTGTGGGCGATCGGGCGCATGCCTTGTTAGACGGTGGCTTGGATATGCCCGTCGTGCTACTTATCCAATCTTTGTAAAATCAAGGATGTCAGCGTCAATGTCATCGAGAGAAAAGCAAAATACAAAGCAATCAGTGCCGACCGAGTTCCAAACTTCAATTTGCCGTTTTCATCCCGACTATCCGGAGCAGCAAGAAGCCACCGTGCAACCATTGTGGCTGAAGAAAAAGCTGGGACGCAAAATAGCAGTTGGAAAGCGAGACGATAACCGCGAGTGAGTAACCATCCGCCAAGCCAACTGCCACCAATAGCTATTAGTATTAAGCCAAAACCTATTCCAGAGAGCTTGTAGAAGTGTACCCCGGCATATCGCTCTTCTAGACCATCGCGGTACATTCCAGCGGCATGAAGCCCGACTAATGCAACCAGAAATCCAAGTAACCAGCCTGATTGAATGGAATGAACAAACGTGAGCGCGCCGAACCATAGAAGTGCGAGCAATAGAAGTGTGTATATTGCGCCAAATACAAAACCGACACCAAGCCGTTTGATAAGTCTATCTTGACTTGGCCGAATCGGACCAAGCCAGTCCTCAGTGAATTCACTGTATTCGCCAGCCAAAACGCTTTCAATCTCGTCTAGGTCTCTACCTTCGTGTATCAACGCCATAGCCCGTAGTTTAAACTCTTGGACATTGGCATTTGGTATTCTGTAAAGCTTCATCTTGGTTGTGTATTTACGATGGCCCTCTTCCCTTCCTATTTTCTCTTCGATGGCTTTCGATTTTTCCATCAACTGGAAGCTGTTCTGATCGATTGCCGTCTTCCATAGTGCGATTGTATTTATCATGTATTGCGCTGCGGTCTCGGCAAGGTCTTCATTGGGCGAAGTCATTGCATAGTCAGTAACGTAGTGCTTCCTATCTTGCTTTCGCTTAAATATGGCCATCGTAATTGCTCCCAGAACAAGCTTCCCTAACTATGTGTATCGTGATCAGGATAAAAATTATGAAGCGATGATGTTAACCCTTCGTTCCCTTGCGCTTAAAGCGCGAGTCCATTCCTCGAATCTTTTGTTGATGGCACTTGTGGAGTCTTGAACCACGAAAGAGAAAAGGTGTTATAGGTGTTGACAAGATTACTGAATACAGAGTTTTGTGCAAGAAGGGATACGAGCGAACAAACCCGCCCTGGTAAATCACGAAGATGGTGAGGACAATTGCGGGCAACACCAAAGATGTAGGAGAAAACCGCGGCGGTCGAGATGGAAGATTTGGAGACACATTTGAGGCGGGCGACCCATCAACAGTTCCCTGGGTCGGTCCGGTCCCTGAATCAGATTTGATTCCAAGGTCCCGGTAGATATTGGGTCCTTGAGATTTGTCGTGATCTTGTGTCCCTCCCGAAGAGGCATCCTGTGCTTGGCCTTCTTGATCAACGAGGAAACGTGGTTTTTCTTTCGGCATAATCGTGGGGGTGCCGTCGAATCATGTGTGTATTAATCTATAAGTCGGAAACGATGTCAGCCTGTGTATCTTGTCTTACCGTTTTCAGTGCATTCCGCAGAGAGGTAGAGTTCTGGTCTTTCTTCGCTCTCTCATCATCCTTATTGCCAGAATAGTATGTGCATTCAAGAGCATGTAGTTCAGCCTCGGTTTCAATAGGTGGTCTATTTTTGTAAAGGAGTGTGAGCGAACGGCACGAGAAACCTTTCATCATGTGAAGCTTCGTGCAGCGATTCTGCGACAAAATCATCGTCCGCTGAAGATTCTAACAGCATTGTTGTCGCTTTCTTTCTTGCATGGGCAATGGCAGAAGCTAATATAGAATTACCGAATAATCTGTTAGAGTTTTCGCGATTTAGCTCTTCAAGAAGTCGCATGAGATAAACCGTTTTCTTCTCCGTTAAGAGACAATTCTGCTCGCCGGCGGCTTGGTCATCCTCACGATCGAGCACATCATCTACAATCTGTAGGAGTTCTCCTAGTTTCGTCAGGTCGCCCCATTTCGTCTCTCTCTGCTTTTTACATCCCATTGTTATAAGAATGAATTCCAGAGCAATAGCTCCGCGTTCTAGGCCATCGCTAGAGAGTTTGTTGTTAGCGTCCTTCTCGTACAATGTCATTGCCAATATTTGAAGCTCAACTTGCGACAACCTGCTTAGAATTTTCTCAAAGGAGCCACGGGCCTCCTTATCGAAACCTCGCCAATCCGTCACGACGTCATAAGCGCAGGATAGAAACGCTGCCTCGCCAGCTTTCCATGCTTGCTTAAGATTCCAAGGACTTCCGAATGCCGCATAACATAGTGCGAGACGTATGGATTTCTTTGTGTAACTCACGCGTTCACATCGAGAGATTCGAAGTATGTCTGCGTATTGGAGCGACGATATAAAAGCGCTAAGGGCTGCGACAAGGTGTGAAACAATCATGAACGAATCCAGTTAGCCCATTGGGAAATCAGTGCTTGGAGGGGGATGCCAACTCTTGAACAAAGCGGTCAAAAGAACTCCGAAACCAATATGTATAATTCCAGGGGCACCTCTTGAGATCCACGCTGAGGCCTTGCATTTCCACCCACCTCCATTCAGAGATCTCAGCCGGATCAGGTTTAGGAACGCCTTCGAAAAATCCAACCAAAACATGGTCATATTCGTTTTCGATCAACCCATCCTCAAGGTTAGCGCGATAGACGAAACTAAAAACTTCTTTCAAGTTCGATTCGAATCCCATTTCCTCTCTGAGGCGTCGTCGCGAAGCCTCTGTAATCGTTTCCTCCGGTCGGGGATGACCACAGCACGTGTTCGACCAGAGACCTCGCGAGTGATATTTCGTTAGCGCCCTTTTCTGAACCAATAGTTGGCCGGCGGAATTGACTACAAATACCGAAAACGCTCGGTGCAGGGCTCCTAGCAAGTGGGCTTTGGTTTTGGCTTCTATTCCTATTGCCTCGTCCCGTTCATTCACCAAAACGACTCTTTCCTCGGGCGTGTTTGCGAGCAGGGCTACAACACCTAATCTGGAGAAGCCTTCCATAAACGACTTTCAGACGAGGAAATAAAGCCCAACAAACAGCTGTATCTTCATTATCAGCGTCGCCCTCCGATAGCTTGCGAATCTGAACCAATAGACGCCGGACAAAGTAAGCAACAATGTCATTGAAATCAGAGCAATGAGTTCTCCTCGATTGCTTGTTTGGAACGCCAGCAAGATTAATCCCAACACTTGAAATACGAATGCGATAGAGGCTAGCGACAGTGGGCTAAACCGATGGATGACCGAGACCGCATCTCCGGGTCTATCCTGTAAATCACCGCATATTTCACGCGCCAATATAAATAGGAAAACTGAGACCGCAGCTACCCTTAATTTCTGCTCATGAGGATAGGAGGTTGCGATTAGCAAAAGGGGAATTGAACTTGCGATTGCAGTGTAGACCGTTTTAGCGCTTGGTAAGAACCCAACTACATATCGGTAACTAATAGTCAATGTAATTAGGACGTAGTACCAAAAGGCAATGTCCGGTGGGACAAAGTATCTCGTCGAAACAAGTGCAAAGCTCAGCGAAACGAAATAAAAAATCGAGGCAAACTCTGCGGTCAGATGACCAGCGGGCAGCGGCCGTTCGGGATGATTTACGCGATCCTTCTCAATATCGTCTAAGTCGTTAGCAATAAATGTACACATGCAGATGAAAAGCAAAGGAAGAGCTTCACTGATGCTTAATATGAGATTCCTGGTTCTGGCAAATAAAGGAAGGAATACTGCCAAAACGCAAAGAAGTGAGGTGCTAGATCTAGTAAGTCGTAGTATCGCGCGGAGAAGTAGCACAAGAATCCTTGTATCCAAACAATTTTGGTAAAGAGACCACGCCTTCAAAAACTTCAGGATTTTGGGGTCAATGCATTATGGTTCTGAACCTCAGGCAACACAATAGGAAAGGTACCAACGTGTTCTTGTGAACACTGTTTGCACAATGTATCAAGAGCATCAAGCAGTTGCAGGAACTGCTGATCCATCAGGTTCATGTCTTCCTCGCCAGATATTAATGCCCTCTTTCGAACATACAAAAATGTCGCCCGATCTTTGAGGATTTTGTGTCCACGCGCAATAAGACAACAACCAACTACTATAGATTGCGCTGTGATCAGCAAATGCGCTCGAAGCCAGTTCTCAGGAAGATGCCAGCCCTGCCGCAGCCATAAATCTTTCGGTAGTACTCCACTAATCAAATACCAAACCATCAGACCAACGATACAACAGATTATTGATAAGATTACAACCCACTTGTTAACTGGTTTCCATCCCGAAAGGGCATTGTACTTTTTCTGCTTCAAGAGGTTGGCAAAGCCCTCCCGAAACGCATCGTCCCTGCCATCCTCTCTGGTAGTCTCTTCATCTATTGAAGATTGTCTCTCGCAGATACGTCTGTAAAAACTCTTAGCGAGTTCTCTGTGCCCCTTGTATTGACGATAGCTGACCGCCAGCAATAGGAGCCCTAATAGAACCAGAAAACATCCGGGAAACAACATGGAAAAACCAAAGACGAATGGCTGAGCTAAAGATAGGAAAAAGTCAAAGCCGAGACGCGAGAGCGGCAAGTGCATTGTTAGGATGCCGCCATGATAGCTCAAATAGAGGCTTGCGGTCAGATAAGCAAATGCCACCGAGATGGATGCATACTGAATGCTTGGTAGAAGAATCCTCATTATCGAATTTGGACCAGCCAACTGTGCTGCGATCAGGCCGATGAATCCAACTACATAAGAGGCAAGCAGACTACCGAACATAGATTCAGAGAGCCTATAGACCGGCGATTCAATCGATTGTCTATAAGCTACAGAAGGCTTCGTACGGTCGTATAGGGCGATTAGATATGGGTCTTGCAAGGTTACGGTTGATTGCATGCTTAGACCTCGGAGTGAGAATTCAGGTGCAGATCATGCTTGCTACGATGAACAAAGACCCAAAAGACCAGAGGCGATCAGTTAACCCGTGCTAATCCTTGAGGCAATCGTAACAGAGAACTTTAGAGAGCCGGGCGTCGCAACGATATGCCTATTAATTGGGCTGTGTCAATGGCCCAAGGCTGGCTCCAAAACATGGCGGGGGCGTGACTCAACCGTAAAATATCAGCTTCTCAGTTGAGACTTGCGAGTTGAGCTAGCCGCTCCACAAAAGGGTCAGTTGTTGAAAGGGGTAGTAGCCAATCTTCGCAACTTTTCCTTTCCCCAACGACAGAAATGCTCAGTTTCTTGCAACAGGTCCCACGCTCGCTGGAAGGTTAGCCAGCACGTCGACGGGCGACAACGCGTGTGGTAATCGCATGACGAGGCTCAAGAAATTGGTTTAGCGCATACGGGACTCGAACCCGTGATCTCTGCCTTGAGAGGGCAGCGTGTTAACCAACTACACCAATGCGCCACAGCGTGCCGGGATTATAGGCACCCCGCTGGCGCGGTGGCAAGCCAACTGGCGCGCGCGCGGAAGCCGCACCAACACAGATTCACACCCAGAACAAACCCCCGATAAACCGCACGGATTTGCTATACTGCTCCCGCTCTGACGCACTATTCCATAACGCCCAGATGAACCGACTGTAGTCTATGCCGACCTCCGGAGTTGTTCGCCACCGCACCGCGCGAGAACTGCCGAAAGTCATTCTCTTTCAACCACGCCGACGGAGCGCCGCATGAACGTTGTTGTGTTGCGCGAAACACAACCCGGCGAAGCGCGCACCGCGCTCATGCCCGAGTCTGTCAAGAAACTCGCGGCCGCGAAGTGCGTGGTCCAGATCGAACGCGGCGCGGGCCTGACAGCCGCGCGCACTGACGAAGATTATCGCGAGGCCGGCGCGGAAATCGCCGCCGATCGAGACGCACTGCTCGCGTCCGCAGACGTCCTCGCCGTCGTCAATCGCCCTTCCGAACAAGACTTCGCCCGCCTGAAAAGCGGCACGATCGTGATCGGATTTCTTCGTCCACTCGACGAACCGCAGGCGCTAATGCCGGCAGTGGACAATGGGATCACAACGTTTTCCGTCGAACTGATCCCACGCATCACGCGCGCCCAGGCCATGGACGCGTTGTCGTCGATGGCCACGGTGGCGGGTTAC
>Ga0247688_1000256_pt1 | contig 19892 bp, 19 predicted proteins | sample CNK29_metaG_FD_182718 | JGI IMG/M metagenome (GOLD analysis project Ga0247688, IMG submission 182718) | Soil microbial communities from Purdue University Martell Research Forest, Indiana, United States - CNK29 | ecosystem: Environmental > Terrestrial > Soil > Temperate forest > Bulk soil... | reverse complement strand
AGCCCACGCCGTGGATGGTTCCAGCGCACCAGTGCTTCAAAGCCGGCGAGGCGTCCGGTCTGGAGTGAAACGATCGGTTGGTAGTGAATGCAGAACTCTTTCTGTTCGACTGCCTGGCGCAGATCGCTCTCGAGTTGCAGGCGCGAAACCGCGCGCGCGTGCATGGCGTGATCGAACACTTCGTAACGCGCTTTGCCGTTTTCCTTCGCGCGATACATCGCGGTGTCGGCGTCGCGCAGAATGTCTTCCGGACGATCGTAGCCGCTGGAGCTGAGCGCGATGCCGATGCTCGACGTCGCAAACGCGGAGTTCTTGTCGAGCACGAAAGGCTGGCTGAGTTCTTCGGAGATTCTCTGCGCCACGCGCACCGCGTCAGTCGCGTCGCTCATGCCGCTCAAGAGAATCGCAAACTCGTCGCCGCCAAAACGCGCGAGCGTATCGACCGGGCGCAGCGTTCGTTCCAAACGTTCGGCGAAAGCGACGAGCAAAAGGTCGCCGTGCGTGTGGCCCAGGCTGTCGTTGATGTTCTTGAAACGATCGAGATCGAGGAACAGCACGGCGAACATGTGACCGTCGCCGCGCCGTTTTGAATTCTCGATCTCCGCCTTCAGCAATTCGGTGAACATCGCGCGATTCGGCAAGCCGGTGAGCGAATCGTGGAAAGCGGCGTGGCGGAAGTGTTCTTTCGTTTCTTCCAGCACGCGGCTGATTCGTTCCTGTTCGGTGATGTAAGCGTTGAGCTCCTGCACGTGGCGTTCGGCCTGTTCGGCGCGTTCGTGCTCGGCTTCGGCGCGCCGGCGTTCGGCTTCTTCAGCGTGACGGGCGGAAGCTTTCACTTCGCGCAGGTAACGGTCGTAGCTGTAGTAGACGATGATGATGATCGGGATGCAGACGAGAAAGGCCCAGAAGCGCGCGGTGCCGAGACTGCTGACGATGAAGCCCGCGCCCGCGGCGCCCGCGAAATAACTGATCGACATCCAGAGGAAGTTCCTGCTCCACATCCGCCAGATGGATTCGCCGGCTTTCAACGCGCTGGCGGTCGCGCCCATGCCGGTGTGGGCCACGTACTGGACGACGCCCATCAGGCAGAGGCCGATGACGGCCATTGAATTTCCGTAAGCAAACAGCGCAGTCGCAGATCCGAACGCAAGCTTCAAAGCCGTGGCGGTCATGAAGACAGCACAAGCGACCGCGGCGCCGCCGAAAGCGACCGTGCGCACCTTGCGGCTGATGCGGAGCGCGGAACAAACACCCGCGAGCGCGCCGATCAGGACCGCGCCTTCACCGCCGTAAAGCAGCAGCGCGATGAAGACAAACGTGTCGTCGACGGTGATGTTGAGATTGACTTGCGGGATACGGATGGCGATGCGCGATCCGATGACGGCGGTGATGAGCGTCAACAGCAGAAAGTAACCGTCGATGAGTCCGAGCGGCAGCGTGTAAGCGGAGTAGAGGCAGGCCGTCGCGCCCGCTGCGACGACCAGCCACATGTAAACTCCGGTCAGTTGTTGTCGTGAACTCTTCATCCGCACGTTGCCAAGAATTATTTTTGACTACTTCATTCCCGCACTACTGTCGCCGAGTGAACAATCGCCCAGCGCAAAACCGTCACCGAGAGCAAATCCATCGCCCAGCGCAAAACCATCACCGAGTGCGAAGCCATCGCCGAGAGCAAATCCGTCGCCCATCGCGTAGCCGTCGCCGAGTGCAAAGCCATCGCCAAGCAGCAGCGCGTTAGCGAAGAAAAACGAACCACCGAACAGCGGCGAGCCGTCGTTTTTCGCCAGGTAATTTCCGAGGCTCACGCTCTTGACCCACATGTTGTAGTTCAAGCTTTCCGACGTCAGTCCTTCGTTGACGCCGTCGCCCCACAAGTAACCCTGGCCGTAACTGACCTGGTACTTGTTGATTAAGTCCTTGCCGGTGATGGTCGTGCGCTTGAGCACGAGTCCCTGCATCCACGGGAACGTCATGCCGGCGATCGTGGTTTGAGCGGCGGGCGCGTTTTGGGTCAAGAGATTGGAGCCGAAGGTTGGTTTCAAGAGCCCGAGCAGGTCGCCGCGAACAATCTTTGCGAGGCTGACTGCGCCCGCGACGTTGACCTCACCCGCGCCCTGGTCGAACGTGTTGAAGCCGTTGAGAGGTTGGGCCGTGTACATCAACAACATCTTCACCATGTTCGGCGTCAGGCTGGAATTTGCATCGAGCAAGAGAGCGGCCGCGCCGGCGACAACCGGCGTCGACATCGACGTACCGCTGAGGTACATCAGTTTCATGTTGCTGGTGGAATACTTGTTGGTTTCGAGTTCCGGGTACTGGGCCAGCAGATTATTGTTGGCCGCTTCGGCGGCGATGATCTTGTTGCCGGGGGCGACGAGATCCGGCTTGATGACGTTGTCGTAATGGACGTTCCCGTAAGAGTCGACTGAAAAACTGCGCGTTGGGCCACGCGAGCTGTAGCTCGTCACGGCATCATCGCCGCGCGCGTCAGTGCCGAAACTGTTGCTGGCGCCGACGGTGATTGCTGAAGGTTCGTTGCCCGGGCAATGAATCGCGCCGTAGACTTTTTGGCCCGCGCTGGTTTTGCCGAGATTGCCCGCGGCTGCCACTACGACGACGCCTGAGTTCACGAGCCGGCGCACGGCATTGCAGATCGGATCGTCTTCGTAAGAGCTGACGGCGGGAGTGCCGAGGCTCATGTTAACGACGCGCACGTTGTAAGCACTCTTGTTGGCCACGAGCCAATCGAGTGCGGCCAGCACGCCCGACACTGTGCCGACGCCTTGTGAATTGAGGACGCGCAAGTTGACGAGACTCGCACCGGGCGCGATGCCTTCGTAAGCGCCGCTGGTTGGCGCGCCGTCGCCGGCGGCAATCGCGGCGACGTGCGTGCCGTGACCCCACGGATCGTCGGTGCGATTTTCGCCGGTGAAGTCTTTGCTGAATTTGATTTTGCCGGTGGAGCTAAATGATTTGTGGTTCTTGTCGATGCCCGAATCGAGCACGGCGATTGTGATGCCGGAGCCGTCGAGATCGTTTGAGCCGAGCAGCGTTTTCTGCGTGCGAATCTGTTGCGTGCCGGTAGTCGTCGTGAGATGGCCGGAACTGCGCACCGGCGCGTCGAGTGAAACGTAAGCGACGCTCGGATCGGCGGCGAGAACTTGAACGTCGTTAGCGACAACGTCGACGATTTGAATGTTCAGGCTTGAAAGCACGTTCACGAGCAGGCCGCCGACGGTGTTGAGCAAGCCGCCGAGCAGTCCGCCCGAGCTGGACGGCACTGACTGCACGATCACTTTCACGCGGGTGTTGCCCTGGCCGGAAAGAATGAGCTGGCTAAGATCGGGAGAGATCTTGCTGCTGCTGCCGAAATTTTGCGCGGGAGCGGCATTCGCGGCGCGAACAGGCGTGTTCGTCGTAATGAACAGTGCGGAACAGACGGAGGCCAGCACTAAGAGGGTCACAAAGCGTTTCAGGACTTGGGGGCGAGACATCCAGTTTCTCCAAAGGGGGCGATTCAGAGTCGCTAGTTCTGGGCTAGCTCAAAACGCGAGCGTGGTCCATAGTGCTAGCCCCGTGCCAGATGTCGTTCTGTGGGGTAATAGTGGGATTCTGTTGGGAAAGCGGTAAATTTCGCCGCTCACGAAAGCGAAAGAGTTTCTGGCGATTCAATCAGGTTGACGGTTGATCGGGTCAGCTTGAAAGAGTTCGGTCGCGGTGTTTATTAAGTGAGCCGTTCAGCAGTGTGTTGTTTTAGCCACGGATTACACGGATTTTATAAAACAAATCCGTGTAATCCGTGGCTTATAGGAGCTTAATTAATGACAATACCAGTGCGCGGTAGTTTCCCTTTCCCTGGCTTGTCGTTGTCGGAAATCGTCACGGTTGCCGTCGCCGGCGTGCCGGTGTTGGCGTTCGTGATGTTACTCAACAACACTCTGAACGTTTCGTCGCTTTCGCTAATCGCGTCATCTTTGATCGCGATCTGCAGAGCCTTCGACGACTCGCCGGAAAGGAACGTAAGCATGCCTGCTGCCGCACCGTAGTCGCTAACGCTCGACGCGGTGCCGTCTTGGGTTGCGTAGTTCACGCTCGCCGTCGACGCTAGATTGCCCGTCCGCACGATAGTGAGCGTAACGTAGCCCGCGTTTTCGCTAACGGTGTACGACGCTGACGCAAACTGAATCGACGAACTCGGCGCCGGCGTTGGTGTCGGAACCGGTGTTGGTGTCGGAGTGGGAGTGGGAGTTGGATTCGGTGTAGGTGTAGGTGTTGGATTTGGCGTCGGTGTTGGAGTCGGGTTCGGCGTTGTCGAGTTCTGCGCTGCGAGCAACGCATCAACATCAACGCCAACGTCCTTCCCGTCAGTCGCCGCATTCTTAAACTGGCTGGTCGACGTCAACCGATAATTCCCATTTACATAATCCGTGAAACCAACCTGTGCCGTCGGCACCACCGTCGTACCCGCTGGATACATGTAACTCTCGCGGCCCGCGGCATTGTTCTTCAGAAATGTGTACCCCACAAAATAACCGTCGAGCGCCGGAGTGCCTTCACCGATGTTGCTGCCGAACACACCGTAACCGCCTTCTGAAAACAGGTTGTCGCGAATGACAAGCCCGGTGCCTTTCGGGTTACCCGGATCAGCGTCAAACACGAAGATGTTGCCGCCCTTGAAGACAGTGTTGTGCGTGATCTGAATGTCGTTCGGCCCATTCAATAGCTGAAACGCGTTGAAGTTCCCAATCTTGTCGAAGATATTGTTGGTGATGGTGACGCGGGTGGTGATTGCGCCTCTGCTCTCCCAGTCGGTCCGCAGAATGTTTACTCCGCCTTGCGTGTTCGTCACCGTGTTGTTGCTAAAGACAACGTCCTGCACGACACACCACGGCGCATTTCCGCCTTGATTCCGCGCCGTGAACAGCACCGGCGTGCCGGCCTGCCCATCGACCCAATTGTTCTGAAGAATATTGCCGTCGATCGTGACGCGCTTCGCGTTCTTCAACTCGAGTATGTTCTTCACGAGCCAGTGACGACCGAGATACGAAGGATCGCCGACTTTCCACGACAACGGCTTGAACAGATAATTGCCGCGAATCTCGATGTCGGCGGGCACGAGGTTTTGAATCGCGGGATCTGCGCCTCCGAACATGATGTTTTCGCCCGAGGCCTCGAGATAATTATTGATGATGTGGAAAGGACCGGGTCCATTCCACACGCAGATGGCCTGCGCTTCGGTCTCGATCGAATGGATGTCGGAGATGTAGGAATTGAGTACCGAACTCTCGGCAGTGTTCAAAGCAATGCCGCGGCTCAGATCCTGTGATGCGAATCCGTGGACCCACAGGCGATCGAGAATGAAGTGATGCGGCACCATTGAAAGATCGGTTTGCGTATCGCTGCCGAGCCTGACGAGATCGTAAACGAAGTCAGTGGCGGCGACGGTTGAGATGTCGAGTCCGATCAGTTTGTAGTGATGAGCGCTGGAAGCGGTTTTGATTACGGGTTCGGCGACGAGGTTAGAGCGTAACTTTGCGAGCAGAGCACTCTGCGCTGGGGTGACGCGTCCGGTAATTTCCGACGCTCTTGATGATTGGATAGTGATGTAAGAGTCGCCTGATTTATTGACGAGGGTGAACGGTCCGCTATAAGTGGCGCCGGCGTCGAGCACGATCGTGTCGCCGGGCGTGGCAGAGTTGATAGCTGCTTGCAGATCTCCTCCCGCCGGCACGACGAGGGTCGCGCCGAGCGCAGCGGAAGCAGTTAGCAAGAAGGTTAGAAAGATTAAAAACGCTTGGATTAGCCTGGGGGAGACACAGAACCGGGCAAACGGATCCTCTTGGGAGATAGACATTTTCCTCCGTTACAGTAGTTTCTGAATTGTTAGAGCGTGAAGCTTGGAACAACTAATCGGGAATGTAAGTTGATCAAGCGAATATTTCTGGTCGGCGTGCACACTAACCGAATGAGACGTGAGTGCGGGTTGTAGGATGATTACAAAACCGTTGCATCAGGAGGCGTAACAACTTAATTCGGCATGTTTGTGTGAGGCTCTTTGTCCTTTTGATCTGTATCGCTCAGTTTTTAATTCGCATCGTGCCGGTGTTGCTTGATTGCCCGTGCGCTTTGATCTTCACGGTGCACGGGCCCGGTGTGAGATTAGGCGGCAACGCAAAGACGACCTGCACGAGATCGGTGTTACTCAATTGCCGCACGCTGTCGGCCGGCACGTCGTAAGCCTGATTGTTTGCGTCAACTAGATTCACGAGGATCGCAGAGGGAAGTTCGCCTTGTGCTAACACAAGGTTTCTTGCAAACACGACGACGCGCGTGGTGCGATCGCTTGCCGCGCTGAATTGCGTCGCGCCGTACAGCACGGGAAATGGATCGCGAAAGAGCAGTGTTGAACTCAGGCTCGCGAGTTGATCGACTGCCGGACCATTGGCGTCGAGCAGGAGTTGCATCGATGCCGTCGGTATCGGATTTGGTACGGAGCTCGATGCGGTGAAGCACCACGTGGAACCGGCGGCAGTTAGATTGGCCATCGTCTTGCCGACAACGCGCCAGCAGTAACCCGCGCCATCTTGCAAACCGGAAACGAGATAACTTTCTGAACCGCTGGTGCCCAGCGTGCCGGTGACTACGTCCGAGGCGACGAGCGATAAGTTGTTCTCGCTGCGGCCGAGATAGACGTCGTACTTCGCTCCCCAACGTCCGCCTTCCCACGTCAGCAATGCGGCTTGTCCGACAACGCTGCCGTTGGCCGGCGCAATGTTGGCGGGCACGGTCGGCGCTTGCGGCACGAACGGTTGGTACTCGGTTGCCGAATTCCATTTGCGATTGAACTGATCGGCGAACCACTGAAAGAACCAGGGCTTGGTGGTGAAGTAGTTGTGTTCTTCCTGGTAATTGAATGAAGCCAGGGCCCAGTTTGATGAGCCGAAGATCGTGAGGCCGCGGCTGTAAAGTTGGACTGTTTTTTGGTGCGTCAGCCCGAGATGCTTGCGCATGCGGATCTGCACGCCGGCGACGTACAGGCGATCGACGTTATATGGTCCGGTCAACTCGGCGCCGGCCCGGCTCGCATCAAAACGATATTCGTCTGGTTCCGCGAGCAAGCGCACGGGCACGCCGCGCGCGACTGCCCTGATCAATGCGTCGCAAATCGTTGGGTCAGTGACGCGATACATCGTGAGATCGATCTTTTGGTTTTCCTGATCGATCTGCGCGATCGTGCGGGTGCGGTAGTCTTCCGCCGGGTTCGCGTTCGGCAGGAAGTTCATTGATGGATCGATCGGAAACGTTTGGTATCGGCGCGCTGGGATGTTTGTGATGTTCGCGTAATCGCCGTAGAGGTTTGTGTTGGTCCAGATGTCGTCGTATCGGGTCTTGAAACTGTTGACTACGGTGGCGTCGTCAGTGAAATACCAGGCGCCGTCGACGTAGTTGTTGTAAGGGTCGTACGGCCGGAGGTCGGCGTCGCCGAAGTTAGAACTGCTGAAGACGACTTTGTTCTGGCCGGCGAACAGCAACATTTTCGAGTGGACGATGCCGTCGCCGAGTTTGTAACGCATCGGGATGCCGGCAGCTTTGAACTTGTCGAGTATTGTCTGGTTCTCAGCGAACTTGAGATTGCCGCGTGGTTCGACAACGAGACGGACTGGAACGCCGGCTTGAAAGCGACTGATGATGGCGTCGGCGAGTCCGGGTAATTGAATGCCGTAAAAAGCGAAGTCGATGCCGGTGTTTTCCGCGCGGATAGTTTGGATTAAAGGCGAGTAGCAATCTTCGAACGACGGATCGCAGAGTCGTTCCTGCGCGAGCGACGCATGGCACGCGAGCAGAACAAAAGCACAGATCAACGAGAAAGTGCGGACAAAGCCGACTTCAGCGATCATTCAGGCACTTAGTCTCTCGGGGAACTATTTTGGATTCCGGTAGAACTGGCGCGGTACTATAGCGCAGTTTTATTTTTCTAACCACAGATTACACAGATTTCTATAAACCAATCTGTGTAATCTGCGGACAAAAGTTGAATAACTCACTGCGCGGGCGCGGGCGCCCCGGGGGGAAGTTTCTTCAACGACTTCTCGATCATCTTGTTCAGGTCCTTTTGATTCTTCAGCACGCCGCTCGTCGACATCGGCTTCGTAAACGCCAGCACCTCACCGCTGCGCGCATCAACCAACCCCACAGTTATCTGCGCCAGCGGAAAATCGAAATTGAAGGGATTGAATATCGAGAAAGCCGTCTTTCCTTTCGTGAACACTCTGCCCGTTCCGCGTATGAAGACCAACACGTCGGCGTCCTTGTGCACGTTCAGCAACATGACTTCATCGCCGATCGTAAATCGCGACTTCTTGATGTCCTTTGATTTGCTGATGAGCTTGGGCAGCAGCGCATCGTAACGGCTCTGAATATCGGCGAGCGTGTACTTCCGTCCCTCATCGAGCGCGGTCGGATCAAATGAGTTCGTCGCCACGGCCAGCTTCTTCTTCTGCAGCGCCACGCCGACCGCCTCGACCACCCTGGCGCTGATGTCAGCCGACTCGGCCACCATCATCTCCGCGCCCTTCGAGCTCTCTTTCATGATCTCAACCTTGGCCGGAAGAATGACGGCGCTGCTCATCGTTACCTTCTTCTCGACGAGCTTTGAATTTACATACTGTGCCCGAGCCTCGTTCGCCTGCGCGTGGGCCAACAGGCAGCACAGCACTATAAAAACAGAACGTATCGCTGATCTCATCCACCGTCCTCCAGCGTTATTTCATCGACTCGCGCAACACCAGCAAGCGCCGGCGCACTCGTTCCGTGTCAATGGCATTCGGCGCGAGTTCAAGATACTTCGCATACTCGCTCGCCGCCTCGTGCTTGCGGTTCAGCCGTTCGTAGAGCATGCCCAAACCGCGATGCGCGCGCGCGTTGAAGCGACTCAATTCAAGCGCGCGCAGAAACAACGACTCAGCCTTTTCACTATTTGCCTTCCACGCAATTTGCCCGGCCGGAGTGGCCAGCAACTCTGCGTCGATCTCTTCGAGCGTGCGCTTCGAGAGAGTTTTCGCGGCTTTCTTCTTTTCGCCGGAAGTGAGTTGCTGGTCGGTGAGCTGTGCGTTTCGTGGGCCCAGCGTGCGATACGACTCCGCGAGATAGAAAACGTTTTCCGACGAGTCGGGATGCAGGTCAACCAGCTTTTGGCTAACGAACACCGCCGAGCGAAAGCGCGCGGCGTTGATCGCTAGCTCGACGTCGTGGCGATCGACGTTTTCCATCACCGCGAGGTAATCGTCTTTCGCGGTTTTCACTTCTTCAGCCGACAACTTTCTCGCGCCCGCGGGAATGTTGCTGGTGGTGTAGTTAACGCGTTCCTGCAGCTTTGGGTGATCGCTGTAAAAAGAGTTGAGTTGCTCACCCTCGACGTCCGTGAGCATCACCTTGAAAGAGTTCGGCATGCCGTCAGGCACGAAGCCGGCGGCACTGGCGAACTTCATTCCTTCGAGGTCCGCTTGTTTCTCCTGCTCGCGGCTGTAGCCGAGCACGCTGAGCGCAAGCATGAATGGCGAGACGGTGGCGATCAGGCCGACCGCGATGCCGACTGGCCCACCGACAGGATTCCACGTTCCGACGGTGTTGATGATGTTGATGGCCAGCATCTTTTTGCGCACGCTGCGATTGCGCAGGTACGTGTGGCGGCGAGTAACGTGCGTGATCTCGTGGCCGATCACAGCGGCTAACTGGTTCTCATCTTCCAGCAACGCGAGCAGTCCGGTATTGATGTAAATCGAGCCGTTCGGCAGGGCGAAAGCATTGGGGATCGGATCGCGCAGCGCGCGAAACTTCCACTCGACATTCTCGAATTTCTTGTCCGCGACGAGCGCGTTGCCGACGTGCGAGAGATACGAATCAAGGCCGCTGTCGTGATAGACCGCGCCTTCTTTTTCGAAACGCTCGTCGAGCAGGTTGATCTCGCTGAGAAGCTGCTCGTCGACTTGTCCAAAGACAAACTTCTGGTTGCCGAGTTGCTCCGACGGATCCTCGGGCGGTGCTTCTATCGAGCCCGCCGGAGTTTGCGTCGTTTGCTGCGTGGCAGGCGTTTGCGCGCGCGCGTTTGGCGGCAGCGAACAAAGCAGCAGGCTGAGCGCGATAAGGAAAACCAGGCAGCGTCTTTGGAGGCTCAAGGCAATACCTTTTCTGTGAGTTTGAACTGCGAAATCTGGGAACAGTTCCCCGGAGGGCTCGTCGCGGTGAGTATATTCGTTTTTGGCGGATAGTAAAGATCAGTGTTCGTTCATTTCACGCTAGCCCACACGATCTCCGGGCTCAGCTCGCCGGCACTGGACTGCCCGAATAATGCGACCTCGCAGCGTTTAGCGATGATCTGATCAAGTACTGGTTTCATTGATTGATCTTCTGTTTGAAAGAAAAGAATCTTGCGGCCTTCGGCGGAGTCGAGCACCACCACAAAAGAGGCGCGCCACGTTTCGGGCTTGCCAATCATGATGTTCCCTTGTTTGTCTTTGACTCTTAAGGAAAGCTCGTTCCACGAATTGACCTTGTCCCATTGATAAGAAACGAGTGTGCCGGTTAGACGCGGTGAAGCGTTTGAAAAATCGGCCGCGACCGGGTGGCGTCCTCGTTTCGGCACGGTGAGTTTGTGGTTCTCCCTGATAGTGAATCGCGTGTAAAGCGGGTAGCTGCGGTTTCCGTGCCGGCCGGAAATTCTGCGCCACCTGGCGTTCCTTATTTCATAGATATTTGTGATCCAGTAACCGTCAGAGAAGTTCATGTAGATCAGGTCGGCGCGCCCGTTACGATCCAGATCCACGAGATCAAAGATCTTTCCGTCGGATTCCTGAAAGTAGCCGTCGGCTTCGAACGTTACCGGCCGGCCTTGCTCGTCGAAGGTGATCGTCAAGATATGATTCGTGGGCGCAAGGCCATTCCCGCCGGTCGGAAATATCAGCACTGCGTCGTGGATTCCATTGCGATCGAGATCCGCTTCGTAAAAGCGACAGGCGTCATCGACTGCCGAAACTGGCGGCTGAACACTCCAATCTCTGCCGCGCTTATCTTTCCCGCTGATAATCAGAATGTCGTCGTTCGTCATATCGACGTTCGCACCCGATGGGCCGATGTTCAGCTTTGTGGGCAATGATTTGTCAGAGATGTCTTCGAAGTAACCGGGCCGGCCATGGCCCAGAGTCCCGACGTAAGTCACCGCGAATTTTTTGCTCAGCTCGCGGCTGGTGAGTGGCAAGTAAGCCTGGTTTTCATGTTGCGCCTTCGTTGTTACCGGCAACAGCAACAGAAACGAAAGCGCAACGATCGTCGGGACGATTTTCATGACGTGATTTCAATGGATCAAATAGAACGCGGTCTGGCGCGGGCGAAACCACTTCATTCCATCCTTCGTCAGATACGCGTCGTCTTCCATCATCATCGTGACCTTCTGCCCGTTCCACTCAGGAACCGGAGTACTGGTGTTCAGTTCGATCGACGTGTAAGAGCCTTCGCGAAACGCCGGTTCCAGCGGCGCGCCGCTCGTGGGACGGCGAAAGTCGACGCTCGCGCCGAGTGCGTGTCCCTGGTTGCCGACCGAATGTGAATAGATCATCGCTTCAATGCCGAGGTTTTTCATGTCGGCCATCGTGGCGTCGTAAACTTCGAAACCTCGCGCGCCGGGTTTGATGTGCGAGAAGAGCGCATCTTGCAGTTTGTTTGTATTGGTGAGCGCTTTCTTGAGTCCTTCGGGCGCGTCCTTCTCACCTTCGCGCAACACGTAACCCATCTTTTGCCAGTCGGTGCTCAGGCCCATGTAGTTCAAGCCGCAGTCGATGTGGATCACGTCGCCGCGCTGAATCACTGCCGACTCTTCCGCCACGTCGAGAAACTGCTGCGACTTGCCCACTTCCAAGTTCTGGCGCTGGATGCGCATGTCAGCTTGAAACCAGGTGTCGAGGCCGAAGTTGTTTATCTGTTGCAGGAACCAGAAGCGAACGTCGCCGACGGTCGTCTTTCCCGGCGTGATTACTTCGTTTGAAAACGCGCGTTGCGTCAAGAGATCCGTGAGCGCGACCGCGGTGCGATAGGGTTCGAGTTCTTCGGGTATGCGCGTGTCCATGTATTCGACGATCAACGGCGCCGCGGAGACGAAGTGCGATGCGTAGTCTGGGCCAACGGCGTCAGTCAGATATTTGAAGCTGTCGTAAGTAAGCCCCGTGGTAGCGCCACGCGTGCCGCCCATGTTGAGAGCGATCGTTTTTGGTTTTCGTTCTTCGACGATGCGACGCAACGTCGCCGGAACGTCTTTGCCGGGCGGGCTCAGAAGTTCAAAGAAGGATTTCAGGTGTTCCTCCGAATAACGAACGAGAGCGAGGCGATCGAGTTTGTCGCCGCCGCGATCGGCGAAGATGAAGAAGTCGCGCCGGCCGACGTAGGGAATTGGCGGCGCGATGTAAGCAGTCACGGGATCGGGATGAAACTCTTCGTTGACTACGATCCACATGTCGATCTTTTGCTGGCGCATCATCGGCAGCAACAGCGTGTCGAGCCGTTTTTTCAACCAACTCTCGCGCACGGTTTGTTGTTCGCGCACGCTCAGCAGGGTTGGCAGTGGTGCCGCCTTCGGTTGTGCTTGCGGATAGATTGATGAAGACAGAGCGAAGACCAGCAGCAAGCAGCCAGACAACAGAACACTGCGTCGGCAAAAGTTTTTCATTGACTTTCCCTTGATTGAAGATTAAGCAACGGTTGAGTCAAAAGCTTACACCGATTCAGGATGAATTCACCATGAAACTGTTTGCGCTAGCCGCTCTCCTCCTGGTTTTCGTCTCGCATGGACCGCAGAATCAACAAAAGGATCCCTGCCAGGGTGAGACGACGGCTGAAATGAAGATGTGCGCCGCGAAGAGGTATAAACAGGCGGATGATGAGTTGAACGTCACTTATCGCCGGTTGATGGCGAAGCTTGATGATGCCGGCCATCGAACAAGCTTAAAAACCGCACAGCAGAACTGGCTGAAATATCGCGACAGCAACTGCGACTTTGAGAGTTACCTGAATCGCGGCGGCTCGATCTATTCTGTCATTGCCGGTGAATGCATGATCAGCATGACCGAGTCGCGTACGAAGGAACTAGAGGAAGAGATTAAACAGTTGGACCAGTGATATTATCCGGATTGGCGTAAGACAGCTTCCGCTAACTGATCGGCAGCTTCGTTGGTAGCGGTTCCTCGTTCAGCCGCGCTCTCGAAAATTCTCAAAACCGTATCGTAGATCTCGTCTACTTTCTGCGCGGCGTAGTCTGCTTGCCAGCCGAGCAGTTCGATGCAGCCGTTCAGGATGCCACCGGCGTTCGCGACGTAGTCGGGCGCGTAGAGAATGTTTCTTGCTCGCAACATGGTCCCATGTCGTTCTTCGAGAAGCTGGTTGTTGGCCGCGCCCGCAACGATTTGCGCTTTGAGTTTGGGAATTGTTTCGTCGTTGATCACGCCGCCGAGCGCGCAGGGAGCAAACACGTCGCCACGGGTACTGATAATTTCATTCGGATGAACTGCCTCTGCGCCAAACGCCTCGACCGCACGCGACACGCTCTCCTTATTAACATCGCTAACGACGAGCTTGGCTCCGGCTTCATGAAGCAACTGCGCCAGGTTGTAACCAACGTGCCCGCAGCCCTGCAGCGCGACCGTCACTCCTGACAACGAATCGTTGTTCCAGCGAAACTTGCCCGCTGCTTGAATCGCACGAAAAACGCCGCGCGCAGTGTGCGGTGAAGGATCACCGGAACCCCCGACAAGCCCGCCGACGTAAGCAGTTTCCTGTCTAACGATCTCCATGTCAGCAGGACTGGTCCCAACGTCTTCCGCGGTGATGTAACGTCCTGCGAGAGTGTTGACGAAACGGCCGTGCGCGCGCAGCAGCGCTTCGCGATTCGGCGACTTGCTGTCGCCGATGATGATCGACTTGCCGCCTCCGAGCGGCAGTCCCGGCAACGCGTTTTTGTAAGTCATGCCGCGCGAGAGGCGCAACGCGTCAATGAGTGCTTCGTCTTCGCTTTGGTAATTCCAGAAGCGCGTGCCGCCGACGGCTGGTCCAAGTGCGGTGCTGTGAATGGCGATGATGCCGTGATAACCAGTTGCGGCGTCTCGCCCGATCAGGACTTTTTCGTGAGTGTCAGTTGGTTTTTCAGTGATGTTCATAAGCTTGGTTGACTCGAGTGAGCCAACCAAGCTTTACGAAACGCGAAGTATTTTGGTTTCGCAGCGGGCAGTGGCCTACGGCGTTGCGGCTGCTTTCTTGTGCATGAGCACGTTGCAGGTGTCAGCGACCTTGGTCGGATCGATGGCTTCGTTTCCTTCGTCGATGTGTTGAATGATGCCGTCTTTATCGATCACGAAGGTGGCGCGATTGCCAAAGCCCTGCTCCTCGTTGAAGACGCCATAGTCTTTCACGACGGTGCGCTTGAAGTCGCTGAGGATCGGAAAAGTAACGCCAAGCTGTTTGGCGAACTCGCGGTTGGCGGGAACACTGTCTACACTCATGCCGAAAACCTGAGTGTCGGTTGCGTCGAATTTAGCGATATCAGCCTGATACGCTTTCATCTCCTTCGTTCAACCACCGGTAAACGCCAGTACATAAATTGCGAGTACGACGTTTTTCTTGCCGCGAAAATCGCTCAGCTTATAGGTTTTTCCGTCGGTGGCGCGAAGCGTGAAGTCGGGAGCCTTATCACCGACTTTCAGATTTGTTTTAGGCGGAGCTTGTTGGCCCAGTGCGACAACGCTAAAGACTGCCAGTAGCACAAGGCAAATCAACGATCTTGTGTACATTTAGCGGGACTCCTTGCGAGTAAGTGTGGGTGTTTGCCCGTTTGAATTTATGCACAAAGTTGCGGCGAGTCAAACTCTAAAACGGCCGGCTGCCTCCTGGAGGTGAAGATTCGGTTACCTAATAGAACAAGGGCCAGCAAAAAGACAAGGCTAAGACTGATGGACAGAGCGGCAAAGCCATTGAAGATTCTTTGCGCAAACGCGTAAACTTCACGCCGTTCTTATAGGTCTGGCAGGCCGGCCCAGCGGTATCCCGACTATGACTCCTTATTTCTTCAGGCAGAATTCTTTTCTGCGCAGGTCTATTCTGTTTGTGGCGATCAGCTCCGGCCTGCTGTATCAGCTTGCTTGCGTGGAAGAGCCCAAAAGGCCCGCGGGCCTTTATCTGGAGATCAACTGCGCACCAGACATCGCCGTCAGAGAAGCGCGGCAGAAGTTTACCAATCTTAATATCGGCACGACCGACGCCACCGCGGACGGCAAGGGGCTTACGGTTTCCACCGATTCGATCGTGGAACACGATCACAATCGCGAAAGAATGGGCCGCTACAAACTCGTCATCCAGCCGATTGAGAACACCAACGTTTCGACGGTAACGCTCGAGCGAGTCGAGGGTAAATCGAAAGGCATGCGCGAGCGAACGTGGTACGACGACGACGGCACTTCGCCCGAGGTTCCCTCGCGCGAACGCGTTTGGGAACAGGTAAAAAGCATTTGCGTCGCAAGCGGCAAAAAATAAGGAGAAGCTTTGGCAAAGGCGATTGCATCGGACAAAGGCCGCGTTGCGCTGATGAGCGTGATGGCCGCCTGTTTTGCTGGCTCGCTCTTGATCTTGTTTTTTGTTTTTGGCGGCGGATCGATCAGCAAGGAAAACCAGTCGAGCGCGTTGTTCAAGATTCTCGGCTTTTATGTGCCGTTGCTGACGCTCATCGCGACGTTTTATTTCAAAGAGAACCTGGGCGGGACCAGCAGTGACACTCCGTTTGAAACGTTCGTGGTGGCGCTGGCGATAGTGTCGATTTGGGCGTTGACGCCGATCGTTCTGTTGCTGTCGGTGTATTACATCGAGGACGTGTTGAATTACATCGACAAGCTAATACCGGTGGGGCAGTCGCTGGTTCTGATGGCGCTCGGTTATTACTTCACGAAGAGAACAAGATGAATCTGGATACTTTGCGCGAACTGTGCCAGGAGTTTCCGGCTGTTACGGAAGACATCAAGTGGGGTCACGATCTGTGTTTCTCCGTGGCCGGAAAAATGTTTTGCGTAGCGGCTTTGGATGGCCCGCTCTCCGTCTCGTTTAAAGTTAAGGACGATGAGTTTGACGAGTTGTCGAACATGCCGGGGCTGCGGCCCGCGCCGTACGTCGCGCGTTACAAGTGGGTGCTGGTGGAAGACGTCAACAAGCTTACGCGCAAAGAGTGGGCGCATTACGTGAAGCAGTCGTACGAGCTGGTGCGAGCAAAGCTGCCGAAGAAGGTCGCGCGGCAACACGGGTTGTGAGCCGAAGGCGTGGTATCGCTCGCAATCGTTGGCCCATATAGCTTGGCGCCTGAATGATGCGGCTCAAATCAAGAAAGTGATTGGAGAGGCACTGACTGCGGCTTATGAAGAGCACCAGCCCTATCGAGTCGTTAAAGTTGCGTCGTGGGTGGTTCGCGTGATGGTTAAGACGGGCGACAAACGGCTGGGCAATACCGTTCACGAACTGCTAAGCAAGATTATGAACCGCGCCAACGCGAGCTGGTTGTTGGCGCTCTGCTGCGCGCGTGCGAACAGATGAATAGCTGGAGACGCCCGCGGACACTGGGCTTCGTCGCTTTGGTATTTGCGAAAGACGACCCGAAGCGCGCCGCTGAGATTTTGAAGATTGTTGGTGAAGGTCCAACGAGTCGACGGATGAATCGTGAAATAGCGGCGGGCACGTGGCTTGGCCCACATGAATTCTTTCCGTATTTCGCTAAGCTTTCGTAGGCTCATATATCACGCGCAGTTGCCTGGCGACGGATGGCTGTTGCAGTACCTCATGGCTGTCGCTGATCTGATCGATCGAACCGAGATTATTCGGCAGGCGCTTCACCTCCGGGTCAGTGATCGCTTCTCTTATCGCACTCGCAAATGCGTCAGCGTGTATTACCAGGTAAGGACGGTCGTAGTACTCCGTAACCTTGGTCGGCAATGGCTTGGTGATCTTCAGCTTGTTGTGCTGCCTGGCGAGAATTGAATAAGCCCGGGCCAATTTGCTTTCTCTGGCTTTCCACGTTTTCGCGCGCAGGACGTCTTCCAAAACGGGCGTGAGTTTCGCGCCCGTTTTCAATCTGCCGAAAGCGGTCCCGAACCACTTGGAATACGGCGCGTATTGCCTCTCCATCAGAAAGGCGAGCTTCATGATTTCATTCACCAGCCGCGTGGCCACGATCCCGGAACCAAGCTGATCGCCCACACCACCGGTGCGGCCAACAAACGCTTCCTCCTGGGATATTCTGGTCCACTGAGCGGTCAATAAATATAGCCACAAGTCAGGTGGGTAAAACTTCAGCTTCTCGCGAATCGCGTCAAGCCGGCCCAAACCGTCGTGATAAACCCCGCCACTCACAACTTCGAGCAGTCGTTGTTGAGGAACCGTTAACCAATCGATCACACTCATCTGCTGCGAAGGATCAAACCCGAGTCGCGCCAAGAAGAACGACCGCAGCGTAAAGATCTGGACCATGTGATTGACGGGCCCACTCTTAATCTTCACCGCATGCCTGACGCGGTTATCATCCGGCTCGCCGTAATTGGTCGAATATCCAAGAAACTCATGCGGCAGCTTCTCGGACAACATCTCGGTGACCTTGTCTTTGAACCGGAGATAATCGCGTGTTTGGAGGAGCAGCAGCGCGCGCGGTCCCCAGTGATGATCGCGCGAAAGGGGGGTGTCAAACCCGAGGACTTCCGAACCCCAGCCGATCAGTGCGGCCGAGTAACGCAGCCGCGGGAACTCCTGCGCCAGAATCGGCTTGACCTCTTTTTGATAAAAGAGTTCGCAGAGCTTCACGCCGGGTATAAACTTAGGCATATGGTACGGCCCGTCCTCTTAGTCATTGACATGCTGAACGATTTCTTTCGGTCAGGACCGTTGGCTGAACGACGCGGCGATCTGGTTCGTTCCATCAACGCGCTTGTCGCCCTGTTTCGCAGTCGCGAGTGGCCCATTATCTGGATCCGGCAGGAATTCGCGCCGGACTTGAGCGATGCCTTTCTCGCCATGCGCGATGACGGGACTAGCATCACGATTGCCGGGACGGAGGGCTGCCAAATTTTGCCCGAACTCGATTACGACGTTAACGATTCCGTGATCATCAAAAAGCGTTACAGTCCTTTTTTCGGCACGAGCCTGGATGACGTGCTCGCGTCGCTGAAACCAGACAGCATTGTGATCACAGGGATCAATACTCATGCGTGCATTCGGATGGCGGCGCTCGACGCCTATCAGCGTGACTATCGCGTGGTGATCGCTGCGGACGCTGTCGCATCCTACGATGAGGAACATCATCAGGTCACGCTCCGCTATCTGCGGAACGTGGTGCGAGTGGCGACTCAGGCTGAACTTTTCGCGGCTGCGGGTGCATCTCACGAGTGAGGCTGAAAGTATCTATGAGTATAAATCGGTCTGGTAATTCTGCTTTGATAGGTTCATGCCGCGGAGAGGAATAAAACAGCTTCTGCTTGCAGTGGCCTTCACTGCGCTCTGGTGTGTGGCGGCTGCTGCGCAGGCTCCGCAAGATCCGCAGTCAGCGCAACAGCAAACCGATGAGGATTTAATCAACGCGGATCGTCCGGGAATCGCTGACGGCAGCACTGTCGTTGGGCCAAAAACGTTTCAGATCGAGAGTGGCATTCAGCAGGAGTATCGCCGCAGCGGAACTAGCCGTGAACATACGTTCTTTGTTCCGACGCTGCTGCGCTTCGGCATTGATAATCGTTGGGAAGTTCGCGTTGAGGGCAACACGTTTACGCGAGTTACTTCGTTCGACTCGTCGATTACGACCGATCAGGAATCCGGATTTGCGCCGCTGTCGCTGGGCTTCAAGTATCACATCTTCGAATCGCACAACGAGCGGCAGTTGTCGCTGGGAACCATAGTGCGCGTGTTTCCTACCTGGGGATCCGAAGAGTTTCGCACGCAACATACGACCTGGGACGCGCGCCTGGCGGCTGACTGGAGTTTCGCGCCGAAGCTTTCTTTGAATCCAAACATCGGTGTCGCGCGATACGAAGACGATCAAGGACGCTTGTTTACGGCTGCACTATTTGCCGTGACGCTCAATTACAATCCGACGAAGAAGCTCAATCCGTTCATCGATCTGGGTGTTCAAGCTCCGGAAGTAACGAATGGGCCAGGAGGTGCGACGCTTGATGGTGGCGTGGCTTATATCATTGGGCGAAACCTGCAGCTTGACGCGGAGATCGGGACGCGAGTACACGGGCAAACCGGACCCCAGCCGTTCATCGGGGGCGGCATCAGTTGGCGGCTTAAATAGTCAAGCTCTCAATTCGCGCATGCGACTTTATTGATTCGCCAACCAGCAGCCGTCTTCAATAGCGTCACGTTGATATTCACCTTGTCGGTTTCGCCGGAAGGTAAGGTTACGGTTGTGGTGGCGCTGGTGTTTTTGATCTGTGGCGGAGTCACCGTGAAGTTCTTCTCCCAACCCTTATCCCAATCCTGCGCGCAAATGAAGATGTCCGCATCCATTTGGCGGGTTAACCTGGGCGCATTCGCGTAGAGCTGCGGCGTCAGGTACTTCAACGCGGTAGTTTTCTGTTTGAGTGGCTCACCGTGTTCGAGGCTGAGCTGATGCAGATACCACGAATAAAAACCTCGGACCACGTCTTCGGGCGTTCCCGACTGCTGTGTGTGGGCCGGCAATGAAAGAAACGCCACACTGACAAGCAGTACAAGTGAGCGCGCGATTGTTTGTCGAGTTGGTTTGAGCAAAGTTTCTCCTTGAATAGCCGGCTTATATCACAGGCAGATTCGTTTTTGGAAACTAAAAAGAAACTCCCGCACGTCTACTG
>Ga0247688_1000254_pt1 | contig 19979 bp, 18 predicted proteins | sample CNK29_metaG_FD_182718 | JGI IMG/M metagenome (GOLD analysis project Ga0247688, IMG submission 182718) | Soil microbial communities from Purdue University Martell Research Forest, Indiana, United States - CNK29 | ecosystem: Environmental > Terrestrial > Soil > Temperate forest > Bulk soil... | reverse complement strand
ACGCCATCTCACACGCACTCATCAGCGCCGGCGTCGACGTGATTATCAGCGCGCGAAATAAGGACGAGATCGATGAGACCGTCAGTGACTTGAACGAGCTTGGCCCGGGCAGATGTGCGGGGTTTGCTTGCGACGTGCGCAGCGAGCCAAACGTCAAGCAACTCTTTGCGAACGTAGTGAAGATCCTCAGCGGCCTCGACCTTCTCGTCAACAACGCCGGCATCGGGATTTTCGAATCCGTAGAATCAACCAGCGGCGACGACTTCCGCGCCGTGATCGAAACCAACCTCTGCGGTGTTTTCTATTGCTGCCACGAAGCAATCCCGCTGATGAAAAAACGCGGTGGTGGTTACATCATCAATCTCTCTTCACTTGCCGGCGCGAACCCGCACGCGCGCATGGCCGCTTACAACGCGTCCAAGTTTGGCTTGAACGGATTTAGTGAAGCGTTGATGCAGGAAGTGCGTCACGACGGCATCAAGGTCAGCTACATCATGCCGGGTTCGGTGAACACTGAATTCGGCGGCGACGAGCCGAGCGCTGAGAAGAGCTGGCAACTGCAACCCAACGACGTCGCGCAAGTCGTGATGGACCTGCTCCGGTATCCGGATCGCGCGCTGCCGAGCCGGGTCGAAATCCGTCCTTCAAAACCACCAAAGAAATGATTTATCAGTAACCCACCAACTGCGTTGGTGGTACTTCACGATCTTTTCTACGGACGTTGTAGGTCGGGTATCAGTAACCCACCAACGCAGTTGGTGGTACTTAAAGATCCTTCCTACCCAGGCTGTAGGCTAAATATCAAGTACCACCAACGAAGTTGGTGGGAATCTGAGACAGTTACTATGCGAGCCGTAGTACAACGAGTAACACGAGCGCGAGTGACCGTCGGCGGTGAGCTTGTCGGCGCGATCGAAAAGGGTCTCGTCGTTTTGCTGGGCGTGGCCCACGACGACACCAGAGCCGACGCCAATTATCTCGCACCGAAGATCGCCTCGTTACGGATCTTCGACGACAGCGAAGGCAAAATGAACCTTTCGCTGAAAGAGATCGACGGCGGCCTGCTCGTGATTTCGCAGTTTACGTTGTACGGCGACGTGCGCCGCGGATTGCGGCCGTCGTGGAGCGACGCGGCGCCGCCCGAAATAGCGGAGCCGCTTTATGAATATTTTGTGGAGAGCAGCAGGAAACTGATCACGCGGGTGGCCACCGGCAGTTTCCGCAAGACGATGCTGGTTGAATTGGCCAACGATGGCCCGGTGACGATCATGCTCGACAGCCGGAAGCTCTTCTGAGTTTTAGATCATGTCGTCAGAAGCTTTTGAGTTCTCATCGAGTTCGTAACGATTGCGGTCGCGTTTTTCAATCTTATCGATGAACTCGAGTTCCTCGTTATCTTCATAACTCACGCCCATTGCCGACGCGTTTTCTTCCGCGAGCGATTGATCCGGTGTCGGATTATCGCCGGCTACAGTTTCCGACCCACTGTCGTTGACGTCTTCCCAATCGGCGTCGAGATCTCCACCGGCGTCGCGCGGCGAAGCGGCTGTGTTGTTGCGCAGCCGTTGCGCCAGCAGTTCGGGATCTTTCGGCGCGCGAGAGATTTCGAGTTCCATGAACTCTTCGATCTCGGGATCGGGTACATAGTCAGGATCGTTCGCCAGATAGAAATCGTCGCCCTTCTTCGCCATGCGCGTCTCCTTGTTCGCTAACTGTTTAGGGGATTTAGTGCAAACTATAGTGGCTTTCCCGATATCACGCAAAGGGACCGCTTCACTTCTGCCTGAGAGCAATTTCCTGACGCACTTTGGAGATGAAGTCGTTTACGGCCATCGCTTCAAATGGCGAACGCGGATAGTCCATGCCATCGAGCGGCGCGACGGTTTGATCCTTGATCGAATAGGCCGTTGAAATTGCGTAGTCCTTGATGTCCTTTGCGGCTTTGTCCGGCCTTCTGAGGAAGAACAGATACTGCGCGCCGATTTCCGGAAAGCCACGCCCGACGATGATGAAATGCCTGATATGACCAGAGGGAAACTGTAGAGAACCACCGGTTCGCCAAGCGGGTAACTGTTCATTCACAGAAATTACGCTGTCCGGATCAGGTTTGAGAACCTCTTTGACAGTCACCGTGTATTCACTAAAAACTTTAGTGTGTGCTTGATTGAGATAAGCGTGGCCGCTGGTAACAGTGCCGATCACAATGGCGCAGTCATTTATTGGCAAGCCGTTTGGATCGGGACGCTCCCCGGGTTTCAGTATCGTTACACCATCGACGAAGACTGGAGCGAGGCTTTCGGCCTGGCCATCCACTTCAAGAACTCCAGGATCGAGGATTACCTGGCCCTTAGAATCAATATTGCTAAGGCGGTCCCTAAGCTGCCGCCGTTTTAGTTCCTGCGGATCTTGAGGTAGAGGATCATCGAATCGCGCTAGGGGCGGACGCGCCGAATGGCTGGATAGGAATTTCGGAAGATCCTCTTTGGCAGACCCTCCGCTGCGCATTTGTCCCAGCGCATTACCAAACGGAAAAGCGATCGTCGCAAGGATGATACCCGTTACAGATAAGAAGATTCTCGCCGTAAGGTTTTTCATGAAAACATCATAACTCAAATGCCATCCCTCCATCTTTGCGCGACTGCGCGAAACTCGTTAAACTTCAACTTGAATCACAACAACCCAAATTTCTTCCCGAGGAAAGAGTTTGAGCACCACTATGCCAGAATGCCCTTTCGATTCACTGCAAACGTTCACGTCAGCCGCCGGTCCAGCCGGGCGTTTTTATTCGCTCCCACAACTTGAAAAAACGGGCGTTGGCCCAATCTCGCGCCTGCCGCACAGCATCCGCGTCGTACTCGAATCCGTGCTGCGCAATTGCGACGGCCAGAAGATCACCGCAGACGACGTGCGCGAGCTTGCCAACTGGCAACCGAACGGCAAGCGCGTCGAGGAAATTCCGTTCGTCGTCGCGCGTGTGTTGTTGCAGGATTTCACCGGCGTGCCGTTGCTCGTCGATCTCGCGGCGATGCGTTCCGCCGTCGCACGACTCGGAAAGAACACCGGCATCATCGAACCTCTCGTTCCGGTCGATCTCGTAATCGATCACTCCGTCCAGGTCGACTTTTCCAGCACTCGCGATGCGTTTGAAAAGAACATGGAGATGGAGTTCAAGCGCAACCGTTCGCGTTACCAGTTTCTGAAATGGGGCACGCAGGCTTTCGACGGTTTTCGTGTCATCCCGCCGGGCATCGGCATCTGCCACCAGGTAAATCTCGAGTATCTCGCGAAGAACGTTTGGGAGAAGAACGTTTACTTTCCTGACACGCTCGTCGGCACCGATTCACACACGACCATGGTCAACGGCCTGGGTGTCGTTGGTTGGGGCGTTGGCGGCATTGAAGCCGAGGCCGCGATGTTGGGCCAACCGGTCTACTTCCTGACGCCCGACGTGGTCGGCGTTCATTTGAGTGGAAGTTTGCAGGAAGGCGTCACCGCGACGGATCTCGTGTTGCGCGTCACGGAGATGATGCGCAAAGCGAAAGTCGTCGGAAAGTTTGTCGAGTTTCATGGCGCGGGTGCGGCGAGTTTGTCCGTGACTGACCGCGCGACGATCGCGAACATGGCGCCGGAGTATGGTGCGACGATGGGCTTCTTCCCTGTTGATGAAGAAACGTGCACCTATCTGCTCGCGACGGGACGATCGGAAGAACACGTCGACCTCGTCAGGCGCTACTACACGGCGCAGGGCATGTTTGGCATGCCGCGCCAGGGCGAGTGTGATTACAGCGTTGTTTTCGATCTCGACCTCGCGTCGATCACGCCGAGTGTCGCCGGGCCAAAACGGCCGCAGGATCGCATCGAGTTGCCGAAGCTGAAGGACCAGTTCAACGAGCTGATGCTGAAGCCGATTTCGGACGGCGGTTACGGCAAGACTGAAGACGAGATGTGGACGCGCTATCACGTGAAGATCGGCGCGGATCGGCAAAGAGACGTCGCCGGCGGCGGCGAACAGCGTTCCGAAACGATTCCCTCGGTGGCCGGCAATCACGAGAGCGAACAAAACACGAGCGTCTGGACGGAAACGGAAATGGTCAACAACCGTCCCACGCCCGACATCGTTCCGGAAATTCCCGAAGACGAGTTTAAGACCGGCGACGAGTTGTTGGGCCATGGCGACGTTTTGATCGCGGCGATCACTTCGTGCACAAACACGTCGAATCCGAGCGTGATGATTGCGGCCGGGCTGCTGGCGAAGAAAGCAGTCGAACATGGCTTGAGCGTCAGTCCGAAAGTGAAGAACTCGCTCGCACCGGGTTCGCGAGTCGTGACCGATTATCTCGAACGCACTGGCTTGCAAACGTACTTGAACGAACTCGGCTTCAATCTTGTCGGTTATGGCTGCACGACGTGCATCGGAAACTCCGGCCCACTCGATCCGGCCATCGAACAGGTCGTGAACGAGCGCGACGTCGTCGGCGTGTCAGTGTTGTCCGGCAACAGAAATTTCGAAGCGCGCGTGCATCAGAGCATTAAAGCAAACTTTCTGATGAGCCCGCCGCTGGTCGTGGCCTTCGCGCTCGCCGGTCGAATCGATCTGGACCTTTCGCACGATCCACTCGGCACCGGCAAAGACGGCAAGGAGGTTTTCCTGCGCGACATTTGGCCGACGCTTGACGAGATCAAAGGCGCGATGGGCGCCGCCTTCGATCCGGCAACGTATCAACGCCTCTACAGCAACTTCGCCGAACAGAATCCGCTTTGGAACGAAATCCCGACCACGACCGGAAACGTTTACGAGTGGGAGCCTGAATCGACTTACATTCGCGAGCCTCCATACTTTGAAAACTTCCACAGCTCGCTCGAACCGTTGTCTGAGGTGAGAAACGCGCGTCCGCTCGCAATCTTTGGCGACTCAGTTACAACCGATCACATCAGCCCCGCGGGCGCGATCAAGCCGTCGTCTCCTGCCGGTCTTTATCTGCAACACCAGGGCGTCGACATCAAAGACTTCAACAGTTACGGCGCGCGACGTGGCAATCACGAAGTGATGGTGCGGGGCACGTTTGCCAACGTGCGCATCAAGAACCTGATGGTGCCGGGCGTTGAAGGCGGCGTGACGATCTATCATCCCGGCGACGAGCGCATGAGCATCTACGACGCGGCCACAAAATACCAGTCGGAACAAGTGCCGCTCGTGATCTTTGCTGGACAGGAATACGGTACGGGAAGTTCGCGCGACTGGGCGGCGAAGGGCACGCGCCTCCTCGGCGTGAAGGCCGTCATCGCGCAGAGCTTCGAAAGAATTCATCGCAGCAACCTCGTCGGCATGGGCGTGTTGCCATGCCAGTTCAAAGACGACACCAACGCGGCGACGCTGCGGCTCGACGGCAGCGAGCGTTTCGATCTGCTCGGCATCGAAGGCGGCATCAAGCCGCTGCAGGACATCACGCTCATCATTCATCGCCAGGATGGCGCGACTGAAGAGGTTCCGATCACGCTGCGTATCGACACGCCGATCGAGGTCGATTACTACCATCACGGCGGCATTCTTACTTTCGTTTTGCGTCAACTACTCTCGGGAATAACAGATTTCTAGCACTATGAAAACCTACCAACTTTTTATTGACGGACAATGGGTCGACTCTGAGTCGGGCAAAACTTTCAAGACACCAAATCCCGCGACCGGCGAAACGCTGGCGGAAGTTGCGGAAGCGGACAAAGCCGACGTGGACAAGGCGGTGGCGGCGGCGCGGCGCGCTTTCGAAGGCAAGTGGTCCAAGCTGAGCGCGCGCGATCGCGGCCGCTTGCTCTACAAACTCTCGCAGTTGATCGAACAGCACGCGGCCGAGTTGGCGGCGATCGAAACTGCCGACAACGGCAAGCCGATCAAAGAATCGCTTTACGTCGATCTGCCGCAAGTGGTGGAAAACTTCGAGTACTTCGCCGGTTGGGCCACCAAGATCGAAGGCGAAACGATTCCCGTTCCGGGACGGATGTTCAACTACACGCTGCGCGAGCCGATCGGCGTTTGCGGCCAGATCATTCCGTGGAATTTTCCGTTGTTGATGGCGGCGTGGAAACTCGCGCCCGCGTTAGCGGCCGGCAACACCGTCGTGCTCAAGCCGGCCGAGCAAACACCAGTCGGCGCGATGGAATTGGCGAAGTTGATCCAGGAAGCAGGTTTTCCGGAAGGCGTGGTGAACGTCGTTCCCGGTTACGGCGAGACTGCAGGCGCCGCGCTCGCCGCGCACAAGGGCATCGACAAGATTGCGTTCACGGGTTCGACTGAAGTCGGAAAACTGATTGCGAAATCTGCGGCGGAAAATCTGACGAAGGTTTCGCTCGAGCTCGGCGGCAAAGCGCCGAACATCGTGTTTGCCGATTCGGATCTCGAACAGGCCGTCGCCGGAGCGATGATGGGAATCTTCTACAACCAGGGCCAGGTTTGTTGTGCCGGTTCGCGGTTGTTTGTTGAAGAGTCGGTGAAAGATGAGTTCGTCAGCAAGCTGAGTGCGAAAGCGGGCAAGATCGTGGTCGGTGATCCAAGTGATAAAGCGACGCAGATGGGGCCGCAGGTTTCCGCGGAGCAACTGCACCGGATCAAGGGCTACGTCGACATTGCGCGGCAGGAAGGCGCCGTCGTCGCTGTTGGCGGTGAGTCGCCGCGGCTCGAAGGCTCGTTGCAGTCTGGTTACTTTTTCACGCCGACGATCTTTGACGACGTGAAGAACAACATGCGCGTGGCGCAGGAAGAGATCTTTGGGCCGGTCGTGTCGGTGATCACGTTCAAAGACGAAGACGATCTGATCAAGCAGGCGAACGACACTATTTACGGACTTTCCGCCGGCATCTGGACGCGCGACATCACGCGCGCGCATCGCTTCGCACGCGAAATCAAAGCCGGCGTGGTTTGGATCAATACGTTCAATATGTTCAATGCAGCGTCTCCCTTCGGCGGTTACAAGCAGTCAGGCTACGGCCGCGAAATGGGCCGCCACGCGCTCGAACTTTACACGCAGGTGAAGAGCGTTTGGGTTGATCTCTCAGGCCGTCCGATTGGTTGGTTTAAGTAATTGCCGATTTTCGATTGCCGCTTGCCGATTTTCACGCTGCCGCGTTTCTGCCGCAGGCCGGTAGGCGTTTCAAATCGGCAATTGGCAATCGGCAATGGTATTATCGACCCCTCTCCCGAAATGAAAAATTAAGGAGATGCCCATGCCAGCATTGAGAAAGACCGCGGTTTTTTTAGCTCTTCTCAGTGGGACCATTCTTTTCACCGCGTGTCCCAGCCAAACGAACATCGCGAAGATCAACGCCAACCCGGATCGTTATCGAAATAAAGAAGTCGGCATCGTCGGCCGCGTGACCAATAGCTATGGCGCGCTTGGCGCCGGTGCTTATGAGATCGACGATGGTACCGGAAGAATCTGGGTAGCCACTAAAAACGGCGTGCCTTCGCGCGGCGCCCGAGTCGGCACAAAGGGATACGTCCACAACGGGTTCAGTTTCGCCGGCCATAGCTTTGGCACGGTAGTCGAAGAGACCGATCGGCGTACGAAGACGAAGTAGCCGCGCTCATCAATGGACCACGACTCTCCCCGTGCACTACTGGACCATCTCGATCGAGAGTTTGCCCGCCTGATCAATAATCTCAAGCAACTCGCCAATTCCGTCGCGCCCGATCTGTTGTACGAACGCATCGCCGGCGCCAGCATCGGCGAGAACCTCCTGCGCAGCGCGGCCGCGCTGGAACAAACATTCGGTGGACTCACGGCAAATCTTTGGGACGACCCGTTTGAATGGACGCTGCCTGAAACTCTTTCGAGTGCTGAACTGATCAGCGAATACCTGGCGGAGGTCGATGCCGCGCGCCAGCGCGCGTTTCGGTCGATTGCGGGCGATCGTGAGTTGACGAAGTACATCTCCGGACCGTCGGGCGAAGCATGCCGGCTTTTTGCCGTGTTGCTCGAGACGCTGGCGAAAGCAAATGATTATCATGGCCGCGCGGTCGCTTCGCTAAAAATGCTTTTCCGATGAGGGCGGGCAAAGGGTATTATCTACCGCGTCGTGAGACTCCTTCGGTAAGGGACGAGCCCCTATGTATTGTCCGCAGTGCGGTCAGCAGCAAGTGAGCGGAGCGGTCAGGTTTTGTTCGCGTTGCGGTTTTCCGCTGGATGGCGTGATTCAGTTGTTGGCCAATGGCGGCATGGTGCCGGTTTATCGAGCGTCAGACGAGCCGGTCGTCATGAGCCCGCGCCGCAAGGGAGTCAAGCAGGGAGCAATCCTGTTTCTCTCGGGCGCGGTCATCGTTCCCCTCCTGGGTATCATCGCGAGTTTCTCGAGCGCTAACTTTCCGTCCTTGCTCACGGCGCTGGCGGCGGTCATCTGTTTTATCGGTGGTCCATTCAGGATGCTCTACGCCGCACTCTTCGAGGAAGGTGCTCCGCCTCGCTTGCCGATCTATGGACCACCGCCAGTTGCTACGCCGCAGTTTGTGCCCCCACGGCCAAACGCCGCATTGCCGCCGCCACCGGTGCCTTCACCTTCTAGCTGGCGCCGGCCTACCACCGGGGAGCTGGCGAACCGGCCCAGCGTGACCGAGAACACCACCCGCTTGCTCGACAAAGAAGACCAGACGGATCGGTAGTTGTTAGCCGCACGACTCAAGGAATTGATACGCACTCGTGGCCCGATCCCTTTTCGTGATTGGATGGAGATCGCGCTTTACGATCCCGATGGTGGTTACTACCGGCGCGACGATCTGAAGCGCTGGGGCAGGGAAGGCGACTATCGCACCAGCGCGGAACGCAGTGAGTTGTTTGCGGCGACGTTCGCGCGTTATTTTGCGCGGTTGCACGAGGAGTTGGGCCGCCCGCCGGAGTGGACTATTGTCGAGGGCGGCGGAGGTAAGCGAACGTTTGCGCAACGCGTGTGGCGGGAACTTGAAGCAGAGTATCCCCTTGTTTTTTCGGCGACCCGCTATTGTTTCAGCGAGGTTGGACACGAATTCAAATCAGATTTTTCCCTGTATTTCTCCAACGAGCTGCTCGACGCGTTTCCTGTTCACCTGCTCACCGACGACTCCGAGCTGTATGTCGCGGTGGAGAATGAAAAGTTTGTTTGGACCAAAGGCCCGCTTTCAACGCCGCGGCTGGCTCAGTTTCTTCAAGAACATTCGATCAAACTAGCGCCGGGACAGCTCATTGAAGTAAACCTCGCTGTTGACGACTGGTTAGCTGGCGTAGCCGCGAAGTTGAAACACGGATATCTGATCACGGTCGATTACGGCGCCGAACAGGATGAACTCTACGATCCGATTCTCAGGCCGCAAGGAACGCTGCGCGCATTTTCCAAACACGGATTTGTCGACGACGTGTTATCCGCACCCGGCGAGTACGACATCACGAGCAGCGTAAACTGGACGCAAGTGATGGCGACCGGTGAACGACTGGGACTGGAAGTCGTCGAGTTTAGTTCGCAGGACAAGTTTCTGCTGAAAGCCGGTTTGCTCGACGTACTGCAAAAAAAATCCGAGCGAGCATCTACTGACGCAGGCAAGTTGCAGTTAACAGCCGACGCCCGCGAGATGATCCTTCCCGGCGGAATGGCGTCCAGCTTTCAGGTACTGGTCCAAAAACGGAGGTAACAATGTCGCGCGACTTCGCCCTGATCGACGTTTGCCACAGCATCGAAGACGGAATGATCACTTACAAAGGTTTGCCCGCGCCCGCGATCACGGACCACCTGACCCGCGAAGACTCCCGCACCGTTTACGCTCCGGATACGGAGTTTCACATCGGCAAGATCGACATGGTCGCGAACACCGGCACCTACCTCGACAGTCCTTTCCATCGCTACGCCCGTGGCCGCGATCTCGCGCAACTCGATCTTTACTCCATCGCTAATCTCGACGGCATCGTCGTTCGCTGCGCGGACCGCGAAATCGGCCCGGCAGTTTTTAATGAACTGGACGTGAAAGGAAAAGCCGTTCTGCTTCACACCGGCTGGGACAAGCACTGGCGCACCGAACAATACTGGGGCGGCAATCATCCGTTTCTTGCCGCCGAAGCCGCGACCTGGCTCGCGAAAAACGGAGCGACGCTGGTCGGCATCGATTCCTACAATATCGACTCGACTGCCGATCTCGCGCGCCCGGCACACTCAATTCTGCTCGGCCACGACATTCCCGTCGTCGAACATCTCTGCGGCCTCGGTGATCTGCCTGACGAAGGTTTTAAGTTCTTCGCGGTGCCGGTGAAGGTGAAGCGCTTCGGCACGTTTCCCGTGCGCGCGTTTGGTTTAGTTAGTTTTTGACGCGCTCGCGCGCCACGACCGCGAGAAACGCTTTCGCTTCCTTGATCTCGGGACGAGGCTCTCCGGAACTATCCTGTGTTAAGGCCATTAGCTTCTCGTAGTAACTGCGCGCCTTCTTCTGATCCGACGCCAGGTTCGCGGCGCGCGCGGCGCCAAGCAGCCCGTTGAAACGTTCGGGCGCGCTGCGTAACGAAGTCTCAAACTCCTGCAACGCCGCCGTTGGTTGTTTCATTTCGAGCAGCAACTCGCCGAGTTGTTCGCGCGCGGGCAGAATCGCGCCGGGCGTGACCGGATGCTTGTCCGTGGCATCGTCGAGATCGGCAACCGCCCGCATCAGCTTCAGCGCTTCGTCATTCTTCCCTTCAGCGTAAGCGAGCCACGCCGCGGCAATTTGTCGTTCAATCTCGACCTGCGTGGCCCAATCATATTCGCCTTTCGGAATAACCAGCCCATCGCGCAGCGCCGCCAGTTTCTCAACTTCCGTGCGCGCTCCACTCGTGTTGCCGGTGCGGGCGAAACCGACCGCCCGCGCAAAATGAATGTGCGCTTCAGCCCAGCCAAAGCGCGCCCAGGGAAACGTGTTCACCGTGTTCTGCGGCAACGTCAGTCTTGTTGCTTCGTCCCAGCTCTTTCGTTCGAGCGCGAGGCGCGCGGGAATCGCCGCAAACGCATACGCGACTTTGAAATTCTGCGGCTCTGTATTCTGAATGCGATTCAGTTCTGCGAGCACGGTGAGAGCCTGTTTGTCTTGCGCGGTTTGTAGATACGCGTAAGCGAGATAGTCCATCGCATGAAGCTGCTCGTCCCACGCGCCCGTTATTTTGTGACGCAGCGCAAATGCTTTCGCTGACGATTCGGCATCCAGGTTTGAGCGGATCGCTTCCTGCCACAAACCCAGGCGAATGAAGATGTGCGACGGCATGTGCTGGGCATGTGCCGACGCGGGTGCGATCTTCGCGTAACTGCGCGCGGCCGGAAGCGCAAGTTGGGCCAATGGCGGATAGTCGTAACTATGAATCAGGTAATGAGCCACGCCCGGATGCTGCGGCTGCCGCGCGAGCACGGCGTTGAGAATCTGCGCGGCCTCTTTCTCGCGCGCGTAAGTCTTGTCGTGCGACATCGTGCCGGTCGTGATGAGAGCCAGCGCATAGAACACCGCCGCTTCCTGATCCGACGCATTGTTCTGGTAGAGGTGTTTCATCGCGTCGCTGTAGGCGAACGTGCGCGTGCGCTGATCCACTGTCGCAGAATCTTTGTAGAAGATCTCGAGCGCGTCGATGTAGTCGCGCTCGCGTTGGGTTTGCGCGCCAACTGACTTCGCCTTCTCAATCGCACTCCAGCCACGCTGCAACTCGTCGGTCGTCGGCGCTGCCCAGAGTGGATGGTAACTGCTCATCGCGACACCCCAGTAAGCCATCGCACACTTCGGATCGCGAGCGGCGATCTCCTTGAAAGCCTTTTCGGCTTCGTCATATTCGAATGAATGCAACCAGGCGACGGCGTGATTGAAATGAGTTTGAACCTGCGGGGCGCAGGAAACAACGAAGGTTACGTCGCCGAGTTTTTCCGCGGGGTCGTGGCGATGATCGCCGTGTTGGGCGTGCGAATGGCACACGAAAGCGATGATGAGGGCGGCGGAGAGAAGCGCGTACTTCAAGGAACGTTCCTTTCCGGGGGAGGTAAGTTGTCGGAGTCGCTTAGAACAACTCGAACTTGATCGTCAGATACTTTTTCGGGTTCTGGCGGAAGTCGTACAACATCTTCACGCCTTCGGACGACAATTGATTCACGTTCGTGTAGAGCGTTTCGTCGTTCAGCAGTTTGCCGACGGTGCCTTCGCCACGTTGAGCGGCAGCGACCATGTTGTCGACTCGTTCGGCGGTGGTGTTGAAACGCGCGATGGCGGTGCGAGCGTCGTTATAAATCTGTTCGTCTTTGATCAGTTTGCCCAAGGTGCCGTGGCCGGCGTTGATCTCGGCAATCATCAGGTTGATCTGGTCCACTGATTTATCGAGCCGGTCGGCGGTGCGATTGATACGCGTGTAGAACTCGTCGTCGGTAAGAAACTTGCCGGCCGAGCCGCGCCCGGCGCGCAGATCCTCGGCGATTGTTTTCAACTGAACCGCGATATCGTTCGCATTGTTGTAGAGCTCGGGGTTATTGATGAATTTTCCGGCCGAACCGTTTCCGGAACGGACCGCCGTCATCACGTCCTGAGTTTCACGAATGGTGGCGTTGAGGTTGTTGTAGAGCGCTTCGTCGCTGAAGAGGCGGCCGATGGTGCCTTCGCCTTTCTTGATGCTTTGCACGAGGCCGCTGATTTCGTCCGACAACTTGCTCAGGCGCTGGGCCAGATCTGTGCCCGAGGTCGCGAAGTCGTTCACGGTATTTGAAGACGACGAAGGCAGGATCGTGCCGTCCTGAACCGGCTTGCCGTTCGAGGTGCCCGGCGTGATGTTGATGAGCATTTCATTGCCGAGCAGGCTGGGCGAACCTTGTTGCGCGGTTGAGTCGGAACGAATGCGGTCGCTCGCGGGACGGCCATCGATCGTCGAGTCGATCACCATCTGCGCTTCGACGCGCGGCGCGCTCGGCACCGTCGATGGTTCCAGCAAAAGGATCTTGTCTACTTTACCCACGCGTACGCCGGCGAGACGAACTTCGGAACCCTCGCGCAATCCATTCGCATCAACGAAGCGTGCTTTCAACCGGAGCTTGTGGCTGAAGGGATTGATGTCGCCAGACGCGTTGAGAACCAGAAAAATCAGCACGCCGATGGCAATCAGCACGAATATGCCCACACGCAATTGGCTCAGGTTTACACTTTTCGTTGATCGAGGCATAGGGGTCCTTCCTTAATGTCCACGGAGGAATCGGTGAATATAGGGGTCCTCCGCGCGACGCAAAGATTCGTCTGTCCCGCTGAAAATCACTTTGCCCTGGCGCATCATCATTACCTTGCTGTTGATGAGGCAGAGTCGCTCGCCTTCACGCTCAAACACCACCTTGCCGTCTTCGTCGACTACTGCATACTCGGAACAGATGTATTGCACGTTGTTCATTTCGTGCGTGACGAAGATCGAAGACACGTCTTCGAGGTCGCGCAACTTCATCGCCAGCTCGCAGATGGTTCGCGCCGTCGGCGGATCGAGACCCGCGGTCGGCTCGTCAAACAGCACGATCTTCGGATCGCCGACCAGCGCGCGCGCGATACCGACGCGGCGCCGCATGCCGCCCGAAAGTTCATTGGGCATCTTGTCGATCGCGTCTTCGAGATTGACGAACCGAAGCATGCGCCGGACTTCAGGTTCGACTTCTTCTTCCGGAACGGCCTGCTCGTGCAAACGAAAAGCGACGTTGTCGTAAACGGAAAGGGAGTCGAAGAGCGCGCCTTCCTGAAACACCATGCCGATCTTCCTGCGCACGCGCATCATCTGTTCTTCATTGTAGTCAGTGATGTCTTCGCCATCGACGAGAATGGTGCCTTCGTCGGGTTTGAGCAGGCCGAGAACGAGATTGATGATGGTCGACTTGCCGCCGCCGGAACCACCGAGGATGATCTTCGTCTCGCCTTTCATCACCTTAAAACTCAGGTTATCGAGAATCACGCGATCGTCGAAGGCGAGCAGTACGTTGCGAAACTCGATCGCCGGAATGGCGCGCTCGCGATCGTCGACCTCGTGAAAAGTCGACTCTTGCGCCTGCTCGCTGACAGTGTCGGAAGTCGTATGAATGTCAGTTGACTGTATCTCGGTTGACATTGTTGGCAGCACCGATGATTTAGGGCGAACCTAGAATAACCTGAAGCGCCTTAGCGAGAAAGTAGTCGGCAATAATCACTACGATTGAAGCGACCACCACCGCCCTCGTGGTGGAGCGGCCTACCCCGACCGTTCCGCCTCCCGTACTCAGGCCCTGGCGACAGGCAATCGTACCGATGATGAGCGAGAAGACGAGCGGCTTGACGACGCCGCCGATGAGATCGTCAGTGGTGATGCCGTCGCGCACGGCGGCAATGAAAACGCTCGACGAGATCGAATAGAGAGCGATCGCGGTGACCCAGCCACCAAAGATTCCGAGCACGTCCGCGAGCACGGTCAACAACGGCAGGCTGACGAGCAGCGCCAGAAGACGCGGCGTGACGAGTTTGCGGACCGGATCGGTGCCGAGCGCGCGCATCGCGTCGATCTGTTGCGACACGACCATCGAGCCGAGTTCGGCCGAGATGGCCGAACCGACGCGGCCGGTGACCATCAGCGCGCAAAGTACCGGCCCGAGTTCGCGGACCAGCGACACGGCAACGAGGTAACCGGTTTGTGATTGAGCGCCGTAGCTCTTGAGTGTGGGAAACGTTTGGACTGTCAGTACGCCGCCCGTGAAGAAGCCAGTGAGGATGATGATAGTCAACGACCCGACCCCGATGGCGTCCATCTGGGCGATTGTTTCCGGGATGTACCGTGGTCGCTTGAAGAGACCGCGGGCAGCGCGCGCGGCCAACAGCGTCGTCTCTTGCAGCTCGAGCAGAGCGCGCGTGGCGAAGTTCATTGAGAGCTAATTAGACCATTCAAAGGGGCGGATTACTTTGAAAAGAGCGGCCTATCATGCGCAAATTAGGCGCAGGGCGTCAAGGGCCACTAAAAAGAGGGTGAGGTTCTGATTTAGCTTTCTCCGGGTGCGGAGCGGGCGGCCCTCTTTTCTATGGGCGAGGACGGAAGCCTTGATTCGCCGGGACGCGTGGATTGTTCATGCGTTGGGGCGCCATGACGTCGCGCAGTTCCAGATGCAGGCGGCGCAACGTCGCTAACTGTTCGGGTCTCAGGATGCGGCGAATCTTCATTTCGGTATGAATTCTCAAGCGCAACTGAGTGGCCTGGGCGGCGCTCAGTTCATTGATGCGTTGTTCGATCAGGTTCTCGTCGGTTGGATCGGCGTCGAGTGCTTGATCGAGTGCGACATTCGCCTCGCGCAAGCGGCGGTTCGCAACCTGCCGTTCGTCTTTGTTTTCGGCGACGATCTGCCGAATCGACTGGCGCTGGTCTGGTGTCAGGCGGAGTTGCTCGATTGGGTCCGCGGTCGTTGCGGCGGCAGTTGCGGGATCCTGCTGGGCCGCCGGCTGTTGCGCGACGGCGAGAGTCGCGGCGGTGAAGAGAAGTAACAAAGCCGTCAATAGTTTCATCGTTAACCTCATCACTCCTTGTCGATCAGCTCCAGATCGTTTTCTTCCGACGTTGTCAGCAGTCTCAAGTCCGCGGCGAGTTGATCGCGCTCGGCGCGTGAGAACGGGCGGCGCGATTGCGGGACGTGCGTCTTCGCCACGGTTGAATTTTTCGCTGGTTCAGCAACGCGTATGCGCTGTTCGGGCGGTGCAATATGCTTCGCTTGCTCCTTCGCCACCTCGGCTTGAACAATTCGCTGCATATCGTCTTCGGTGTAAACCGCGTTGGGGTTTTCCTTCGCGACTTGTGGAATGTCTGCGGGTTTACTCAGGCGGACCACCGCCACGGCCAGTAACACGCAAAACCCCACCACCGCAAAACCAACTGCGCCCTTCATCCACAACGGCGATAAATTAAAGAACTGTCGCCAGGCGGCGATTGCAGATTTCCGCTGCGGGACCAACGCCGGCGTCGAGACAAATCCGCTCAATGCTTCGTCGCGCCATTCGCCAATCGATTCGCGCACCTGCGCAAACGCCGCAAACTCAGCCTGGCATCCGGCGCACTGCTCGAGGTGCGCTTCGAAATCGCGTCTCTCGCGTTCGCCGGCTTCACCGTAAAGCACCGAAACCAGATCTTCGGCCCGTTCACAAATTGAGGAATTATCTTTCCCGTTCATCATCGTTTCCATCTCAAACTACTTCCGGATCAAATTTCGCCAAGCGCATTTGCAGTTGCTTCAAGCCGGTGTAAAGCCGGCTCTTCACCGTGCTCAGCGGCACGTCGAGCGTTTCCGCGATCTCGCGAAACGTGAGTTCTTCAAACTCCTTCATCACCACCACCTGCCGCAACTCCAGCGGCAAACCGTTGAGCGCTCTTCGCACGGCTGCTGTTCGCTGCCGTCCTTCCGCGACGTTCGCCGGCGAATTATGAAGCGGCGCCGCAAACTCGAACGGCTGTTCTCCGTCATCTTCCAGTGCCGACTCGTTTCGGACACGCGCACGCCGCTGCCGGGTGATGCACTGGTTCACCGCGATGCGATGCAGCCAGGACGAGACTTTCGCTTCGCCGCGAAAGCCGCGCAGACTGCGAAATGCCGCCAGGAACGTCTCCTGCGTCGCGTCGCGAGCGTCTTCCTCACGGCCCAAAATGCCGTAAGTGAGCGCAAAGATGCGCCGCTCCCAGCGCCGCACGATCTCGCCAAAAGCCTCGGCATCTCCACTCAGAGCGCGCTCTACAATGATCTCGTCCGGGCCCAAAGTTTCCATGGCGCTCAAGCCTTTAGACGCCTCCATCTCGTAAACAGCCGATAAATCCTCCGCTATCCCGCCGCCGCAGTTCCGTGCGACCGATCCCCCGGACGCGGATCCCACCGACGCAGTCCGTGGGATTGTACGGCTCCCAAGGATCTGGGTAGGAGAGGTCTGAAAGCACCACCGACTCTGTCGGTGGGAGCCCGTCCTCGATTCGCCAATTTCTATGTTCAACTGTGGCAAATCTCGTTGACACGCAAGCAGTTGCTCGACAATAATACCTTCGCTGAGCGGCGTGCTCGCGTTCTAACCAACCTTCCACGACCACCAACACCTCCGCGATTGTAACGCCCGACTGAAGAAATGCCCGAAAAACTCGGACGAATCCGTCTCCTTTATCTCGTGCTGGGAGTGCTCCTCCTGGTCGGATTGCTCCCCCTCGCGTTCACCGGCGTGCTCCTTTCCGGTCGCAGCGCCGACGAGCTGCGCTCCGTCGAAGGACGCTACCAGGCCCAGCTCGTGCAGGACAAAGCCCGCCAGATCGAACTCTATGGCCAGCGCTACCGCGACGTCGTCACCGGCCTCGCCCGCGCCTTCGAGATCGCCGGCGGCATTCAGAATTTTAACGACAGCGGCTACGACCAGCGTCTCCAAAAAACACTGCAGGAAGACCCGAACCTCATCGCCCTCGCGCTTTGGCCCGTTGACGGCACGCTGCACCGCGCTTTTCAACCCGACGTGATCAAGCTGGAAGAGGTCGACGCGCGCGTCAGCGAAGTGCTCGCGCACATGAACGGCCGTGGCCTCGTTGTCAGCCGCCCGCAGATCATTCGCTCGGGACAGGAGATGGCATTGACGATTGCCGAACCCGTCCTCGGCGGCAACAACAACCAGGAAGTCGTCGCCGCAGTTGTCGCGATCGTTTCGTTTCAGGAAGTGTTCCACGCTGTGCAGCAACCGACGTCGAAGAGTGAACGCGAACTCCTGAACGCCGGCCTTCCGGTCGTATTCGTCGTCGATCAAAACGGACGCGCGGTGGCCCATCCCGAACAGAGCGTCGCGTTTTCAGAAAGAGCGATGACGGATCTCAAAGTCGTGCAAGACTGGCAAGAGTCAGGCGCGCAGGTCCAATCCGCGCTCGCCCCGTTTTCCGCCACGCGCGACGGCAAGACAGTCGAAATGCTTGGCTCGTACGCAACCGCCGAACTCGACAAGAACTCACGGCTCGGCGTGATCGCGATTCAGGACGAAGCCGCGGCACTCGCATCGGTCAGCGACATGCGTTGGCAAGTGCTCTGGATTAGTTTGGTGGCCGGCGTGCTCACGATTTTCACCGGACTCTTCTTCGCCAACAAACTCACGCATCCGGTGCGCGAGTTGGCGAGCGGTGCTCATCGCATCGCATCGGGCGACTTCTCGAAGCGCATCTCTGTCACCAGCCGCACCGAACTCGGCGACCTCGGCAACTCATTTAACCTCATGACCGACCAGGTCGAAAAATTCATCGGCGATCTCCAACGTTCGTCTGAAGAGAACCGCCAGTTGTTCATCGGCACGGTGAAAGCACTCGCGGCCGCGATCGACGGCAAGGACCCGTACACGCGCGGTCACTCGGAACGCGTGTCGCGCTTCTCGATGGCCATCGGCCAACGACTCGGTTTGTCGGACGAGGAAGTCGAGAAGATTCGCATCAGCGCGCTGTTGCACGACGTCGGCAAGATCTCGATCGACGACAAGATCCTGAAGAAGCCGGCGGCGCTTACCGATGAAGAGTATGAAATCATGAAGGGCCATCCGCAGAAGGGCTTCAAGATCATGTCGCAGATTCCGGCGATGAAGGAGTTTCTGCCGGGAATGTACATGCACCACGAGATGGTCAACGGCAAGGGCTATCCGCAGGGCTTGCAGGGTGACGAGATTCCGTTGATGGGCAAGATCGTCGCCGTCGCCGACACGTTCGACGCGATGACGACCGATCGTCCTTATCAGAAGGCGATGAAGTTTGAAGACGCGCTCGCGCGCATTGAGAGCTTCGTCGGCACGCGTTACGACCCGGCGGTGGTGGCGGCTTTCGCGGAAGCGTGTCATGAAGGCCAGATCCGGCCCGGTGTGGTGAAACTGAGAAAGCCGGGACAGGCGATGCCGAAACCGCCGTCGCCGCCACAGATCGCCCAGATTGGCCAAATTTGAATCTGTGTGATCTGCGGCTATAATCGTCGGCTTCATGGGACTTTTCTGGCGCAGAAAGAAAGACGAGTTTGTCTCGCTTAAGATAGAAGAAGCCGCGGTTGAGGAAACTCCTCCTTCTCCTCCGACAACTGAACCCGAGCCGCCCGCACAAGTAGCGGAGCCGGCGCCGGTTCCTGCTCGCTCAACGTTTAGTGCCTCCATCCTCGGCCTCGATCGATCGATAGAGGAATTGCAGGCGCAGGAAGCCGCGCTCGAACAGGAGTTCTCCGCTCGCTTCCGCCGCGCCGTTTCCGCCACGCGCGACTCGCTTTCCGAAAAACTCGACACCGTCTTCGCCGGCCGCAAGCAGATCGACGAAGAGTTGCTGGACCAACTCGAAGAGGTCTTGATCGCGGCGGACATCGGCGTCCCGACGACGCTCGCAATACTCGAAACCGTTCGCCGCGGCATCGCGCGCAAGCAGATCAACGATCTCGAAGCGCTGAAGCAGGCGATCAAGGACGAGCTGCTGAACATTCTCCAAGCTTCAGAACGAGCGGGTGTGGCTTCCGAGATAAGCGCGCCGGAGAGTGTGGCGCCGTACGTGATGATGATTGTCGGCGTCAACGGCGTCGGCAAAACGACCACGATCGGAAAACTCGCGCAACGAATCAAAGCCGAAGGCAACGACGTGCTGATCTGCGCGGCTGACACTTTCCGCGCTGCCGCGTCGGACCAACTCGCCATCTGGGCCGAACGCACCGGCGTGCCGTTGATTCAACAGAAACAGGGAACCGATCCCGCGGCCGTGCTTTTCGATTCGCTGAAAGCCGCGAAGGCGCGCGGTTCCGACGTGTTGATTGTCGACACGGCGGGAAGGCTGCACAACAAGTCAAACCTGATGGCGGAACTGGAAAAGATGAAACGCGTGGCGGGCCGCGAGGTCGAAGGCGCGCCGCACGAAACACTGCTGGTCGTCGACGCGGTCACGGGCCAGAACGGGCTCGAGCAGGCGCGACAATTCTTGCGCGTCGCGGGCGTGACCGGAATCGTTTTGACCAAGCTCGACGGCACCGCGAAAGGCGGC
>Ga0247688_1000253_pt1 | contig 19981 bp, 19 predicted proteins | sample CNK29_metaG_FD_182718 | JGI IMG/M metagenome (GOLD analysis project Ga0247688, IMG submission 182718) | Soil microbial communities from Purdue University Martell Research Forest, Indiana, United States - CNK29 | ecosystem: Environmental > Terrestrial > Soil > Temperate forest > Bulk soil... | reverse complement strand
AAGTTTGGCCGGACGGGGAAAGAAGGGCGCGACAAGATCTTCGAAGTGCGCGAGCTGGAAAACGACGTTTCTTTTTTGCGCAACTACCTGACTGAAGAGTTGTGTGAAGAGCTGGATCTGTTTGTGTTTGAGTTGATCGAAGAAGAAGAGTGGACGATTACCGAGAAGCGGTGGGAGAAAGTGCGCGATCAGCTTGTCTCAAACATGACGAATTTTGGTTTCCCGTATTTGCAGGTTGAGGACGGCGACTACAACGGCAATCGCGAGCTTTATCTGAAGCATCGCTTCGAGGGCACTGAACTCGACCTGCGTTATGGGCGCAAGGCGCTCGAGCATGTGCATGCGTTGTGGGGGCGGCCGGTGCATCTCGAAACCGTCATGGATGATGAATCAACGGTGCTGCATTTCAACGGCAACGAACACGCCGAAGATTAGCTGCTTCTCTGTGCCTCTGTGTCTCCGTGGTTTATATAAACCACTGAGGCACAGAGACACAGAGTCTTGGAGGCTACCTGGCGAGTTTTTCCATTAACAGTTCGGGCATGAGCGGGATGCTATTGAAACTCACGCCCGTGGCGTTTTCGATCGCGTTGAGGATTGCGGGCGCGGCACCATCCATCGGCAACTCGCCGATGCCTTTCGCGCCTCCTGGCCCATACGCGTAAGGATTTTCTTCGAAGTAAACGCGAATCGGCGGAATGTCGGCGGGCGTCGGAATGATGTAATTGGTCATCTGGTTGTTCGCCATGCGGCCGTCTTTCCAAACGACGTTCTCAAACAGCGTAAATCCGATCGCCTGGGCCACACCGCCTTCGATCTGGCCCGCGGCGAGCACGGGATTCAACACGCGCCCGACTTCCTGCAGCGCGACGAAGTCTTCAACGTGCGCTTCGTATGTGAGCGTGTCAAACGAGACTTCCGCAACGTAGACGGCCCACGCGTAAGCTCCGTAAGCATCGCCCTGGTATTTCTCGTCGTCCCAGTAAATGTTTGGCGGTGGCTGATAAGTGGCCGAGGTTTTCAGCGGGCCGAATTTCGCGATGTATTCTGCGCAAGCATTCTCGAAGTCTTCTTTCCCAAAAACCTGACTCAATAACCCGCTGCCGATCAGTGTCTGTTTCAATCCTGTCACTGCTGATTCAACCAGCTTCCCGACAACCATCGAGGTGCGCGAAGCGACGGTTGGGCCGCTATTCGGCACGAGCCCGGTATCGGGTTGAACAATTTCGATCGATTCGAAATCCAGGCCCAAAGCTTCGGCGGCGATCTGCGAGAAGATCGTGTTCGTGCCCTGGCCGATCTCGGTGCTCGCTGCGAGTATGCGGACTTTGCCGGCCGCAGTTGCTTCCGCGGAAACAACCGATTGCAAATAGACTTCGCCGGATCCGGTGAAGCCGGCGCCGTGCATGAAAGTGGCGAAACCGATGCCGCGCTTTTTGCCGTTCTGGTTTTCACTCGCGAAGCGTTCGCGTTTCGCGTGGTAGTCGCTGAGCTGCAACGCGCGATCGAGCAGGCCGTTCATGTCGACGCGTTCGCGAATTACCTGGCTGGTCGCTGTCGTGCCGCCTTTCTGGACAAAATTGCGGCGGCGAAACTCTTCCGGTGAAAGTCCGAGGGCTTGCGCGACGTGGTCCATCTGGCGTTCGAGCGCGAAGATGCTTTGCGGCGCGCCAAAGCCACGAAACGCGCCGTGCGGCGGAACGTTCGTCGCGACCGCTTTGCTGTGAACGCGCACGTTCGGGCATGAATATGGACCGGCGGCGTGAATCGTCCCGCGCGAAAGCACTACCGGTGAAAGCGTGCAATAGGCGCCGCCGTCGACAACGAAATCGATCTCCATCGCGACGAGTTTGCCGTCTTTGGTGACGCCGGTCTTGTGGCGCGTGCGTGAAGGATGGCGCTTCGTGGTCGCGACCATGTCTTCGGCGCGGTCGTAAATCATCTTCACCGGCTTGCCGGATTTCCAGGCGAGCAACGCCGCGTGTCCTGTGATCAGCGACGGGTATTCCTCTTTGCCGCCGAAGCCGCCGCCGGTCTCTGTTTGAATCACTCGGATTTTGTCTTCAGGAAGATCGAAGAGTTTCACCAGCGCCTTGTGAACGTAGTAGGGACATTGCATCGATCCCCAAATGGTTACACCTTCGTTCGGGTTGGCGATTGCGATGGCGCCGTTGTTCTCGATGTAGAGTTGTTCCTGCGCGCCCGTGTGATATTCGCCTTCGACGATTAGATCAGCATTGGCCCACGCGGTGTCGACATTGCCTTTGTCGACGAGAAATTTCTTGAAGACATTGTCTTCGCCCCAGATGACTTCTTTGCGCGCGAGTGAATCTTCGAGCGTGAAGACCGCGGGCTGTTCCTCGATCTCAATCGAGACGTTTTTGCGCGCCTCTTCAACAAGATACTTGTCGCGGTGCGCTATGAGCACAACCGGCTCTTCCGGATGATTGACGAATTCAGCGGCGAGATATGGTTGGTCGTTAAGAATCAAAGCGACGTAGTTTCCGCCGGGAATATCTTTGGCGGTAACGATGGTGAATTCGTGCCACGGAGTGTCGCCCGTGAAAGAGATGTTTGTGATGCGTCCGCGTGCGCGCGGGCTGCGCACGGTGGCGCCATGCAGCATTTCGGGAAAGGTCAGGTCGTCGATATAGAGCGCGTGGCCCGTGACTTTCTTGCGGCCTTCTTTGCGAGGAAACGGTTTGCCGATGGGGCGATCGGGCATGCTTAACCTTCGTCGTTCGCGGGGAAGAGATTGTCGACGGGCATGGTCCAGCCGGGGACGGCGGGTTCGGCTTCAGCGAACTGGCCGCGACGGCAGATGACGGGCGTTTCGGGCTCGTTCGCTCGATACACGCAAACTACGTCTTCGCTGAGAATATCTACGTCCCAAACCACGAGCGTGCCTGTTGCAAAGTAATCGGCTCGCTTCTTCGCCATCTGACGCTTCGCGTATCGTCCGTAATCGCCTTCGCTGCGCACTTCGACCGCAAAGACCGGCGCTCCTTCACCGAACTTCATTGTAAGTCTGCCGGTATAAAGCGATACGTCGGGACTGAAAGATTTGCGATGCGGCAAATCAACCCGATACGCCACGTTGTCCGGCATCGCGTGTCCAATCTTGTGTTGTTTGCTGTAGTTGCTTAGTGAGGTAAGGATCTCGCGTGCCGCATAACCCGGCAGGATACCAGTTGGAGACATGAGGATGATTTCTCCGTTTACTAATTCAGCTCTTTGCTTGACCTTGTACAGGTCGTCAATCGTGGCTTCGACTTTGGTGCTCATGTTTCGCATTCCTTAGCCGCCGATGAAGCTCATGGTGCGTGAGGGCGCCACGAACCCCGGATCGTTGATGAAGTGACGAGGTTCCTTCTTGAGTATAACCGATTCGATGTACTCGACAATCTCGTTGCGCGCTGCGCCACTGCGCAACACGTCGCGCAACGAGTGTTCGACAGTTGAAAACAAGCAAGTGCGAATCTGCCCGTCGGCAGTCAAACGAATTCGCGAACACGCGCCGCAGAACGGCTCGGTCACCGGCGCGATAATGCCGATCTCACCCGGCGCGCCGTCGGCAAAACGATAACGCGACGACGTTTCCGACCCGCGCGCGACGTCGACTTTAACCAACGGAAACCGTTCGCTAATCCGCTCGCGAATCTCTTTGCCGGAAACGACGTCCGCGCGCGACCATTCATGCCCGGAATCAAGCGGCATAAACTCGATAAAGCGCATCTTCACGTCGTACTCGCGCGCAAACGCCGCGAATTCCGCGACTTCACTTTCGTTATGCCCGCGCACGATCACGGCGTTGATCTTGATCGGCTCCAGTCCCGCTTCTTTCGCCGCCGCGATCCCCGCGAGCACGCGATCGAGAACGTCAACGCCCGTCATCTGCTTGAAAACGTCGCGCTTCAAACTGTCGAGACTGATCGTGATGCGATCGAGCCCGGCGTCCTTTAACGCCCGGGCGCGGTCGGGAAGAAAGTAGCCGTTGGTCGTGAGCGCGAGATCGACGAGCCGTCCTGATGACTTCAAGCGCGAGAGTTTGCTGATGATGGTTTCGATGTCGCGGCGCATCATCGGCTCACCGCCGGTCAGCCGAATCTTCTCGATGCCGAGGCTGACAAAGATGTCGCACGCATATTCGATCTCTTCGTACGAGAGCATCTGCTCTTTCGGCGCGATCGGCGGTTCGCCGTGTGGCAGGCAGTAAAAACAGCGAAAGTTGCAACGGTCGGTCAGCGACACACGCAGATCGCGAATCGCTCGGCCGTATGAGTCTCTCAGCACCGGATTGTTTAGATTATTAACCACCACGCTCATGATAACGCGTGGCCCTGAAAACTCTAAGCGGGACGTTCGAGGCGCATCATTGTGCCCTGCATTATCGCGACCAATTCTCGTTGCGAGCCCGATACGGCATGCACATCAGCTCGCACCACTGTCAGGGTGCGGCCGGATTTCATCACTTCGGCGCGCGCGACAAACGTTTCGCCTTTCGCCGGCCGCATGAGGTTCACTTTGAACTCGACCGCCAGCACGTCTGATCCGGCCGGCATCAGCGTGTAAGCCGCGTAACCACACGCAGAATCAGCGATCGTCGTCACGATACCGGCATGCACGTAGCCATGTTGCTGCGTCAAGTCGCTCCGGTACGGCAGCGTGATCTCGATGACACCCGGTTCGACGCGCGTCAGCTCGGCGCCGATCAGCGTCATTACCGTTTGTTTCGCGAAGCTTTGCCTGATCTCTTCGACGAAGGCGGGATTAGTTGCGTGATGATCCATAGTTATAAATTCCCGAGGCAACAAGACCGAGAACCAGGCCATAAGCCGCGGATAGAAGCGGACTGCTGACTATCGAGGTGAAATCTCCCGGGACGATTCGCGGCAGAACCGTGTTCAACAGTGCAAGTCCAGACAAGATGCCTGCCACCGGGCCAAACAAAAAGGCGCGTGAACCGACCCTTGCCGTAAGCGCAATCACCAGTCCGACGAACAATCCAATCACAACGGTCGGCACTAACAGCACAAAGAGCAACATCAACGGCAACGCCGTGAAAGCCGCGATCGCCGTCGCAAATAACTCTTTGGTCGTGACGGCGATCACGACAACGCCAACAACATAGGCGAGCGCCAAATCGATCAGCCCGCTCAGCAGACCCGCCAACACGCCGTAAAGTATTTTGGTCACGGATTATGCCGGTTGATTCGCCAGCAACGCGCGCGCGTTGCGTTGCAGTCCCGCGAGCTTCGCGTGTTTCATCGCGCTGCCGCGAAAGCGCTCAGCATAGTCCGCGGGCGTCAGCTCGAGAATCTGATCGAGATCAGCGTTGACGTTGTTCGCGCGTGGTTCGAATCGCGTTTCGTCCGTCGCTTGCTCAAAGCGGTTCCACGGGCAGACGTCCTGGCAGATGTCGCAGCCGTACAACCACCCGGAAAGACCAGCTTGAATTTCCTCCGGCAACTCCGGCGTGCGCAACTCAATCGTCGCATAAGAAATGCACTTGCCTGACTCGACGACGTACGGCTCCGTAATCGCTTGGGTTGGACACGCATCGATGCACAGCGTACACGTGCCGCAGTGATCCTCAACTCGATCCGCATCAGCCGCGAGTTCGAGATTCAGCAGCAACTCACCAATAAAAACCCACGAGCCAAACTCCGGCGTGATCACGTTCGTGTGTTTGCCGAGCCAACCGATTCCCGCGCGCACCGCCCACGCTTTATCCATCGCCGGCTGGATGTCCACACAGATTTTGCCCGCTGCTTCCGGTTCTTGTTCGCGTATCCACACCAGCAACGATTCGAGTTTTGTTTTCAGAACGTCGTGGTAATCGTCGCCCCACGCATAACGCGAGACTTTTCCCGTCGTGGAGTTTTCCTGATGGTGAGCGGGTGTGTAGTAGTTGAGAGCGACGACGACGATCGAACGCGCGGCGGGAAACAGTTCGAGCGGGTTGAGACGCTTCGCAACGTCGCGCGCCATCCACGACATCTCGCCGTGGTGGCCGCGTGCGAGCCACTCTTTCAATCGCGGAGCCTCTTCGTCGAGCGATGCAGCGCGAACGATGCCGACTTTCTGAAATCCTTCGGCGAGGGCGCGTTCTTTAACTGATAACGCATCCACAGATCACACAGATTAGCACAGCGTGATCTGTGGACGGCAGTGTCAGTTCATGCTCTGAATCGTGACCGTGATGATCGGTGAATCGCCAGCGGTGCGGCTGTACGAGACCCAATAGCCGGCCTTCGGATACCGCACGAGTTTGTGCTTCGATCCGTCCGGCTTGGTTTCGAAGTCGGCGCCAAACACTTGTTGCGGCGTGATCACGTCTTTGGCGCCGTTCATGAAGTCGACCGATATAGTCGTCACTTTATGCGTCGCCTTGTCATAGACGATTTGCGCTTGCTCGTTGTCGCCGAACCTGTAGAAGTCTTGTTCGTCGCCCTTGTCGGCTGGATCGCCGAGTTTCTTTCGCACTTCATCGGCGAGCCAGCCGATATGAATGCCGCGATACTCCTGAAACACAGGCGACGCTTCCGGAGCAGCACCCGGAGCCTTCCTCGCTGTTTGCGCGGCGACCACGTTTGCTAACAGCAGCGTGACCGTCACAAGCACAAGTCGTTTCGCGATCCATATGGCCGTGAACTGAAATTGGTGAGTCATGGTTTACTCCTTTCCAGGAATAAAATTTTGTTAAGCCAAAGCGGGTAGGAATGAGACCCGCGGAAGTTTAGCCGGCCCGGGCTCACATGCCGCGACAATAATCCCAGGAAATTCCGATGTCAAATGTTTGGCGAGGACTGCTAGAATGCCAATTCTTCTGAAAAAAGGAGCCAAACAACTTGAAGAATAGAAACGTGCTGTCCGCAGCACTCGTGGTCTTTGTTCTCAGCCTGGTCCTGGCCCTCGGCGGTTGCCAGAAGGCCGAAGCGCCACCGACAAATCGCGCTGTCGCCACCACAACGCCGTCGCCAGAAAAAGTCGACACCGCGGGAATCACGGCGCAGTTGACCCGGCTCGAACAGGATTGGGCCGACGCGGTGAAAAGCGGTAATGCCGACGTGGTGAAGCATCTGATGGCCGACGACATCGTGGTTATCAATCCTGACGGTGCCGCGTCGACCAAAGCTGCGGAACTGGAAGCCATTCAAGCAAAGACGGTCACCATGGATTCGTGGGACATCCAGGAGCCGAAAGTAATCGTGCTTGATGCAAACAACGCCTTCGTTACCGGGCGCGGCGTTATCAAGAACGGAAAATACAAAGACCCCAAAACGAAGAAGACGATCGACATCAGCGGCGAGTATCGTTTTCTCGACGTCTACGCACGGCGCAACGGCAAGTGGGAGGCAGTGGCGTCGCAAACTACGCCCATCCCTAAGTAAGCCCTAAACCGTGGTCCATATTCCGGGAATGGTGGTCGAGCACGCCGGGCAACGCCCGTCGCGCGTGACGTTCACCTGTCGAATGAGATAACCAAAACGTTCGACTAAAAGCTGATCGCACGATGGGCAGTAAGTGTTTTCCCATCGGCCCACTCTTCCCGGAAGATTGCCGGCGTAGATGTAACGCAGCCCCGCCTCGCGGCCAATTTCACAAGCCTGAATCAGTTGCTCGGCGGTCGTGTTTGAGTTTTCCGTCATCTTGTAGTCCTGGTGAAACGCGGTGACGTGCCAGGGAATGTCGGGTGAAACTGACGCGATGAATTCCGCGGCGCGGCGAAGCTCGTCGGTCGAATCGTTGAAACCGGGAATCACCAACGTCACGATCTCTTCCCAGAAGCCGCGCTCGTGGACCATCTTGACGGTCGCGAGAATGTTGTCGACCACGCCGCCGAGTTGGCGATAGTTCTTGTCGTTCATCGATTTCAGATCGATCTTGTAGCAGTCAGTCCACGGCCGCAGGTAATCGAGCACTTGCGGAGTCGCGTTGCCGTTGGAGATGAACGCCGTCTTGAAACCCGCCGGCCGGGCTTTCTTGAAAACGTCGACCGCCCACTCGGCCGTGATCAGCGGTTCGTTGTAACTGCTGCCCACCATCGAGGCGCCGTAAGTTTTGGCCATCGTGACGAGCCGATCTGATGTGATCGGCGTCGGGCTGGTGCCGGCGGAGTCGTCGCGGAGCGCTTGCGACGTGAGCCAGTTCTGGCAATAAGCGCAGTGCAGATCGCAGCCAAGCATGCCGAAGGTCAGTGTGTCTGAACCCGGCAAGACGTGAAAAAACGGTTTCTTCTCAGTCGGATCGCACGCGAGCGCGGCAACGTAGTTCGCCGGCACGCGCAGATGCCCGCGTTCGTTGAACCTGACTTTGCAGATGCCGCGCTTCCCGGGCTTGATCAGGCAGCGATGACCACACGCGTAACACTTCAACGCGCCGCCTTCGAGCTGTTCGGTGACTTCGGGCGCGCCTTCAATCGTTAGCGAATCGAGAACATTTGCGAGCGGGATTGTGGTACTACTTAGCGGCATTACAGGTATTATTCTAGAGCAATGATTATCGAAGAACTAACAGTCACCGCGTTTCAGCAACACACGCGCATCGTCGCTTGCGAAACGACCAAACAAGCCATTTGCATCGATCCCGGTGACGAGGCCGAACGCATTGTGGAAACTCTCGAAAGGTTCGGGCTGAAGCTCCAGGCCATCGCGCTGACGCACGCGCATCTCGATCACGTCGGCGGTGTCGCGGCGCTCAAGAAACTGAAACCCGACGCCCGGATCACGTTGCACAAAGGCGACGAGTCAATGTATCAGGCGTTGCCGGATCAGCCGTCTTGGCTCGGCATTCCGCGCGCGCAGTGGGCGCCACTCGGCTTTGCTTTCGAAACGCCTCCGCCGGTCGATGAATATTGGACTGACGGCCAGCAGTACGCGGTCGGCAAGTTGGAGTTTGAAGTGCGGCACTGTCCGGGTCACACGCCCGGACACGTTGTGCTCTACGCGCCAAACGAAAGAAAAGTGTTTGTTGGTGACGTGTTGTTTGCCGGCTCGATCGGTCGCACGGATTTGCCCGGCGGTTCGACTGACCAGTTGCTCGATTCAATCAAGCAGAAACTATTGACGCTCGACGATGACGTGACCGTCTACTCAGGACACGGGCCGCTCACGACGATCGGCGAAGAACGCCTGACGAATCCATTCCTGACTGGTGGTTATAAGCGGGGCGGCGCGAGGTTCTGAAAAACTGGGGTCAGCGGAGACGCTGCGCTTTCATCTCTTCCCACTGATCTTTTTGATCGTTTTCCAACTGGCTCGGCAACGTATCGACCGGGATATTGTTCTGCGCGCAGAACTGGCGCCACAAGAGAAACCGCAAGTCGTATTGGCCGGTTGAATCCGACACCGAGTTATCGATTGGTGGTGGCTGCTTCTTCCGCTGTCCCCTGTTCATGACTGCTAACCTACCTCAATGACTTTGAGGAAGTGTAACAGCTTTTCACAATTATTTCTCTACGATGTCTTTCTTTAGACTCGATACAAACGCCAGGACTTCGCCCTTCTCCTTCTCCGGTACTTTGAACTTGTCGAGCGATGCGACGAGATGCTTGGCGGCGGCGTCCCAATCGGCGTCGGTGATGCCCAGTCCCGCGTGTGAAGTCTTCATGTCGCGCCCGGTGTAGATGCATGGTCCACCCGTCGCGGCGCAGAATTGATCGAGAATGTGCTGGCGAATTCGTTTCTTCGAATCGGTGCTGTGGCCAACGAAGAATCTCTCAAACTGTTTGTCGGCTACCAGCCGGCCGACAAAGTCGTCGACTACGGCGGCAAGTGCGTTGTAGCCGCCGATGCGTTCATAAAGTGATTTTTCCTGAGCGTGAGCGGCCATCGAGCCGCCGACCGTCAACAGCAGGGAAAGAACCACGCCAAAAAGCATAGTCCGTTGAAAACGTGACCTGGTTTGCATGTTTACTCAGCTCCTTATTATGAAGTTGTCCGAAAATCGGTGAAGTTACGTTGCGGAGGCAACGATCGGATTTAGAGCGCGCCGCTGAGGTAGATGGCGCCGGTTGGCGCGCTGACTCCGCCCGTGGGTTCGAGAGTAATTGCGAAGACGGCTGAATTGCGTGCGGCTTGCGGCACCTGATCGTGACTGAGGCTGTGACCGCGGTTGTCAGGTGCGAAAGTCTTGCCCGGAAGTGGTTTCTTATCGACGATGAACCAGAGTTGATATTCCTTGCCTTGCGGTGCGCGCGGCAGGCCATCGGCGATCAAGAGGGCGCGGCCGTTTTGGTCGTATGCGAGTTTTGCGCTGGCGCCGGTCGCTTCGTTGGTGCCGGAGAGCTGGGCGACCCGGGTTCCCGGTGCGGTGAGTAGTTGAGCGATGTCGTTTTGCTGTTTGAGCGTGCGGTTTTGTTGCCAGAGTACGATGACTGAAATTATTAGAGCGGCAAAGACGATAACGGCTGCGATCTGCCACAACTTGCGTTTAGGGAAAGGAAGTGGAACCACAGATGACGCAGATGAAACGGATTTTAAAAGCCGGGCGCGAACTTCCGGCGAAGGTTCTTTCGGGTCCGCGCTCAATGCGAGACTCGCCGCGGTCACTTCCCATTCCGCCAGATCGCGACGACACTCAGCACATTCGGCCAGATGCTCGTTCAGCGCGCGCTCTTCGGCCGCGTCGAGCGCCGAAAGCGCATGAGCCGGAATCATCTCTTTGTAATCGTCGTGGGCCATTCTCAACTCAGAACCCGAAACTCTTCCCCTTGCCGGCCAGCAGTTCACGTAACTTCATCATGCCGGTCCGCATGCGCGTTTTGACCGTTCCCAGCGGCGCGTTGAGTCGCGTGGCAATCTCAGACTGGGTCAAGCCGTCAAAATAGGCGAGCAGCAACGTTTGCTTCTGCTCGTCCGGGAGTTGGTCCAGCGCGTTGGCTATCAACGCGCGCTGCTCTGAACGAAAAGCATCGCTGGCCGCGTCAGAAATCACTTCGGCCTCGTCTCTCGCGGCAGCCACCGCCGTTCGCTCGCGCGCCGCGAGTGTTCGTAACCGGTCGACTCCCCGGCTGCGCGCCATGGTTACCAGCCAGGTGAACGGCCGCCCGCGCGTCTCGTCAAAGTCGGCCGCGCGCCGCCAAACCTGCAAAAACGTCTCTTGCAAAACGTCCTCCGCTTCCGCGCGGCTGTTCAATATACGCATCAGCAATCCAAACAGGATTACCCGGTAACGATCGTAGAGCTGCGCTAGCGCCGCCTCGTCGCGGGCGGCGATGGCCTTAAGCAGCTCAACGTCGTTGGCTACAGATGACACGGATTGGAGGAAAAAGATGTCGCGCGCGGCCTAGGCGACAGTAATCTCTTCGGCCAGGTACACGTCCTGAATCGCGTTCAGCAACTGCACGCCTTCGCTCATCGGGCGTTGAAAAGCTTTGCGTCCGGAGATTAGCCCCATGCCGCCGCCGCGTTTGTTGATAACTGCCGTACGAACGGCTTCCGCGAGGTCGCTCGCGCCTTTCGACTCACCGCCGGAATTGATCAGCCCGCAACGGCCCATGTAGCAGTTGGCGACCTGATAACGAACGAGATCGATCGGATTGTCAGTCGTCAGTTTTTCGTAAACAAGCTTGCTCGTCTTGCCGTATGCCTTGCCCAACTCCGCTTCGACAGCCTTGTAACCACCGTTTCGTTCGGGAAGTTTCTGCTTGATGATATCGGCTTCAATCGTAACGCCGAGATGGTTTGCCTGGCTGGTAAGATCGGCTGCCGAATGCATGTCGCCTTCGGGAGTTTTGAATTTGGAATTGCGCAGGTAGCACCAGAGAACGGTGCCCATGCCGAGTTCGTGGGCTTGGGCAAACGCGTGGCTGATCTCGACGATCTGCCGCGTCGATTCTTCCGAACCAAAATAGATTGTCGCGCCGACGGCTACCGCGCCGAGGTTGTGCGCTTCTTTCACCGTGCCGAAGAGCACCTGGTCGAACTTGTTTGGCACCGTCAGCAGTTCGTTGTGATTGATCTTCACGATGAAGGGAATCTTGTGCGCGTACTTCCGCGCGACCGAGCCGAGCACGCCAAACGTGGACGCGACCGCGTTGCAACCGCCTTCGATCGCTAACTTGACGATATTTGCGGGGTCGAAGTACTGCGGATTGGGCGCGAATGAAGCGCCGGCCGAGTGTTCGATTCCCTGATCCACCGGCAGAATCGACACGTAACCGGTGCCGGCGAGGCGTCCGTTGTCAAACAGCGACTGCAGCGAGCGAAGCACACTCGGCGAACGATCGGAGATACCCCAAACGCGATCGATAAAATCCGGTCCCGGCAGTTGCAAGTGATCTTTGGCGATCGTTTGCGTTGTGTGGCCCAGAAGGTTCTGTGCGTCTGCTCCGAGTAGTTCGGCAATTTGGTCCATAGATTCAGAGCGTTTTAGTTCGGTAGCCATACCGGTTTGCCTCCTGCTGCTATCTCCGCTGCGTGTAATCGTTGATTAATGACTGGATTATACGTTCCGGTTGAAGGGCGAGCAAATTTTCGAGTAGAATCCGGTTCCGCCCAGGTTAATTCTGAGCGGCATCCTCGGTATCCTGCGCTCATCAAGCGGTAGTTCATCAACGAAGTCTGGAAAGGTAAATAAATGAAGATCCCTCTCCCGTCTTATCTCCCAATCGCCCTATTTGTGTGTCTGCTGGCCCTCGCCGGCCCAACATCCGTAACGGCGGCTGCCTACGACGATTGGAAACCTGTCGACCCGGCCGAACTGGCCTCAAACACCCCGACTGTCGAAAAAGACGCCGACGCCGAAGGACTGTTTTGGGAGGTCAGAATTGACGACGCGGAAGGCGACCTCGTCTTTAATCACTATCTGCGGGTGAAGGTCTACACGGACCGCGGGCGGGAATCACAGAGCAAGATCGACCTGCCGTTTGGCAACTTGTTTGGCGGCCAGGTAAAAATCCAGGACATCGCCGCGCGAACCATCAAACCCGATGGTTCAATTGTTGAGCTGAACAAGAAGGACATCTTTGAACGAACCATCGTCAAGGTGAGTGGCCTGAAGATGAAAGCGAAGTCGTTTGCAATGCCCGCGGTCGAACCCGGTTGCATCATCGAGTATCGCTGGCGTGAAGTGCGCGTGAAAGACTCGGCGAATTACCTGCGGCTGCAGTTCCAGCGCGAGATTCCCGTGCGCCGCGTCCAGTATTCGGTCAAGCCTTACACCGACGAAGGTTGGAGCTTCAACTCGATGACCCTGCACGGCCAGAACTCGCCGTGGGTCAAAGGGAAGAACGGTTTTTACAGCACCACCATGACCAACATGCTCGCCGTAAAAGACGAAGCGCGCATGCCGCCGGAGAATGAGGTCAAAACGTGGATGCTGGTTTACTACTCGGCCGGCGACAAGCGCCCCGATCCGCAACATTACTGGATTGATTATGCGAAGGATTTTTACGAACGCAGCAAATCGCTGATCAAACCAAATGACGACGTGAAGAAGATGGCGGCGTCGCTCACTGCCGACGCCAAAACCGATGATGAAAAGCTGCAGCGCCTGTTTGAGTTTTGCCGAAACAAGATAAAGAACGTGAGTAACGATGCTAACAACGCGACTGACGAAGAGCGCGCGAAGGCCAGAGATAACAAAAGTCCATCAGACACTCTGAAACGAGGATTGGGTACTTCCGGTGACGTCGACCTGCTCTTCGCTGCGTTGGCCAACGCTTCCGGCTTTGATGCGCGCATCGTTCTCTCGCCAGATCGCGGCGACATGTTCTTCGACAAGGCGATCCTGAATTCTTACTTCATCGATCCACAAAACATCGCCGTCAACGTCGGTGGTAATTGGAAGTTTTTCAATCCGGGGCTCAACTATGTTCCGTTTGGCATGTTGCGTTGGGAGGAGGAAGGCGAACAGGCTTTGATTACCGATCCCAAGCAGCCGGTTTGGGTCAATACTCCGATGTCCGCGCCTGACAAGTCGAAGATCCACCGGCAGGCGAAATTCAAGCTGCTCGAGGACGGTACGCTCGAAGGCGACGTTCGCGTCGAATACTCAGGCCACTTCGCGATTGAACGTAAAGAAGATATCGACGAGGAGTCGGAGAGTGAACGCGAGCAGAGTTTGAAAGACGAGCTGCAGGACCAGATGAGCGGGGCGGAGATCACGAACATCAAGATCGAGAACGTTACCGATCACGTCAATCCGCTGGTCTATGCTTATCACGTGAAGTTTCCGAGTTATGCGCAGCGCACCGGAAAGCGATTGTTTTTGCAGCCGGCGTTTTTCCAGCACGGAGTCGCCCCACTCTTCGCGACTGCCGGCCGGAAGTATCAGATCTATTTCCACTATTCGTGGGCCGAAGACGACCGCATCGAGATCCACCTGCCGACCGGTTACGCGCTGGATAATGCTGACTCACCAGCGCCGTTTGGCAGTGGCGCCATTTCCGAATACAAGCCGAGCCTGGCAATAACCTCCGATGGCAAGACGCTGGTTTACAAGCGGACTTTCTTCTTCGGCGGCGGCGGTAACGTGCTGTTCCCGGTCGAAACATATCCGCAGATCAAGGCTTATTTCGATCAACTGCACCAGCAAGACAGCCACACCATCGCGTTGAAGCAGGGAGCCGCAACGGCGAGTAATTAAGATCAGGGATTAACAGGAATGAGAAGCGATATGAAGTCATTGCTGATTGCTGTATTGGGCCTGTTGTTTGTCGTGGCGCCTGCGAAGGCAGCCGTGTCAGGAGACGACACGCCCGCGTGGGTGCAACAAGCCGCCGCGATCAAGGTGCCGGCCTACGACAAAGACGTTCCCGCGGTGGTGCTCGTCGCTGAGTCGAACATGACCATCGATTCGGAAGGCCGCATCTCCGAGGTCTACAACTTCGCCGTCCGCATTTTGCAACGTGGCGGGCGTGAATATGCGAGCGGCGAGTGCGGCTACATACCGGACGTCGAGAAGGTGAAGGACATCCGGGGGTGGCTCGTTCGGCCCGACGGCCAAACCAAACGTTACGGCAAGGACGACGTGGTAGACATCGGCGATCTAAACGACGTCTACAACGAATATCGCATGAAAACGATCTCCGCTGAGCGAGAAGCCGAGGTCGGATCGGTGTTCGCTTACACCTACTCGCGCGAGGATCACTCGGTTTTCAGCCAGAGCGATTGGAAGTTTCAAAATTTCCTTCCTGTAATCAGCTCACGCTACACGCTGTCGCTCCCGGCAAGCTGGCGCGCGGAAGCAGTGACCTTCAATCACGCGAACATAGAGCCGCGAGTTAACGGCACGACCTACACGTGGGAGCTTTCAAATCTGCCGCCGATTTCCGACGAGCCGATGCGGCCGGCGCTCAGTAATCTGGTGCCGCGTTTGGCGGTGAGTTATTACCCGCCCGCGAACACGGCCGTCACGATCAAGACTTTTGCGAGTTGGACCGACGTCGCCGCGTGGATGAGTGAGCTTGAAGATCCACAAGTACAAGTCGACGACGCGCTGGCGCGCAAGGCTTACGAACTTACCGCGCTGGCGAAAACGGAATACGAGAAGATTCGCGCGATCGCGAGTTACGTTCAGAACATCCGCTACATTTCCATTCAAACCGGACTGGGCCGCGGCGGTGGTTATCGCCCGCATGCCTCGACTGAAGTTTTTGCGAAGTCGTACGGCGACTGCAAAGACAAAGCGAACCTGATGCGCGCGATGCTCAAGGTCGTCGGCATCGACGCGATTCCCGTCAGCATTTTTTCCGGCGACCCGAACTACGTCCGTCCCAACTGGCCATCGCCGCAGCAGTTCAATCACTGCATCATCGCGGTGAAGGTCAGTGACGAGACAAAGGCGAGCACCGTCATCGAGCATCCAAAACTCGGGCGCTTGTTGATCTTCGATCCAACCGACAGCGAGACGCCGCTCGGAGACTTGCCCTATTACCTGCAAGGAAGTTTTGCGTTGCTCGATTCCAAATCGTCGACGGAGTTAGTGCAGATGCCGACCACGCCGCCGGAAATGAATCAGCTCGAACGTGTCGCGACTTTGCAACTCGATGCCAACGGCGCGATCACGGGCAAGATTCAGGAGAACGCAAACGGCCAGGTCGCAGCGAGTTTTCGTACTCAATTTCGCCAGCTTTCGAAACCGGAATACAACGGCATGATCGAACGTTGGTTGAGCGCCGGAGCGACCGCGGCCCGGGCGAACAAGATCGAACCGAGTGACAGTGCAGGCGAGGGAAAGTTCACGTTGAATGTTGAGTTCAGCGCGACGCAGTACGCGCAGTTGATGCAGGATCGATTGATGGTGTTCAAGCCCGCTATAGTGGCGCGGCGGGAGAATCTGGCGTTGACTGCCTCAGCGCGCCAGCATCCGGTCGTGTTGAAGGCGAGTTCGTATTCGGAGACCGTGAAAGTTCAACTGCCGTCCGGGTTCGCGGTTGATGAGGTTCCGGATGCAGTGAAACTGGAAACGCCGTTTGGTTCTTACACGACGAGTTATGAAGTCGCGAATGGCGAGTTGGTGTTCAAGCGGCAACTGTCGCAGCGAGCAATGACGATTCCCGCGGCCCAATACGACGTCGTGCGGAAGTTTTTCGAAACCATTCGCGCGGCTGAAAGCGCGCCGGTCGTGCTGGCGCGGAAATAACTAACCACTGATCAGGCGGGCAATGATGAAGGCAGCGCCCGCGGCGACGCTGCCGATGAAAGCTGTTTGCAACGCGCTCCGCACGGGGCGCGTGCCGGTAAATCTTCCCTTCACAAAACCAAAAATCAAAAGCGCCACCAGCGTCAGCGCGACTGAGGCCAGTAACGCCTCCGAAGCGGTGCGCGCGAAAATGTAAGGCCCAAGCGGGATGAATCCGCCGGCGATGTATGCGCCCGCGATCGTCAACGCGCTTTTAAGCGCTCGGCCCGGTTCTGGTTTTTCGAGACCAAGTTCAAACCGCATCATGAAATCAACCCAGTTGCCCGGCTGGCGTTTGAGTGCTTGCACGATGGGCCACGTTTCTTCTTCATTCAACCCGTAAGCCTGAAACACTTCCGCGACTTCGCGCATCTCCTCGTGCGGAATTTCCGCGACTTCACGTTTTTCGCGCTCGCGTTCTTTGGCGTAGTGTTCGGCGTCGCTCTTCGCCGCGAGATAACCGCCGAGCCCCATCGCGATCGACCCGGCAGCGATCTCGGCGAGCCCCGCGGTAACGATGATTCCGGTTTGAGCGATGGCGCCCGTTAACCCGGCAGCGAGGGCAAAAGGAACGGTCAGGCCGTCTGCCATTCCGATAACAATGTCGCGAACGACGTCACTCGCGGTGAAGTGACGTTCGATGTGGGGAGTCTGGGGCATATTCCGTCTTTATCCGTGGTTCAAAACTTTCCGAGCAACATCAGCACGCCGATGAGAATAAACGCAACCGCCGCCGTGCGCTTCACCCACTCCAGTGGCACATAGTCTCCGATCAAGCCGCCCACGACAACACCCAGCGCCGAAACAGCCGCCAGGGCCAGGCTGGCTCCGATAAACACGGCCCACGGCTTTTTCGTTTGCGCCGCCATGGTCATCGCCGCGAGTTGCGTCTTGTCGCCCATCTCGGCGAGAAAGATGACGCCGAACGTTGTTAGCAAAACACGAAAATCCATTCCCCGACTCCTGTGTTGCTGCTGTTTAATCCGTGGCTACTTCTTGTCCGTGATCAGCACCGCGTCGCGAATCAGATTGCCACGCGTGCAGGCGAGCTGCTTGCCGTCGTGCGACCAGCCGAAGCCGGTGATCAGCATCTCTTTGAAATCAGTAATCTGCTTCGGTGGCCCACCATCGAGCGGCTGGCTCCAGATATTGGTCAGATTGCTTCCGGTGATCGTGTACTGAATCGCCTTGCTGTCCGGCGCCCACTGAATGACCGCGAGTACGGTACCACTCGCCTGCACCGAAAACGTCTTTACTTCCTGCCCGCTATCAAACGAGATTACAACTATCCGGTTCGCCGGCGCGAACACGTCGTTTGAGTCAGGATAGGTATAAGCGATGTACTTGCCGTCGGGAGACACAACCGCGATCTGCGCCACATGATCGCTGATCTGTGTTGGCGTGCCGCCGTCGATAGAGACTTTCCAGAGAGCGGGTTTCGCGGCACTCGTCGCCGTGTAGATCACCCAACGACCGTCAGGCGAAATACTCGGAAACATATCAGCCAGCCCGGACGTCAACTGGATCGGGTTGCTGCCATCGAGATTCATGCGCCACAGGTTCTTCTTGCCCTCGCGCCAAACGGCAAAAACTATGTAGCGTCCGTCTGGTGAAACAACCGGCGAGAAGTTTGTGGCGCCGTTGGTCGTCAGTTGCTTGCGATTGTCGCCGCTGGCAGTGGTGAGCCAGATGTTGGCATCGCCGCCTTCGTTGGAAACGAAGACGATTCTTCCGTCCGGCACCCAGGCGAGGCTATTTCCGGAGGCCGAATAAAAACTGACGTTCCCAGTCGGCAACCGCAAAGCCTTCGTCACATCACCGCCCGGAGCGATCCACAGGTTGATCAGCGCCTGGGCCTGAATCGTCGCGAATGCCTTTCCGTCGTGAGTCAAACCGATCGAACGATAAGTACTCAGGTCGTTGGTCACGCGGCGCGCCGTACCTTTTGGATATTCGAGCAGCCACAGTTGGGCGGCGGTTGGATTCTCTCCTCCTACTACCAGCAGTCCGCTCATGTCGGGCAGCCATTGAACGCGGCCGGTGTAGGACCACGTTTGTTGCGACAAGTTCTCTTCTTGGCCATCGCTCACGGAAAACCCGAGCACGTGGCAGCCACCGCCGACCGTCATCACACTGGCAGCGATCGTTTTGCCATCAGGCGACCACGATGGGCCAAGGAAGAAGAGTGGCGCAAAACGATCGGGAAACTCTTTCACTGAAAGATCGCGTTCACCCGAACCGTCAAGGTTCGCGATGACGAGCGCGCTGCGGCCTTGCTTTGGATAATTTGCGCGCGCGAAAACAAACTGCTTCCCGTCGGGCGAAAAGCTAATGAGTCCATCAAGCCGCTCGGCTATCTTGACGGGTGTCCCGCCGAGCACGGGAATGCGATACAGCGTGCCCGTGTCGAGATTCTGCTTGATTACGTAATAAATGTCGTTGCCGTCGGGAGAAAACGTCAAACCAAAGAACCCGACCGGCGCCGGTTCGATGATCAGCTTGTCGTTCGCCGTGCTCACCTGGCGAATCCAGAGACTCTGCCGGCTGTGATCACTCAACACGTAAACAATGTATTTGCCGTCAGGCGAGATGGTCGCATCGATCGCATTTCCCGAGTTGGTGAGCCGCGTTAAATTGATGTCCCAGAAATGCTCAACGCCCATGACCGCGTCGCGTTTCAGCAGTTTGTAGACTCCGAAACCACTCGCAGCGAGCAACAGCCCGACCACAATCACCGCGAGCGCCGCGCCAAACTTGTGTCGCTTGATCTCGATGCTGAGTGAGTCAGTGATCGCGCCGATGCCGCTGCGTTCGACCGTCGGTCGCGGTTCGACAAACATCGCGGTCGGTTCGCCGGCCACAGCGCTGCGCGAAGCGGGCGCCTCACCGTTAGCCTTTTGCTGAAACTCGAGTTCCTGTTTCAGCGCTTTCAGATCGAGCCAGAGATCTTTGACGACCTGGTAACGCTCTTCACGATCTTTCTTCAGGCACTTGTTGACGATGCGCATCAGCTCGGCCGGAAGCTCTGGCAACACGCGTGAAAGCGGCGGCGGCTCGCTTTTGAGAATCGCGGCGAGCGTGTCGCTCGGGGTGTCGCCTTCGAATGGCTTGCGCCGCGCGAGCATTTCGTAAATGACCGCGCCGAAGCTGAAGATGTCCGATCGGCTATCGACGCCGAGACCGCGTGCTTGTTCCGGCGACATGTAACCGGCCGTGCCGATGACGATGCCCGAACCCGTTCGCACTTGAATCGTCGGTGCTTCCGCGGCGACTGCGGGCGATGCTTGTTCGCTCAACTTTGCGAGCCCGAAGTCGAGCACTTTCACGTAGCCGTCGGGTCGCACCATGATGT
>Ga0247688_1000252_pt1 | contig 20032 bp, 13 predicted proteins | sample CNK29_metaG_FD_182718 | JGI IMG/M metagenome (GOLD analysis project Ga0247688, IMG submission 182718) | Soil microbial communities from Purdue University Martell Research Forest, Indiana, United States - CNK29 | ecosystem: Environmental > Terrestrial > Soil > Temperate forest > Bulk soil... | reverse complement strand
TATAGTTAGGCCTTCCACTCACTGTCAATGTACTATTACGGCCTACTCGCAGAAGAAGAATGTACCTCGTGGTCGCATTTCTGGGCGTGCTGCTCGTCCTCGCAATACTTTGGGACGCCTTTGAAACGATCATCCTGCCGCGTCGCGTAACGCGCCGCCTGCGCTTAGCCAGCCTTTTCTACAGATCCGTTTGGTGGCCCTGGTCCGGGCTGGCCCTGCGACTCGCATCAGGAAAGCGACGCGAAAAATATCTCGGGATCTTCGGGCCGTTGTCACTGATCCTGTTGCTCATCTTCTGGGCGACCGGACTCATCTTCGGTTACACAGTCATAACGTGGGCCATCGCTGAGAAAGTCACATCCGAGACCACCGACTTCTGGACCTATCTTTATCTCAGTGGCACCAACTTCTTCACGCTTGGTTACGGCGACGTCACTCCCAAAGAACCACTCGGGCGCATGCTCGCAGTCGTCGAAGCCGGTAACGGGTTCGCCATGCTGGCCATCGTCATTGGCTACCTGCCGGTCTTGTATCAAGCCTTCTCGCGCCGTGAAGTAAACATTTCACTGCTGGACCAGCGCGCCGGCTCACCTTCGAGTCCGGCCGAACTGCTGCGCCGTCATCACGTGAGCGGCAGTGTCGCGGATCTGAACGCGTTCCTCAGCAGTTGGGAACGCTGGGCCGCTGAATTGATGGAGAGCCATCTCTCGTACCCGGTCCTTTGTTTCTTCCGTTCGCAGCATGACAACCAGTCGTGGCTGGCGGCGATGACGACGGTGCTTGATACCTGCGCGCTGGTAATCGTCGGCCTCGGCGGGACTCCGCCTTGGCAAGCGCGCCTTACTTTTGCGATGGCGCGCCACGCGATCGTCGACATCGCTCAGGTTTTCCGGACTGCGCCGGCAAAGCGTCACGCGTCCAAAGATCGACTCTCACACGCCGACTTTCAACGACTGCTCGCGATCGTCCGGCCGGAGCAAGGCTGGACCGACGACATCACCGAGGCCGAACAGAAATTGAGCGCGATGCGTGAAATGTACGAACCGTACATCGCCGCGCTGTCAGAATTTCTAGTGATGCCAATGCCGCCGTGGATCTTGTCCGAAACCGCCATCGACAATTGGAAGACGAGTGCGTGGGGCAGGATTCAGTGATTGGTTCGCGCCACTGAGGAAACCCACATTCGCGCCGCTGTACCTACCGAAAGTAAACAGTGGTTGCCCAACTGCATCCGTGATAGCATCCGCGTAACGCTCTAACCAAACCTAACGTAGTCTAGGCGGCCATGCGAGAACCCCCTCGAAAGCACGCGCCTTTGAAACGCTGGTTAGCATTGGCGGGAGTTGTTATCGCATCCACCACGGCAATCGCCTGGAATCTTTCACGCTCTCATCATCAGGAACAAATAACAGCAGCCGCCTTGCAGCCGCGACCAGCCAACTCGCCGGCCAGCAACGGCACTGCAGCAGTCGATTCTGATAACGACGGCATACCGGACGTGCTCGAGCTGCGCAGCTTTCGGGATCGCGACAGCTTTCGCCGCTGGTTCACGACGATTGCCGAAACGCAGTTCTATCAACTCAGCGATCAATGGAACGCCGAACAGCGCGACTGCGCCGGCCTGGCGCGCTTCGCCATGCGCGAGGCGCTGCGTCATCACGATCGCCCCTGGTTTCAGAAGATGGGTCCGGCGTACCAAACCGTCGCTCCGGATGTGAAGAGTTTTGACCTGGACCACAACTCGTTTGGCGAAAAGATCTTTCGCACCGATTTCGGATCGTTCGCCCAAACCGACATCAGCAACGGCCGCTTTTCAGAGTTCGCCGACGCTCGCACGCTGAAGAATTTCAACGTCGTGTTCGTCAGTCGCGATCGGCGCGAAGCTCAGCCGGGCGATCTGCTCTTCTATTACCAGCCGTGGGTCCAGAAGTTTCCCTATCACGTGATGATCTTTCTCGGCCCGGCGCACATAGCTTCTAACGGCGCACAGGATTGGGTTGTCTATCACACCGGCTCGTCGCCGATCGACAAAGGAACGGTGAAGAAGGTTGAGCTTTCAGTGCTCGACCAGCATCCCGATCCGCGCTGGCGGCCGGTTGAGCGCAACAAAAATTTTCTCGGGTTTTATCGCTTGAAGATTTTGCAGTGAATGGTCTATCGACGCTCTGTTTCTCCTGCTAGGAGGATTACAAAACGTGTCTGGCACTAAAACCCGGCGCCTTGTTGCGACCGGCATCATCTATCTCGCGCTCGTTGCTTCGGTCCTCGGCTTCAACGTCATCCGCGCGCGCACGGCCGCGCCGCCAACGCAGCCGGAACCGGACAAAGCGCCAACTGTCGTCTCCGATGCCAAGCCCTATTTTTCGCTGACGACGAACCGTTCTTACTCACCGAACGAGTCGGCACGGTTGTGGGCCAACTACAAGAACGTCGAGTACCTGGACTTCCGCGTCTATCGCGTCAAGGACCCGAACAAGTTTTTCAAGCAACTCGACGATCCACACGAGATGGGCGAGAAAGAGAAGGAGCAGATCTCGCAGGGTTACGGCGCTAGCCCGTCGCTACTCGATCGCACGCACCGCTTGAAGGTTTCGCTTTACGGAGCGATCAAAGATTTCGTCCGCGCTCACCTGCAGCGGGACCATCGCGAAGCTTTCAATCAAAAATATCGCCAAGAGCCGCCGGCCGAACGCACGCCGCTGAACGTCGCTGACTACGCGCGCGTGCCGTTATTGAATCCGGATCAGAAGGTGAAAGACTGGCGCGAAAAGTTACCCGCGCTGGAAAACGAATACGACAGCCGGTTGATTCCTCTCGGCAAGCTGGACTCAGGCGTCTATCTGATTGAAGGCGTCAATGAAGGCCTGCGCGCTTATTCGATCGCGATCGTGACTAACCTCACGATGATCGAAAAGACGAACCGTCACGGCCAGGTCATGGTCTACATCGTGGACCGCAAGACCGGCGCCCCGCACGAAGGCGTTTCAGTCGAAGTCACCAACGCGAAAAATACCCTCGCGACCGGCCAGACCGACAAAGACGGAATCTACAAAACGGACGTGAAGGTTCCGGAAAAACTGCAGGTCCCCGAAGAAGACGTAAACCCGGAAGATCGGCAGCGCAACTCGTTTCTGATCATGGGTCGCGAACGCGATAACTTCGTCATCTCCGATGTCGACTCGTTTTACTTCGGCGGTTATGGCGGCGAAGACGACGTGCTCACCGGCGAGGACGTGACCAGTTATATCTACACCGATCGCCCCATCTATCGCCCGGCGCAAACAGTCTTCTTCAAAGGCATCCTGCGGCAATGGACCGCGAACGGCTACAAGCTGATCGACAGCAAGACCGCCAAAGTCACGATCGAAGATCCAAACAACGGCAAGATCTTCGAGCAGCAGCTCCCGCTTTCCGACCGCGGCACGTTCAGCGGCCAAATAGACGTGGGCGACGAAGCACCGCTCGGCAGTTACAACATCACCGCCTCGATCGGCGAAGCCAGCGCCAGCGGTTATTTCGAGGTTCAGGAATACAAGAAGCCTGAGTTCAAAGTCACCGTTAAAGGGCCGCCGGCTTTCGTTCCCGTCGGCGAGAAAGTTCATTTCACGATCAACGCGAATTACTTCTTCGGCGCGCCGGTTACCAATGCCGACGTGCATTACTACGTTTACAAGCAACGCTATTACCACTGGTGGTGGAGCGGCGACGATTCGGACGACTTTGACGACGCGGCTGGTCCAGGCAACGAAGGTGACGACGAAGAGGACTCCGGCTACTACGGCAACGATCTGGTCACGGAAGGCGACGCGACGCTGAATTCCCGAGGCGATGCGGTGGTTGAATTCGAAGTGCCTGAGCCTGATCCGAAAGAAGAATGGGATTATTCATACCGGTTGGAAGCGCAGGTTACCGACGCCTCGCGGCGAGAGATGCAAGGCGCGGCTTCGTTCATCGGCACGCGCGGCAACACTGTCGCCGACGCCTATCCCGAACGATACCTTTACTACCAGGGCGACCCCGCGAAGATTCGCGTGAAGACGGCGGACTACTCGGGTAAACCGGTCTCGGAGAAAGTCACGCTGAAGTTCATCGAGCAAACGTGGGAACGGCAAAGCAAGTGGGAAGAGAACAACGGCTACAAGTATGAGACCGTCGATTACATTCTTCACGAACGCGAGCTGGCGACCGGCGAAGTGAACACCGACAACGAGGGCAACGCGACCTACGACTTCACCGTTCCCTCGCCCGGCAGCATCTACGTCAAAACAATCGTCAACGAAGACGGCCGAGAGGTTGTAAATCGCGGCGGATCTTTCTGGGCGCCCGACAAGATTGGCCAGTGGGCGGATTTCTCCTACGAAAATTACGACGAGAAATCGATCAAGCTGGTGCCGGACCAGAAGTCGTACAAGCCGGGCCAGACCGCACACGTGCTGGCGTTGCTGCCGACGGACCAAGCGCACTTGCTGGTGACGACTGAATTGTCGGAAGTTCTCACGGCACGGCAGATCAACTCGACCGGCCGCAGCATCGTGATCGACGTGCCGATCGACAAGAAGTACGCGCCCAACGTTTACCTCGACGTGTCGTTCGTCAAGAACAACGACATGTACACGCAGACGCAAATCATCGGCGTGCCCGCGCGCGACAAGATGCTCAAACTCGACGTGGTGCCGAACAAGAGCGAGTTTAAGCCGCGCGACGTCGCGTCCTACACGATCGTGGCCCGCAACGAAGACGGCTCACCCGCGGCGAACACGGAAGTCAGCCTCGGCATCGTCGACGAAGCAATTTACAGCGTTGCACCCGAAACGGCCGGCAACATCAAACGCGAGTTTTATGGCCGCCGCTTCAACGAAGTGCAAACGAGCCTGGCGATTCACTACACGTTCACGGGTTACGGTGGCGAAAAGAACGCGGACTTGGCGAAGAACAAATCTGCGTACCAACTCGCCGACTTCAAGAATGAGAACTCTTATGCCGAGCCGACGATTCGCAAAGAATTCAAAGACACCGCATTTTGGCAACCCGATGTGGTAACGGGCGGTGACGGCAAAGCGACGGTGAGTTTCAAGCTGCCCGACAACCTGACGACGTGGCGCGCCACCGCGCGTGGCGTCACGACGGACACGCGCGTCGGTTCAGCCGTGCAGAAAACGATTGCGCGCAAAGACGTGATCATGCGTTTGGAGATGCCGCGCTTCCTGACGGAAGGCGACACGGTCACGATCTCCGGCGTCGTACACAACTTCCTCAAGAGTGACAAGTCGACCAAGATCTCGCTCGAATTGAACGGCGCGCAGTTGCTCGATTCGCCGTCGTCAACGGTGATGATTCACCCGAACGGCGAGCAGCGCATCGATTGGCGCGTGCAGGCGAACACGGTCGGAAAACTGACGCTGCTGGCGAAAGCGCTGACTGACACGGAGTCTGACGCCGTCGAGATGACGATGGACATCGTGCCGCATGGCTTGCGGCAAACCGCCGGCAATACGACCACGGTTACGCAAAACGACGCGGATCAATCTTTCAATCTCGACGTGCCGGGACGCGCAAATGCCGAGGCGCGAGCGCTGCGAATTGAAGTTTCGCCGTCCATCGCCGGCGCCCTGTTCGGCGCGCTTGATTACCTGACGAGTTATCCCTACGGCTGTACCGAGCAAACGATGTCGAGCTTCCTGCCGAACATCGTCGTGGCCCAAACGCTGAAAGACGTTCCGACCGCGAAGATTCGCGCGTCGAACGATCTCGATAACAAAGTCAAAAAAGGGCTCGATCGTTTGTATGCTTATCAGCATGACGACGGCGGTTGGGGTTGGTGGAAAGACGACAAGACCGATCCGTTTATGACGGCTTACGTGGTAGATGGCCTCACGATGGCGAGCCGCGCCGGTTACCAGATCGACGACTGGCGGCGAACGCAAGGAAGGCAAAAGCTGTCGGCGTTGCTCACCGCGGGCAAGAACGACAATGGGAATCCGATCGATGAGGAAACGCGCGCTTACATGATTTACGCGTTCATCGAGAGCAGCGACGGCGACGTTCAGTTTCTTGATGAACTCTACAGCAAGCGCAACAACCTCGGCTCATACGGACGCGCGCTGCTCGCGTTGGCTTTGCAGGAACGCAAGGACGGGCGCGCGCAGGAGATCGCGAAGTTGATCGAAGGCGCAGTGAAGCAGGATGAGTTTGAAGCGCACTGGCAAACGGCGCGCGTGAACGATTACGGTCGAGACGTTTATCTCGACGCTGAAGCAACGGCGCTTTCGCTGAAGGCGCTGGCCCAGATCGATCCGGGTTCGTCGCTGCTGCCGAAAGCCGCGCGCTGGCTGGTTAAGAACCGGGAGCACGGTTACTACTGGATCTCGACCAAAGAAACGGCGTTTGCGATCTACGGGCTGACCGATTATTTGAAAGTCAGCAAGGAACTGACGCCCAACTACACATTCGAAGTCTATCTGAACGGCGTCAAGGTTGCGGGACAAAGCGTCGGCGCGAACGATGCCGCCAACGCCCAAACCGTGACAGTCTGGAAGAAGGGCGGCGAGATTGCCTCGTCAAACCAGATCCGGATCGTGAAGCACGGGCAGGGCGCGTTGTACGTTTCGAGCGCGCTTGAGTATTTCACCGCGGATGAGAACGTCGCGGCGCAATCGTCGGGCGGGCTGAAGATCACGCGTGAGTACCTGCGGCTGCGCGTTTCTGACGACCCGAATGGCAAGTCGAGTTGGAAAGTTGAACCGCTGACTGGCGAGCTGCGTTCCGGCGATCTAATTGTCGTGCGGCTGCATTTGATTGGGCCACGCGCGCAGTACGTAATGATCGAAGATCCGATTCCGGCCGGCGCCGAACAGATCGCGCGCGCGAGCGGGCTTTTCCTGAATTACACGCTGGGCAACTGGTGCGACTGGTACAGCAATCGTGAGTTTCGCGACAACCGCACCGCGATCTTCATGAACTACTTTGACGGTGATGCGAAGCTGCAATACGCGATGCGCGTCGAAGTACCGGGCGAATTCAAGATCGCGCCGGCGCGAGCGGAGTTGATGTACCAGCCGACGGTGCAGGCGAATACGGCGAACGACCGCTTGCGGATTCTCGATAAGAACTGAAATCGGAAAGAGTAACTACACGAGGACGACTACGATGAATGTCCTGAAACTCTGGTCTAGCTCGATAGCGGCCACGTTCATGAACTTTGGCGCGCTGCTGATCTTTGCGCTGCTGTACGCGCTGTTGCTGGTCGCGTCTTATCTCTTCATCTCGCTGCGTGAAGCGACGATCTGGCAGGTGTTCGTCACGTACGCGCTGTTGATTCTGATTCCGGTGGGGTTCTTCATCCTGCAAGCGTCGATCATCAGCCGCGTCATCGAGGAGAAATTGCGTTGGCGCGTGATCTTGATCGATGCGCTGAAGTTTGTCGCGGTAGCTATTCCGGTGCTGCTGGTCGCGTGGCTGTTCTATTACCTGCTGAACAAACTCTCGCTTCGTTATCCGGCTCCGGTGGTCGTAGTTCCGGCAGCGGCGGCGGGCAAAGCGGCGGCGGCGGCGACTCCGCCACCAACGCCACCGCTCCATTGGCCCAGCCTGATTATTGGCACTTTGCGTTTTGTGTTATTGGCGGTGGCGGTTCCGCTGGCGATGATTCAGCTATGGATCACTGTTGCCGGCGGTGCGCTGTTCAACGGCGGCGTAAAAGCATTCTTGAAGCGGATCGGCTCTTCGCTCGCGCGCGCTTTCTCGTCAGATTCGGTTTTGCTTTATGGCCTCGGCCTGGTGATCTTCTTTGTGTTGCCGTACGTCTTTCTCGTACCCATTTTCAAGCTTAATGGCAACAAGACGGAGTTTGCATTTTTCGTGCTGCGATTGGTGCTGTCGTACTTGTTCAGCCTGATCGGTTGGGTGTTGACGTTGACGGCACTCACGAGAAGCGTGTCCGGTGCATCAGGGCCGGCACCGGAAGTTTCAGCTCCGGTTGTCGCGCAACCGACTGAATCGGCCGCATGACTCTCAAGCATACATTGCTGATTTCGTTCGCCGGGACGGCGATTCTGCTTTTCATCATTGTTTCGTCGCGGACGAAACCGAATGTCCTCAATTGGCACGGCGTCACTTCCGCTGCGAACGCATCTGAAATCGATGCCGCACTGCAGGACGCAGCCGCGGCCGCGCTCGCGAATCGCGACGGCACGATCATCGTCATGGAAGCGCAAAGCGGTCGGGTGCGCGCGCTGGTCAATCCCAAAGTTGCCTATGCGCAGGCCTTGATGCCCGGCTCCGCGATCAAGCCTTTCACCGCGCTCGCTGCTCTGCGCGCGGAGTTGATAGACGAAGACTCGCGCACCACCTGCCCGGGCCGCTTCACAGGTTTGAATTTTTCGTTGCCTTGCGTACACGCGGATCATCTGCCGCCTTTTTCACCAGCGCAGGCGATCGCCTACTCCTGCAACTACTATTTCGCCACGGTGGGCCAGCGACTCGGCCGCGACAAGTTGGTCGCCACGCTGCGCGAGTTTGATTTTGGCCAGCCGACGGGAATCGCGGACGAAGAAGTTAACGGCGTCGTGCGTCCTTGTGAGATCGGCAGCAGCGCGCGCGTGCGCACCTCGGAATCCACCGACGAAGCGGACTGCCGCGAACGCTTCGCCATCGGCGAGAGCGATCACATTCAAGTCACGCCGATTCAGTTGTTGATGGCGTACGCCGCGCTGGTAAATGGCGGGCACCTGTTTCAACCGCGCGCCGCTGCCAGCGATGGGTTTCGCGCGGTCCAACGGGCCAACATCAATATCGCGTCGCAACATCGCGCGATCATAGTCGACGGCATGCGCGGCGCGGTCCGCTACGGCACGGCGCGCTCGGCGAAACTGGATGCGTTGCCGTTAACGATCATCGGCAAGACGGGAACGGCGCTGCCGGCGGAAGGCTTTCGTACCAACGGCTGGTTTGTCGGCTTCGCGGGCGCGTTTCAGAGCAGCGGCGAAATCGATCCATCGCAACTCGATCTGGCAGTGCTGGTGCTGTTGCCGCGTTCACACGGATCGGAAGCTGCCGAGTTGGCGCGCCCGATTTTCGAGACGTATGCGAACCACCAAAATTCACCGCCGCAGACAACCTCGAGCAGCAGTGTCGAGCCGAATGATGAGAAGCGTGCCGTGCGTTCTGCTGACTCGCCGATCAAAGTTCATCTGGTAACGGAAAACGTAACCCAGGCACTCTCACTCGAAGATTATGTAACCGGCGTGATGCGGGCCGAAGGCACGGTTGAGCCTGAGCCGGAAGCATTGAAGGCGCTCGCCATTACCATTCGCACTTACGCGCTGAAGAACCTGGGCCGGCACGCGCGCGACGGCTACGATTTTTGTTCGACAACGCATTGCCAGCGGTTTGTTCGCCCAGGTGTGACGAACAGTTCAAGTGCCGCGACCCAGCTTGACGCTCGTATCTCCGCCGCGGTGCGCGCCACCGAAGGCCAGGTGCTGACGGACGACCATAGTCAACCGATTGATGCCTACTTCGGCGCTTCATGTGGTGGTGAAACTGCCAACATCCGCAGCCTTTGGGGAGCGACTCCGGCTTCCTATCTCCGCGGCGTACGCGATGAATACTGCGACGCCGGCCCGCACGCAAAGTGGACCGACACGATCAGCCGCGCCGATCTCCTGCGCGCTTTGCAAAGTGATTCGCGCACCAACATCGGCAATCGATTGGATCAAGTTCTGATTAGCAAACGCGATGAAACCGGCCGGGCGGAGTTCATCACGCTCGAAGGCGAACAGCGCAAGTCTGTTCGCGGCTGGGATTTCAAGATCATCGTCGGGCGCATCCTCGGCTGGGACGTTTTGAAGAGTTCGCGATTCGAAATCAGCCGTTCAGGATCGAACTTCGTTTTCCGCGGCAGCGGTTTCGGTCATGGGCTCGGGCTGTGCCAGGAAGGCGCGCACGTGATGGCCGCGCGTGGAGCGAGTTATCAGAAGATTCTGGAGAAATATTTTCCGGGGACGATGGTGAAAAAGGCTAACGCAGAATCAAAGGCCGACGTCTTGCCTGGCGCGTTGAGCGAATCCCTTTTCGCTAACCCGACCGCTGACGTCCGGCTCTTGACTATCTCGTCCGAGCATTTCAACCTCGCTTATCCAGCCGACGTCGATCGACGGACCGCCAATCAGATTCTGAACACGCTGGAATCGACGCGCGACGATTACGTGCGCCGTGCTTCCTCCGCATCGACTGCGTTGAAGATTCCACGACTCGAGATTCGCCTGAATGAAAGCACGGGCACCTTCACCTCGCGCACGGGCCAACCCTGGTGGGCCGCCGCGGCGACGCAGGGAAATCGGATCGAATTGCAACCCGTCGGTATTTTGAAACAGCGCGGTGTTCTCTTCACCACGCTGCGTCATGAACTGGCGCACGTCATGATCGATTCCGTCATGAACAAGCGCCCGCCACGCTGGCTGGAAGAAGGATTTGCGCTCTACCTCGCGGGTGAGGGCCAATCAATCTCGCGTTACGCCGCGCCAAAGCGGCTGGCGGAAGGCGAAGTGGAGCAACGCCTGCAACACCCGCGCACGCAAGCCGAGATGCGCACACTCTACGCTGAAGCCTATCTCATGGTCGTCGAGATAATTCGTCGCGATGGTGAGTCGAGTGTCTGGACCAGGCTTTCAGGTTACTAATTGAACTCTTCAACAACCGCTACGGCGTAATTCGAATCGTTCCCATGTTGCTCGTTTGCCCGTGTGCTTTGATGGTTACTTTGCAAGTACCCGGCGCCACGGTGTCAGGAAGGCTAAACACGACCTGGGTTAAATCAGCGGTTGCCGCGCGCACGTCCGCCGCCGGCAGATCGAAGCTTTGGTTATTGCTGTCGACGAGATTCACCACCACAGCGGCTGCGGTTTCACCCTGATTCAATCTCAGGTTTTGAGCGTAAATGATTACATTCGTGTTCAGGTTCGGCGGCAACGTGGGCCAGTTGGCCAGGCTCTTAACCGGGAAGGGATCTCTAAGCGAAAGCAACGAGTCGACCGCGGCCGCCTGCTGTGGAGCGGGGCCTGAATCTTCCAGCACAAGCACAGCATCGTCGTCGAGAATCGTACCTGTGCCTTCGCCGTCGGCGATGGTTGTGCCGAACGCTTCGGTCAGATCCACAAAAAACGTTTCATTCGGTTCGAGCGCAGTGTCGCCGATGACGTTCACGTCGAAGGTACGAGTGACTGTTCCGGGTTGGAAGATAACCACCAGATTGATCGGCTCGTAATCGCTCGAGGCAGTTGCTGTTCCCGGTGTGGTGACTACTCTGACGGCGATTGCCTCAACACTCGGGCCGGACAGTGTCAACGTAAAGGTGGCTGCTTTCGTGCCGGCATTGCCTTCCAGAACAGCGACGTCGTTGATACTAATCGTCGGTCCATCATCGTCAACGATGAATCCAGTTCCTCGACTCTGGCCCACGGTCGCATTCTGAACATTCGAGATGTCCAGAAAAAACGTCTCCTGGGTCTCATCGACAGTGTCGCCATTGACGAGGACGACGACCGGTTTCTCGACTTCTCCCGGCGCGAAAGCCGCGGCGCCCGCAGTGGCAACATAATCTGAACCGGCGATCGCGGTGCCGTTTGCCGTGACGTAGGAAAACGAAACCGTTTGTGCTGATGGAGCCGAGAGTGCGACAACAAACGTCGCTTGCGCCGTACCGGCATTTCCTTCGACAACCTGCACGTCGCGGACAGAAACCGAGGGTGTTTGTGCGGCAGCAGCAACACTCGTGGCCAGCAGCAGCAACGTGGAGATCAATGCCAGGGTAATTCGCGTACGAAGCGAAGAGTAAGGTTTTGTCATAAATCTAACGAGTTTTCTGCCTTTGTAAATCGACACGCTTAGAGGATCGCTCGGGGAACATAAACTAAAAACGTCGAAAGGGACAGTTCTTCCAGATTCGCCGCTAAGCAGTGACGCTCATTCCAGCGCGGGCGGCACTCACCCTTCAGAAGGCGCAAACAGTGGTTTCTTCGGCGGCCCATCCAACACACCCTGCGCGAGTTTCAACTGCGCCATCAGGCGTATTTCACGACGCTCGAATTGCGACGTTAAGGCCACCGCGCGGTCGAAGTCGCACCAGCCAAAGTAGACGGCATTTTGGGCCAGGCCGGTGAGCAGAGATCCTACGCCGCCTTCGGCCGTCATATTCCACTCGCTCCTTGCCGCCAATCTTGACGTCCAGCGGCCGGGTCTCTTCCAGGAAACGCATGGCCCACTCGGGATCATGCGCACCGATTCGCAGTGCGGTTTCGGCCCTTAGCTTCACGAAGTTTCTTTCATTGAGACTCCAAAATTTAATTTGAGCGAACGGCGTGTGACGTTTCTTCATTTTCGACCACTACAAAACGGATGGGCGCGCGGGCGTTTGGTAACGCTTTTATGAGGCCCACAATTTTGAGTCGATCTGGAGGAGACCGTCATGAAAAGATTTGTCACAGTCAGAAGCTTGATTCTGGTTTTCGCTCTGCTGGCGGGAATTATCCCCGTAAAAGCAACCGAGCGTCCATATGCCGCCAATGGAAATGGCGTCGCCACCTTCATCACGGATGCGGGCGGGAATGTCGTGGGCGCGAACCTCATGCTTTCGGGTCAGGGCACTCAACTCGGAATGTTCAGTGGTTCCGGCAGGATTGAGTTCGTGCCTGATGCTAACGACCCGAACATCGTGCATGTTCCCGGCGCAGTTACTTACATCGCGGCGAACGGCGATCGCTTGCCGACGGTGATCGAGAACGGGCTGATGGACCTTCGCACTGGCATCGCGACGGGAGACATGGTGTTCCAAAGCGGGACTGGCCGGTTTGAGGGAGCGAGTGGGAAAGCGGCGATCGTCGTCGTGCAGGACTTCGTTACGGGAGCGTACACGTTCACGATGGTTGGCAGTGTTAACTACTAGCGCAGCCTGGGCCAACACACTGGGTTTTCAAGTAGGCTGGCGGCCGCGCCAGCCTTTTACTTTTGCGGCGCGGCGGCGTGTTTCAAGAGTAATGACTGATCGACTTCAATCATGATCTTTTTGGGCGTCACTACCCTCGTCGACAAAGGCCACGTGACGCCCGGCCTGCACTTTTCTGGGCTAGCGCGGGCTGTGCGCCTTTTATAGTGACTGTCAACAGACCGGCGCAATGCGCATGCGCGAGGGGCATGATCCAAATCCTAGCAAATATCGCTACATGAAATTACACACACCTTTCCCGCACCATCACCTGACGGTTGAGGGTGAGAGTGAGGCGTCGTTAAGAAAGGTCTATCCCAACGTGATTAGGGTCACCACGACGCTTAGTACCGTACTCGATATTGATGGCGGCGGCGGTGAATCGGACTTGCCGGTTGTCGGCATATCTCCCGCAAAGATCGAGGTTGAGAGCGTGCAGATAAGCGCAACTGCCATAGCGAATCGTTTCATGGGATTCAGCTCCTTCGGGCATTGAGAAAACGATGACAAAGTTTTTACATAAAACAGGCGAGAATAACAACGCCGGACCTCCTTGCAAGGAAGGCTAAGGACGACTTGCGAGATTAAGTTGGGGCGATTTAATATCCGTAGGTTCATTCGCCCATCTTCGCTCAAAACTGAAAGTCTCAAACTATGCGAACCTCTCCGAAGTTGGACACCTCGTACCTTGCTGCAAACGAAAAAGCCGAACTCAAATGCCGTACGGCCTTAGAACTAAAAGACAGAGGCGAATACCAAGCCGCGCGTGACGTAATGTTCCCGCTGTGGAAAGGGATCGGGAGCCGGCCCGACACCAGAGGACTGGATGCGGATCTTGCTCCGCGCGTGCTCCTGTGCGTTGGCATTCTTACAGGCTGGCTTGGCGGTGTAAGCGGCGTTCAGGACGCGGACGACTTTGCGCGAGATTTGATTACGGAGAGCATCAGGCTGTTTGAAGCGGTCGGTGACTCACGCAAGGTTGCGGAGGCAAGAGCCGAACTTGCTCAATGCTATTGGCGAGCGGGCGCGAACGATGAGGCTCGTATCTGGCTTTCTACTGCACTTGAACGATTAACCACCGGCGGGAACGCACGAGCGAACGCCTTGCTTTTATTGTCATCCGTTGAGTGGGCAGAATCGCGCTACAAAGAGGTTCTTAGAATTCTCACAGAGAACGAGCGTTTGTTTGAAGCGCTTAACAACGAAACGATCAAGGGCACTTATCACAATCAGCTTGGCATCACGTTTAGAGCGATTGGCGCGGCCTCTAAAAGGCGCGCTGCTTATTTTCAACGCGCAATCGCGGAATACAGCGCTGCCGATGAACATTTCAAACGTGCCCGGCATGTGATTTTCCGCGCTCACGTAAAGAACAACATAGGAAACGTGCTTCGTGAACTGCGCCGTTTTAGAGAAGCGCATCAATACCTTCAGCAAGCTCGCCGGTTATTCATGCGTACGCGTGACAGCGTAAGAACGTCACAAGTAGATGAGTCTCGCGCTCAAGTCTTCATTGCCGAGGGCAGATATAGAGAAGGCGAACAGACAGCACGCAACGCCGCCCGCAGTTTTGAGCGAGCAGGACGACAAACTTTTCTCGCCGAGGCGCTCGTCACTCAAGGGATCGCGCTCGCGCGACTCGGTGAAACGGAACACGCACAATTCATTTTTCAGAGAGCGATTGAAATCGCGCACCAGGCCGGATCATTGAACAGTGCTGGAATCGCGGCCCTCACCATGATTGAAGAGTTAGGCTCACTATCAAGTGAGGTTCAATCAGTCGCCTACAGGCAGGCGCGCCAATGGTTGGCGGATCGCCAGAGTCCGGACACGAAGCCGAGGCTAAAGGCAGTAAGAAAGAAGATCGGTGGTGAGTTGCGCCACCAGCCAAAGATCGCCGATGTGCGTGAGGTTCTGTTTAATCAACGCTGCGATCTGGAAGATGAGGTTTTGAAGTATGAGCGCGATCTAATCAGGCGGACCCTGGCAAAGGTCAACGGTCAAATAACAGACGCTGCCAAATTGCTCAACGTGGGCCGTCAACGGCTCGCAAACAGGATCGAAAAGAAACATCCCGACTTGCTCAAGGAACGGACGCCAGTGCGGCGGCGGCGTCCACGAAAAGAGTAAGCGCGGAGGCACACTGATCTGTGTAAATCCGTGGCGGAGGACTGCTCTCCACTCACCACCCCCTGAAATAAATCTTTCCCAAAACTCATTCTGATATGTAAGGCGGAATTCCTGCATTCCAACCACTCAATATCGGAGGCGCCAATGAGCTATGGCCGGAGAAGTTTCCTAAAACATTCAGCGATGTTTACGGGATTGCTCGCGACGGATCGATTGTTCCCACATGCGCGAAGAGTTTTTGCCGCACCACCACCCAATCGCCCGCTTCAATTCCTGGTGCTCGGCGATTCCGTCAACTGGGGCCAGGGACTGAACGACGACCAGAAGTTCTATGCACTCGTCCAGCAATGGCTCAAGCAGCAACTGTTCGGACGAGACGTCAACGTAACCGTGATGGCGCATTCCGGAGCCACCGTACTGCCGCTCGAAGAATCAGCTCCCGGCTGCGACGGCGAGGTCAATATCTCGTGGCCCACCATCAACGTGCAAATGCTCGACGCAGCCGCGAAATATCGTCGCGAAGGAATCGATCCGAGAATGATCGATCTGGTGTTGGTGAACGGCGGCATCAACGACGTTGGGCCAGGTAATCTGGTGAATCCCTTCTTTTCAGCTCAGAAGATCAGGGACAAGGCGCAACAGGCTTGCGGTGCAAACATGAAGAATCTGCTGTCGGATATAGCAGACACGTTCTGCAACGCACGCATCATCGTGACGGGTTATTTCCCGATCATCTCGACCGCTACCCCGCCGGACATGTTCATCAAGCTGATCTTTGCGTTGGCAGGCGTACCCAAAGTCGGGCGAGTAGTCCTGACTGAAATCTTCGAACTGGTGCGCGCAGGAATTCTATTGGGCCAGCAAAAGGCCGGTCCGTTGCTGACACTCTCAGCGCACCAGTCTGATGTGTGGTATGTCGAGTCAACACTGGCTCTGCAGAACGCAGTGAAAGACGTTAATGCAAAGCTGGCCGCAAGTTCGCGGCGTAACGGGTGCGACATCACGATGACGAATAATCCATTGGACCGGCGCATAGTCTATGCCCACGCAGTCTTCAAACGGGAACACTGTTTCGCAACGGGCGGTTCGTCCCTTCTCTGGACGCTTAAGGACAATCCCGAACACGTTGGCCTGCTTCACTCACCAATCGACAGGCTGATTTCTGAAGATGGTCTTTTTGAGAAACGCCAGCAGTTATGCGCCTGCCCTGACGCAGGCTTCAGCGAAGTAAAACAGAAAATATGCGAGCGCGCCGGGACGGCCCATCCGAATATCAATGGCGCGAAGGAGTATGCGCGTGCAATCCAGGCTCAGCTCGAGACGCTGCTGCCGTTCACCGGCTGGACTGGACCCCACGCTGAAGCTCTGACTCTTAATATTCAACCGGCAGCGGCCGCGCTGATGACCGAAGGCGCCGTCGTGCCGGCGTCGGCCACAGCCGCTCCTCTGTCTCGAGTGCCCCGCGGCATCGATCACCCATTTTTTGTGCAAGCGAAAAATCATCCGGAGGTAATCGCGCATCGTGGCGGCGCCGGAGAATGGCCCGGAGAAACAGTCGTTGCATATCAGCACGCAGTCGACGCGGGCGTCGATGTATTAGAGATGGACGTCTATCTGACGAAAGACGACGAACTGGTGCTGATGCACAATCCGACGGTGAACGGCACTACGAATGGCAAAGGCCTGATTGCCGGAAAGACCGTTTCCGAGTTGAAAGATCTCGATGCCGGCTATAAGTGGAGCGACGATGGCAATCGAACTTTTCGTTACCGCGGCCAGGGCATCACTGTTCCCACGCTGAAGGAGATTTTCGAAACCTTCCCTAACATGCGCATGAACATTGAGATGAAGCCGGCGACAAAATCGCCGGTGGACCGCCTGAGCCGCTTGATTGCGGAGCACGAGATGACCGATCGGGTGCTGGTCGCTTCGTTCGTGCAAGAATATTTGCGCGAGTTTCGTGAAGCGTCTCCGAGAGTGGCCACTTCAGCCTCCGCGACAAAACTGTTGAAGTTCTTCTTACTCAACAATTCTTTCGTGAATGGATCGTTTACGCCTGATGCTGACGCTTTTCAGATATGGGAAACGATCGTGCCCCAACAATTTGCGAGAGCAAGAAGATTCGTGGACCGGATTCACCGGCTGAACGTGCCGGTCCATGCCTGGACGGTCAACGATCCGGTCGAGATGCAGCGGCTGATTGCACTGGATGTTGATGGCATCATCACCGACTATCCTACTCGGTTGCTGGAAGAACGCCGCAAGGCCTGATCACCGAGCCGCGAAAATCGGGTTGACATCCAGAAGCAGCCCTGGCGCGCGCAGAGAATTGCAAAATGAAAATCTGCGCGCGCCAGGGCTCGTTGAAGTCGGAAGAGCGTTTTTAGAAAAGATCCCCAAAAAGCGCGAAACTCACTGCCGGCCAGGCGGTGGTACGTTAACTATCGATCCAAACAGACCGTGATTCTCACCGTCTGGTCCAGCCGTAAAGAACAGCGTGTTCGTCGTTCCGTTCGCACTGCTGGCATTCGCGCCGTGACCGAATTGAAGCGCCCATAATCCATCGATGATGAGCGGCCCTCCAGACGCGGAGTGAACCAAGCCTACAGCTTCAAATTCACCATCACTTTCAAGCTGGTTCGGATCGAAAACATGGATGCGTCCGTTGCCGAAGTTGCCGACAAGCAGGTCACCACTGAACCGGCCAAAATCATCAGGCGCTAACGCCAAGCCCCACGGCGAGTTGAGTTCGCCCGCTGAAGCAACCCGTCGAATCAAGTTCCCTGACGTGTCATAGGCATCGACAAAACCGTTTCCTGGACCAGCCACGTCGTCATGCTTATCCGCGTCCTGCAAAGCGTAGGTCACATAGATCGTGCCGTTGATGTTCTGGATTCCGAACGGTGCGAATCCGTCGGGGATATTCGGATCCGTAAACGATCCGGGAATCGTGACCGCGTGGAATGAGCTGTCAAAGATGTCGACTTTGCCATTGTGGAAATCGGTCGCGTAAAGGAACTGTCCCGCGGTCGCGCTGTCAATCGCGAGTCCTTTATAGACCGCATCATGCGCGGGCGCCTGCGCGTTTGGGACCACCGTCACGATCGGCGCGCCTTTGAACGCCGAGATCGTTCCGTCCTCGCTCGAGAAGATAAATCGAGCGGCTGCCGGCGAACCGACACCGTTGTTGACAACGAAACCAGTGCCGCCGTTGAAGACGAGGCCGGTTGGATTCCCCTGCGCGCCGCCAGCGCCGGGAACGGTAAACTCCGTCACGATCGCATTGGTCGCGACACTGAACAGCGTCGTTTTGCCTGACCCGTTGTCAGCGGTCCACCAGGGCGTTGTTGGGCCAGAGACCAGGCCCCAGGCGTTGACGAGATTGGAATCGAGGTGGTCCGCAGGCACGAATCCATCCGAGATGAGATTGTGCTGCAGATAAAATTGCGACGGGCCCGGAAGCATAGGTGCGTTTGCAGCAGTTACCGAAGCGTGCTGACCGCCGCAAACGATGGCGATCGTTGTCACTAACATTACCGAAATAATCGTGAAGATGAATCTCGATCGATCTCTCATTATTTCCGCTCCTTCCCAGGGTGATCGTGGTTAGGGGGATTCTTGGTTGATTGACTTACGTGGAGAACTGATGGCGGAAAAGCTAGTACCGTCGAGGATCATTGTCAAGCCACGGATTATCACGATTCATCCGCCATAATCCGTGGCCCTATAGCTCTACTGCAGCAACTGCGACTGAAAGTACGCGAAATCAAAGTACTCTCGGTCCGACTGAACTTTTCCATTTTCGTTAATGTGAAGAATGCCGATGCCGTCGACGAAGAAGACGTTTCCGCTCTTCGTCTTGAAACGCAATCGCCACTTGATCGCCGCTTCCTGGCCCGCCACCGTCACGTCAAACGACTGGATTCTGATTTCATTCAAGATCGTCGGGAACCCTTGCAGGTAAGTGATGATCGCTTGAGTTCCCTGCACCGGCGGATTGCCGACGGGATCTTCGATCGTGCCGTCAGGCGCAAAAAGGGCCGCAGTTCCTTCAGCATCCATCGCCGCGAACCTGTCGAACATGTTTGTAGCGACCGTCTTGATCTGTTCCGGAGTGAGATCGCAGGCCGGCGCCGCCTCAACGCGCGCGACGTTCGAAACGACCAAAAACATGAGCGCCAGCGCCAGCGCCGTCATTCTTTTCACAAAACTTCGATTTCTCATTTTTCATCCTTTTGAGTGAGTTGATTCAAGGCGAACATCGCCCCGCGACATCGGATTCGATGAGGGTGAGTATCCGCAAAACCATCCGTCTTAGGGAGAAGTTGCTGAAGTTTTGGCGATATTACCGCGGCGGGAAATCTTTCAGTTCACTGCGGCAGGATGGGGCTGGTTGTCATTCAACGGCAACGAAATTGCCGACGCTCGCCACTGGCCCACTCGAACACCGGTGCGTTTCATCGCGAGTATGGCAACCTCGACCTCGCAGATCGCATTGGCAGGCACGGCTGAATAAGTTGCGAAGTGTGTGGTTTCGCCCGCGGTGAGATGAAGAAACGGTTGAGTCACACTGCGCGCGTCCCAGTTCACCACGCTTCGTTTTGATCGATCGAAATGTTCTGTGTTCTTGCTTCTGCGATCGGCTCCGATGAGCGGCCTGATGACGGCCTTATCGTTCCATGAAATCTTGACCTGGCAATCATGAAGCTGGACCGTTCCTCGGTCACCCTTGGCCAACTCAACGGACACCACTAAATGATCCTGTTCGCGCGTTGAATGCTGTCTCGCAGTTGTTAACGTGATCGAGAGGTTCGTCATGAAGTAGCCGGCGAACAACTTGTAAGCAAAAAAGATTCCGGCTGCGAGGTAGGCGAATAATTGAACGTATGGCTGGATAACCAAAACAGTCATATCTGTTTTAGC
>Ga0247688_1000251_pt1 | contig 20165 bp, 17 predicted proteins | sample CNK29_metaG_FD_182718 | JGI IMG/M metagenome (GOLD analysis project Ga0247688, IMG submission 182718) | Soil microbial communities from Purdue University Martell Research Forest, Indiana, United States - CNK29 | ecosystem: Environmental > Terrestrial > Soil > Temperate forest > Bulk soil... | reverse complement strand
CTCGTCGGCGAAGCGCTCGAAAGCGGCCTCTTCAATTCGCTCGATCTCAAACAGTTCGCCGGCATCATGGCCGCACTCACGGCCGACGAGGATCGCGATTACGGCGATCTTGAGTTAGACGACGATATCGTCACTTCACTATCTCGCTTCGAAGACGTCAGCTTCAAAGTCTCCGGCGAGGAATGGAAGTACGGCATCGATCCGGCGCCGGAGCTAAACTTCTCCGCTGCGGGCGCTGCGGTTCTTTGGGCCAACGGCGCCGCGTGGCCCGAAGTCGTCCGGCGCACGCGCGCTGAGGAAGGCGATCTGTTCCGCATGTTTTCCCGGACCGGCGAAGCGCTCCTGCAAATCGCCGGCCTGCGCCGCAGCCATCCGCAAGCCGCGCAGATGGCAGCAACGGCGGCTGAATTAGTTCTGCGCGAACCAATCCGCTAGAATTAGCTACGCTTTCATTTATTAAATACCAAAAGGAAGGTACTCCCGATGTCGACTTCTGCTGCCCAGCAACCATCTCCCCAACTATTTTTTCAAACCATCAACGCCCATCAACGAACGGAAGCTCTTAAAGCCGCGATAGAGCTCGACGTCTTCACCGCAATCGGTGAAGGCAACACGACCGCCGCGCAGATCGCGCAGCGTTGTCAGGCGTCGGAACGCGGCACGCGCATCCTGTGCGACTTTCTCACGATCCACGGCATGCTCACCAAACAGGACGGCCAATACGGGCTGACGCTCGATTCAGCAACGTTTCTCGACAAACGTTCGCCGGCATATCTCGGCACGGCGATCGAATTTCTCAGTTCGCCAATGCTGACCGAAGGATCCAAACACCTCACCGAAGCCGTGCGGAAAGGCGGCACGGCGATGGAGAACGACGGCACCGTTGGGCCAGACAATCCGATCTGGGTGACGTTTGCGCGCGCCATGGCGCCGATGATGGCGATGCCCGCGCAGTTGATCCCAAAGCTCGTCGATCCGAAAGCGGATCGCAAGCTGAAGATTCTCGACATCGCTGCCGGACATGGCCTGTTCGGAATCGGGTTTGCCACCAACAACCCGCAAGCTGAGATCACCGCAGTCGATTGGAAAGCGGTGCTCGAAGTTGCCAAAGAAAACGCACAGAAAGCCGGAGTTGCCGATCGTCATAAAACGATCGAAGGGAGTGCTTTTGACGTCGACTTCGGCAGCGGTTACGACCTGGTTCTGATCACTAACTTCCTGCATCACTTCGATCCGCCGACAAACGAAACCCTACTGCGCAAAGTGCATAACGCGCTGGCTGATGGCGGTCGTGTGATGACGCTCGAGTTTGTACCGAACGACGATCGCGTCACGCCGCCTGATGCTGCCGGGTTCAGCATGATGATGCTTTCGGGCACGCCGTCGGGCGACGCGTACACGTTTGCCGAGTTGGAACGCATGTTTAGTAACGCCGGCTTCTCGCGCAGTACGTTTCATCCGCTGCCGCCGACAATTCAGTCGGTCGTTATCTCCGAGAAATAAACTTTCGCTTGTCGGGGCGGCCATCAAACGCCGCCCCGCAGAAAGGCTTCGATGCGCTGCTCCCTCTTGCTACTTCTCTGCTTCAGTCTTCTCTTCACATCGCAAGTTTTCACATCGCAAGGACAACGAACCATGACGCCAGCGCCGGAAACGGTTTACCTCCTCAAGCCTGCGCATGTTTTTGACGGCGAATCAGCGCAGCTTCACGACAACTGGGCCATTCTGGTTCGCGGCCAGAAGATCGAAGCGGTTGGGCCGGCATCAGGTATCAACGCGCCAGCCGACGCGAAGACGATCGAACTCGCTGGGCTCACGTTGATGCCCGGGTTGATCGAAGCGCACTCGCACGTGCTGCTGCATCCTTACAGCGAAACTCTCTGGAACGATCAGGTCGCACACGAGTCGCTGAGCTTGCGCGTTGCCCGCGCGACCAATCATCTGCGCAACACGCTGCTCGCCGGTTTCACGACCATTCGCGATCTCGGCACTGAAGGCGCCGGCTACGCTGACGTCGGGCTCAAGCAAGCCGTTGAGCAAGGCATCATTCCTGGACCACGAATGCTCGTCGTCACGCGTGCGATCGTCGCGACCGGCAGTTATGGGCCAAAGGGTTACGCTTCGGAGTGGCGCGTGCCGCAAGGCGCTGAAGAAGCTGACGGCGTCGACAGCCTCACGCGCGTCGTGCGCGATCAGATCGGGCATGGCGCGGATTGGATCAAGGTCTACGCCGATTATCGTTGGGGCACGCAGGGCGCCGCGCCGACGTTTTCACTTGATGAATTGAAACTGGCGGTGGAAACCGCGAGGAGCGCCAATGTTCCCGTGGCCGCGCACGCGACGACTACCGAAGGCATGCGACGCGCGACGCTCGCGGGCGTGGAAACAATCGAGCACGGCGACGGCGGCACGGCGGAGATCTTTCGCTTGATGAAGGAACGCCGTGTCGCGCTGTGCCCAACGCTCGCGATCGCGGGCGCGAATGCCGAAAAGAAGCGCGGCGTTTTCAAGTTGGCGCTGGAAGCGGGCGTTACGATTGCAAGCGGCAGCGACGTTGGCGTGTATGCGCACGGCGACAACGCGCGCGAGATCGAAACGATGGTCCAGTTTGGCATGCCGCTGATCGACGCGCTGCGGTCGGCGACGTCGGTGGACGCGCGCGTGCTGCACATGAGCGACAAGATCGGAAGCGTGAAACAGGGATTGTTTGCGGACTTGATTGCCGTTGAAGGCGATCCGACCCGGGACGTGAGCGCGCTACGACGAGTGAAATTCGTGATGAAGGGCGGCCAGATTTACAAGCAGTAAGTGCTTCGGGCGCTAGTCAGGCGGAGGTTTTGAGTTCAGCCTTTAGGCTGCTGTTCTCAGCAAGCTGAAGCTTGAACTCCGAACGAGATCTATTTTTTGACCAGCCGGGCGACGGTCAAAAGAAGCTCTTCGGTTTTGAAAGGTTTCGCGACAAAGGCGCTGAAGCCCGATTGCAACGCTTTGATTCGGTCGCGATCGGTGTGGGCCGTCACGGCGACGCACGGGATGTTGGCTGTATTGGAATTGGCCTTGAGCTGTCTGAAAACCTCCCAGCCGTCAACTCCAGGCATCGAGAGGTCGACCATGATTAGATCGGGAAGCGGATCTTCAACAGCTAAATTCAGGCATTCCTGCCCATTTCTAGCCTCGCGAACCTCATAATTTGCTCCAGCCAGAAGCAAGCGCAGCAGTTCCCGATTGTCGTCGTAGTCCTCGGCGATCAGAATCCTCGCGGCCATGAAATCGATGGTTTCCTCCACTGGTCTACCGAAACAAGCAACCAAGATACCAGACCGATCAAGCGTCTCCAAAAATGTAAGTATTGACTAGCTCAACACCGCCCGTCCATAATCACCTCTGAGCCCGTGCCCCCTGCCAGGCTCTCTTTGCACTACTGACCTTAGGTTAATTATCCCTACCTGAAGAACTTGAGGTTCGTTTCACATCAACACCACTACACGGAGGACCCAACTGTGGTCAACGGACATTTGGAAGACAGTTTGCGGCGAGAGATTGAAAGTTACATCGAAAATCGCCTCAGCGCCGCCAAGCAGGAAATAGCCACCCTTCAAAGCCTGCTCAATGAATCACTCTCCACCTTTCTTGAGCGCCAGTCCGACGTGCAGTTGGAAGGCAGTTTGGTCTCCTCGATAACCGAGCACTTGCATGCGGCTCACGAACGCGGCATCGAACACGCCGCGGCCGAGTCGTCGCGAGCCAAAGCTTCGAGCGACATGGCCATCGTGAAGTCGGCGATTGCGGAGATTAACGACCAGAAGTCGCAGGCCGATATTCTCAAGGCACTCGTCAACCGCGCCGCTTCGTTCGCTCCGCGCGTCGCGTTTTTTGTCGTGAAAGGTAATCAGGCCACCGGCTGGCGCGGTCGTGGTTTTGAAGGCACAGTGGGCGATCAGGCCGTGCAGGACATTTCACTCGCGCTAAGCGCCGACACCGTTGTCGGCAGCGCCGCCAGATCATTGACGACGTGGAGTGGTGAACCGGGTTCTCATGCCGATGATCAACTGTTCCTAAGCAAGTTCGGCGAAGAGCCGCCGCAACGCATCGTTGCGATTCCACTCACCGTGCGCGGACGCGCGGTCGCAGTGCTCTATGCCGATTCAGCCGGACTCGATTCCGAGTCGATCAATCTTGAAGCTCTCGAGACGCTCGTCACCGTCGCGGGGATGGCGGTGGAACTCTTGTCTGTCGCACGTTCGGCCGCCGCGCCGAAACGAGCACCCGTTGAAGAAGCTGCGCCAGCGCCGGCACCCGCGCCTGTCGAAACAGTTTCAGCGGAACCACCTCCGCAATCTGCTTACGTTCCCACGAGCGAGTATGAAGCGGCGCCCCAACCCGAACCCGAGCCAGAACCCGAATCGGCGTTCTCCGGTGCGGAAACATTCTCCGGCGCAGAAACAGTTTCGGCTTACGAAGCACAACCGGTTGAAAGCGGTTCGTTGATGGACAGCGGCGTTGCTGAAGAAGCAACCACGCCGGCCTACGAAGCAACAGAAGCGTCGAGCGTTATTGGTGAAGAGCCGCCGGCATGGAGCCCGGCCGCGGTTGAAGAAGCGGCGGCACAACCGCGACGACGTTACGGTCATGACGCGGAACTGCCGGTGGAAGTCCACGGCGATGAAGAGCGTCGCTTGCACAACGACGCGCGCCGCTTTGCGCGATTGCTGATCTCCGAGATCAAGCTTTACAACGAGCAGAAAGTCGCGGAAGGAAGGATCGAGCACGATCTTTACGATCGCTTGCGCGAATACATCGATCGTTCACGCGAGATGTATGATAAGCGCGTCAAAGCCGAAGTCGCTTCTCGTTACGACTACTTCCACGGCGAACTCGTGAACACTCTCGCGGAAGGCGACGTGGCAAAACTCGGAGTCAATTATCCCGGCGCAATAGTGAACGCTTAGCCTGGTTCCTGGTACTTTGTGCTTGGTACTTTGGACTTCTACGCGATACAAAGAACAAAGATCTAAGCACGAAGCACTATGGCTAAGCACCGCTTACTCATAATCTCCATTGCGATTGCAGTTGTCGGCCTTGCGTCGGTACCCTTTCTCTTGAGCGCTAGCTGCCACTCCCGGCAGCAGCTCCCAGCCGAATTAAAAGCGCGCGAAACGCTGCGCAACATGACGCGCAACGACGTGTTGCCGTCGGAAGACGCCGTCGCCGCGATCGAGAACCAGTTCCCTAACACGAAAACTGCCGCGCTCGCTCGCTTTCTTCGCGCTCGCATAAAACTCAACGCCAAAGATTTCGCCGGCGCCGCCGCACTGCTCGACACCAAACTGATCGCGCAGCAAACGTCGATCGCGGACCACGCGCTCTTCATGCGCGCTGACGCACTCGACCAGGCGGGCAAGGCCGCCGAAGAGCGCGCCGTCTTTCAACAGCTACTTCAGCAATACCCAAACTCGTTGCGCGCCCACGACGCCGCACTTCGCGCCGCCGACTTGCTAACGAAGAGCGGCAGTACGGCAGCGGTTCCGTTGCTGCTGAAAGATCTCGCGAAGAACGACGACCCCGGCGCGTTGCTCGCTACCGCTAAAGCTTACGAGCAGACTTCCGATGCAACGCGCGCGCTCGCTTCGTACCGGCGTCTCTACTTCTTCGCGCCCGATGCAGCCGAAAGCGCCGACGCCGCCACCGCAATCACGAGACTTGGTTCAACTCCATCGCCGGCAAACGCGGAAGAAGCTATCGAACGCGCCAATCGACTTTACGCCGCGAAGAAATTCAACGACGCGTTAACCGCTTTCAGCGACGCGTTCGCGAAGTTTCCGGCTACGTCGACAACCGAGAACCAGCTTCGTCGCGGCATCGCCGCGTACAGCGCGCGCAAGACTACGGATGCGGTGAGCGCGTTGACGGCGGTTCCCACGTCGGCAGGTGAAACGCGCGCCGAAGCGCTCTTCTATCTCGCCCAAACTTACGCGCGCGCGAAACAGTGGGAACAAGCGCGCGGCACGGCTGAAGAACTTCGCCGCACGTTCCCGTCGAGCAGTTTCACGCCGAAAGCCTTCGTCGCCGTCGGGCAGATCGCGAAAGACGCGAAGAACGACGTTGATGCGAATTACTTCCTGCGCGCGGCGGTGAACGGTTTCCCGAGTGCGATCGAAGTGGCGCAGGCGCAATTCGATCTGGCCTGGGAACAACACGACAAACGCAACTTCGCTGACTCATCGCGAATGCTCACCGAGCATCTCGCCTATTACGCCGACCGGAACACCGACAATCGCGGCCGCGCCGGTTATTGGGCCGCGCGCGATTCCGAACGCGCCGGGAAACTCGCGGAAGCCCGCGCGCTCTACGAAGCCGTGACGGGCCGTTACGACGCCAACTGGTACGGTTACCTCGCCAAGCAGCGTCTCGACGCACTGAGTCGCACGGCGCCAGCCAAAACGTTTCTGCCCGATTCAATCGTCGCGCGCGCCGTCGCCAATCTTCAAACCGTCACTGTCGCACAAGAGACCGCGACGGCCGACGCCGACACGCGCATCAACAAGGCCGACGAACTCTCGAACATCGGCCTCGACGATCTCGGCTTGAAAGAGTTGGCGAAAGCGGGCGAGAACAGTGCCGACAGCCCAAAGATCAATCTCGCCATCGCGAAGATCTATCGCTCAAACGACGACAACGTTCGCGCGCTGAACACGCTGCGCCGCAGTTTTCCCGACTACTCGCAGATGAAGCCCGCCGAGATGACGCGCGAGCAGTGGGACGTGTTTTATCCGCTTGCTTACTGGGACATCATCGTGCAGGAATCGCGCGCGCGAAGTCTCGATCCGTATCAGGTCGCCGGCTTAATTCGCCAGGAAACAATCTTCACGGCGCGCGCGCGATCTTCGGCCGCAGCCTACGGCTTGATGCAGGTGCTCGTGCCGACCGGCAGGTTGACCGCAAAGAAATATGGCGTGAGCCGCGAGGTAACAGCGGAGTCGCTCTACGAGCCGCGCTTGAACATTCAACTCGGCACGGCTTACCTGCGCGATCAGATCGACAAGTTTGGCCGCATCGAATACGTCGCCGCTGCTTATAACGCCGGCCCGTTGCGCGCTGCGCAATGGAAGACGTCGCTGCCCGCGGACATTGATGAATGGGCCGAAGCTGTTCCGTTCAAAGAAACGCGCGGCTACGTGCAGGGCGTGGTGCGAAACCGTTTGCAATACCTGCGGCTGTACGACGAGCAAGGAAACTTCCGCCCGGAAGTCGGCTCGCAAGTCACGCCGGCAAACAACGGCAATCCAAACGTGCGCCAACGTCGCATCAACGAAGCCGGTGAGGAATGATTGCCTGTCTCCGTGTTTATCTTTGCGTTATCGCATTCGCTCTAGCCGTCTACGCACAAGCGCCGGCACTCACAATCACGACTGAACCCAACGCTATCGTCTGGATCGACGAGATCAGGCGCGGCACCACGGACGCGTCCGGCAAACTCGCACTAACCAAAATCTCCGCCGGCCGTCACACGGTTCGCGTTCGCGCCAACGGATTCAAAGAAGCCTCCGCGCCGTTGCTGCCCGGCCGCCGCACGCTCGCAGTCAAACTTCTTCCGACTACCGATCAAGCTGAACTGCTTTTCCAACAGGCCGAAACCGCACGCGAAGAAGCGCGCGATGACGCCGGTCGAGAAAAGGCCGCGGATCTTTATCGCGACGCGATAAAGGCGCGCGCCGCAAATCCCGCGGCGCACGTCGGGCTAGCGCGCGTCCTGCTAGATCTCAATCAGTTCAAGGAAGCACACGCTGAAATCGACGCGGCGCGGCGGATCAAGCCCGTTTATCCGGAAGCGTCGGCCGTCGAAGGGCGCAGCTATCGCGAAGAAGCGTTTGCCAAAGACGCTATCGGCTCGTTTCGGCGGGCGATTCGTGAAGGCGGCGGTTTTCAGCCGGAAGCGTACGTCGGCCTCGCGCGAGTTTATGAAGACCAGGGCGACTTCGAACAGGCCGTGGTTGCGTTGCGCAAGTCGATAGAGCAGCTCTCGGATAGTGAACCTGTCATTTACCAGATGCTCGGCTCGGCTTATGAAAAGGTGAACAAGCCGAAAGACGCGATTGTTGCTTACGAGAAGTATCTGCAACTCGCGCCCAACGGCAGTTATGCCGCCGCGATCCGCTCGATCCTCCAGCAACTCAAGCGCGAAGCTGCGGGTGAAGAGATCATTCCATAATTCGGTTTGAATTTATCTTCATCTGTGGCCTAATAAGCACCCTATGAGGGTTTCAAAAAAAGCGCGCTCGTTCACTGAGTCCGTAATCCGCGAGATGACTCGCGAAGCGCTGAAGCACGGCGCCGTAAATCTCTCGCAAGGCTTTCCTGATTTCCCCGCGCCGGAAGACATCAAGCGCAAAGCGATGGAAGCGATCGCCGCCGACGTCAATCAGTATGCGATTACGTGGGGCTCGAAAGATTTTCGCAACGCCATCGCGAGCAAAACGCGCTCGTATCTCGGACTCGAAATCGATCCGGAAACGGAAATCACCGTCACTTGTGGCTCGACCGAAGGAATGATCGCCGCGATGATGGCGACCGTCGATCCCGGCGAAGAAGTCATCGTCTTCGAACCGTTCTACGAGAACTACGCGCCCGACGCGATTCTTTCCGACGCGCGGCCGCGATACGTGCCGCTGCGCGCGCCCGATTGGAGTTTCGATCGCGACGAACTGCGCCGCACGTTCAACGAGAAGACCAAAGCGATCATCGTTTGCAATCCCAACAATCCGACCGGCAAGGTCTTCACTCGAGAAGAGCTGGAGTTCATCGGCGGGTTGTGCCAGGAGTTTGACGCGCTCTGCTTCACCGACGAGATCTACGAACACATTCTTTATCCGCGCCGAGACGCTGACATTCGTCACATCTCAATGGCCCAGATCGAAGGCATGCGCGATCGAACCGTGATCATCAACTCGATGTCGAAGACTTACGCGGTGACCGGTTGGCGCGTCGGCTACTGCATCGCACCACCGGAGATCACGAGCGCGATTCGCAAGGTCCACGATTTTCTGACCGTCGGGGCCGCGGCGCCGTTGCAAGCCGCCGGCGCCTACGCGTTGTCGTTACCGCAGGAGTATTACGACGCGATGCAAAGCGAGTATCACGCGCGCCGCGATCTTTTGTTGCCGGTGCTGGCTGATGCCGGTTTCCAAACGTTCGTTCCGGATGGTGCTTACTACATCATGACCGACATCTCCGGCTTCGGCTTTGCCGACGACGTCGAGTTCACTAAACATCTCATTCGCGACGTCGGCGTCGCCTGCGTGCCCGGCTCCAGTTTTTACAGCGTGCCGTCGCTGGGCCAACAGCAGGTGCGTTTCTGTTTCTGCAAAAAAGACGAGACGCTGCACGCGGCTGCGGAAAGATTGACGAAACTTAAATCACGCCTCTAATCGATGAAACGCGCCAGCGCAGCTTGCCTGTTCCTTCTGTGTTTTTCTGTGGCGGCCTTCGGCCAACAACTGGCTGATACTGAATACAATCCTTCAGTCGCCAATCCCGCCTACAGCAAGGGCGGTCCGCGCGTGATGTTTGACGAAGCGCATCACAACTTTCCCACCAGCGACGGCCGTTACAAACCCTTCGTCGATCTGCTGCTGAACGACGGCTACCGCATCGTTCGCAACCGGCAGCCTTTCTCGAAAACGACGTTGAGCAGTTACAAAGTGCTCGTGATCGCCAACGCACTCGGCGCTGAAGACATCGACGACAACGGCGCTGATGCTTCGGCGTTTACGGAAGAGGAATGCGCTGCCGTGGAGGAATGGGTGAAGAGCGGCGGTGCGTTGCTGCTTATCGCGGATCACGCACCGTTTGGTGGCGCAGCGCAATCGCTTTCGAGTCGTTTCGGTGTCGAGATGAGCAAGAGTTTTACTTTCGATACTGCGAACTCCGCGCCGGGAAACCCGTCGGCACTCATCTTTTCGCGTGATAACAAGCTGCTCGCGTCGCATCCGATCACGGAAGGACGCGATCAAAACGAGCGCTTGAACATTGTCGAGAGCTTCACCGGACAGTCGTTGAAAGGCCCGGCGGATAGTGTTGCGATTCTCCGGTTGTCAGACACGGCGAAAGACACGCCGAATCGTGATGCGGACGAGTCAGTTTCCGCGGCTGGACGGGCTCAGGCGATCGCGCTCAGGTTTGGCAAAGGACGCGTGGTGGTCCAGGGCGAGGCGGCGATGCTTTCGGCGCAGGTCAGCGGGCAGGAGAAGTCGAAGATGGGGATGAACGTGCCCGGCAATGACAATAAGCAGTATGCGTTGAACCTGATGCACTGGCTGTCGGGCTTGTTGAAAGAGAAGTAAAAGTGCGTGTTTGGGATCGCAAGCGGCAGGTGATCTGGATAATCGGCGGGCTGGTGATGGGAACTTACATCGCCTACTCGGATTCGCTGGATGAGACTGGCCGGCTCGGGGTGCGGTTCTTTCTTTTTATGGAAGCACTGATCATTCTAATCATGATCGTGCTTCTGTACCTCTACTCGCGGAAGTAGAGCCGTCCACAGATTACCCAGATTGGTTAAGCCAGTTGAGGTGCTCAACGTAAGCCGTTACAAGCTCGTGGGGAAGACTCTCTTTTTTAGAAGTCTGCTTAATCTGTGGATGGTTTTAGTTGGGCGGCTGCATTGACTTCGCGCGAACGGTTATTCCGTCATCGCCAACGACGAGTAACGCGCGCGCCATGCCAAACGGCGCGTTCGAAGGCACGTAAGAAAGCGTGTAACGATTCTTTCGCAACTCGTCGCAGATGCTCTGCGCTGCGACTTTCGCGTCGTCGATCGAAAAGATCTGCCCGCCAGTTCCCTCCGCCAATTTATCGATCACAACCTTCGGCTTTGGCACGTCGCGTCGAATCGCACCGCGCGTTCGATCGACGGCTTGCACCGCGTAGACGGCGACGTTTTCCGACTGCAACTCCGCGAGCGTGTGTTCAAATGTCGCCTTGCTGCCGCGATCGAGCCCGTCGCTAATGACGACGATGATTCGCTTCTGGCCCGGCAACGGCCGCAACGCTTCCTCCACCACCGCCTCGAGCGCATCGAACAAGTGCGGCTGTCCTTTCTTTCTGAACAACTTTAGCGACGTTTCAATCGCTTTCGCGTCGTCAGTCCAATCAGAAACGATCTCGGCTTCCTCGTCGTAGCCGACGATCAGCAGCTTGTCGCCTTCGAAGATCTCGTAAGCAAACTCGCGCGCCGCGCCTTCGAGTTTTTCGACGTCAGCGCGAATCGAAAGCGAGTTGTCGACGAGCAGCACGATACGAGCGGGCGACGGATCCGGCGTGAAGTTGCGAATCGATTGTTCGACGCCGTTGTCGTAAACGGAAACTTCTTTGCTGGTGACGGGCGCGCCTGGATTGGCGTCGTGGCGCGCGATCACACCGACCTGCACGCCGCCGGCCGCGTTAGCGTGTGGCTTGTTGCCGGACTGGCCCATGATCGAAGCGGCCAACAGGGCCAGTACGATCACGACCGTGAAGGTGATGTGAGTACCTCGCGAGCGCATTGTTCAACTTAACCGTTCAGTCGCCGCTTGAGGCTTTGGGAGCGGAAGGCTTGTCGCTCTTCTTTGCGGGGGAGCTCTCTTTTGTACTCTTCTTGTCGCTCTTTTCTGACTTCTCGGTCTTTGCTTCGGATTCGGGCTTTTCGCCTTTCGTTGCCTTTCCCGCGTAGTCAGTGACGTACCAGCCCGAGCCCTTGAACTGAATCGCCGGGGCGGAGATTCGCTTGTCCAGCCGGCCGCCGCACTTCGGGCACTTCACCAGTGGCTTGTCGCTCAATTTCTGAAAAGCCTCAGTGTGTGCTTTGCATCTGCGGCATTCGTATTCGTAAATCGGCATGCCTGAATTATACGGACAAAAGGCGGCTGCTTTGCAACTTCCCGCAGCCTTCGTCTATTCTCTCAGCGAAGGGAACACTCTCTTCCCCGAAGTGAATGTCTAACACCGCTCAATCGCTTTCTCTGGAACGCAAGATCAAAATGCACGAGGCGCGCGAGGGGCTCATCAACCGCCTCGCGACCACTTTCCCACATGCGAACATCAATCTCGATCGTTTCCTGACGGTTATCGTTTCCGAACTCGGTCGCATGATGAACGTCGATCGCTGCGACGTGATTCAGTTGAAGTCCGCGAGTGAGTTGCGCATCAGTCACGAGTGGCGCGCGTCGAATGATGTGCCTTCGAGCCTGGGAACTGTCATTCCGCTTGATCTGAAACAGCTTTCCGATCACGTCGACATCCGCAAGCCGATTCGCTTCGACGACATTTCCGGCGTCGGCCTCAATCAAAAGGTGCGATTCCTGGCGGAGAGCCTGGGCACGCGCTCGTTGCTCGTCGTGCCGGTGATGCTGGGCGACGACGTTCTCGGACTCGTCGGCTTGCACACGACGCGCACGCCGCGCGAGTGGCTCGAAGATGAAGTCACGTTTCTGCAATCGATCGCCGGCCAGATCGCGATTGGTTACCAATACACGCGGCTTTACACCGACAAGGAACGCGAAGCTGAAACGAAGCGTGCGCTGCTTTCGATTGCCAACGCACTAAATGCACGTTCCGATTTTCGTGAAGTCTCGACGCTGGTTTTGGAACGGGCGATCGCGCTGGTCGGCGCTGACTACGCCGCGCTTGGCGTGCTCGATCCCGCGGGTGGCCGGATTAGTTTGGCCTCGTTCAAAGCCGCGCCACACGCGGCGACCGAATCGGTGCAGGGACTGTTGGAAACTCACGGGCAATCGCTCGACGTGACCGCGTTTCCCGCGATGGTCGAAGTGCTGTCGCAAGGCAAAACACTGCGGCTGCTTGAAACCGATCTGCCGTTTCCGCTGCGCTTATTGTTCAACTCCGTGCTCGGCGGACGCGCCGCGCTGGTGGCGCCGGTTCGCGTCGGCGGCCACACGTTTGGTTTGCTTGGCCTGGTGTGGAGTGAGGCGCGCGCGGGTTTCGAAGATCATGAAGTCGCACTGGTTGAAGGTATCGCGGACCAGATCGGCACGGCGCTCGAACGCGATCAGTTGTCTGCCGAGATCATGCACCTGCGCAGTGCGCTGCATGAACGTTACGGCGAAGAACGCATCATCGGGCAAACGCCGGCGATTCGCCGCGCAATCGAACTCGCGTTGAGTGTTGCCGACACGCAGACGACCGTGTTGATTGAAGGCGAGTCAGGAACCGGAAAAGAGTTGATGGCGAATTTGATTCACTTCAACTCCGGCCGCGAGGATCATCCTTACGTGAAGTTGAACTGCGGGGCGATTCCGGAGACGTTGCTCGAGTCCGAACTGTTTGGCCACGAGAAGGGCGCGTTTACGGATGCGCGCGCGTTGCGCCGCGGACGATTTGAAGAAGCGAACGGCGGCACGTTGTTTCTCGATGAAGTCGGCGAGATGAGCTTGTCGGCGCAAGTGCGGCTGTTGCGCGTGCTACAGGATGGAGAGTTTACGCGCGTTGGTGGCAGTGAAGTGATCAAGACAGACGTGCGGGTGCTGGCGGCGTCGAACGTCGATCTCAAGCGTGCGGTGGAACTGGGTTCGTTCCGCCAGGATCTGTTCTATCGCTTGTCGGTGTTTCCGATCACGTTGCCGCCGTTGCGCGAACGTCCGGACGACATTCATCCGCTCGTCATCCATTTCCTCGAGCACTACAAACAGAAGACCGGCCGCTTCATTTCGGGCATCTCGAAAGACGCGTTGCAGGCTTTGATCACTTACGAATGGCCGGGCAACGTTCGGGAACTCGAAAACGCGATCGAACGCGCCGTGATCATCGCTTCGGGACGCCAGATCGAAGTCGAAGACTTGCCGGAAGCGATCAGTAAGATCGCCTTGCAGGAACGCGACCGGATCAAAGTCGAACGCGCCAAAGCCGCGAGTGAAGGACGCACGACGACGTTTGCAGTCACCGTGCCGTCGTCGATGGAAGAGATCGAACGCCTGGCCATCGAAGCCACGCTTGATTACACCGCCGGTGATAAATCCCACGCCGCCCGCGCACTCGGCATCGGGCGCAAGACGCTTTACCGCAAGCTGGACCAGTACAATGGCGACTCCTGAGATTGCTAATTGCCAATTGTCGATGGCCGATTTAACTCGCTTTGGACCGGCTCCGCTTAAAGAGCGTGTAAATCGGAGATTGGCAATCGGAAATCGGCAATGCTATAGTCCAAGCCCTTGAAATCTTTAGTAAACCGGCGAAGCAATAGGGCTTCGCTATTAAGAGAAAGGACCCATCAATGGGATACGACGAATATCGGAGAGATAGCGGTGACAGCATCTCGACACGCTTAACATACCTGCTGATCGGCGGCGGCATCGGCGCCATTCTTGCCCTGTTGTTCGCGCCTAAGTCGGGCCAGGAACTGCGCGGCGACATCGCGGACGCCACGCGCAAAGGAATCGATCGTTCACGCGAAGCAGCCCAGCAGTTGGGCGACCGCGCCGGCGAGTATTACGAAGCCACCCGCACTCGTGCCGGTGAACTTTATTCGCAAGCTGCTGAAAGAGTCGGCGAAGTGGCCCAAACCGCTCGCGACGCAGCGGCGCGCCAAACCGGAACCGTGGCCGCGGCCATCGACGCCGGCAAGAAGGCATACCAGGAAGAGAAACGGAAAACTGAGATGTCTGGCCGGATCGAAGCCGCTCCGAACTACGGCGAGAAGGCCAACTAAGACATTGACGATTGCCAATTGCCGATTGTAAGTGCTCTTTGAGATCGGCAATCGGAAATCGGCAATCGCAAATACGATGACGAGTCTCGCATTCCAGATAAGTACACGCGATCCGTTGTTCTGGATCATGGTTGTCATTGCGCTGTCGTTTATCGTGATCGCGATCGCCATGGTGGCGATCGCGGTTTACGTTAACCGCGCGGTGAAGTCGGTTGGACGCCTGGAGCAGAAGACCGAGCCGCTCGTCGAGCGCGTCACGGCCATCAGTGAACAGGGCCAACAGATCGCCGTGCAAGGTAAACTGATCGCCGAGCAGTTCACTGCCGTCTCCGGTCATTTATCGACTGCGACGATGCATCTCTCCGACTCGCTCTCGATCATCCGCGACGAGGTTGCGGAACTGAGAGCGCTGGTGAGCGACACAGCAGTTGAAGCGCGTGACAAAGTCGAACTGGTTAGCCGGACGATCGATCGCACGCAACGGCAGGTGGCAATGACGACGGATTTCGTTCAGGCGAAAGTTATCGAACCGGCGCGCGAACTGGCTGCGATTATGGCGGGCTTCCGCCGCGGCCTCGAGGTTCTCGTTGCGCCAGTGCCGAAGCCCATTAATCAGACTTACGGAGAGGATGAGATGTTTATCGGTTGAGCAAGCGCTCCAACCCGGTTCCAAAAGAACCCGAACCATCTCGTCGATGGCTCGGGTTTTTTAGTTTTGGTAGTATTTAGGACTTACGCTTATGTCCACAGAAACGCCGCTCGATCTCAAGAAGACCATCAACCTGCCGCAGACCGGCTTTTCCCAAAAAGCCAACCTGACGCAGAGCGAACCCGCTCGTTTGCAGAAATGGGAAGAACTCGATCTCTACCAAATGATCCGCGACGCGCGCGCCGGCCACGAGAAGTTCATCCTCCACGATGGCCCACCGTACGCAAATGCCGACATCCATCTCGGCACCGCGATGAACAAGATCCTGAAAGATTTCATCGTGAAGTCGCGGTCGATGATGGGCTACGACGCGCCGTACGTCCCCGGCTACGACTGTCACGGACTGCCGATCGAGCAACACGTCGAAAAAGCGCTCGCGAAAAAAGGTAAGAAGAAGAGCGACCTGAGCGTTGAAGTTTTCCGCCGCGTCTGCCGCGAACACGCGCAAAACGCGCTCAAGAACCAGACGCGAGATTTCAAACGTCTTGGCATTCTCGGGCTCTGGGACGATCCCTACCTGACGATGTCGAACCATTACGAAGCCGAGACCGCGCGCATGTTCGGCCGCTTCGTCGAGCGGGGCTACGTCTACAAAGGCGCGCGCCCGGTTTACTGGTGCATCTTCGATCAAACTGCGCTCGCTGAAGCTGAGGTCGAATATCACCAGCACACGAGCCCGTCGGTTTACGTGAAGTTTCCCCTGCGCAGCGATCCGGCGCTGATCGATCCGGCGCTCGCGGGACGAAAAGTTTTCGTGCTGATCTGGACCACTACGCCGTGGACGTTGCCGGCCAATCTCGGCATCGCGGTCCATCCGGATTTTGAATACTCCGCGTTCGAACACGGCGACGAGGTCTACATCGTTGCTAGCGAACTCGTCGACTCGGTCGCTACTAAATGCGAGCTGGTTTCACCCAACGAAGTCGGCGAACGTGTGACGCCAAAAGTGCTTGCGCGCTTTTCGGGCGCGAAACTCGATCGACTCGAAGCTGGTCATCCGTGGATCGATCGCGTGTCGCTGTTGATGGTTGGCGATCACGTCACGCTCGGTGGTGAAGCCGACGCGGAAACGGAACTCGACGTCAGCGAAGCGGCGAAGAAGCCGGCCGACAGCAAAGCGGGAACGGGTTGTGTTCACACCGCGCCGGGACATGGTCATGACGACTTCGTGATCGGCAAACGTTACGGGCTCGACATCTACTGCCCGGTAGACAACGCGGGTCGCTTCACGCCGGAGGTCGAACACTTCGCCGGCAAGCGTGTGTTCGAAGCCAACGATGAGATTGTCGAGTTTATGCGCGAACGCGGCGTGCTGCTCTTCAGTGAGAAGTACGACCACCGTTATCCGCACTGCTGGCGCTGCAAGAATCCGGTGATCTTTCGCGCGACGCCGCAGTGGTTCATCTCGATGGACGAAGCGCGACCGCTGCCTCAATCGCCAGCGGCGCCCGTTTCTTTGCGCGACGGCGCGCTGAAGGAGACCAATGAGCGCGTGAACTGGGTTCCGGCGTGGGGACGCGATCGCATGCGCAACATGCTCAAAGGCCGGCCGGATTGGTGCGTCTCGCGACAACGAGTTTGGGGCGTTTCGATCCCGGTATTTTATTGCGCGCAGTGTAATGAGGCGGTCGCCGAGCCTGAGATCATCAATCACGTGGCGGACATCTTCGAACGCGAGTCAGGCGATGCGTGGTACACACACACGGCGGCGGAGTTATTGCCGCCCGGTTACGTGTGCAAAGGCTGCGGTGCGGCCGAGTGGACCAAAGAGACTGACATTCTCGACGTTTGGTTCGACAGTGGCACGTCGTCAATCGCCGTGCTCGAGAGCCCGCGGCGCGAAGAGTTGCGTTGGCCGGCGGACGTTTACATCGAAGGCGGCGACCAGTTTCGCGGTTGGTTCAACTCGTCGTTGATGATCGGCGTGGCGGCCCACGATCGCGCGCCTTACGACACTGTGATCACGCACGGCTGGACGCTCGACGCGCAAGGACGCGCGATGCACAAGTCGGCAGGTAATGCCGTCGAGCCTGACAAGGTGATCAAGCAGTCCGGCGCGGAGATCATTCGTTTGTGGTGCGCCTCGTCAAACTACTTCGACGACATGCGCGCGTCTGACGAGATCCTGCAGCGCGTGATGGATGGCTATCGCAAGCTGCGCAACACCGCGCGATTTGCACTCGGCAATCTTCATGGTTTCGATCCGGCGAGCGACCCGGTGCCCGACGACGAACTCGAAGAAATTGATCGCTGGGCGCTGGCTGAACTCGCGGCGATGTTGGCGTCCGTGAGAGACAGTTACGAGAAGTATGAGTTTCACGCGGTGCTGCAAACGGTGAATAGCTTTGCGACGGTGACGTTGTCGGCGCGCTACTTCGACATCATCAAGGATCGTCTTTACACGTACGCGCCGAAGAACCACGCGCGGCGCTCGGCGCAAACCGCGCTCTACCAGATCGCTGATGCGCTCGCGCGCATTCTCGCGCCGATACTCGCGTTTACGGCTGATGAGATCTGGGACTTTATTCCGCGTGGGCAGAACAGTGAGACTCCAGTGTCCGTGCATCTCGCGACTTTCCCCGACGCGGACCAGCACGACGACACTGAGCTAATCTCGACCTGGAACCGGTTGTTTACTGTTCGTGAACAAGTCTTGGGAGAACTCGAAAAAGCGCGCACTGAAAAACTCATCGGCAGTTCGCTCGAAGCCGACGTGGTGATTCACGCGAGCGCGCAGGATGCCGAACTGTTGCAGCAGTACGCTGAACAACTGCGGTACCTGTTCATCGTGTCTAAAGTGGAGTTGGGATCAGCGTCCGAGACGGCGCGGGTAGAAATCCAACGTGCGCCGGGTGAAAAGTGCGAACGCTGCTGGAACTACTCAACTCGCGTCGGTGAGTTTGAACGTTATCCGACCGTTTGCGAGCGCTGCGCCGCCGCGCTTCAGGAGATTGAGGATGGAAGCGAGCGTTAATAATCCATCACACGCTGTGCGCACCCGGTTCGCGTGGCGCGCGGGCTATCTGCTCGCGGCGTTAGCGGTTTATTTCGCCGATCAGTCGTCCAAAGCCTGGGCGGTGAGGACGTTGCGCTTTGGCGACGAACGCGTCCTGATCCCCAAAGTCTTAAAATTCTTCTACACGGAAAACCCGGGCATCGCGTTTGGCCAGCTTCAGGAGGGCGGCTCGTTCGGCCGCTGGTTTTTCGTGGTCCTGGCGGTTGCCGCCGCGCTGGCCGTCTTTTACTATTTTCTGCGTACTCCCCGAACTGACGATCGCGTCCTTGGCGCTTGTGCGCTGCTGCTCGCCGGCATTCTCGGCAACCTAACCGATCGCGTTCGACTCGGATACGTAGTGGATTTCATTGTGTTACACGCCGGCGATTATCATTGGCCGACGTTCAACGTTGCCGACGCCAGCATTTGCATCGGCGCTTTGTTGCTCGCTTACGACCTGGTTTTTAGTCGCAGATCAAAAACAGAAGATGTATCCGGAACTGTTTCGCATCGGTAGTTTCCCTATCAACACTTACGGTGTTTTCCTTGCCCTCGCATTCCTCTGCGCGATTCTCGTCACGGTAAAGCTCGCCGAGCGCGACGCGCTGCCGCGCGACCGAATCTACGACCTTTGCCTGTGGATGTTGCTCGCGTCGCTGATCGGTTCGAAGGTGCTGATGCTCTTCACCGAACCTGAGTACCGCGACAATCCGCTCGCACTCGTGTCGCTCGATTTTCTGCGCTCCGGCGGCGTCTTTTACGGCGGCCTGATCGGCGCGGTGGTCGCCGGTTATTTCCTGATGAAGCGCTACAAGTTGCCGTGGTGGAAAACTGCGGACGCGTGCGCGCCGGGAATCGCCGTCGGCAACTTCTTTGGACGCCAGGGTTGCTTCTCTGCCGGCTGTTGCTGGGGCAAGCCGACGACGTTGCCGTGGGGCGTGAAGTTTACCGAGCTGGGCCACGAGATCACCGGCGTTCCGACTGACACCTACTTGCATCCGACGCAGCTTTACGAATCGTTTGCGATGCTGCTGGTTTTCTTCTTTCTGCTTTGGCTGCACAAGCGCAAGCGCTTCAATGGGCAGGTCGTGTTAGCTTACGCCTTGCTCTACTCAATCATTCGCTTTTCGATCGAATTTGTTCGTGACGATCCTCGTGGCGACATTCTCGGGCTGACCACTTTAACCGGACTCTCGACCTCGCAGTTGATCAGCCTCGTCGTAGGAATCGCCGCACTGGTTATTCTGATAATTCGCCGACGCCCGAGCCTAAAACCCCGTGAAAACACTGATTCTCCTGCTAACAACTTTAGTCATCAGCGCCAGTTTGGCGACTGATCAGGATCCCAACGACTCGCTTCGCCTGCCGCAGGAGAAGCATTTCAAGAACCTGAAACAATTGACGTTCGGCGGCGAGAACGCCGAGGCTTACTTCTCTTCTGACGGCAAGCAACTGATCTTTCAATCGACTCGCGAAGGTCACGATTGCGATCAGATCTACACGATGAACATCGACGGTTCGAACGCGAAGCTGGTTTCGACCGGCGACGGCCGCACGACCTGTTCGTACTTCTTTCCCGGCCAGAAACGGATCCTTTATTCGTCGACGCATCTCGGTGGCAAGCAGTGTCCGCCGAAGCCCGATTATTCGCGCGGTTACGTTTGGGCCATCTACCCGACTTACGACATCTTTACCGCCAGGCCTGACGGCTCCGATCTGAAACAATTAACCAACTCGCCCGGCTACGACGCCGAAAGCACGAT
>Ga0247688_1000250_pt1 | contig 20188 bp, 18 predicted proteins | sample CNK29_metaG_FD_182718 | JGI IMG/M metagenome (GOLD analysis project Ga0247688, IMG submission 182718) | Soil microbial communities from Purdue University Martell Research Forest, Indiana, United States - CNK29 | ecosystem: Environmental > Terrestrial > Soil > Temperate forest > Bulk soil... | reverse complement strand
GCCGGAGGAGGGACCGATGAAACCAGAACCAAACAGCCTTTGTTGACCAATGAAATCGCATATCAGATCAGTTCATGCAAGCCCGCGGAAGATGTGGGTAATGACAAGGCATTTGATGCCGCTTCAGAGTGAACCGAACAAGCAGATTGGAGGTTGGAGGTTTTACGCGTTTCGTGAATCAGAACGTTGAAGCGGGCTGAAGCCCGCGCGCCGTCACCCAATAATGCGAGCCTCAATAAGAACTCAAAATGACCCGTGGCATTGTATTGGAACTGCAAAAAATCAGCGGCCGGGGGAATCGGGTTGATTTGCCAGCCAGAAAATCAAGGCCATGAACAGCGAGACGCCAAAAATGCACAGCACGGTCAAAAGCCAGATCTGCTTTTGATGGCTGGAAAGAGTTTGTTTTCTGACCCGACTGCCCATATTTCCAAAATAGGAAGCACGGGAATGGATTTTGTTCCCGAAAATGTGGAGGCCGGCCCGGCTGCTGAAAAAACATCGCAACTGACCGCCTGGCACCACAGGCGCGTCAGCTTTGCCGCCTTCGCAATCAGAAATTTCCATGCCTTTCCGGCGCGGCAGGTTGGGCTTGTTTTCCGCCGGCCCAAAGCCCAGCCTTCTTTGCACTATGCGCGACCTGATTCACCCTGCCGAACGCCTCGTGGACGCGATGGCCCGCATCTATCACTACCGGATGACCACGACCTCCGGCGGCAACCTTTCCATCCGCGACGCCGACGGTTCCATCTGGATCACGCCCGCCCGCGTGGACAAAGGCGCGCTGCGCAAGGAAGACATCGTCCAGGTGCATCCCGACCAACGCACCACCGGCCGTCACAAACCTTCCTCCGAATTTCCGTTCCACAAAAAAATCTACGAACTGCGCCCGGACATCGGCGCCATCATTCACGCCCATCCCGTGGCGCTGGTGGCGTTCAGCATCTGCGGCCAGACGCCCGACACGCGGCTGTTCACCAAGGCGCACACGCTGTGCGGCAAAGTCGGCTTCGCGCCCTACGCCCTGCCCGGCAGTGAGAAACTCGGTGAACGCATCGCCCAGGTGTTTGCCGCCGGGCACGATTGCGTGATGCTGGAGAATCACGGTGTGGTCGTGGGCGGACGCGATTTCCCCGACGCCTTCCGCCGCTTTGAACTGCTCGAGTTTGTGGCCAAGACCATCGTCAAAGCCCGCGCGCTGGGTCCGGTGCGCTATTTGACGGACGCGCAAATCGGGACCGGCACGAATCCGGCGGTGCCGCTGGAGGAATTCACCCCCGGCCTACACACGAGCGCCGAACGCGCATTGCGCCGCGAGCTGTGCGACTTCATCCGGCGCGGTTATCAGCAACGTCTGCTCATCAGCGCCGCCGGGAGTTTTTCCGCGTGGCTGGATGAACGTTCCTTTCTCATCTCCAGCGAACTGGTGGACCGCGCCACCATCACGCCCGAACAGCTCGTGCTCATCCGCGATGGCAAACGCGAAGCCGGCTCGCGCCCCAGCCGGGCGAGCCGGTTGCACCTGCCCATCTATGCCCGCCATCCGGAAATCCGCGCCATCGTGAATGCGACGCCGGTGAACGCCACCGCCTTCTCCGTATCCGCCGCGAAGCTGGACACGCGGACCATTCCCGAGAGCTACATCCTCCTGCGCGATGTGGCCGTGCTGCCGTTCGCCTGGCTTTATGACGCGCCGGAACGGATCGTGGAAACGATGACACCCAAGTTTCCCATTGCCCTTGTCGAGAACGACTGCGCGCTCGTCCTGGGCCAGAGCATTCTCGACACGTTCGACCGGCTGGAAGTGCTCGAATCCACGGCGGAAGCCGTGATCTTGAGCCGTGCGATCGGTGAAGTGAAGCCGATGGGCGACGCAGTCATCAAGGAACTCATCGGCGCGTTTTTGTCTTGAGCGGGAGATGACGAAGCAAATCCCATCGCGAGAATTTTCAAAGCGGCGGCAAACGATTCTCCTTGACCGTAGCGGCGCGTCGGCAGACCGCCGCAAACTTTTCCGCTCTTTTTCAGATGGCGGCGCTCTGCCGAGACGCCGCTACGAACGCAAAGCTCCGTCAGGAGCGGAATCTTTGTAGCAATCGCAATCAGAAATTTTTCCAAGCCCCGTCGGGACGGCATCTGAATATGGTGCTCCTGACGGAGCTTTGAATTGTGTGGCGATGATTTCTACAGAGATTTCGCCCCTGACGGGGCTGGGCGGGGCGCGAAAGAATGCCCGGCGCTTGGTGGACTTGCCACGCCAAAGTCGGACGCAGGCGGGATGAAATGAATTGAAATTTCCCCAAAAATTCTCGACTCGGTTCGGAAATGGGCGTATTCAGCAAACAGTTAAAACATAACTTAAAATGCCGACTAAAAAATCATCCGACAAAAGCCATCGTGGTAACGCCAGTCAGTTCTTTGTAGCTGGTGAACTTTGCAGACGCGGTTGGATGGCCGTCGTAACCATGGGCAACTGTCCAAATACAGATGAACTTTGTAGTAATAAAGCAGGAACGAAATTTGTCCATATTCAGGTTAAAACATTCATTCCAGGAATTAAGACTTGTTCGGTTGGAATGAAGGCCGCACATGGATTTGGTGAAAACTTCTTTTGGGTGCTTGCTGGAATACCTGCACAAAACCAAAAAGACGATTTTATTTATTATATTATCCCCGCCTTCGAAATGGCCAAATATACTAAGGCTGATTTCGACAAGTGGGCTGAAACACCTGGGAAAAACGGACAGCTTCGCAACAAAGAGAACACCGTTCGAACGGTAACTCTGCCGCCGGGAGTTTCGTTAACTGGTTGGAATGTTGATCCCTACAGGAACCGTTGGGACTTGATAGAGGCCCGACTCAAATAACCTTCTCCCGATGAACCTGAAACGCTATCCCACCATTTATGCCGCGCTGTGGAAAAATTCCGTGGCGCGCGAGATGTCGTTCAAGGGCAATTTCATCCTCTGGATCGTCGTGGAATTGCTCTGGTTCGGCTTGCAGTTGTGCTTCGTCAGCGTGGTTTTCTCGCAGACCAAAACCGTCGGCACCTGGTCGCAATGGCAGATGGTGCTGCTGGTCGGCGCGAGCAATTTCATCCAGCAGGTCTATCAGGCATTCTTCCTCGTGAACTGCACGAACCTCTCGGAGCTCGTCCGCACGGGCAAGATGGATTTCCTGCTGCTGCTGCCCATCAACACGCGCTTCATCGTGTCGCTGCGGCAGGTGGATCTGGGCGCGTTCGTCAACGCGCTCTTCGCCGTGGCCGTCATGCTTTTTGCGGCGGGAAAACTGAATTTGCACCCGACCTTCCTGCAGCTCGCCGGCTTCAGCGCGTTGTGCGTGGTGGGAATCTTGATCCATTACTCGCTGATGTTCATGCTGGCGGCCATCAGCTTCTGGACGGTGCGCGCGCAGGGCATCGTGTATGGCTACTACAACCTGTTCAACATCGCGCGGATGCCGGACGACGCATTTCGCGGCGCGTTCAAGGCGATGTTCACCTTCGCGCTGCCGGTGCTGCTGGTGTCCAACGTGCCGGTGCGCGTGCTGGCGGACAAGGTGACGTCGCTGGGGAGCCTGCTGGTGTTGCTCGGCCTGGGCGTGGTCTGGGCGCTGATCTCGGAATGGTTCTGGCGGATCTCCGTGCGCCGCTACACCAGCGCGAGTTCGTGAAGCGAATTATTGCGAAGCCGCGGACGGTTTGGCGCGCTCCTTGGCAAGCCGGACCATCTTGTCGAATTCATCCTTGCCGCCAAAGAAATTATAATCCATGGGACGAACTTTGGGTGCCAATTGGTTGAAGGCGTCCCATTGTTCGGCGTGATAGGCATACCAGGCATAGTTTTTAAAAATGCCAGTGCTGCTGGGATTCAGTTCAAAGAAACGGTCGTAGGCGGCCTTGATGTCCGGCCAGACTCCGGGTTGCTTCCAATAGGCTTGTTTTTCTTCATCACTAGCCTGGGAAAACGTGTTGTAGTCGGTGTGGGCGTCAACCAAGATTAAAGGCACAAATCCTCGCCAATTGTTCGATGCCACACACTCTTTGCCAAAAGCAATCATTTCATCACGCGAGCCATACCATTGCGGATAAAGGTAGTGCAGTTTGTTTTTACACGCGTCGTAATTATCCGGGTTGGCCAGCATGGCGCGGGTAAACCAAAGTTCCATATCCTCCCGACTTTTTTGCTGCCCTTCATCAACGCGGATCATCAGCGTTGGTATCTGCCCATCAGTCGGATTAAGCTGCCATGCTTTTTTTAATGACGATTCAGCCGTAGTGAGATGTTCGCGAAATAATTTCCAGCCCTCGGAGGTGACGTTATCCGCATAGCCGCCACCACGCGCCTGCCATGCCATTTGAAGATGGGCTTCTCCTTTAACCAGCCATGAAACCGATTCCTTCGGCCAGTTGGCGAAGAGCGGCTGTTCAATTTGATTGTAACAATACAGATATCCATCTTTGCTTCCGCTCAACTGGTGTAATCCCTGACTGCATGCTTCGTAAACCTCCTGGGGCGGTGTATTTTTATCCGCAACCACTTTGGTCAAATCTTCGACGATGTTTTCTGCCCATTGTCCAGTCGGCCGCTGTTGATGATCAAGACGGTTGGCGTAATAAACCTGTTCCAATGCCCGCAAGGACGCGTAAAATTTGCGGACGCTTGGATACGAACTTTGCTGCATCTCCTCCGCCATTTTGCAAAACGCGTCTACGAAAGCGTCCGGACTGTTGGTCTGGCTCATGTAATTGCGGATATACAAATAACGGATCATCGGATCGTCGCAGCCCGCCTCGATTGCCGCTGCGCAGTTGGTTCCGATGATCTCCACCCAGTTTTCGTTCGCATCAACCAGATGCGCCCTGGAACGGGCGAATTCCGTCAAGGCACGCGTGGCCGCCTCGTCCCACTTCGTGTCGGTGTTCCCGGAATCTTGATACGCATTGACGAGTGTTTTCAGATTCCAATCCAGCTGCGACTGTTTGGTTTCTGGCGGGGAAATTCTTTCACCACAGGAAGTCAGTGCGAGACATGCGGTGATGAACAATCCAAGCCGAATGAAGTTCACCTGCTTTGGAAGTTTCATGCGCCGGATGCTAAAACGGAAAATGCACCGTGACAAGTGTTCAATCCCGCAACACTTCCGGCGCATCAGTTCAAGAAACGCGCGGCACGGTCGTGGCGTAAACCCGGGCGCCGTGGCTGTCAATCATCTGAACATTCATCTGGCCGGCCTGCAGGTTCACGGTGGTGAAACCGGGACAGGACATCGCAAATTTTGTGTGGTCCTCGCTCTTCGTGGGGCGGACCAAGGATCCCGCGCCGGAACAAAACAGGTTCACCTCGCCGGCCTGCAGATGCTGGAGGTCATGATCGTGGCCGTTGAAATACGCCTGCACCTTGTGTTCATGCAGCAGCGGCAGGACCGACTCGATCAGATCCGGCATGTCGCCATGTTCACCGCCGGAATAAATGGGATGATGGGCGACCACGATTTTCCATTGCGCCCTGGAAGCAGCGAGCGCGGCCTTGAACCAGGCGAGCTGTTTTTCCCGGTCCTGCGAGGCGAGCTGCTGCTGGAGGCTGGCGTTGGTGCGATAGCTTTTGATCAGCGGCGACGTGTCGAGATAGAAAAAGTCAACCGTGGTGGCCGCGTCAATCTTCTCCGACTGGACGTAATAGCGCGCCGGCATTTTCCAGCGCGGACTGGTCTTGCCGTAGGCGACCTGCGCATCACAGTTCCCGCAATAATCGTGATTGCCCAGGATGACCTGCCACGGGACTTGCAAGGACGGCGCGCTATAAACCTTCTCAAATGAAGTCTGCCATTGCGGATCGTCCACCGACGCCACGCCTTTGTTGTAAAAATTGTCCCCGACGGAAACAATGAATTTTGCACCCACCGCCTGTGCCGCCGTCGCCATCTGTGCGGCGACCTCCACTTGATCCTTCTGGCCGTTGCGGCCCCAATCGCCAAAGATGAGGAAATTCAATCCATCCGGCTGCGCGCCCGGTTCCAACGCCAGGGCAGCCTGCAGGGTGCCGGGCAAAAGCTGGCCGACCATGACAGCCTGCGTGGCGACAAATAGCGTCCGGACAAATTCACGACGGGATTGTTTCATCATTCGGCAAACAGAATACATCTCCCAGCACGCGCCATAAACCGAAATTTCTGTGACAAGAAGGTTACGAATTGATCAAGTCAGCGCCAGCGGCTCGAATTGTTTGCCGAGAATCGGCACGCTCCTGGTCTTCAACCAGTTTTCCAGCACGGCGGCATAGACGTTGCGGAAGTCCACGTTGTATTTGATGTCGCCCTGATAGAGGTCCGACGGCGCGAGGCTGGGGTATTTGCCGAGCAATCCGGCCTTCACCTTGTCGCCGACGATGAACATCGGCGCCGCCGCGCCGTGATCCGTGCCGCCATTGGCATTCTCCGAAACGCGCCGGCCGAATTCGCTGAAGGTCATCACGAGCACGCGCTGCATGTTGCCCTGCGCTTTCATGTCTTCCACGAACGACTTGGTGGAATCGCCGAGGTCCTGCAGCAAACGCGCCTGTGAATTGATCTGGTTCGTGTGGGTGTCGTAACCGCCCTGCGAAACGTAATAGACGCGCGTGGGCAGACCGCCGCCAATGAGCTTGGCGACCAGCTTGAGCGACGTGCCCAACTGCGAGCCCGGATAGATCGCCTGATTCTGCACCTTCGCCGCGATGTCGCGGACCTTGTCGGAACTCATCTGCGCGTCGAGCGCGGTGCGCGAAATGAAATCCACCGCCGAGCCGCCCTGCATCGGCATACCCGCCGCGAGCGAGCCGATGCTGCCGCCGGAATTTTCATCGGGCGTCATGCCAGGTCCGCCGTCGGGCGCAGGACTTGACATCTCCAGTTCGTTCAACTTTTTGTAGGATTCCTCCGTCGCACTGCCATTGGACATGAAGCGATAATTCTGCGGGTTGTTGAGGCAGATGCCCTCGGGCTTCTTGGCGAAAAACGCCTGCGGCAACTGGCTCCCGATCGTCACGCCCACCGTCGGATCACAGCCGGCACAGGCGTTGTCAAAATAGCGGCCGAGCCAGCCGTATTTTTCGATCCGATCCGAGGCGCTGGCCGTCTGCCAGATTTCCGTCGAGCGGAAATGCGAGCGGTTCGGGTTCGGATAACCGACCCCCTGCACCACGGCGAGATTGCCGGCGTCGTAAAGATTTTTGAACCCGGTCAGCGCCGAGTTAAAGGCGATGTCGTCGTTGAGCTTGATGATTTTATCGCCGGACAGGCCGATTTTCGGGCGCGCCTTGTGATAATAATCGCTCGAATAAGGCACAACGGTGTTGATGCCGTCATTGCCGCCGGCCATCTGGAGCACAACCAGAATGGTCGAGTCCTTGCCGGTGACGATCTGCGTGGCGGAATCCGCCGCCTCGCTTTGCAAGGCGGTCAGGGTGTTGGCGAGAAACGCCGGGACCGTCCACGACAGCGCGCTGCCGAGCACGGTGGTCCGGAGGAATTCGCGCCGCGTCTGGAGTGTGATTTCGTTTTTCATAACTTTGAGGCGACCGGTGGCAAGTGGCAGGTGACAGGCTCATGCCGGCGCACGCACGCCGCATTTTTCCGGTCACTCGTCACCCGCCACATGTTACATTTTCGGTTCATGTTACTTGATAGGCCGGGGTGGACATCATGAGCCGGATGGCCGTGAGGATGTCCGCGTTGTTCAACTTGGTCTTGGAGCCGAGAAATTCACGCAGCGCCTGTTCCTGTTCGCCCTTGAGCGGCGCTTGCAACAACCGCTGTTCCAGCGACGCCACGATGGTGGCCTTGTCGGCGCGATCCGCCGGTGTGAGGATTTTATCCACATCCACACCGCCCATGCGGACGCGCTGCATGGCCTTCATGGCCTTGTCACCGCCGCCGCCACCCGCTTTGCGCGCAAAATCTCCAGCGGCCAGCGGCGGCAAGGTGCCTTGCACCAGCGATTCGGCATCGTTGTAACGGGTCAACAGCGTGTTCGTCGTGATCCAAGTCACGCCGCCATCCCAGCCCTTGACGTTCGGTGGGGCAAACAGATCCTGCCCCAGCTGGCGGGTCATGCCCCAGCTGATGAGCGTGGGCGGCAGGTCGCATTCCAGCACCCGCACGCTGCCCACCAGCCATTGCACCGGGCTTTTCACCTGGTTGCGGATGACCGTCGCGCTGTAAAACTCTTCGCTGCGGAACATGACGCGCAGGAACGGTTTGAAATTATTTCCATTGGCGCGGAAGACCGTGGCGAGCGCGGTGTTCAGTTCGTCCGTCGGATATTGGCCGGCAAAATAATCCCACAACTTGGCGGTGATGAACCGCGCCGCCTGCGGCTGCGCAATAATCTGGGAGATCACGTCATCGCCGTCGAGATTGCCGGTGCGGCCGAGAAAAGTTTTTTCGCCCTCGTCATGAATGCGCGGCCGATAGACAAATTTTTCGTCCAGGCGCTCAAGCGACCAGCCGGTCAGGGCGCGCGCCCCCTCGGTGATGTCCTTTTCCGTGTAATGACCTTCGCCCAGCGCGAACAATTCCATCACCTCGCGGGCGAAATTTTCGTTCGGGTGTTGCTTGTTGCTTTGGGCCTGGTCGAGCCAGATGAGCATCGCCGGGTCCTTGCCCGCCTCCAGCAGCAGTTGCTGCCAGTTGCCGGTGGCGAGGCGGCGGAACAATTCATTCTGCCGCCACATGAAATAAGCGCTGCGGACCTTATCCACGCTCGTGGCGAAATGTCCGTGCCAGAAGAGCGTCATCTTTTCCTGCAGCGGCCGCGGACCTTTGGCCATGCGGTTGAGCCACCAACCGCGCAGTTCCATGATGTGCTCGCGCTGGAGTTGTTGCTCCTCTTTTTGCAGCTGTTTTTTTTCTTCCGGGGTGCCGTGCTGGTTCACGTCACGGATTTTCCGCGTCCGCTCCGGGTCGGGTTTGGCCCACGCGGGATTGGTGGTGGCATCGGGAATCTTTTCGTAATCCAGCAGGAAGGCAACCGCCTTGTCCGGGCCGAGATCGGCCAGGTTTTGAATGTCGGCCGGCGGACCGCCGAATCCGGCACGGTTCAGCAGATGCGCCGCCGTCGCATTGTCCCAACGGCTGGCTGACAGTGGTTGAAGCATACGAGATTAAAGACGCAACGTTCCCGGCATAAGTTTCACGCCAGGCAATAAATTTTTGATTCGACTCTCCACGCTCAACTCTCAACACTGGCGCATGTCGCTGCCCGCTGATTATCACATGCACACGCCGCTCTGTCGTCACGCGGTGGGCGAGCCGGTGGAATATGCCCGCCGCGCCGTCGAACTCGGCCTCACGGAAATCGGCTTCTCCGATCATTCGCCCATGCGGCGTGATGATTTTGACAACTGGCGGATGCTCAATGGCCAGCTCGATGAATACGTCGCCAAAGTCCGGCTCGCGCGACAGGAATTTCCGCAGCTCACCATCCGCCTGGCGCTGGAAGTGGATTACCTGCCCGGTCATGAGGATTGGATCCGCGACCTCGCCGCGCGTCATCCCTGGGATTATTTCATCGGCTCCGTCCATTACGTTTCCGATTCGTGGGACATTGACAATCCCGCCAAGCTTTCCGAATGGAAGAAACGCGATGCTTACCAAGTATGGTCGGCATATTTTGAACGGCTCACCCTGGCGGCGGAATCAAAGTTGTTTGAAATCATCGGCCACGCGGATCTGCCCAAGAAGTTCGGGCATCGTCCGACGCGCGACTGCACGCCGCTCTATGAGAAATTCCTTGCTGCGGTGTCAAAATCCGGTTGTGCCATCGAGCTGAACACCGCCGGTCTGAGGAAGGATTGCAAGGAAATCTATCCCAGCCGGCAGATTCTTGAAATCGCATTTCAAAAAGGCGTGCCCATCACGTTCGGTTCGGACGCCCATGCCCCGGGGGAAGTCGGCATGAATTTCGCCGAAGCCGTCCAACTCGCGCGTGAAGCCGGTTATAAGCAATGCTGCCGATTTTCAAAGCGGAACCGGGCGCTGGTTCCATTTTGACCGGTCTTGACCGGGGAGTTCGAACGCTTAAAACCCGGTGATCCGGCCGCGAACCGCTCGACACCGGGCATTGATTTTGGAAAACTTCGCGAGCACGGGAAGATGCCTGATTTTTTAATAACAGCGTGAATTTGCCTTTTCAAAATTGGAAGCCAGGGCCGGTGTTGCTGCTCATCTGCCTCGTCCTCGCCTTGGGAACCGCCGCGCTTTACTGGCCGATCACCCAGCACCCCTTCATTCTTTATGACGATGAGGCATACGTCACGGGCAACACCCACGTCACCACCGGACTGAGCGGGACGAATCTCGTCTGGGCGTTCACCAGCGGCGAGGCGGCAAACTGGCATCCCCTCACATGGCTTTCGCATCAGGCGGATTGCACCTTGTTCGGGTTGAGGGCGGGCTGGCATCACTTTGGCAACCTGCTTTTTCACGTGGTGAACACCCTGCTGCTCTTCGCTTTTTTGCGGACCGGGACCGGTGCGATCTGGCGCAGCGCGCTCGTGGCGGCCTTGTTCGCCTGGCACCCGCTCCACGTCGAATCGGTCGCCTGGGTCTCCGAGCGCAAGGACGTCTTGAGCACCTTTTTCTGGCTGCTGACCTTGATGGCTTATGTCCGCTATGCGCGGAGCCGGTCGTCCCTCAACTCTCAACTCTCAACTCTCAACTATTTACTGGCTTTATTTTTCTTTGCCTGCGGACTGATGAGCAAACCCATGGTCGTCACGCTGCCATGTGTCCTGTTGCTGCTGGATTTCTGGCCGCTGAAACGTATTGAGAGTTTTTGGCTGAGAGTTGAGGGTTCAAACACGCCAGTTAAACGACCATCAACTCCCGACTCTCAACTCTCAACTCATTCCCAACTCTCAACTTTACTGTGGGAGAAAGTCCCGTTCTTCATCCTGGCAGCCGCCGGGAGCGCGGTGACCTTGCTGGTTCAAAGCAGTGGCGGCGCACTCTGGCACACGTCGCTGATGGGGCGCTTCGCCAATGCCGCCATCGCCTACGCGCGTTACGTGGCGAAAACATTCTGGCCAGACGATCTGGCCATCATTTACGCCCATCCCGAGCACTGGCCGGCGGCCATGTCGCTCGGCGCCACCCTGGTGCTGGTGGCGTGGACCGTTTTATGCGCGCGTCAATGGCGCCAAAAACCGTATCTGGCCGTGGGCTGGTTCTGGTTTCTCGGCACGCTGGTTCCGACGATTGGCATCATTCAAGTCGGCGGACAATACATGGCCGACCGCTACACTTACATCCCCAGCATCGGCCTGTTCGTCGTGCTGGTGTGGGGCGCGGCGGATTTGGTAATGGCTCAGCCGCGTTGGAAGAATATTTCCCTGATCACGGCCGGCGGAGCGCTGGCCGGCTGCCTGCTGGTGACGTCCATCCAGATTACCTACTGGCGCGACAATGTCCGCCTTTTCCGGCACGCGCTGGAAGTGACCCAGGACAATTACATCGCCGCCAACTGCCTTGGCATAGCCTACGACAAAATTGGCGACCACACGCGGGCGCTTTTCTTTTACCGCGCATCCGTGGAATCCCGCTCGCGCTTTCCGGAAAGCCAGTATAACTACGGCATGTGCCTCATCGCCTTTGGCCAAAAAGAGGAAGGCTTGAAACATCTGGAGATCGCCGCCACCCTGACACAGCGCGATCCCGACATTCAGTGCGACCTTGGCAATGTTTTTGTGCTGACCGGAAGCTGGACGAATGCCGTGAGCTGCTACCAACATGCGCTTCAGGCGCGTCCGGATTTTCCACGCGCCCAAAAACAGCTGCAACAGGTTCTCACCGACCATCCGGAATTACGCTGAAATCAGTTTGGTAACACCGGCCGAAGCTCGACACGACCGGTTCATTCTGGAAAACTTTCCGCGCGTGAAACAATCAATCGTCACTTTGGACATGGAAGGCGTGCTGACGCCGGAAATCTGGATCGCCGTCGCCGAAACCACCAAAATTCCAGAACTGCGCCGGACCACGCGCGACGAGCCGGATTATGACAAGCTCATGCGTTACCGCCTGGCGATCCTCGACAAGAACGGCATCCGGCTTTCCGACATCCAGGCCGTCATCGGCTCGCTCGCGCTGCTCGACGGCGCGAAACGTTTTCTCGACGAACTCCGCACTCTGACGCAGGTCATCATCCTTTCCGACACCTTTGAACAATTTGCCAGGCCGCTCATCAAGCAATTGAACTGGCCCACGCTCCTCTGCCACACGCTCATCATTGAGAACGACCGCATCACGGATTATCAGCTTCGCATTCCCGACCAGAAGAAAAAAGCCGTGATGGCGCTCAAACAACTGAATTACCACGTCATCGCCGCCGGTGATTCGTTCAACGACACCGCCATGCTGATCGAGGCGCACGATGGTTTCCTGTTCCATGCGCCGGAGAATGTGAAGCAGCAGTTCCCGGACTTGAAAGCGGTGGACAGCTACGCTGACCTGATGGGATTGATCAAGGGAGCCTTGTAATGCCGACGAACAAAGGTTCATTCAAGATTTTTCGGCTGGCCGGCATTGACGTCTATATCCACTGGGCCTGGTTTCTCGCGTTCTGGTATTTGGCCAGCCGGCCGCATCAATATTCCAATTACGGCTGGAACGCGCTCGAGATCCTGTCGTTGTTCTTGATCGTCTTGATCCACGAATTTGGCCATCAACTGGCCTGCCGCCAGGTCGGCGGAAAAACGCACGACATTGTTCTCTGGCCGCTGGGCGGCGTGGCTTACGTCTCGCCGCCGCAACGACCCGGCGCACAACTCTGGAGCATCGCCGCCGGACCGCTGGTGAACATGATTCTCGTCCCCATCCTGTCCGTGCTGGTGTCGCTGAGTTCGCATCTTCATTGGTATGACGCTTATCCGAACGGGTATGAGCTGATCCATAATATTTGGACCATCAATTTTGTGCTGCTCATCTTCAACATGCTGCCGATCTATCCGCTCGACGGGGGACAAATCCTGCGCTCGTTGCTTTGGTTTATTTTCGGTCGCGCCAACAGCTTGCTGGTGGCGAGCGTCATTGGGTTCATCGGCGTGGCGGGATTGATCGGGCTGGCGGTCTTTCAGCAAGACATGTGGCTCGGCTTCATTGCCGCTTTCATTGCCATGAATTGCTGGGGCGGTTGGAAACAGGCGCAGGCACTGTCCCGGCTGGCCAAAATTCCGCGTCGGCCAGGCTTTGCTTGTCCATCTTGTAAAACCGCCCCACCGCTCGGTGAACTCTGGCGCTGCGGACCATGCGGCAAGCAGTTCGATATATTCCTCACGCACGCCACCTGCCCCCACTGCGGAGCGCAATTCAATGTGACGCAATGCCTCGATTGTGGTGAAGCACGCCCGATCGGTGAATGGCGGTCTAATGCGGAAGGCGGAGTGCGAACTGCGGAGTAAAGCAAAAGCGGCGTTACTGGCGGCCTCCCGATTTCCTCGCGGTGTTGATTGATGAAACCGCGATGGCCGTGAGTTCGCCCGCTTCCTCGATCAAGGCTGATGCATCTGTAATAGTTACTATTCCAGAGTCCACGAGCAGTTCCGTCCAATATCCAGATTCGTCAGCTTCCTCCTCCACTGTTCCCATTTTAGAAATAAAATCCGCAGTGGATTTACTTCGGCAGGCAGCTCGGTAATTTGCACCAACCGAAGTTCCAGCACGGAGCAATTGATTGCCGAGGATTTTGCCAGTCTGGCCTGGCGGCAGACTTTCGACGAATTTGATGACATCCAACGCAAACCGCTTCGTCCGGTTCTTCAAGTTTTCGTGGCTCATATTTATCCTTTCTTTAACTTTTTGCCAAAAATCGTGCCCCGCTAAAAACTCCGCGCTCCGCGCTCCGCATTCCGCACTCCGCACTCGAATCAGTCTTCCGCTTTAAACGCCCGCGTAATCAAATCGCGCACGGCTTTCTTGGAATCCTTTGCTTCGTAGAGCATCGCATGGACTTCATCAATGATCGGCGTCGGCACATTTTTTTGCCGCGCCAGCCGGTGGGCTGAACGCGTCGTGGGATAACCTTCCGCCAGTTTCGGGTGTGAGGCTTGAATGGCTTCGATGCTTTCACCGCGCCCCAGTCGCTCGCCCAGTTCACGATTGCGGCTCTGCCTGGAAAAGCACGTCAGCATCAGATCGCCCAGGCCGCTCAAGCCGGCGAAGGTCTCCGCCTGCGCCCCGCACGCCACGCCAAGCCGTCGCATTTCCGACAACGCCCGCGTGACCAGCCCGGCCTTGGTGTTGTCGCCAAAGCCGAGGCCGTCGCTCACACCCGCCGCGATGGCGATAACGTTCTTCAACGCCCCGCCGTATTCCACGCCGAGAATGTCCGTGCTGCGATAAATACGAAATTCCGGACGATGAAACAGTCCCTGCACGGTTTTCGCGGTGCCGTCGCTTTCGCACGCGCAGACGACGGTCGTTGGAATGCCCAGTGCGACTTCACGCGCGAAGCTCGGACCCGACAACGCCACGACGCGATTGGCCGGCGTGTGTTCGCGCAGAATGCGGCTCATCGTCTCGCCCGTCTCAAATTCAATCCCCTTGGTCACACTGACGAAAATCGCCGGATGCCCTTTCAACTTCGCCGCCACGTCGCGGAACGCCTGTGACGGGATCGCCAGCACCACACACTCGGCGCCGCCGATGGCTTTGCTGAAATCCGTCTCCGTCTTCCAATCCGTCGGCAACGGCACGCCCGGCAGATAGCGTTCGTTGCGCCCTCGCTGGATTTCTTCCAGCGCCGGCGCATTGCGGTCCCAAAGCCTCACCGGGTTGCCGTTTTCCTGAAGTGTCTTGGCCAGCGCCGTTCCCCAGGCCCCGGCACCGAGAACCGTGATTCTCATTTCGCGCCCTCCGGAGATTTCTTTTGACCCAGCCGGTTTTCCGTTCCGGCCATGAGCCGTTGAATGTTGCCCTTGTGTTTGTATATCGCCAGCGCACCCAGCGCCGTGGTCACGATGCCAAGAAACAGATTATGCGGCGTCATCACCCAGACCGTCACCGGCAAGGCGATGGCAGCGGCAATGGAACCAACGGAAACATAGCGCGTCGCTAGAATTGCCAAAATAAAAACCACCAGCGCGATTAACAATGCCCACGGTGCCAGCGCCAGATAAACGCCCGCCGTCGTGGCGATGCCCTTTCCGCCTTTGAACTTCAGCCAGCAGGTGTAGTTGTGACCCAGCACGGCGCCAATGCCCGCGATGATGCGCAACGTTTCAACCTGTTCCGGCGCGACGGTGAAGCATTTAAAAACCAGCGTTACAAGCCAGGTGCAGGCGGCGTAGCCCTTCAACGCGTCCATCAGCAGCACGAAAATTCCCGCCGGCTTGCCGAGCACGCGCATGGCGTTCGTCGCGCCGATGTTGCCGCTGCCCACGCTGCGGATGTCGATGCCCTTCGCTTTCGCCATGAGAAAGCCCGTCGGAATCGAGCCGAGCAGATATGCGCCGAGCGCGGTGAAGAAATATACAGGAAATGTCACGGCGGTAATCTAACGGTTGGAAGTTGATGGTTGAAAGATGAAAGTTTGCCTCACGCCAAGGACGCCAAGGGCGCGAAGCCGGAACGCCGATCTCCGGATCGGCCGGTTGCCGAATGCGCTGTGCGCTCGCCCTGCGAGATCAGCCACGCGTTGGCAGTGCTGCGGCTGGTCTGCGACACAGCCGCGCTCCATTTCAAACGGCCGATCCGGAGATCGGCGTTCCAAAGCCTTTGGTCCTTTGCGCACTTGGCGTGAGGAATTTTCGTTTTCCGTTTGCCACTTTCGCTGGCACACTCCGCGCATGGCAAAAGTCAAAGTCGCCGTCCTTGGCACCGGCTCGCTCGGTCAACATCACGCCCGCATCTACACCGAACTCCACGCGGCCGGCCAGGTGGAACTCACCGGCATTTACGACGCCCACGCCGAAACTGCCCGCAAAATCGCGGAGAAACACCAGCTTCGTGTATTCGCCTCCATCGCCGAGGCCGCCGCCGCCAGCGATGCGCTCAACATCGTCACGCCCACCACGACGCATTTTGACATCGCCAAACAATTGCTCGCGCAGGGCAAACACGTGCTCGTCGAAAAACCGATGACCGACAGCTCCGAACAGGCCGCCCGGCTGTGTGAACTCGCCGTGCAGCAAAACTGCGTGCTGCAAGTCGGCCATGTCGAACGGTTCAATCCGGTTTTCAAATTTCTCCAGGACGTCGCCACCCAACCGCGTTTCATCGAGTGTCACCGCCTGTCGCCCTTCCCTGCCCGCTCGACGGATATCGGCGTGGTGCTGGACTTGATGATCCACGACCTCGACGTGATTCTCGCGTTCGTGAAGTCGCCGGTGACCAGCGTGGACGGTGTGGGCATTCCCGTGTTGAGCAAGACCGAGGACATCGCCAACGTGCGCCTGCGATTTGCCAACGGGTGCGTGGCCAACCTCACCGCCAGCCGCGTCAGCCCGGAGCGGATGCGCAAGATCCGAGTCTTCAGCGGCCCGACGAATCCCTGCTACATCTCGCTCGATTACCGCGTGCAGGAAGGCTTCATCTACCGCGTCGCCCGCGACGGCGAGGAGGAGAGTTCGCTGCTGAAAAAAATCATGGCCGCCAAGCTCGGCATCGGCAAAGACTCCGCCATCGTCAGCCAGTTTGCCGGCAAGAAAATCGTGCGCGAACCCGTGCCGATCACGAAAGATGAACCGCTCAAGCTCGAACTGCAACATTTCGTCGAATGCGTCCACCAGAAGCAAACCCCGCTGGTCAGCGGCGAATCCGCCAAGCTCGCGCTGGATCTGGCGTTTGAAATCACGCGGCAGATTCAAGAGATTAAATAAACGCAGAGGCGCAGAGAACGCAGAGGAAAAATGAAAAGCGACTTATATGTCTACGTAGACATTGACGACACAATCGTAAGAAGTGTCGGAGCAAAACGAATTCCCATGCCCAGCGTAATTCAGCACGTCCGCAATTTGAAAAATCAAGGAGCCGTTTTGTTTTGCTGGAGTTCCGGCGGCGCGGAATATGCAAAGAAGTCAGCACAAGAATTTGGGATTGCGGATTGTTTTGAAGCTTTTTTACCCAAACCAAACATCATGCTCGATGACCAGGAAATCGCTTCTTGGAAGCGATATGTTTGTGTTCATCCATCAAATTGTAGCGACAAAACTCTGGAGGATTATCGAACCAACTTGGAAAAATGAATCTTAACTTGCTTTCTCCGCGTTCTCTGCGCCTCTGCGTTAAAATAAATCCGTGAAACCAAAGACCTTCATGCTCATCGCCGGGGCTATTGCTGCGGAGCAGCGCACGGTAGCAGCCCATAGCGCCAGCTATGGGAAACAATGCCGTCGAATTGCACAAGCTCCGGCAGGAGCGAAAGAAAGTTATTCGATTTCCACGGAAATTATCTGTCGGGCCTTCCGGCGCTCAAACATATTTGCGCATAATTCCCACAGCGCCAGCTATGGGTCTGGCCGTCCGCAAATTACCCAAGCCCCGGCAGGGGCGACAGAAAACCACCGGTCACCCACCCATTTCTTCCGCCCCATCCGGGGCTTGAACCGTTTTGCCAATACGTTCCCACGGTTGTCACCGTGGGCTACTATCTCGCGCCACTCCGTGGCTGACCCAAACCCGCCAAACTAATTTTATGGCACACACCTTCACCCATCTGCTGACCCACATCATTTTCAGCACGAAAGACCGGCGGCCATTGCTCGACGCTGATTTGAAATCTCGTTTATTCCCGTATCTCGGCGGCATCATCCGTGCGCACGATGGCAAGGCGCTCATCATCAACGGCCCGGCGGATCACGTCCACATTCTGGCATCGCTGGCGGCAAAATATTCATTGTCCGATGTGATGCGCGAATTGAAGGCGGACTCGTCCGGTTGGATTCACAAAAATTTCCCGAACCAAAAATCATTCGCATGGCAAATCGGTTATGGCGCGTTCAGTGTGAGCCATTCAAATCTGGTCGAGGTTCAAAAATACATTGCCGATCAGGAGGAACATCATCGCAAGATTTCTTTTCAGGAGGAATTTGTGGCGTTTCTCAAAAAACATGAGATTTCATACGATGAAAGGTTTTTGTGGGAATAAATTATCTTTCGCCCCTGCTGGGGCTTGAAATTTTGTTGGACCCTTTCCCACAGCTATCGCTATGGGCTACTATCGCGCGCCACTTCGTGGCTAAAGCGATGGAAGCACAATTCCAAAATAGCTTCGCGTCTTTGTGAATTTACGTGAAGATCAAACCGTGAAACCGAAAACCTTCATGCTCATTGCCGGGGAGGCGAACCGCCCCATCCCGAAGTGGCCATCCTGAACGCGGCCCTGGACCTGCCCGCAGAGCAGCGCCCTGCTTATGCTGTAAGACATAACGGAATCACTTTTTAGTATTGTAAGCCTCTGCGCAATTCTCCCTAGAGAGAACTGGGCTATTCATCTAACGACCCAATAGCGACGGCGGCCACGAGGCGCGCCGATTGCAACAGCAGCGGCCCGCCGCCGTTCGCTGCAGCGCGAGGCTGTGTGAAAACTCATTTTCCGACCATCGAATCCGCCTGCTCGTCTCATCAAAGTTTTTCATATCGAAAAATTGATCGTTACCGGATTTGCTCAAACTGGTTTTCACACGGCCTGGCGTGTGGTTAGCACTCCACCCGCCGCCGAGGCGGGGCAATGACACGATAAGCTGGGGAACGGTGCCGCTCTGCTGCAACGAGTTATGCAACAGCTTATCAGGAGGCGTCAAATACGTCATCAAAGTCCTCTCTGGATAATGCGTATCCCAAACCATGCGGCTCCCAACATCGTGCCAAGTCCAGCGATACTGACAAGCGATACGATAAACCAGAAGCCCCATCCATCATGTCCGCGAATCCACGTGCCTCCTCGATACCGTAACTCACCGCGTCGGATGCTGGCGATCACAACGCAACATCCGAGAAATCCCAAAAGGAACACTGGGACTATCACTCCTAAGATTAAGTAACGTGTCTCCACAGTGTCACCGGTTGACGCCTAACATAAGAGCTCAGCGACCCGGCGCACGGGACGTAACGATTGCAACCGCGACGTCCCCCGTCGGGTTCGCTGCTGCTTGGTTAGGCGATTAGCCACGGATTTTTTTTGCGAGTTCAGCGACGCGTTTGCCCTGGACACGGCAGATGGCCAGGTCTTCCACAGTGGGAGCAAGCTCACCCTTCGGTCCCGCGGTGGTCGATGCGCCGTAAGGCGAGCCGCCGCGCCCTTCGGTGTGGAGCATCCCTTCGGTCGAATACGGCACGCCGACGATGAGCATGCCGAGGTGGATCAGCGGAATCATCATCGTCACGCAGGTTGTTTCCTGACCGCCGTGCGTGGTGGCGGTGGAGGTGAAGACGCCGGCAGGCTTCCCTTCCATCGCGCCCGCAAGCCAGAGGCTCGCAGTCGAGTCGATGAGCGCCTTCATGGCCGCGGTCATGTTGCCGTAGCGCGTCGGCGAACCGAGCAACAGTCCATCGGCTTCGCGCAGGTCATCGAGGGTGCAGGGCCGGATGTCTTTTTGGTCCTTCCAGATTTTCGTGGCGTAGCCGTCGCCGGCTTCGAGTTCTTTCTCGACGTGGGGAAATTCCGGCGCGCGGCGGAAGACAGCTTCGACTCCGGCGACGGACTTGACGCCAGCCTCGACTGCTCGCGCGAGCTGCAAGGTGTGGCCGTAGGTGGTGTGGTAAACGACGAGTATTTTCATAGTTGGTTTCGATGTTTATTGTTTCGGTTCTTGGCGTCGGCATCAGTGCCGATGCCAAAAGCGTTCAAAGTCAGTGTGCATGCATAAGCGCCTAGACGAAAGCTCAGCCACGCCGGGGCCGTGGCGTTGCAAACCGATGGCTCACCGGGCGAACCCGAAGGCCAGCACGGCGTTGGCTGCAGCGCGAGGCTGTGTGAAAACTCATTTTCCGACCATCGAATCCGCCTGCTCGTCTCATCAAAGTTTTTCATATCGAAAAATTGATCGTTACCGGATTTGCTCAAACTGGTTTTCACACGGCCTGGCGCCAGGCTGTGTGAAAACTATCCGGATACGGGAGGGCTAAAACCTGGAAGAGTAAAAATTTGTCCTTTGTGGAGTATTTCTATCACGAGAACCGAAACGAGTAATCTCGCGGAGGGGTGAACTAC
>Ga0247688_1000248_pt1 | contig 20263 bp, 18 predicted proteins | sample CNK29_metaG_FD_182718 | JGI IMG/M metagenome (GOLD analysis project Ga0247688, IMG submission 182718) | Soil microbial communities from Purdue University Martell Research Forest, Indiana, United States - CNK29 | ecosystem: Environmental > Terrestrial > Soil > Temperate forest > Bulk soil... | reverse complement strand
TAGAGACTGTCAAACGCAAGCTCGCGGATGTCGTGGCCGTCGATGCTGATACTGCCCGAGTCGACTTCGTAAAGGCGACACAGAAGGTTCACGAGCGTTGTCTTGCCGGCGCCGCTCGCACCCACCAGTGCGATCTTCTGCCCCGCAGGTATCTCCAGGGTAAGGTCATTGATAACGGGGTCAGGGCAATTGGGGTAAGTGAATGACACCTTCTCGAAACGTATCTCACCACGAACACTCCTGAGGCGGACCGCTCGTTCCGCTTCGCGCACGGTCGGTTTCAGGTCCATGTATTCGATCAGCCTGTCAGCCGAGGCCATGCCGTTGTAGACTTCAATGCCACGATTGGCGAGCGACTGAATTGGCGTATAAAGACGAACAACGTAGAGGTAAAAAGCGATCAGGCTACCAAATGAGAGTGCGCCTTTAATCACCTGGTGGCCGCCATACCAGATCACCACCACACTCGCCAGTGAGGTAAGAGTACCGATCAGAAACATCGAGGTAAATTTGTATTTCACTCTCCCAAGCGTGGCCTGAATAAAGTCTTCGCTAAGATCGGCGTGGCTTCGATCTTCGTGTCGCTCCCGATGGAAGATCTTAATGACGTTAATGTTGACGATACGTTCCTGAAAGAACTCCAGCAGGGCCACATCCTTGTCACGCGTGACGCGACTGAGCTTGCGCAGGCGTTTCCCTGTATAAGTAAGAACTATATAGAGTGGCGGAATAAACAGGACGGCAATCAGCGCAAGTCTCACGTCCAGGTAGAACAGCAACACTGCGATCCCGATAATCTGAACCGCCTCACTGATGGCGCCCAGCAGCGTATTGACCAACACTCCATAGACAGCGGTAATATCTACTCGTAAGCGGCCCAGGATATCGCCTACCTTGACCGCGGAAAAGAAATCCATCGACTGGCTTTGAATCAGATTGAATAAGTAGCGGCGTAGATCGAAAATAAACCTGGCGCTGACCCACTCGTGGATGTATTCCATCACTCCTCGCGACGTACCGCTGGCAATGATGGCGGCAGCCATGGCCACGGTAATGAGATCCAGCAGGTGCGCCTGACCGTTTTTTATTGCATCGTCGATGATGACCTTCAGCAGAAAGGGCGGCAGTAGTGAGAGTAACGAAGTAACCATTAAAAGCAGAATCGCCAGCGCATATTTTTTGTAATAAGGCCGTGTAAAAGGAACGAAGCGCTTGATAATTGTCAGGTTGGAGTTTTCAGAATTCCGCATATTATTCTATTCGTCTATCTCGAACGGGCAGGCGGGTGAGACAGTAATCAGATGGGGTATAAAGAAGGCTTGACAGGCTCTATTCTTATACCCCACCCGAAGGGCAGTTGTGGGTCTGAGGCGAATTAACAGCCCGACACACAAATGATCACGTCAACGCTCTGTCCGTTGGCGGCGAGAGCGGCGGCGTCGTCTGAACTAAGCTCGACGGTCGGTTCGAGATAGACATCTTCGTTGTTATCCATGACGCGTGCGTGCCTCCTTTCCTATAAAGATATGAGAACAAACTTGATGATGATGCTGCCGAGACACTCACACTCCGCGCAGTATCGGGAGTGAAGCCCTTCGCCCCGGCACTTGCGTCTGCGCCAATATGGTCGACACGCAAGAAGGCTCACCGGTAAGTGATCTGAAGGGTGAGTTCTCTTCTAGCTCTTTGCCTTGAGCAAGCAGACTGGCCGTAGTCAGCATGCAGGCCTCCGAAACAGGATCCTCCATATGTTGTTCATGGAGATAGAACCCTCTCATCGCCGCGCAAGGCTCACAATCAGAGACGTGATTGCAACCGCCGCAGCGATTTGGTTTGTAGGAGAGGATCTTTTCGCGCAGGCTGGTGCGCCATTTCGAATCCCAGATCTCCTTGAGTGTGTGCTGCTTCAAGTTTCCGACAACCGCGGTGTTGATTAGTTCGCACGGAAAAATATCGCCGTGCGCGCTGATCCTCGCCTTGGAAACAGCGGCCGTGCATACAAACTTGGCCTCACGTTTCATCAACCCGGCCTTGTAAATCTCAGCTTGTTGTTGAACCGTTACGCCATACTGAAGCAACTCGGTATCGCCGTTGCGGTTGGGAACCAGTTTTGAATCAAAAGTGTAAGACGCTCCCATCGCGGTTGCGAATTCCGGAAACTTGAACGCATCGTCGAAGTTATCCTTCTGGATGTGATACTCCAACCGGACCGGGATACCGCGTTCAATGAGCAGCTTCGCGGCGGTAATACTCTTCTCAAAGGTGCCGGCCTTTTTCGTAACAGCTTCGTGGACTGGAGCGGTGGTGCCGTAGATGCTGATCTGGACGGTAGTGATGACGTGTTTTGCGAGTTGATCCGCCTTTTTCTTGTCGATGAAATTGGCGTTGGTGTAGAGGTCGAATAGAAACCCTTTGCTCTCTGCGTAAGCTACGATGTCAAGAAGATCTTTTCTGAGGAATATCTCTCCGCCGGTCAGCACGAGTTCGGGACAGCCGTGCTCTGCCAGTTGGTCCATGTGACTACAGACTTCAGGAAACGGCACGATATCTTTCTCGCTGAAGTCGAGATAACAGTGTCGACAGCGCAAATTACAGGGAATGAGCAGATCGAGCCAGACGCGGAACAACGTGTTCGCGGCCACGGCCTCCTGATATAGGCGGCCGTTCTTATTGTGGGCCTCTTCAGTCAACATCTCGGCGCGCTGCTCGTCAGTGATCTGTTCGCGGCCCGGCAGATCGACGATCCGTCGCTGCCATAGTTGTTCGAGGAAGGTATTGACGTCGCCCGCCACTCTCTCGACCGGCACACTATATTTCGCACTCAACTCTTCGTTAATCATGGGAATGCTCTGACCTTCCTTAAGCCGCTCCCAGATGCGTGAACTGATCCCTCCGCAGAGCCATATTTCCCGGCCCTTCTGATTAACAAGACAGAGCTTCTTACCTATGGTGCGTGTTCCGACGTGCGGACGGAGTTGCACTGAGGTGAGGCTTTCCATATTCGACCCTCCTTAAACCCCTACGACCTCTTGGAAGATTTCTGCATTGTGACGTTGAATGGGAGCGCACTTGAGTAGACTGCCAGTCTCCAGGTAAGAGTGCGCGGGACAGCGATCGCATCCGGGCCGCAAACTGCATGGCGGACACTCACTCTCCTCTTCAAATATCTTGCGAAACTCCAGGAATCCAGCTGAGTACCAGATGTCTCGCAGAGACTGCGCTTTCAAGTTGCCGTATTTGAAATCGGTCAACCATTCGCAGGGACTGATATGCCCGTCCGGCGTGATGGCCCCACGCACATGTCCCGGTTTACAAGTGCCTGGGCTCGAGTGCTTCACTGAACCTCGCGTTGACACGAGTTTTCGATATTGAGTGTCAGTCAGTATTTGGACCAGCGGTTTGGTGTTGCGGTCAGTTTGGGGGATCAACGACCCGGTGTGGACTACGTGACGGACGCCCAGGCGAGTCATGTCATCCTCGAATTTCTCGATGCCGTCAAAGTTGTCTCGCATGGTCACGAACTTCGCAACCAGGTTGTACTTCGCTTCACTCAACAGCCGGATCGCACGCATGGTGTTGTTATAGGATCCGGGTCGCTGGGCCAGCGTATCGTGCGCTTTCTCATCGGCGCCGTAGAAACTCACGTCAAAGGACTGCAAAAACGGCCGCATCGGCTCCAGCTTTTCCATCATTTTCTCGTCGATCAGCGAGCCATTTGTATTCAGTCGCAGCGTGAAGTGGCGATCGCAGGCATGCTGGATGATCGGCACCACGTCTTTGCGAACAAACAGTTCACCACCAGTCAGCGTGAGCAGGCAGCAACCCATGTCCGCCAACTGATCGAACGCATCGAACCACTCCTCGGTAGTCAGCTCGGTCGCGGCACCGCCATGAGTCGTGTTGTAGCAATGCACGCAGCGGAAGTTGCAGCGATACGTCAACTCGATGTGCATCTTTTGAATGTAGTGATTCTGCCAGTAGAGTTGATTGACCTGATTCTCGACACTGCTGGCCTGGTCCGCTGCAAACTTCGGAGTCATGCAGACTTCCTGAACAGGCCGCAACCCAGGTGGAGAACTCACATCTGACTCCACTAACGCCTCAGTAGTTCTGGTTGGAGTGATTGAGATCCCGTGTAAACGACCATCGTCGTGAGTCAGCCACAGGAGACCTCGTTCATAGAGGCGATCGAAAAAGCTGGTTACTTTGCCGGTGATCTTTTCCGCCGGTGCGTCAAGCTGCTGCGCGACCGCGAGCACAATTTCATCATCCGTCTTTACGCCATCAATCAGGTTCCAGATCCTGGTGCCGGAAGGATTGAGAAAAACTTTGCGTTCACCCAGATGAATGATTGAGTAGGATTCAATTTGCCGGCAAGGAAGCAGTTTTCTGGTGAAGACCCGCATGGTACACGTCTCCTATCGAGACTCTGCGCACGGCAGGGCCGCGCATAGTCCCTGGACTCAAAGCGTCCAGAAGCAAGAAGTTTTGTTTATCTCACGTTATTAAATGAGGTGAAGGCATAACCGAATGTAACTACACCCTTATGTATACCCTTATGTTTCCCTCCAACGCGAGTTTCTCAGAGGCCGCTGTCGGGTTGAGCGTCTTCCACTTGGTTTTACGTTTCCCTGAAACGTGAGAATGTTTACAAGAGTGCGCTGTTCAATGCAAAGCCTTTTCGGAAGCAAATCTGATCATTTGTGAGACAAAATATTCGTCTTGAATTTTTCTGTAGAGCGAAAGCGTGCGGCGTATTGCGTAGGGGTGAAGCCGGTGACCCTTTTAAAATCCCTGGCAAACTGCGATTTATCCTTCACTCCAACAGCAAACATGATCTGTTTCATATTGAGGAAAGTGTGCTCGATAAGTTCTTTCGATTTTTGCAGGCGCAGCGATTTGAGGTAACGATTGAGGGGTGTTCCGGTCTCTGCTTTGAACACGCGGCGCAGATGCGAAGCGGACAGGTTGACCGCATTCGCCAACTCATTAACTGCTGGTTTGCTATGGATCGACTCGCCCAGCAGTTCTAAGACCACCTGCACCCTTTGGTCCATATCAAGCATCCGGCTCCCTACAAATTAACGGAGCAGGTATAAGCCACAGAAACGTCCTGGTCACTAGACGTCGATGGGTCACTTGCCTAAACGAGGTTCTGTGAAAGGGAGGTTATGATGAGGGGATCTTCTCAAGCGCTGGGTTATTAGAGGACCCCTGTGTCCAACAGGCGACATTTATCGCTTGTTGGAATTCCACGTAACACTCGTGAGAATTCAAAGCCTTGAGGACAACCAGACATTATGCCTGATATAGGCGAATGTCAAATGACTGTTTTGAATGGGCGGTGTCATGGCGACTGAGTCATTAGCTTGTGCCTTACTGCTTATCTACAGACTCACGTTACTTCTTGGCCGCGTTGCTTTTCACATACATTTCTTGCGTTGCTTATTACAACAACCGTGATCTAAGCAAGTTAACACTCAACGAATTCACAGTGCCAATTTAGGCCATTATCACGCCTATTCTCAAACTTTCTTACATCGCGAGAACACTACCGCAGTGGGCACATAGATTGACATTGAACTGAAACGTTATGAGTTCAGTTAAGCAATCTAATGCTCTTTTGCCAAACATGTCGTCGAATTCGGCCCAGACGAAGGAGCCGCCGATTTACCTAACGCTAAAGGAAGTTGCGGAGCTACTCAAGGTGAAGCCACGAACTGTCTACGCCTGGGTGAGTGACAACCGCATTCCGTTCGAACGGAAAGGTAGCCTCCTGCGCTTCAGACTTGATGCAGTTGTTGCCTGGAATGAGCCGGCACGTTAACGAGCACAAAACAGATCTAAGTGACTCGATTAGCGGAGCTGTGCGCGTGCTAGAATGCGTCCTGATACTCGGAGGACGCGTTATTTGACCTTCGAGGAAGAAGCCAGGTTGTTCGAGAAACTTGAAGGTCAGGAATGGGTACAGCGAATCGTTACGATGGCGATTAATACTGGAATGAGACAAGGCGAGATTTTCGATCTCACTTGGTTCGATGTGGACTTGATGCGAGGGTTGCTCCACGTTCGGGTTTCTAAGAACGGCAAAGACCGTTTCGTTCCCATTAATCAGACGATTCGCGCGATGCTGGAAAGACTGCCGCGTACAAGCGAGTATGTCTTTCCGAGTCCGAAGACCGAAGGTCGCCTTGTCGACGTGAAGTTTCGTTTCGATAAGGCCAAGAAGGAAGCGGGAATCAGAGACTTCCGCTTTCATGACCTTCGTCACACTGCCGCGACCAGGATGGCAGACGGCGGAGCCGATGCGTTCGCGTTGGCTGAAATCTTCGGATGGTCAGACGTCAGAATGGCTCTGCGCTACACGCACGCCACCGACGAATCGAAGCGCCGAGCAGTTGAAAACCTGGCGAAACCGATTGGACCAAGTGACGAATCGGTGACAAATGAAAAAGGCAGGGTCGCCGCCCTGCCGTAAGTCATTGATTCTTTTGGTGGAGCAGAGGGGGGTCGAACCCCTGACCTCCGCATTGCGAACGCGGCGCTCTGCCAAACTGAGCTACTGCCCCACGCGGAGTGCCATATTAAGAAGCGCAGTTAATCAGTGTCAAGCGCGACGGCGAGTGGCGTCGCGGTTGATTCAACGCGAGTGATTAACTGCGGGGCGAAGATAAGCGTTGCGGTTAACTGCCGGCCAGGGATCGAGCAGCGTTATCGATCGCTTCTCCCAACTTCGCTATATTCTTCCCGCCGCCTTGCGCCATCTCCGGTTTGCCACCGCCGCGGCCGTCGAGTAACGTGCAGGCTTCACGCATTAAAACATTCATGTCTCCAGCAGCATCAGCCGAGCGCGCAAATACCAGACGCGCGGCATCTTTTTCGCGCGCGCCCAGCAGCGCAATCGTTTGCGGATGTGCGATCAGCGTGTGCGCGACGCGCTTGAGAAACTCCGCCTCACGTCCTTCGAACACATGCGCTACGACGCGCGCGCCATTACTTTGAACTACAGCCGCCGAAAATAACCGCTCAGCCTCAACACCCGCCGCCACTTCTTCAAGCACACGCACCTGGCGCCGCAACTCCTTATTCTCTTCGACCCACTGCACGGCCTGTTGGCCCACGTCATCCCGGCCACAACTAAACAACGCCGCCACCTCGCGCGCGCTCATGTTTGCTTTCCGGTAATCAGCCAGCGCGCGCATGCCGGCGAGAAACTCAATTCGCACCAGTCCCTTCGCGCGTTCCCACGAACGCATCGCAATCATCCCGACTTCACCGGTACGATACGCATGCGTGCCGCCACACGGCGTCAAATCGAAACCTTCGATCTCAATCAGTCGCAACTCGCCTTCACGCGAAGACTCTTTTCGCAAAGGCATCGCCGCCGCTTGTTCGGCACTCACGTTGTGAATCGTAATCGCGCGATCTTCCCACACGACGTTGTTCGCGAGTCCGACCGCGCGTTCGAGCACTTCAGTTGCCGGATTCGCCAACTCGATATCAATCTCACACACGCTTTCCAACACGCGAAAACTCTTCGTCGGCGCGTTGAAAAGATTAATGAAAGCCTGCGACAGGATGTGCTGCCCGGTGTGTTGTTGCATGTGGTCCAGGCGCCGGGACCAATCAATTCGGCCGGACACGATCGCGTCACGTGCGGGCGCAACGCCTTGCATTACGTGCAGCACGCCACGTTCGCCGTCGTCAATACACTCGACCACGCGCGTGCCGTTGAGCGTGCCCGTATCGCTGGGTTGCCCGCCGCCCGTCGGATAGAAAGCCGTGCGGTCCAACACGACCGCGGTCCAGCCGCTGACGCGCTCAGTCACATCAACCACGCGCGCTTCAAACTCGATCAGATGCGAGTCGTTGTAATAGAGACGTTCCGTCGCAGTCATCGGAAATATTTAGCCACAGACGCCACAGATTAACATAGAATCCGAGCATGAGAATTTGCCCACGCAAACTGATCGTTGGCGCCGCGCTCGTGCTGGCATTGAGCGGTTTCGCTACGGCACAAGAGCCGCCGCTGAAATCGATTAACTACCGGCTTGCGATGACGCGTCCGATGTCGCATCTTTTCGAAGTTGCGATCGAAGTCGAACTGCCAAATGAACTCAAAGATAAACCGCTTCAGTTTCAAATGGCGCGATGGGCGCCGGGCCGTTATGCCGTTTTCGATTTCGCCAAAAACGTGCAGGAGTTTCGCGCTGTTGCTGGTGCATGTGCGCCGGCAATTCAGTGCACCGACAAAGCGACTCGCCCGGTTACGCGCGTCGACAATCAAACGTGGAGCGTCGCGCCGTCGAACAGCGCAACGTTAACCGTCTCCTACAAAGTCTTCGCCAACGATCTTTCGGGAACGTTCTCTCAACTCGACGAGCGTCACGCAAATTACAACGGCGGCCCGATCTTCATGTACGTCGTGGGCCACAAACCCGATCCGGTGAAGCTGAGCATTCAGGCTCCGAGCGGTTGGAAGATTGTCAACGGCCGTACGGACCACGCGGGCCAAACCGAATGGCAGTTTCCCAACTGGGACATCATGATCGATACGCCGACCGAGATCGCGCCTGACTGGACGGAAGAAGTCTTCGACGTGGGCGGCAAGAAGTATCACGTCGTGGTCCATTCGTTTGGTGCGGAAGGCGGGAAGCGCCCGGCGCTCGTGCGCGACATCGAGAAGATCGTGCGCGCGGAAGTAGCGATGTGGGGACCGCCCGAGTTTTCGGAATACACGTTCCTGATCCATTTCGCGGCGGACGATCACTCCGGCGACGGCATGGAGCATCTCACGTCGACGCAGATCATCGAGCCCGGCGCGCTCGGCGAACCGGGCGTTTACGACGACACGCTCGGCACGGTGGCCCACGAGTTCTTTCACGTTTGGAACGTGAAGCGGCTGCGGCCGTTTGAACTTGGCCCATGGGATTTTACGCAGCCGGCAAACACGCACGGGCTTTGGGTTGCTGAGGGGTTCACCAACTACTACGGCCATCTGATGCAGCGTCGCTCTGGCCTGTGGAACGATCAGCAGTTTCTGAAGCGCGAAGCGCAAACGATCAGAGGAATCGAGAGTTCACAAGGCAGCAAGCTGATGAGCGCGGAAGAGTCGTCGCTATCGGCGCCGTTCATCGACGACGCACCGCACTCGCAACTTACCAACCTGGAAAACACTGCTGTCAGTTACTACCCGAAGGGTGAACTGATCGGCATGGTGATGGACCTTTTGATTCGCGGGCGCACGAAAGGGAAGTCGTCGCTGGACGACGTGATGCGCCGCATGTACGACGAGTTTTATCTGAACGGCCCGAACGGCAGTTACTACCTGCGCGGCCGCGGTTATCACACGGAAGATCTCGAACGCATCGTGTCGGAACTGGCGGGCGCGGAGTTTCATGATTTCTTCAAGCGACATGTACGCGACATTGAGGTACTGCCTTACGACGAGGCGTTTGGATATGCGGGGCTGCGGTTGGTGAAGACGCAGACGAGCGAACCTTTCAACGCGGGGCTTTCAGTCGAGTTTGAAGGCGACGCCGCGATCATCGACAACGTTCGTAATTACTCGCCGGCGGAGAATGCGGGGCTGCAGCAGAATGATGAGATCGTTTCGCTGGCCGGCAGAAAGGTGGTGAAGGATTCGTGGTTGAAGACGTTGGCGCGTTACAAGAAGGGCGACTCGGTTACGATTGTCGTGAAACGCAACCGCGCTACGCTTAAGAAGGAGATCATTTTGGGAGAGCCGGAGCGGTTTGAGTATCGTCTTGAAGAAAAAACCGGGTCCACTGATGAGGAGAGAGCACTGCGCGCCGCGTGGCTAAACGGCAAGTAGAACCATCCACAGATTACACAGATTACACAAGTAGAAAAAAACTTCTGCGTAATCTGTGGATGGTTTTTCACGGCACGATGACTTCCAAACTGTGCGGTGAGATCTCGAAGCGCATCGGTAAGTGCCCAATCAACTCACCATCAACCTGCACCGGCGCGTCGCCCGTTGCTCTCACGCTCGTTGTTTTCACAAATCGCACGCCGGGTTTGTTGCGCGGCATGCCGGCGCGCACTACGTAAGAAAGCAGTTCCAGATAGCGAAGCCGGCTCTGAGTTTCAATCAGGCAGATCTCAAACTGCGGCTCTTCAAGACGCGCGCCCGGCGTGATCAAAAGATCGCCGCCGTAACGCGCCGCTTTACCAATCGCCGCAAACGTACCGACGTAACGCTCTCCCTCGATCTCGAGCGTGAAAGGTGTCGGTTGCCAATCAGCCAGGTGACTAAGGCCCGAAAGCCAGAACGCGCCTTTGCCGATACGCTTCTTTAGTCGCGGCTGCACGCGTTGGACCACTGACGCGTCGAGGCCGATTCCCGCCATCAACACAAACAGCCGGCTCGTTCCGGTTGCTTCTTCAGTCGCCAATCCGAGATGAATGCGACGCGTCTTGCCTTGTGCCGCGATTAACGTGGCCTGTTCGTCATCGAGCGGGAGTTGCAGTTCGCGCGCGAGCACGTTCGCGGTGCCGCGCGGAATGATCGCCAGGCGCGCTTTGGTTCCGGCAAGTCCTTGAATCGCTTCGTTGATAGTTCCATCACCGCCCGCGACGATCACGTCGCTACTGCCGTTGCGCGCGGCATCTGCGGCAATTTCAGTTGCTTCGCCGGGACGGCCCGTGAGTTTTAGCTCGACTTCAACGCCTAACGAGCGGAGTTGCGAGGCGACCTCCGCGATCGGACGAAGACGGCGCGAACCGTATCGCCCCGTCTTCGGGTTGGAAATAAGGATCGCACGGCGATTAGGCACGCGAATAACGCGGATTACTCCAGTCGATAGTTTGGAGCTTCCTTGGTGATGATTACGTCGTGAACGTGAGATTCTTTCAAGCCGGCTGAGGTGATGCGCAGGAAACGAGTCTTCTCCTGAAACTCGTTGATATTTTGGCAGCCGGTGTACCCCATTCCGGAACGAAGGCCACCAACGAGCTGCGTGACCATGTCGGCGAGCGTTCCTTTGTAGGGCACGCGACCTTCGATGCCTTCGGGCACGAGCTTCGACTCAACGACACCGATGTCCTGCGCGTAACGATCGCGTGAGCCTTCGCGCATCGCGCCGATCGATCCCATGCCGCGATAGCTTTTGAACGAACGACCCTGAAACAGGATAACTTCGCCGGGCGCTTCCTCCGTGCCGGCGAACAACGATCCGATCATGACGACGTCGGCGCCCGCCGCGATCGCTTTGGCAACGTCGCCAGAAAACTTCACGCCGCCGTCGGAGATTACCGGCACCTTGCCGCGCGCTGCTTTTACGCAATTCGCAATCGCCGTGATCTGCGGTACGCCCGCACCGGTCACAACGCGCGTGGTGCAGATCGATCCTGGCCCAATACCGACTTTGATCGCATCGACTCCAGCGTCGATCAGTTCCTGTGCGCCGGCGGTCGTGCCGACGTTGCCGGCGATCACGTCCGTTTCCGGATGCAGCTGCTTGATTTCTTTGACTGCTTCGATCACGCGCGACGAGTGGCCGTGCGCAGTATCGATCACGAGGCAATCGACGCGCGCGCGCACGAGTTCAGCGGCGCGTTCGCGATAATCGCCGGTTGCTCCGATCGCTGCGGCGACGCGCAGTCGGCCGAGATTGTCTTTCGCTGCTGAAGGATATTTGATCGCCTTCTGAATGTCCTTGACGGTGATCAGTCCTTTTATATGTTTGTCGTCATCAACGACGAGCAGCTTCTCGATGCGGTGCTTTTGCAACACCGTCTTTGCTTGATCGAGCGTGGTGCCGACCGGAACCGTGACCAGCGGTTGTTTCGTCATCACCTCGGAAACCGGAATGTCGAACCGGGTTTCAAAACGGAGATCGCGGTTGGTGATGATGCCGACGAGGTGACCGCTCTCGTCGACGACGGGAACGCCACTAATATGAAAGCGCTCCATTACCTGGAGCGCTTCGCGCACTGGACGGTCCGGCCTGATCGTCACCGGATCGACGATCATGCCTGATTCGGAGCGCTTGACCTTGTCGACCTCCTCGGCCTGCCGTTCGATGCTGAGATTCTTGTGAACGACGCCGATGCCGCCTTGTTGCGCGAGAGCGATTGCCAGCGACGCTTCGGTAACGGTGTCCATCGCGGCCGAACACAAAGGAATTTGCAGCCGAATGTTACGCGTGAATTGGGTGGCGGTGTCAGTCTCGTAAGGCAGAACGTCGGAGCGGTCGGGAACCAGGAGTACGTCGTCGAAAGTAAGTCCTTCAAAAATATCTGCTGTGATCATGTGCCCCTAAAACTGTCGTTTCTGATGTGCGGTCATTATACATAGGAGTGTGAGTTTGGCTCAGCGCGAAAAACGTTTCGCCGCGACGCGGCTCGAACGCGGCTCGTTTCTGAAACCAATGCAACGCGGCTAACGCCGCTGCCGTCAGTATCGCGAGAATCAAAATCGCGAGCACCACGGTCAACACCGGCGAACGCGTCGCAGGCGTATCGGTGTAAACCTTCGAATGCATCGGGTGAGTGCTAACCTCATCGGTCGTCTCATCGCCGTGTTCGCGCAGGTAGCGCGTGTAGCCTTCGATGGCTTCGTGCTCGCTGAAACCGATGTGCTTGGCGTAGGCCTTTATAAAGCTGCGATTGAAGACACCACCGGGCAGGCGCTTGTAGTCGTTGGCTTCAATGGCCTCGAGATAGTGAACTGAGATTCTGGTTTGATCGCAGATTTCGCGTAGGCCGATACCGCGCGCCTCGCGGGCGAGTCGCAATTGTTCCCCGATTGTCGCTGCCATTTCCAATCGCTCGTTTCCTGGCGTTGGCTTGGTGGACTTACTCCGACAACTCCCACTTTTTCTGCACTATAGCTTGGCTGCTAAACGCTGTCAAACTTATTGTCGATTGTCGATTGCCGATTGCCAATTTCGTTTTTTCACTTCGGTCGCGCGGCCGCCGGTCCATAAATCGACAATCGGCAATTGGCAATCGGCAATGCTTAGTTTGGCTCTCTTGCTCTTTGTCGCTCGCAGTGATAGGTTGACGCCAACGGAGACCCGGTTTGTCGTTTTAATCTCTACAATAGATAAAAGTGAGGATAAAAGAATGTCCTTGGAAGCACTCGGAATGGTTGAGACCAAAGGATTCGTCGGCGCAGTAGAAGCCGCGGACGCGATGGTCAAAGCGGCGAATGTGCAACTGCTCGGCAAGGAGTATATCGGTGCGGGCTACGTGACGATCTTTGTGCGCGGCGATGTTGGCGCGGTGAAAGCCGCAACCGATGCGGGTGCAGCAGCAGCGCGAAGAGTCGGCGAACTGATCAGCGTTCACGTTATTCCGAGACCGCATGCGGAAGTCGAACGCGTGCTTCCCGTGAATGGGCGAACGGGTTTGAGTCCCGATGAAGCCGCATTGCAGGGCGGCGGCGCACGTGGGCAACTCGGCCAGGGCGACCAGGGCCGTTCGCTGGCTAACTCGCGGGACGCGAACAAAGAACGAGCCAGGTAATTGCCGATTATCGATTGCCAATCGCCAATTTGAACTCGGGCTCGCTCAAATCGGCAATCGGCAAGTGGAAATTGGCAATGTTCGGAGGTTGGCATGTCAGTCGACAAAGACCTTGTATCGGTACAACAGGCGCGGGATTTCGTTGAAGCAGCACATCGTGCCCAGGCCGAAGTCGCGCAGTTCGATCAGGCGAAGATCGATCGCCTCTGCGAGGCCATGGCCAACGCGGCGCTGCGCGAAGCTGCGCGTCTCGGTGCACTGGCGGTCGAGGAGACCGGTTACGGCATCGCCGACGACAAGCGGGAAAAGAATCGTTTCGCGGCCGAAGACGTGTGGAATTACTTCCGCGGGCTGCGCACCAAGGGCGTGGTTTCCGAGTCGAAAGACGTGGTAGAGATTGCGAGCCCGCGTGGTGTTGTTGCCGGAATCATTCCTTCAACCAATCCGACTTCAACTGCGATTTTCAAGATCCTGATCTCGATCAAGTCGCGCAACACGGTCGTTCTTTCACCGCATCCGTCAGCCGCGAAGTGCATCAACGAGACCGCGCGCGTGATGCGCGAGGCGGGCGTGAAGGAAGGCCTGCCGGCCGACGCCATCGGCTGCATGACGAGCGCGACAATCGAAGGCACCGAGACCTTGATGAAGCACAAGCAGACGGCCGTGATTCTCGCCACCGGCGGCATCGGCCTGGTGCGCGCTGCTTATTCATCCGGCAAACCGGCGTTTGGCGTTGGGCCAGGCAATGTTCCGGTTTGCATTGAACGAACCGCCGACGTTCCCAAAGCAGTGCAGGACATTTTGACCGGGAAGTGTTTCGACAACGGCACCATCTGCGCGTCTGAGCAAGCAGTGGTTTGTGACGCGCCGGTCGAGCAGGCAGTTCGCGAGCAGTTCAAACTCCAGGGCGCGCATTTTCTTTCCGCGGCGGAAGCAGAACAACTCGGCAAAGTAGTCGCGACACCGCAGCGTTCATTGAACCCGGCGATTGTCGGGAAGTCAGTCGAGGTGATCGCGAAAATGGCTGGTCTCAACGTGCCACCGGGAACGCGTTGCTTGCTCGCTGACGTCGCCGGCGTCGGGCGCGACTTTCCGCTGTCGATGGAAAAGCTGTCGCCGATTCTCGCGTTCTACGTGGTTGATGGTCTGGCGCAGGCAGCGAAACGGAGCCAGGAAGTTTTGGGTTACGGCGGCATGGGCCATACCGCCGGAATTCACACGCGTTCGCGTGAAGCCGCGGTGCAGTTTGGCGCCGAGATGCCCGCGTCGCGCATCACGGTGAACACGCCGACGACGCACGGCGCGATTGGTTTCTCGACGGCATTGCCGCCGTCGATGACGCTTGGCTGTGGTTCGTGGGGCGGCAATGTGACTTCAGATAACGTGTCGCCGCTGCATTTGATGGACATCAAGCGAGTGGCGTTTGAAACGCGCCCGGTGAAGAGTTCGCGTCCGGCGGTTGGTGTGCAAGCAACTGTGAGTGCGCCGCAATCGCAGGCAGCGAGTCCGGCTGCGTCGGTTGCAGGTGGAAAGATCGATCGACAGGAGATCGCTGCGATCGTGGATCGGTTTTTGGCCGGCAAGAGAATCGAAACGCCGGCGCCCGCTTCGTCGCCATTGCCGAAACCGGAGATCGAAACCGAAGCCGGAAGCATGTATTCAGCGCCAGCGCCGCCGGTTCCCGAGCCTGTAGCCAAGCCGAAACCGCCGGCAACCAACGGCAATAAAGCGACAGTTGATTTCGTTAGCGAAGACGATGTCCGGCGGGCGATCCAGAAGGGAGAAAAGATCTACATTACTGCCAAAACCATCATCACTCCCGCGGCGCGCGACCTCGGTGAACCAGCGGAGGTATTCGCGAAAGTCTAATGTTCCTGGCGAAGGTTGTAGGCACCGTCTGGTCCACCAAGAAGACGCCCGATCTCGAAGGCGTCCGGTTTCTCATCGTTCATCCCTACGATCTCGATAAAGAACCAACTAAGAACATCGTCGTCGTTGCCGATCGGCTCGGGGCCGGCACGGGCGAGATGGTGATGTGTGCTTACGGCAAGGCCGCGCGTTCTGCAATCGGCAACCAGGACATGTCGATCGAGGCCGCGGTTGTCGGCATCGTCGATCGCGTCGACATCAACGAAGATCTGGTCAATCCGGAATCGAAAATAGTTGAATGGCAAACGAGGACTTGATCTACCGAATCACGCGCGCGGTCTACGATCGCCTCGGGCCGGCCGCGGATGAAAACATGGTCGAGCAGTTGGTGACTGATATTTACCGCGAAGTCGGCTCATCTGCTTCGCCTGCTCCCTCGGCGTCAGCGGCGGAAGGTTCGTCTTCGCGTTTGATCATCTCGGTTTTCGGCATGGACCATCCGGGAATCGTCGCCGGTGTTTCGCAGATTCTTGCCGCGGCGAGTTGCAGCATCGTCGACATCAATCAAACTGTCGTGCAGGGAAAGTTTGCGATGGTGATCATCGCCGAAACTGCGCGCGCGCGTGAAAGCACTACTGAGTTGAAAGACCGGCTGCGTCGCGAAGGAGAGAAGCTGGGCGTACGCATCTACGCCCAACGTGAAGACCTTTTCAACGCGATGCATCGAGTGTAAGTGTCGCACCCGTTATCTATGGCTGAGCCAGAAATTGCCCGACGCTGTTCGTCCTGCGGAGTCACCCTCCGCCAGCACGCAGTCTATTGCCCGCAGTGTGGGCAACACGTCGGCGAAGCTGTTGCGCCAGCGGAAGCTGCTGCGCCGGAAACTTCATCGACTGCAGCAACTGCACCAACTCAAGCGTTGTCTTCCACGCCTGCTCCTTCCGGCTTAACCGGTGTCGCTGACAACGTGCGCGATCGCGTCGAAAAGATAAAGCACGTTTCGAGCGTCGTGATCGATCAAGCCGGTTACGATCCGAGTTTGCGCTTCATCCTCGTGGCCGTCGCAATCTTCGTCGTGTTTCTCGTCCTGCTCATTCTCAGCAAAGTGATCGGCTAAAAACGGATGGAATACACTCAGGCCGAGATACTCCAAACCGTGGCGATGACCGAGATGGAAAATCTCGACGTGCGCACGGTCACGCTCGGGCTCAGCCTGCTCGATTGCAGCAGCGACTCCATTCCCGCGATCGCGCAAAAAGCCGGCGAGAAGATTCGCCGCGTAGCGGCGCGCCTCGTGCAAACCGTCGACGAGATTGGCGATGAGTTTGGCATTCGCGTCGCGAACAAGCGCATCTCCATCACGCCCGTTTCGCTGCTCACCGAAGGCGCGAAAGGAAATCCGGTCGAACTCGCGCGCGCCATCGACGACGCGGCCGCAACTGTCGGCGTCGACTTCATTGGCGGTTACTCAGCGCTGGTCCAAAAAGGCGCGACGCCGTCAGAAGAACTGTTTCTCGATTCCATTCCGGAAGCACTGTCGAGCACGGCGCGTTTGTGTTCGTCCGTCAACGCCGCCACGACGCGCGCCGGCATCAACATGGACGTCGTCGCCCAGATCGGGCGCATCATCAAGGATGCCGCCGAGCGCACGCGCGATCAGGGCGGCCTCGCCTGCGCGAAGTTTGTCTGTTTCGCCAACGCCGTCGAAGACAACCCCTTCATGGCGGGCGCGTTTCACGGCATCAGTGAAGCTGCGGCCGTGATCAACGTCGGCGTCTCAGGCCCGGGCGTGGTCCATCACGCCGTCAGGCACGCCGATCGCAACCTGCCGTTACAGGAGTTGGCGGAAACGATCAAGAAACTCTCTTTCAAGCTGGCGCGTGCCGGCGAACTGGTGGGCCGTGAAGCGGCGCGCCGGCTGGGACTTCCTTTCGGCATCATCGATCTCTCGCTCGCACCCACGCCCGCTCTCGGCGACTCAGTCGCCAACATTCTCGAGGCGATGGGTTTCGAACGAGCCGGCACACATGGCACGACTGCCGCCCTCGCGCTTCTTACCGACGCCGTGAAGAAAGGCGGCGCGATGGCCAGCGGCTCGGTCGGCGGCATGAGCGGCGCGTTCATTCCCGTTTCGGAAGACGCCGGCATGATCGAAGCCGCGCAGCTCGGCGCGTTGTCGCTCGAGAAACTGGAAGCGTGGACGAGCGTCTGCTCGGTCGGCATCGACATGGTTGCAGTGCCGGGTTCGACGTCCGCCGAAACAATCGCCGCGATCATCGCCGACGAGTTGGCGATCGGCGTCATGAATAACAAGACAACGGCGGTGCGCATCATTCCGGTGCCCGGCCGCGACGTGGGCGACGTGATTGAGTTTGGTGGCCTATTGGGCAGCGCGCCGATCATGCCGGTGAACGCGTTCTCGTCCGCGGGGTTTATTCGACGCGGCGGCCACATCCCGGCGCCGATTCATTCACTGCGCAACTGAGACAAAGATCCGTGTTAATCTGTCGCTGGAGACTGTCATGCCTGAAGCACTCGGAATGGTTGAATGTCGCGGGCTCGTGGCGATGATCGAAGCCGCGGACGCGATGGTCAAAGCTGCAAACGTTCGGCTCGTCGGCTGGGAAAAGATCGACGCCGGCCTCGTGACCGCGATTGTGCGCGGCGACGTTGCGGCAGTTCGCAGCGCGGTGGACGTAGGCGCGGCGGCAGCAAAACGAGTCGGTGAAGTAGTGGCCACGCACGTTATCCCTCAACCGCATTCCGACGTTGACGAAGGCTTGCCCGTCTTGCACACGGGTGAGACCACGCGCAAAAAGATCAGCGGTTCGGTCAGGCCCAAATTCTGAAGCCCCCTCCATTTTCCACGAGTCCTTTTGGGAGGGATCGATGGCTCCGAAAAAACGAAATGTTTCCTGGCTCGAGAAGTTTTCTCATCAGGCGACACGAGCAACCGGCACGTCGGTGGCATTTGTGCTCGCCGTGGGCGTTGTGCTCGTTTGGCTGATAACCGGCCCAATCTTTAAGTATTCCGATACCTGGCAACTGGTAATCAATACCGGCACTACTATCATCACTTTTCTGATGGTGTTTTTGATCCAGCGGGCGCAGAACAAGGACGCAGTTGCCATTCACCTGAAACTCAATGAGATCGTGGCGGCGTTGGAAGGCGCGAGTAATCGCCTCATCGACGTCGAAGATTTGAGTGAAGCCGAGATCGAAGCGTTGCGGAAGTATTACCGGCGGCTGATCGAGCTGGCGCGCAAGGACGACAATCTCACTCGCACTCATTCGATCGAGGAAGCTGCTTCTCGCCACGGCTCGAAGTACAAGATCAAAGTAAACGATCGCCGTCCGCAAAACCAACAAGTTAAGGAGAGTAGGTGACGTGAACGAAAACCCCCAGATCATCGATCAACCGCTGAGCGATAGAGCCGAGAGCCTTTCCCGCGTGACGTTTTTCAAGCGTTTGGAACCCGAGGAACTCGAACACCTGGCGACGCGTGTCGAGCAGGTGACTTTCGCCGCGAACGAAACCATCTTCAATGAGAACGACAAGGGCGACGCGCTCTACGTTATCGATAGCGGTTCGGTGCGCATCTGGGTGATCGATGAGGATGCCGAACCGGTAACCCTTTCCGAACTCAATGATGGCGAGTTTTTTGGCGAACTCGCCGTGCTCGATCGCGGGCAAAGATCTACGAACGCAACCGCGATCACGGATACCAGCTTGCATCGCTTGAGCAGCGACGACTTCCAGCAGTTTTTGCTGCAGCATCCGGAAGCGTCCATCGACGTGATCTGCGCGATCGGCGCGCGCATCCGGCAAACGAACGCGTTGGTCACGAATCGAGTGACGCGCAATATCAACGTCGAGATGGAAGAGAAGGCAACCGTGGGCCAGCGCGTGGCGGATAAGGTCGCGTCGTTTGGCGGTTCGTGGAGCTTTATTATGATTTATTCTGTCTTCTTGCTTATATGGATCGGCGTGAACTCGTTTGTGCTGGTCCATTCCGGGCGTGGTGAGAACGGCAATCAGTTTGATCCGTATCCTTATATTCTGCTCAATCTCATGCTCTCGATGACGGCGGCGTTGCAGGCGCCGATCATCATGATGTCGCAGAACCGCGCGGCGTATAAAGATCGGCTCGCGGCGGAGCAGGATTTTAAAGTGAATCTGAAGAGTGAGCTGTTGCTGGAGGAGTTGATGCGCCGAACGAAAGCACGCGACGGGCAGATGCAGGAAATGGTAGAGGGGATTAAGAGTTTGAGGCGGTAGGTTGGATATGAGAAGTCCCACCAACTCCGTTGGTGGGACTATTCCTTCGATCTGTGATCCCTTGTAGGTCGAGAGTGAAAGTACCACCAACTTCGTTGGTGGGTTTCCATATCCCACCTACAACGGTCTGCTTCAGAGCCGCAGTACCACCAACTTCGTTGGTGGGTTTCTGATACCCGCCCCTAAGGTCGTTTTGCGCCGGTTGTGGGCAGGCGAACCGCTGGTGGTTTCGGTGTGCTGCCCGTGTTGCCTTCTTTTCGCGCCAGCCGTCCGTTTCTCGTCAACGCGATTCTCTTGTCACCGCTCGACGGTTGGTCCACCGCCACCTTGATCGCGCGATAACTTCCATCCTGAGCCTTGTTGGTCGGGTTGTAAGAGATCACATACTGCGTGCGCAGGTCGCGAATGATCTCGTTGGCGATCTGCGGCAAGTCGGCAATCGATTCCGGAAAGAACGCGCGCCCGCCGGTTTCAGTCGCGAGCCGGTTAATCAGCGCCACTGCCTTCTCGCGCGGGCTCTTGCGAATCATCCCCGCATCTTTATCAAGCTCGTTAACGAACCCGATGACAAAAATCTGCACGTCTTCCTCGCGCAAACGCGCAAACAGTTGCTCCTGCTTG
>Ga0247688_1000247_pt1 | contig 20516 bp, 21 predicted proteins | sample CNK29_metaG_FD_182718 | JGI IMG/M metagenome (GOLD analysis project Ga0247688, IMG submission 182718) | Soil microbial communities from Purdue University Martell Research Forest, Indiana, United States - CNK29 | ecosystem: Environmental > Terrestrial > Soil > Temperate forest > Bulk soil... | reverse complement strand
CTTGCCCGAAGGTTTCAGATCGCAAAGCACTGGCACGCGCTTGCGGATCGTTTCGAAGTCGTCGATTGAGAGTTCAACGCGGGCGGCATGTGCGATCGCGAGCAGGTGCAACACTGCGTTAGTCGACCCACCGACGGCCATCACGACCGTGATCGCGTTTTCAAACGCGTCGCGCGTCATCAGTTGCTGCGGCAGAATCTGCTTTTCGACGGCCTGAGCCAACACCTTCGCCGACGTAAACGCGTTCTCGGATTTCTCCGCATCTTCGGCCGCCATGGTCGAAGAGTAGGGAAGACTCAAACCCATCGCTTCAATCGCCGACGACATCGTGTTCGCGGTATACATGCCCCCGCACGAACCAGCGCCCGGGCACGCGCGGCGTTCGATTTCAGTCAGTCGCTCCTGATCGATCTTGCCGGCGCAGTATTGGCCCACTGCTTCAAACGCGCTCACGATCGTCAGGTCTTCACCTTGAAAGTGACCGGCCTTGATCGTTCCGCCGTAGATGAAGATCGAGGGAATGTTGAGACGCGCGATCGCGATCATCGCGCCGGGCATGTTCTTGTCGCACGCGCCGATCGCGACGAGTCCGTCGACGCTCGCGGCCTGGCAAACTGTTTCGATCGCATCGGCGATGACTTCGCGCGAGACGAGCGAATACTTCATGCCCTGGGTGCCCATCGAGATGCCGTCGCTAACGGTGATCGTGCCGAACACCTGCGGCATCGTTTGGCATTCGCGCAGAGCGGAGACGGCGCGATCGGTGAGTTGATTCAGGCCGGCGTTGCAGGGGGTGACGGTGCTGTAACCGTTTGCGACCCCGATGATGGGTTTTTCGAAATCACCGTCCTTGAAGCCGACGGCGCGCAGCATTGCGCGATTGGGTGTGCGTTCGACGCCTTTGGTGATGGCGTTACTGCGATCAGTTTTCATCCGTTACCAAACGATTCTCAGATAGCCAGGGCATCATCTGCCGCAAACGCGCGCCGACCTGTTCGATGGGATGTTCGCGTGCTTGCTCATCGAGTTCCTGAAAATGCGGCCGGCCTTTCCTCGCCTCTTTCATCCAGTCTTGCGCGAAGGCGCCCGATTGAATGTCGGCCAGCAAGCCTTGCATGCGTTGCTTCGTCTCGTCGTTCACGACGATCGGCCCGCGCGTCATGTCGCCGTACTGCGCCGTATTCGAGATCGAATAGCGCATCTCCGAAATGCCGCCTTCGTAAACGAGATCTACGATCAGTTTCATCTCGTGCAGGCATTCGAAGTATGCCATCTCGGGAGAGTAGCCCGCCTCGGTCAGCGTTTCAAATCCGGCTTTGATCAGCGACGTCAGTCCGCCGCACAACACTGCTTGCTCACCGAATAGATCCGTTTCTGTTTCTTCGCGAAACGTCGTTTCGATGATGCCCGCACGTCCGCCACCGATCGCCGACGCGTAAGCCAGGCCGATTGATCTCGTATCACCGGTCGGATCCTGATTGATCGCGAGTAGGCAGGGAACACCGGCGCCGCGCGTGTACTCGTGTCGCACAAGGTGCCCGGGTCCTTTTGGCGCGACCATGAACACATTCGCCTCCGCAGTCGGCTCAATGAACTTGTAATGAATCGAAAACCCATGCGAGAACGCGAGATACTTTCCGGGCGTGATCGACTCCGCGATTTCACGCGCGTAAATATCCGGCGCGAGTTCGTCGGGCACGAGCATCATCACGATGTTTGCTTCGGCAGCGGCCTGGGCCACTGGGGCGACCTTCAGTCCGGCTTGTTCCGCCTTGGCCCACGAGGCGCTTTCCTTGCGCAGCCCGACGGTGACGTTGCAACCCGAATCCTTCAGGTTGTTCGCTTGCGCGAAGCCCTGGCTGCCGTAACCGATGACGGCGATCTGCTTCGCGCGCAGCACGTCGAGATTCGCGTCTTTATCGTAGTAAATGTTCATACTCTTCCTCTGCTTCAACAATTGTCAGATCTTTTCCCGCCGCGAGCCGGTTGATCGCGATGTGGCCGGTGCGCGTGATGTCGGTGATGCCGATGGGTTGCAGCAAGTCGATGAACGTGTCGACTTTCTCTTTGTTGCCGGACGCTTCGACGATCAGATGCGTGTGCGAAATGTCGACCACTTTCGCACGAAACACGCTCACGAGACTCAGGACCTCCTGTCGCGCGGTGCCCGCGCTGGCGGCGACAGTGATCAGCGCCATCTCGCGTTCGATGTGCGGCCGCGTCGTGATGTCCTGAACTTCACGCACGCGCGCAAGCCGTTCGCATTGCTTCACGATCTGCTGAATCGTGCGATCATCGCCGCGCGTGACGATGGTGATGCGCGACCATTGCGGATCGAGCGTCTCGCCGACCGAGATCGTCTGAATGTTGAAGCCGCGCGCGCTGAACAGGCCGACGATCCGCGACAACTCGCCCGGCTGATCGGCAACGATGATCGACAACGTGTGACGCATAAAAGATTTGAGATTTTCGATTGCCGATTTGACTGCGCTTCGTTGTCACATAGCTCTTAAAATCGGCAATCGGCAATCGGCAATCGAAAATTGACCTCACTGAACAATCATGTCACTTGCGTTGGCGCCCGCGGGCACCATCGGAAGCACGTTCTCTTCTTTCGAAACGGAGACGTCGACGACGGCGACGCCTTTGTGCGCCAACGCCGCGGCTAATGTGTCGTGTAGTTCTGCCGGCGTTTGCGCGCGAAAGCCGGCGGCGCCGTAAGCCTCGGCGAGTTTTACGAAATCAGGCGCGACGGAAATGTCTACTTCCGAATAAGTGCGGTCGTAGAACATCTCCTGCCACTGCCGCACCATGCCGAGATAGCCGTTGTTCATGACGATGACCTTCACCGGCACCCCGTATTGGACCGCAGTCGCCAGCTCCTGGTTGGTCATCTGAAAACCGCCATCGCCGACCACCGCCACGACCAGTTTGTTCGGGAAAGCGAGTTGTGCGCCCATCGCGGCCGGCAGGCCAAAACCCATCGTGCCGAGACCGCCGCTGGTGATTAGCTGTCGTGTTTTGGTGAACGGGTAAAACTGCGCCACCCACATCTGATGTTGGCCCACGTCGGTGGTGACGATCGCGTCGCCGCCGGTCAGGCGATGGAGCTCACGAATGACAGTTTGCGGTTTGATCTGTTGTTGCGAGCCGGAATAACGCAGCGGTTGCGAGCGTTGCCACGCGCGAATGCGATCCCACCACGGCTCGCGTGAGGCGACCGATTGCTGAAGCTTTTCCTCTCCCTGGTCTTGGGCCAGCGAGAGAAACTCAGCCAACGCCTGCTTCACGTCAGCCGCGAGCGCGAGCGCCGGCGCAACGTTCTTGCCGATGTTCGCCGGATCGATGTCGACGTGAATCACGCGCGCCTGCGGCGCGAACGTCGCCAGCTTTCCGGTCACGCGATCGTCGAAGCGCACGCCGAGCGCGACCAGCAGATCGCATTCGGCCACGGCCATGTTGGCCGCGTACGTGCCGTGCATTCCCAGCATGCCCAGGCAAAACGGATGTGCCGAAGGAAACCCGCCGAGTCCCATCAACGTCGGTGCGACCGGCAAGCGCAACGCTTCAGCGAAACGTAGCAATGGTTCGTCAGAACCGGAGTTCACGATGCCGCCGCCGACGTAAAGCACGGGGCGTTTTGCGTTCAGCATCGCCGTAAACGCTTGTTCGGCCGCCTTGCGATTGAGCGGTGGCGGTTCGGTAGAGAAGGGAAATCCAACGTGGTCTAGACGTGAATGATTAGCCCGCGCGGCGCTGACGTCTTTCGGAATGTCGATAACGACTGGTCCCGGCCGGCCGGAACGCGCAAGATAAAAGGCTTCGCGAACGATGCCGGCGAGATCACGCGCGTCGCGAACGAGATAGTTGTGCTTGACGCAGGGCCGCGTAATGCCGACGGTGTCGACTTCCTGAAACGCGTCGGTCCCGATGAGGTGTTTCGGCACCTGGCCCGTGATCACGACCAGCGGCGTCGAATCCATGTAGGCGTTGGCGATGCCAGTGACGGCGTTGGTCGCGCCCGGTCCGGAAGTGACGAGCACTACGCCGACACGACCGGTCGCGCGCGCGTAACCCTCGGCCATGTGTACGGCGCCCTGTTCATGCCGCACGAGATAGTGCGTGATGCGCTCGCGGGCCCGCCAGAGTTCGTCGTAGATGTGCAACACAGCGCCCCCGGGATAACCGAAGATCGTGTCCACGCCTTCCCAAACGAGGTTTTCAACGAGAATCTCGGCTCCAGTCGTCCACTCCATGAAGCGGACTCTACGCCCGGCCCGCGGCTTTGTAAAATTTATTCTTTTAAGAGAATTATAAATTAGGCTATAATCGCCCGCATGGAGATGGCACAACTCGAATACTTCTCGAGCGTCGTGCAAGAGAAGAGTTTCTCGAAAGCGGCCGACAAGGTGTTTCGCACGCAGCCGGCGGTGAGCATTGCGATCCGGCGCCTTGAAGAAGAGATTGGGTTGCCGCTGCTCGATCGCACGCAGAAGACGCCGGTGCTTACCGAGGCGGGGCAGGTCGTTTACGACTACGCGCAACGCATCCTCGGACTGCGCGATCAGGTGGGGCAGGCGATCGCTGAGTTGCAGACACTAAAACGTGGTCGCGTGCGCGTGGGCGCGAACGAGAGCACGTCGCTTTACCTGTTGCCGGAGCTGATTCTCACGTTTCGCGAACAGCATCCGGACGTGAAGGTGGAGATATTTCGTCACGTGTCGCACCGCTTGCCGCGCGAGGTGCTGGAGCGAAACGTCGACTTTGCGTTGATGGCGTCTGAGCCTGAGGATCGCGATATTGAATCGTTTCCGGTGCTAAAGGACGAACTCGCGCTGATCATGAGCCCGAAGCATCCGTTGGCGACTCGTACGTCGTTGCGGGTCAAGGATCTTGGCAATGAATCGTTTGTGGCGCACAACGTGAAGTCAGCATCGCGCGTGAAAGTGATCGAGGCGTTTGCGCGGCATCACACGCCGCTCAATATCACGCTCGAGCTGGCGACGATTGAGACGATTAAGCGGTTTGTGCAAAAGCGGGTGGGGCTGGCGTTCGTGCCGCGCATGTGTGTGAAGGAAGAGCTGGAGCGAGGGGTTTTAGTAAGTGTTCCGGTTCGCGGTTTGAGCCATACGAGAATCTTGTGGGCGGCGCACCGTCGGGGCGCGCACTTCTCGCCCGCGGGCGCTGCGTTTTTGCGCGTGCTCAAGCTCCACGCGGAAGGCGGGGTATGAACAAACCACCGACGCTGTCGGTGGGATTGTACGGGTCGCTGTCGGTGTAGGTAGTTAGAGTATGAACACCACCGACAACGTCGGGGGAATGTACGTGCATGAACACCACCGACAAAGTCGGTGGTGTTTACAGAATCGACCTACTCTACCGCCAAAGAAGTCAAGTAATCCCACCAACTTCGTTGGTGGTACTTTCAGACCCAACCCTGTTATAGTCCGAGCAATGCAATTGTTTTCACGCCTGACGAACTCTTACGTGATGACGGCCACTTTGCTGGTTGTGATCATTGGTTCGTTGTGCTTTTCGGTCGGTGAAGGACTGCGTCTCCGGCCGTTTCCTGATCTAGCGCACTCACAAGTCGAAGATTCCGGCGCCGTAAAAGATGCCGGAGAATCCAACCAGTTCTCACTCGCGAAATACGGTCCGCTCGACGTCCCAACGCAGGTGCAGAAGCGCAGCAAGCGTCACGCGCTGGAGCTTGCTTCGGGCACGTCTGCGCGCACCCAATCCGCCTTTGAACCGACAACGATCTCCTTTAACTACGAGCCGTTCGTTATCAAGCCGTTCCGCTTTGTCGCGTCTCGTTTAGGTCGCGCACCGCCTCTCAACACCTAACTCCTTCGCCTTAACAACTCAATAAAGACATTTCGCACGAAGAGTGTTCGACGTCGTCGTGTCGCCAGATCCATTTCGCTGCACACAACTGAAGAAGGGAAGTGTTGATGAAGAAAACTGTCGAAACCGGCAAGCGCCGCAAATGGCGCGGCCGCACGAAACTGTACGCCCTGAGCGCCATAATCATCGTTTCAGCTCTGATCTATTGGGAGCAGGCGGCGCTGCTTTATGTCGTATCTACACTCATGATCTGCCTGGTGCTTCTGGCCGTCGCGTTCACTGATCTGGAAGGCAAGGGCCAACAACTGTCGCGGGCTGAAGCGAGTGATGCGCCAGAGATCTCAACGCGATGAGATCTCTGGCGGGAAAGGAGTTCAAGCATGTCCACGATTCGTGAAGCGGCGCTGCCCGGCATCGGGCGGAAGTTTCAGGTCGAAACGGCGAATGGCGATCGACTCGTGATCGTCATTCACGACGACGGGACGCGCGAGCTTTATCACTTCACGCGAAACAATCCCGACCGCGTGGCCTCGGTCGTGACTCTCGCCGACAGCGAGGCGCGGCAGATCGCGGGCATCATCGGTGGGCTGACGTACGTTCCGAAGGCGTTGCCGTCCGCTGAAATCGTGCTCGACGATCTGCTGTTGCAGTGGTACACGATCGAGCCGGGATCGGTGTGCATCGGGAAGAGCATTCGCGACCTGCAAGTGCGGACCGCGAGCGGTGCCTCGATCGTGTCGATCATCGAGCCGGATCGGGTCAAACGAATCAATCCGGAAGCCGGCACGATTCTGAACGAAGGCGCCACGCTCATTCTCGCGGGCGATCGCAAAACGATTGCCAGCCTGAAACGACTGCTGGTGATGGGCCGGGTCGAGTAGGCGATGGCCCATCCAACTCTCGAAGTCGGTCTCGCGCTGGCGCTGATCACGTTTGCCGTGTGGTTGGCGGCGAAGCTGCGCCTGTCAAACGTGCCGTTCCTGATCTTGATCGGGATGGCGGTTGGCCCTCATGCTCCACAGCTCGGCGTGTTCGACTTTCGTTTTATCAGCACCGCGCCGTTGATCGAGTTCATGGGACGCATCGGCATCCTGTTTTTGCTTTTTTATCTGGGACTCGAATCAAACGTCAGTCGCTTGATCCAGGCGGGGCGGTCGATCTTCACTGGTGGCACGATCTACATCGTGCTCAACTTCATTCTCGGCGTTGGCTATGCTTTCGCCACCGGATTCTCAGTGAAAGAGATGCTGGTGATTGCCGGCATCACGACGATTTCCTCGAGCGCCATCGTCGCGAAGATCCTGTTTGATTACCGGAGAACCGCCAACCCGGAAACGGAACTCATACTCGGCATCACGATGTATGAGGACGTTTTTCTCGCGGTCTACCTGTCGTTGTTGTCCGGCATCGTGCTCAGTGGCGCGACTTCGCTCGGCGGTGTCTTATCGTCGGCGGGATTGGCGCTCGGCTTCATCGTGGGCTTGCTGGTCGTCGGGCGATGGGCCACGTCGTTGTTGAATCGGCTGCTGCGGATCTCTTCAAACGAAGTCTTCGTAATGGTGGTGTTCGCGCTGTTGTTTCTGTTTGCGGGACTCGGCGAGACGATTCACGTTGCGGAAGCAATTGGCGCGTTGTTGCTGGGATTGATTCTCGGCGAAACAGAGCACAGCGGCCGGTTGGAAAAACTGGTGGTGCCGTTTCGCGATTTCTTTGGCGGCATCTTCTTTTTCGGCTTCGGCCTCACGGTTGATCCGTTCACACTTGGCGGTGCGGTTTGGTTATCGCTCGGTGCCGCAGCGTTGTCGTTGATCGGCGTGATCGTGGCGGGCCAGTTAGCTGGACGCGTTGCCGGGCACAACGGAGCGAAGTCGTTCAACGTCGGCCTGACATTGCTTGGGCGCGGCGAGTTTTCGATCATCGTCGCGAAGCTGGCCCAGGCAGGTGGGCTGTTGCCGCTGTTGCAACCGTTCGCGGCGCTTTACGTTTTGATCCTGGCGACGTTTGCGCCGCTGTTGGCGAAGGAGTCGGAGGCGATCTATGAGTTCGTGAGCGCGCGTCTTGTGCGCCGGAAAAAGTTGGTTGACAGAACTTCACCACAGGTTTAGGTTGGGCGCATTGCCTGCCAAACTTTGAAAGAGGTTCCCCATGAGACGCTCAACTTTGCTTTTACTCGTGATCGCATTCTGCGTTTCGTCAACAGCGTACGCGCAAGGAACAGCGGCGGATTATGAACGAGCGAATGGCCTAAAGGCGAAGTATGAGCAAGCGGTGATCGACATCGCCGGGAATCCGACGTGGATTGGGAACACGCACCGGCTGTGGTATCGAAAGCTGTCGCGCGGCGTGAACGTGTACATGATTTTCGATGCTGACACGATGGAGAAGACGGTGGCGTTTGATCATGAAAAGATTGCTGCGTCGCTGTCAAAACTCGCAAACAACACCTTCACCTCGAACGATCTATCACTCACGCAACTGAGGTTTGATAACAATGTCACATCATTCACGACGGCTATAGACAGCATCGTGATACGTTGCACGATAGCTGATTCGGCGTGCACGAAGTTCGAACCTCCCACCCGTCCACAAGGTCCAAGCAAATCCCCGGATGGCAAGTGGGAAGCATTGATTGTCAATCACAACCTTGCTGTTCGTCCGGTTAATTCAAAAGAAGCGGTCGTCTTCAGCACCGACGGATCGGAAGGGAATTACTACAATGCGCGTTCGATCGTTTGGTCGCCTGATTCAACCAAAGTCGCTGTCTATCGTGTGCGCCCGGGCTACAAGCGAGAGGTACGCTACATCGAGTCGTCTCCCGAAGATCAGGTTCAGCCGAAGTTCTCTTCAATCATTTACGCCAAGCCGGGTGACGTGCTCGATCTTGAACAACCCGTGCTGTTTGACGTCGTCGCGCGTAAACAGATCAACGTCGATAACACACTCTTTCCGAATCCTTACGAACTGTCCGATCCGGTCTGGCGCAAAGACAGCCGCGCCTTCAGCTTTGAATACAATCAGCGCGGTCATCAGGTTTATCGCGTGATCGAAGTCGATGCGAATGGCAAGCCACGCGCCCTCATTTCCGATGAACCGGCGACGTTCTTTGATTATCGGAATGCGAATGGCAGTCTCGCTGACTCAGGGCGCAAGTATCGCTACGACGTCAATGACGGCAAAGAGATCATCTGGATGTCAGAACGTGATGGTTGGAGTCATCTTTATCTGTTCGATGGCGTCAGTGGCGCGGTGAAGAACCAGATCACGCACGGCGAGTGGATGGTGCGAGCGGTGCAGCGTGTCGACGAAGGGAAGCGCCAGATATGGTTCAGCGCCGGCGGCACTCACGCCGGCAGAGACCCTTACTTCGCGTCTTACTTTCGCATCAACTTCGACGGCTCTGGTTTGACCGAGTTGACCACAGCCGACGCAAATCACAACGCAGTCTATTCAACCGACGGTCAGTTTTACGCCGACAACTATTCGCGTGTTGATCTGCCGAACGTGCTGGAACTGCATAAGACCGCGGACAACGCTATCGTCGCAACGGTTGAAAAAGGCGATGCGAGTGAACTCACCAAAACTGGTTGGCAACCACCTGAGGTTTTCACCTCCAAAGGTCGCGACGGAAAGACAGGCATCTGGGGCGTGATCATTCGGCCGACCAACTTCGATCCGGGAAAGAAGTATCCCGTGATCGAAAACATTTATGCCGGACCGCAGGGCTCTTTTGTCCCGAAGTCGTTTCTTGCTTATTCGAGCATGATGGCCCAGGCGGAAATTGGTTTTATCACGGTGCAGATCGATGGGATGGGCACTGCGAATCGATCGAAGGCTTTTCACGACGTCGCCTGGCAGAACCTTGGCGACGCAGGCTTTCCCGATCGGATTCTGTGGCACAAGACGGTCGCCGCGAAATATCCGTGGTACGACATCTCGCGAGTCGGTATCTATGGCGGTTCAGCCGGCGGGCAAAACTCGCTCGGTGGGCTGCTGTTTCATTCGGAGTTCTACAAAGCGGCTGTTTCATACGCGGGCTGTCATGACAACCGCATGGATAAGATCTGGTGGAATGAGCAGTGGATGGGTTGGCCCATCGGCCCGCAGTACTCAGCCTCGTCAAACGTCGATAACGCCTATCGGCTGCAAGGTGATCTGTTGCTCGTGGTAGGGGAAATGGATACGAACGTCGATCCGTCGTCGACGATGCAGGTCGTGCATCAGCTCATCAAGCATAATAAGAATTTCGATCTGCTGGTGGTTCCGGGGGCCAATCACGGCGCTGCTCGCGGCGATCGTTACGCCGCTTATGGGGATCACAAACGCTACGACTTCTTTGTTCGGCACCTGTTGGCTACGAATCCGCCACCCTGGAACCAGAACGCGGATCCGACGAGCCAATCATCACGATGAGGTCGAGGGACTGAGAGTCCGGACGGACACCCAGGGAAGCCGAATGCTATAAATCTTGCGTCTGATAATAGAGATTATGTTATCGTGTTATCGTGTTATCGTGTTATCGGAGGCAAACAGCATTTCTGCCCCAAAAATCAACTTGACCGATTGAACGCGTGTTCAGCGAGGATAAATACTTCCGAAAATTCGGAAGACTCTCAAACGTTAGAAACGTCCCGCAAGACGCCGATCCATTATGCTTTCCGGCGATGGAATCGAAAACGGAAGCATGGCGCGCTGGTGTCAAGAATTCTCTTTGAAGACTTGCGACGTGAGCGCACCGTTAATTTTTTATTTAAGTCGCGGCCTGTTCAGAATACTGTACCTGAAGAAGGAGCGTGGAATATACCGTCACCATCACTCAAATCAACAATCAGAAAGCTATCCTTTAGTTGTTCCCGATTAAGTAGCGGCATAGAGAACCGCATACCGTCGAGCGCGACCGAATCCGAGGCTGTCTTTAACCGCCAGTCAACGGACTGTTTCTCACTTTCCGTTAGGGCGTTCCACGACCCGTTGGCGGCTTTTGCCACTTCAACTGAAATATATTTAATGGTCCAGGCGTGAGAATTTGGATTGCGCGTAACTCTCCCGGTCTCGATCGTAACGATCAATGTATTACCGACGATGTTGGTGGTCCCTATTCCAGAGGCGTAAACGCCAAACCACGTCCCCGTGTTATCAAAATGAAATCGGGCTTCGGCCGGAACGCTGTTGCTTGTAGGTTCGTCATGCACGCCTAACCATGATGTTAGATTAACGGGCACTCTAAAAAAGACGGAGAAAAACAGAACCGTCGCCGTCGCAATTGTTAAGGCTAAACAGAACCACGTAAGGACCAACGCAGGAAGATTTAGGGCATGTCCCGCCGTACGACTAAGCCGCGCGAAAATAACCATCACGACCATCAATACGAGCACGGCAATCGCGCCAACTAGCGCGACTCGCAGACCGATATTAAAGGCTTGCACAATGGCTATTACGGAAATAATGCCGGCCACTGCTAGCGCATAACGCACTGCGGGAACAGCTCTAATTGCCTCTCGTAAGACACTAAATGGATTCATTGCAGTATTCGCACCTTGTAACGCCGTCAAAAGAACCAGCTCGAAAGGGATTTCGCGCGAGACTAAGCGTGCGTCCACGCTGGCTCAATCACACCACTTTCCGCAGTGACGTTAAATGTGTGTGTTCGTCGGGTGAGTATAGCACTGAGTTGAGTAAGTGCAGGTGCGTTAGATAAACTCGGACAATCGCGATACACGCCTCCGGCCGAGAACTCCACTTCCAGCCCGCACAACCGGCGAAATTGCGGCTGGCACACCGTGATCAGCGAATGGAATGACAAAGACTTTTGAGGCAGAAAACCGACTTTTGGGGTAACAATGACTTTTGAGGCAAAGCGCGGGCTTTGCCTCATAAATAGCGTTTTCGATTGAATTATGAGGCACGCTGCATTTCTGCCTCAAAATTAGCTTCGATGCCTAGTTCGTGAACGGATTGGATCACCACGCACAGATTGTGACACAAGACCTTGCACAGAGCCTCGTTTATCTGCGCGGTCATGCTCTTGCTGCGAAGCCTCTGCCCGAACTTACTTTTGATCATGTGAAAGACAGTCTCAATGTTCGAGCGTTTGTGATAGTGCTGCAAAAACTCTGCGCGGTTCAAGCTGTAGAAATGAAACATGCGCGTCCATAGCCGCGACTTCGGTTCCCAACCGGATTGAGCCACGGAGTTAGTCTTGAATGGAATGTAAGGGATCGCGCCGTGCTGTAGTGCGGCAAGCATTGCCGAAGTGACAGACATTCTTGTCGGGCGCGAACCTAATGCGGTTTGAACTGTTGATTGACTAGGTTTAGCAAGATTCCCTTTATTACTTCCAAGCTAAACGCCGTTCCGCTTTGCGTCATCATCCTTTTCGCTCTCTGCCAGCGGCTGTCGTCCCGCGCGGCTCGCAGAAATTCGTGACCGGGCCAAGTCAATCCCGTGGCAACCCATCCCTTTGAAATATTTCCATCAAGTCCGTTGTCGTCAATGGCCGTGATAAGGCCAGCTTGCGCTAGGAGCATCACATAGTAGGAAACTTCGTCGGCGGAATAACCTTCAATGTTCAGTTCGATCCAGCTGCCGTGAGGTGCGCCCTCAACTTCCATGAGAATGCGGCGAACTAAATCCATGTCGCGTTGCATGATTCTGCCTGTTTCTTTCCGCGCAGTGGCGCTTTGTGCTTTGTCTTAGTAGGATGTTTATGCAGCTTCCTCAGTTGAAAAGTTTGTTTCGATTCCCAATTCGTGAGTTGACTGAATTACAACGCACAGATTATGGCATAGCACCTTACAGAGAGCCTCGTTAATCTGCGCTGTGAGCGTCCGGCTTCGCAAGCGTTGACCGAACTTACTCTTGATCATGTGGAAAGTCGTTTCAACGTTTGATCGCTTGTGATAGTGCTGTAGAAACTCTCAGCACGGTTCAAACTATAAAAGTGATACATACGTCCTTCCTGTTTATAGCGCGACCATACTATGGAAGTGATGTAGCTGCAACCAACTTTTGCAGGCATGAGGGAGGCGTGGGCCAAAGAAAACAGCACCAGCAACTACAGCGCGAAATTAGTCTGATCAGAGCGAGGCGGGAAATTCTTCGTGCTGAACAACACGCTAACCCCAACAGGCAAACCGAAGCACAGCTTAGGGAGTTGCGTCCGGGCTTGAGACTTGCTGAAAGGAATCTTGAACAATTCGAGTCCAGACTGCTGGTTAAAGAAGCCCATCGCAGAGGCCTTGTAATTTCGAAGGATGCAGATTGGTGGACTAATGATCGTCTCGATTACGAGGGTCACGGTTTTGAAGAACAGTTCATCAACGATATGTACACGACTTGGCTTTCAGAAATCGGACAGGCAATGGTAACTAGGTTAATCGCCGACGACCGGAAGAAGAATATTGAATGGTGGATGAAAATTGTGATTCCACTACTCACGCTTATGATCAGTTTGATGGGACTGATTGTGGCACTTGTGACGGTGGCAAGATGATTTCCGGTTCGGTCAAAATGATTTTTGAGGCAAAAGCGAGTAAATCAACATTCATGGGGCAAAGCCGTTATCGCGTTATCGCGTTTCTCTGTTATCTCGCGTTCGTAATTGTCCACGGGCTTTCTCCGCTGTTTCTATGAGTATTCATCAGGCGGTACTCTTGTTTCCGCCTAAAAATTCACCTAATCCGTGTTTCCATTGATAAGCCAGCCCCAAAGACCTGCCCAAGCTTTAAAGTAGTACTCGATAGGAGGCAGAAGCATCTCTCTGGACACTTCGCTGACTAGGCCGCCCGTCTCTCTCAAAAATGCGGAAATAGTGGCTGGTTTGTTTTCGAATGCCGCCGAAAGAAAAGCAAGCAAAAAAAGCAAAAGCCAAATCGCCAGTGCCACTAGCAACACAAATACTATCAGTGGCGAAAGTCCGAGAACTAGTAGTACAACAAATGCTCCAATTGCGAGAAGCACTAAAATCACGATCGGGAAAAACACTAGTCGAACCAAGAAGAATACGCCTTCCATCAATGCCTCCTTAGTCGATTGTGACTTCTTGGTCTACTCGCAAACGAGCTTGCGGAATCGCCAACAATTCAGATTACCGAGCCAACAAATTTGGCCGAACGACGCAATGATGAGTACCAACTAAGATGGCGTCTTTCAGAAGACGCGGTGTCTAGTTGGCAAGTTGTAATTAATGCCGATTTGGCGGTTCAGCTAACCGACGCCCTGAGAACGGCACAGCTCGCTTTGAATGATCGAGGAAATCAGTTCAACGATACCTTGTCTAGCGCCTTACACGCAATCGAAAGGTTCGACCCGCCTCTAACTGAGTCTATTGTGAAAGCTGAACCGAGACTGCATCCGTCGCAGCTCAACGAGGACGACCCTAACGACCGCGACCATGATTAGTCTTTAGCAATCTCTTGATCATTTGAGCGTCCGACTTGTTCAGCACATCCTTGCGACTTAGCGCAATGTACGCCGTAACCGACTTGCCGTTAAGGTTTGCATTCGGCGCGCCCGAGACGTGGTCTTGTCGCAACAGGAACGTCCCTTCCTGTCCTACCGTGAACCTGGGATGGTCCGCCCACCTGACATCCATCGAAGTAGGGAAACGAACGACGACTTCCCTCACCCTGGCAGCGCCCTTTAAAGTCTCCGCCACCTGGATGATTGCCTCCTGCCAGTCCGCCTGGTGCTCGCTGATCTTCTGCCGTTCGGCCAGCAACTCTGCGGCAGTCGGCTCCTGAATTCTCTTGACGCGTCCCACGACCACAATATCAACAGTCGAAATTGATGAGCGCAGATCCTTCTCCGTTAACTCCTGCAGCTTCCTGCTTGCCTTCGCCGCCTCACCAGCTCCGGCGCTGGTGGGAGCAGGTTCCCAATTCACCACCTTTACCGCCAGGCTCTCTCCGTAGATCCATCCCACTGTGACGAACAACGCCCGCGTGCCTTTTTGCAAGGGATTGCTGCCTGCCTCATTCAGCACTGTGATCTTGTCTTTCGGAGCTAATGTTACGGCATCAGGCTTCTTGAAGATCTTCTCAACCGCCACCACCGAAGTATTGTTAGTCGCCTTCAGGCTTCGCAACGTGACGGCATCGAGAGCGTCAACAGTTCCAATGAACACGATATAGGGTTGGGGCACTCGTGCCTCTTGTTGTCCCATTGATGGAGGCACAACAAACAAGAACGGTAACACTGTCACTGCCACCACGAACAATTTCGATCGCACACGTGTGTTCATGCTTCATTCCTCCTTAAATGCCGCACGCTCAAAACAAGATCGGAACGCTGAAGAAAAACGGATCGATCGAACTAGCGACGGGAGCCGCTCCATTGAGCAACGTCATCGTAGTGAAGTTAACCTGTCGTTGATAGCTCACTCCCTGAGGAAAGTTGGCGAGGTTCGGGGTGTTGTTCGCCGAAAAGATACCTCGAAATTCCGTTCCCACGGCGAGCAGATGAAGATATTCACCAAGATAAGGCTGAAACACAGGAGTCGTTACAGGAGCCGTAGACAGGATTGTTGACTGGCGCCCGGCGAAGAAGCTTTTAGTCTGAACGAGAGTCGTGACCCATCTTTGATTGGGGGCGCTACCTGTTACTTGCTGGTACAGCGCCCCAACGGCTCCGCTGTTCCCAATCGCCAGGGCTAAGTTGGTCGCGTTCGTCACAGTGAGCAGATCGGCGCTGGACCATGTAACCCCGCGGTTTGTGGAACACCTTACGTGGATGGTGTAGATGTCACCGTTACCCACTCGGTCGGCCCAACCCACATAGACGTTAGCGGAGTTGTTCGGATCCACCGCGAGAGACAGCGCGGAGCCGATGCGCTGGTTGCCCAGGGCAGGGCCGGGCACCCACGGAACCGTGACGTTGCTGACGACGCGCATTCCGGCCAGGTTATCGCCCGGATCTATCAAAGCGGTGAAGGGCGCAGAACCCGTTCCCCAGCTATCGTCGCGCACGACCACCACGTCGGAGGTAAAAATCGATCCGTTTCGGCTCGTGCAGTGGAAAAAGGCCGCGTAAACAGTGCCGTCGGGCGCAACTGCCGGTCGGATTGGCGGCAGATGGTCGTTGCAGCCGGTGCGTTTGTCGATCTGAACCTGGCTCCATGAGGCGCCGCCGTTAGCGGTCACGTCAACGGTCGCCGTTGCCGGCGCGGCGGTGAAATCTTTGTTGCCAACGTAGACGTGGTCGAGGCTGTTACTGCGAAGACCTTGTACGAAAGGTTGATCTACGCTAATCCTGGAAGCCTGAGAAGTCATCACCGTCGGGTTCGTGAAGTCTGCGGTCGTCAATTGGTCGAATAGAAGATCTCCGGGATCCGCAAGGATCCCGCTGTACAAACGATTTGCCGTAGCGTCGCCCATGCCGACTACAGTGATGTCTGATGTTCCATGTTGTCCGCTGCTCGGCACGATGGTGTTCAGTGCCCACGTGAAGCCCGAGTTCTGTGAAACGTAGATTGGAGCCGGATTAGTAACTTGGGGGTAACCAGGGTTGGGAGTGAAGGCCGTTCCCGTCATCCGGGTTGGAAAGTCAGGATTGAGCGCGAGAAACGGCTCGCTGTCCTGGTTCGTTTCACCGCTGAGACTGGCCGGAACCATGTTCACTACTCTTACAGCCGGAGTCAGCGAGAACGCTAATGGCACGTTCCTCCAGGCGGATGGACCTGTCAACGCCAAGTCGGTGCGGCCGTCGCCATTGAAGTCGCCGAGCAGCGGTTTCGCACCGGTCGTTGCGGCCCAGCCGCCGAAATCGAGTATCGGCTGATTGGTGGCGTTGAAGGAACCGTCACCGTTAGAAAAAGCAACCACAACGGTGCTCCAGCTAGATGGACCTGTGAGGGCCACGTCGGCGCGACCATCGGCGTTGAAGTCGCCGACCAGCGGAACCGCGCCGGCAGTGGCAGCCCAACCCGGGAAGTTGCTGGTCGTCGGATTGACGACGTTGAAAGTACCATCGCCGTTGGAGAAAGCAACGGGCACGTACGTCCAGGCGGATGGACCTGTGAGCGCCACATCCGTGCGGCCGTCGCCGTTGAAGTCGCCGACGAGCGGCTTTGCATTAGCAGTAGCAGCCCAAGCGGCAAAGTTCGTAGCGGTGGAATTGGTGACGGTGAAAGAGCCGTCGCCGTTTGAGAGAGCCACCGGGATGAAAGTCCAGGCAGAAGGACCGGTCAGCGCCAGATCAGTGCGGCCGTCGTCGTTGAAATCGCCGACCAGCGGCACTGCACCGGCAGTAGCAGCCCAACCGGCGAAGTTGGTGGACGTCGGATTAGTGACGGTGAAAGTACCGTCACCGTTTGAGAAGGCCACTGCTACGAAGGTAAAGGATGACGCGCCGATCAGGGCCACGTCACTTTTGCCGTCGCCATTGAAGTCGCCGATCAGCGGAACAGCCCCGGCAGTAGCGGCCCAAACGGCGAAATTGGTGATGGGCTGATTCGTAACGTTGAAAGTACCGTCGCCGTTTGAGAAAGCAACGGCCAAAGTGGCCCAGTTTGGAGCTCCGGTCAGCGTCACATCGGCTTTACCGTCACCGTTGAAATCACCGACCAGCGGAATCGCACCAGCAGTGGCGGCCCAAAACGGGAAGTTGTTATTGGTGATCGGCACACTGGTCACGTTGAAAGTACCGTCGCCGTTTGAGAAGGCGACGGGCACGGTCTTCCAACCTGAAGCACCGGTCAGGGCCACGTCGGTGCGGCCATCGCCATTGAAGTCACCAACGAGTGGCTTCGCATTGGCAGTACTGGCCCAAATGGCGAAAAACGCTGTCCCGCCGTTGCCACTACTTACGGCGAAGCCTCCTTGGGCGAAACATGTCATGACGGTGAAAGCGAACAACATGAGGAAGGTAGTTGCTTTTAGCGAAAGTCGTCTCATCACAGCGTCCTCCAGTGGGATTTGGAAAGAACCTTTCCACTAGTTAACGCGGGAACATTCTGCAAGAACCACCATGCGCGAAATTTATTTTGAGGAAAATCGTGAGACGGTGGGCCCGCCTCTGATATAGTCTGCGGCCCAAATCGCAGGAGGCCACAATAATGATCAAAGTCCTTTCCCTATTGGCTTTGCTGTTAGTAGTGAATTTGCCGCAGCGAAGCGCCGTCGTCATCCCGACAAAACTTACCGTTAATCCGATCCCCTTTCGTAAAGGCGACCTTATCTCGATCCACGCGTCGTTTGGGCAGGTTGCCGAATCGAAGTGCCCCAGCCCTTCGCCGGTATTCAAGGACCTGACTGACGGTTTTTTAATAAAGATCTATGACTCACAGGATGTCCCCTCGGAGCCGAGTGATCTACTGGGCAAGGAGACTAAGTCCATCGCGAGCACGACCGCGACAGTCAACCCGACCGATGACGACAACGCCAAGAAAGTGGAGCGAGATTTCGAGTCGGTGAAGATTCCCGTGAATGCTCCGAGCCGGATCTACGTTGTAGTTTGGCGAGAGTGCAACTGGAATGAGCTGGTTGATCCCACAACGATTCCGCCGACCTACAAGCCAGGTAAGAAACCAACCCAACTCGGCGGCGGCAAGTTCTTTAAGTTTGAATGTCCCGAGGGCGGCACTCCGAGAAGACCTGCCGGACTCTGCGCTTATCGTCCGGAATAGATTCAAGCTGATTACTGGTCAGGACAACTCGGGCAAGCAGTGGGACACTGCGCGATGCATGCGTTATAGATCTTGCAGCAAACGACAGTTGTGCCATCGCATTGCTCGAACCGCTGCAAGCAGGCCTGACAGCACGTTGTGGATTGGGTACTTGTAGCTGGAGCGAATAGCACTGTGAGAGACAGCACCAAAACAACGATCCCGAAAATCCGTCTTGTCATGATAAACCTCCGCCGGCAAATTCATACGCGAACGTAGATAGCTTTGGGAGGAATTGTCTCTGGAGCGGCGCGAAGTCTATCACGGTTTCTCCAACTATTTGAAGTGTCAATTTCATTGCAATTGGCTGGCTGAAGTCTTGGGAAAGAAATCTCGGCTTCTCATCCTGGTGTCGCGTCTAATCCGCAGCGAAGGTGGTTAGGGTTACATCTCTCCTCATAGTTTCCGTCCAAGCGCCACCAACACAATATTGCTTTCTGAACTGGAGGACTTGAGGAATGAAGAAAAGACTGTTTGTTATTCTGTTGTCACTTGCGGGAATGGTCTGTTTTTCAGCCAATGTTGTCATGGCCCAACAGTGGCGTATCAATCGCGGAGAGCGCCGGGATCTGCATGGCGACCGTCGCGATATTCGTTCTGATACGAGAGATATCCGCTCGGATCGCCGCGACTTGCGCGCAGATGCTCGGGAGCGTCAACGAGATCTGCTCGAACTCAGGCGAGACAGGCACGAAGATGCGTCGCGAGCAGAACTGCGCGCCGACCAGCGCGACCTCAGGGGCGATGCGCGTGATATTCGGCAAGACAATCGCGACCTGACATCGGATCGTCGTGATCGTCGCGTCGATGTACGCGACTTCTACCGCGATCGGCATCGAGCACGTCAGAACTAAAACGCTCGCCGCGAAAAATATAGGACAGGCAATTCTTGCCTGTCCTTGCCCTAATCCACCGGCACCCACTCAACACTCGCCGGAAACAGTTTCTTCTCCGGATCCATCGTTACCACGTACGCGCCGAGCGCGCCGATGCGGCGGTTGGGTCCGAAAGTGATCTTCGGCATCAGGCCGGTGTCGTATTCGTACAACCCTTCGAGCGTCGTGACGAGCCGTTCGCGCGTCAAATCTTTGCCGCACAACTCCAACGCATGGACCAGGATCTTCGCAGCCGCGATCGCCGACGCCTGCGCTGCCGCGTGAGTCGACGCCAGCTTGTTTCGCTGCAGCAAGCCGCCGTACTCCGCGGCGCCCTCGGCAGTCACGTCTGCCGGCACAGTCGGAAAAGCAAAGAACACGTGGTCCTTCATTCGCGCCGGCACCAGCTCGGGCGCACTTCGTCCCACGAGCGTACCCAACAGGTAAACTGACGGACTCCAACTCGCACTCTCGGCTTCCTTGAAGAACGCCGCCGCATCCGCTGCGGAGCCGAGCAGGAAAACAGTGTCAACACCTTCTGTTTTCAGCTCCGCAGCGCTCTTTGGCGCTCGAAAGCCGTCACTCGAATAATGAACATTCGTTATCGATCCCCAACCGAGTTTCTTGCCTTGCTCCGCAATGCTCGCCGCAATCCCATTGCTGAACTCACCATCCGGCGCAATGATCGCGACGTGCTCTTTATGAACGTCGTTTTTCAGCGCCGCAAAGTTCACGAGGCTGCGCGCCTGCTCTTTCAAGCCGGGCAGCAGATAGAACATGTAACGATTGAGCGGCAACGCGCGCTCCGGCAACAACGTGGATGGGCCAATGAACGGCACCTCCCTTTCCCGGCTCAACGCCGCCACGCCATCTTCCGCTCCCGCCGTCAAACCACTCACGATCGCGAACACCTGGTTGTCGTCGACGAGTTGCTTCATGTTGGCGACCGTGGCGCTCGAACTTCCATTCAGCACGCGCAACTCGATCTTGCGGTTGTAAATCCCGCCACGATTATTAACTTCAGTGAAGTACGCCTGCAGCACGCTTTCCATCGACTGCGCCAGGCCCGTTAACGCGTTCTTGTCGGGCAGCAACGTGCCGATGACGATGCGATCGTCAGAAACACCCGGATCCAG
>Ga0247688_1000245_pt1 | contig 20573 bp, 14 predicted proteins | sample CNK29_metaG_FD_182718 | JGI IMG/M metagenome (GOLD analysis project Ga0247688, IMG submission 182718) | Soil microbial communities from Purdue University Martell Research Forest, Indiana, United States - CNK29 | ecosystem: Environmental > Terrestrial > Soil > Temperate forest > Bulk soil... | reverse complement strand
CTCCAGGGCGTGATGAAAGAATGAATCTGCCTCCCGATGGGGAAATCCTCCAATCATGCACGCGCCAAAACCTTTGATCCGGCAATCCATCACCGGCTTGAAGCATAAAATAGTTCGCTGGTTGAAGCCCGAAAATTTTGTCCTACGGCACAGGAGGGCATGGCCGGTATTTTCTCAGGAGGTTGAGGGATGCTTCCGGCAGGGGGTTTCCTCATTGATGGACAGTGAGAGCGATTGCAACAGTGGCGGCTGGCCGATGAGCACCAAGTTATGCGAACGCGGAAAGTCCTCGCACAGCAGGCAGAGTTTGCGCAGACAGTCCGGCGGCATGAGGTGGGCGTCGTCAATGATGGGCACGAGCATTTTGCCGGCACGATGGACGCTGACGGCACTTCACCCACACTGCCATCATAAACTCACCCGAATTATGATGGCAATTCGGCCAGAAAACGGCACTTTTTATGACGGCGCTGCGGCACTTAACAGGTAGGATCAACGGGAATGAGCTTTCGTGAGAGATGTTTCTCGAATTCCGCTTGGCAGATCAAAGTTTTTTATCAGCCTCGGCCCGAAATTTGTCCGGACATTCCGGACAAATGCAATGGGTAAAAGTGGTGTCGAATTTATTAGCTAGATATACTTCAATCGGCAGCCAGTCGCCCTGATTTTCATGAACTCGCTTGCAGGAGGAGCAGATCGACAGCAATGCGGCGGTAGAGTTGACCGGGCTCATGGCCCGGGTCAGGTCCGCGATCAGGTCCAAACAATCCTGGTCATCCTGCTTTTGTTTGGAGATATCGCGGGCAATGACCGAGGCGCCAATGATTTTGCCTTCGGTATTTTTGATGGGCGAACTGCTCATGTGCATGGAGAGGATCCGGCCATCTTTGCGCTGCCGCTCCGTATCATAGCTGCCGACAAGATCGCCCCGCCGGACTTGCGCCATGGTTCCGAGTAATTCATCCCGCCGGTTTTGAGGGAACAATACCGCAATGGAACGCCCGATGATTTCCTCGGCGCGGTAGCCATAAATCCGTTCCGCGGCGGGATTCCAGCTGTTGATGCGGCCATCCAAATCCATGACATAGATCGCGTCTTCACTAGATTCAATGATGGCCGCGAATTGCCGCATGGCTGCTTCCGCGCGCATCCGGGCATGGCGGGATCTGGCGGATTCGATTTCCCGTTCGATCGCCGGCACCAGTCGGGAGAGATTGCCTTTGACAATATAGTCATCGGCACCGGCTTTCATCATACGCACAGCAGCTTCTTCGCCATAAGTGCCCGACACAAAAACAAAAGGAATCTGTAGTTTTAACCCATTGAACAACTTGAGGGCCTCGGACCCGCTGAATTGCGGCATGGTGTAATCGGACATCACCACATCCCATTTGTGCTGTTGAATGGCGGAGTTCATATCCTCGGCAGTTTCGACCCGGCGGTATTTTGGCTGGTAGCCATTGCGCCGCAACTCTGCCATTAATAATTGCGTGTCCTCTTCGGAGTCTTCCACCACCAGAACATTTATTGCTTTTGACATAAGAGATATCTTTCAGGTCGTGTTTTAACGAATACCAAATCCAACTTGCCCTGACGGCGGCACGAGGTTTCTACATGCGTTTTGGATCGTTCCAAGGATTGTTGGCGTCGGTTTAGCATGGTCTTGTTTGTGTAGGTTTCACAAAAAATTCAGGTCAACTTTCTAATAGTTTCTGCTGAGGGGAATATTTGCATCATTCGCTCCCGCTGGCATTGCCACCTTCTGTTTTTCTATCCAGCAACTCGCGCACCTTTCGTGCAATTGTCGCGGGCGTGTAAGGCTTTGGCAGGAAGTCCACGTCGGCATCGAGCACGCCGTGGTGCGCGATAGCATCATCCGTGTAACCCGACGTGAAGATGATCTTTAAATCCGGGTTGGTGGTTTGCAGCCACTCGGCCATTACTTTACCGCCCATGAGCGGCATGATGACATCGGTGATCACGAGACGTATCGGCGGCCCCTTGTGCTCCCGCGCCATGTGCAAGCCTTCCTGACCATTCGCGGCCAACAGCACTTGATAACCCCGGGCTTCCAATATCTCACGGGCCAGATGCCTCAGGGACGGTTCATCCTCCACGACCAGCAAAGTTTCCGTCCCGCGTGGCAACGCCCCGGCTTTGATAAATTGGGTGTCGTAATCCAACGGTTCATCAATCCGGGGAAAATAAATTTTGAAGGCGGTGCCGTTGCCCACTTCGGTATAGATGCCGATGTGACCGCCTGATTGCTGGACGATGGTCTGACAGGTTGCAAGGCCCAAACCAGTGCCCTTGCCCGGGAGTTTCGTCGTAAAAAAAGGTTCAAACACATGCGCTTTGACTTCGTCGGTCATGCCGGTTCCCGTGTCGCTCACACTTAGCATCACATAGGCCCCGGGAATTACCCTCGCGTGAGTGTCCGCGTAATTTTGATCGAGTATGACATTGGTGGTGGCAATGCTGAGCTTGCCGCCATTCGGCATGGCGTCGCGGGCATTGACAACCAAGTTCATCAACACTTGTCCCACGTAGCCAGGATCGGCCTTGATGCGCCCGATTTGTCCTCCCGGCACCACTTTCATTTCGATGTGCTCGTTAATGAGCCGGCGCAGCATTTTGTCCAGGTCTTTCACCACGTCATTCAGGTCGAGCACGACGGGTTGCACCGTTTGCTTACGACTAAAGACGAGCAGTTGCCGGGTCAACCCCACGGCACGCTCTGACGCGTGCTGGATTTCCTCCATGGGTTCCCGCCATTTGCTATCTGCCTCAAGGTCGGACAGAACCAGCTCGCTGTAGCCCATGATGACTGCAAGAATGTTATTAAAGTCATGAGCCACGCCACCGGCGAGCTGGCCGATGACTTCCATTTTTTGCGCCTCGATAAGCTGTGTCTCGAGTCGCCGATTTCTGGTCCGCTCTTCGACGGTTTGCATGGCGTGGCGCACGGATGGCCCCAACCGGGCGATCCGGTCTTTCAGCAGGAAATCCGCCGCTCCTTGCTGCATCATTTTAACCGCAGTTTCCTCACCAATGGTGCCGGAGACAATGATAAAGGGAATCTCCAACCCGCGCTTTTTCAGCAACTCCAACGCGCGCAGGCCGCTGAACTGCGGCATGGCGTAATCCGAAAGAATCAAATCCAGATTCGGACTCAAGTGATTGAGAAAGTCCGCTTCCGTATCCACGCGAAGCCAGTCAGGATGGAATCCCGCGTGGTGTAATTCACTCGCAACCAACTCGGCGTCATCGGGGTTGTCTTCGACGATCAGAACTTTAATTGGGCGTGACATTTTGTGGTTCCATTTTTGGTGGTTGATTGAGCAGCAGCCAATACATTCCCAATTCCTGCACGGCGGATAGAAATCCCTCGAAGTTCACCGGCTTCACAATGTAACTGTTGACCCCCAGCCGGTAGCTTTCCACGAGATCCCTTTGCTCCTTGGAAGAAGTAAGCACCACAACAGGTATCGACATGGTGCGTGGATCGTTTTTAATGCGCCGCAAAACTTCCAGGCCGTCCACCTTGGGAAGCTTCAGATCCAAGAGAATCACTTTTGGGATGTCCTCAATTTGTCGGCCGGCATGCGCTCCGTCACAAAAGATGAACTCCAAAGCCTCCGCGCCGTCGCGGGCGGTCTGGATATGATTGGCGAGGTTGGCCTTTTTCAGCGCGCGCAGCGCCAGTTCAAGATCCTCCGGGGTGTCTTCCACAATTAATATTTCCACGATTTTGTTTTCATTCATGTTTTTGTTTCTCCTTTCAAGGTAAAATAAAATGTTGCGCCGCGATCCAGCGCCGCTTCCACCCACACCCGCCCGCCGTGCCGATGAATGACCCGTTGCACGATGGCGAGACCGACTCCTGTGCCCTCGTATTCATCCGCACGATGCAGCCGTTGAAACACGCCAAACAATTTGTGGGCATACTTCATGTCAAAGCCCGCCCCATTGTCGCGGACGAAATAAACATTCCAGTCCGGCTCCAGTTTGCAGCCGATTTCAATGACCGCCGGATTACGATTGCCCGTGTATTTGAAGGCGTTTGAAAGCAGATTGACCCAGACCTGTTTCAACAACGCTGCATCTCCCTGGCACGCCGGCAGCTCTCCGATTTGAATTTCAATCTGCCGTCCTTGCTGCTGGGGATTGAGGTCCTTGATGACATCACGAACCAGGTCGTCTGTTTTCACCGCCCGATTGGTCAAGGGTGTGCGGCTTAAGCGCGCGAACGCCAGCAGATCATCAATCAACACGCCCATCCGCTGCGCGCCTGCGCGGATTGTTTGCAGGTAACGACGACCTTCGTCCGGCAGCTGCGCCCCGTAATCTTCCTGCACCGCCTGTGAAAAACCATCTATGGCCCGCAACGGCGCGCGCAAGTCGTGCGACACCGAGTAGGAAAACGCTTCCAGTTCCTTATTGGCGGCTTCAAGTTGGGCGGTCCGCTCGACGACGCGCTGTTCCAGGGTGTTATTCAATTTTTGTATTTCCGCCTCGGCCAGTTTACGTTCGGTAATGTCGGTGACGAAACCGCAAAACGCCACCAAGTCGCCGCTTTTCATGGGGCTGATGGACAATTCCACGGGGAACTCGCTGCCGTCCCGGCGCAAGGCGCTCATCTCGGTAAGCCGGTTCAAGACGGGGCCTTCGCCGCTGGCCAGAAAGTGCTTCATGCCTCGGCGGTGCGCCTCCCGATGGCATGGTGGAATGATGGTCTCGGCCAATTCCCGGCCCAGTGCTTCAGCGTGCGTCCAGCCGAACATCTGTTCTGCCCGGACATTCCAGTCGGCAATTTTGCCCTCGGCATCAATCACCACCACGGCACTGAGCGCCGAATTGACAACGGCGCGCACGCGCGTTTCGCTTTCCATCAAAGTCCGGTTTTGTTTCTGAATTTGCGAAAGCATTTCATTGAAAGCGTCCGTCAGCAAACCCGTTTCATCATTGACGAATTTGACGGCGCGGACGGAAAAATCCCGTCGTTTGGAAATTGCGTAGGCAGTTTCAGCCAAAGCCAGAATGGGCACGGATATCTGCTTTTGCAGCATGCGCGAAAGCAGGTAAGCCACCAAAATTGAACCGGCAATAATCCCGGCTGCGAGCCAGGTATATGCGAGATAACGGTCCGTCAGGGCGGACAAGTCAGCTTGGAGAAAGACCGTGCCCAGCGACCTGTCACCTTGAACTATGGGGCAAAAAATTTCCAGATGTCCGCGACGGTAACCGGATTTGTCAGGCCGGGCAGGAAAATCGCCGATGGACGCGTTGGTCGGAAATTTTGCGAACATTTCCCCCGCGTTGTTGTAAATGCACGCCACGATGATCCGCCGGTCTGTCTTGAGCGCCGCGAGCACATCGGTGGCGTCGGCTTCATTTTGAAACGCCAGTGCCGCCGTCGAATTGGCTGCGATGATCTGGGCTCGCGTTGCGTAACCCTGCAGCATATTCCTTTGCAGCGTGATGATTTCGTAAGTGATGAAGGCGGTGCACGTCAACAACAACACCGTACTGCTGGTCAGCAGATTGATCGTCATCAACTTTCGTCGGATGGGCATGTTTCTCATTGGCATGGTCAATCCTTTCCCGGTTCGACAATTTCAGCCAGTCGCAGCATTTTGGAACTGATGATTAAATTGGCGCTCTTCGCGGCTTCCAGATTTATTCTGAAGTGGATTTTATTGGCTTCGGTGACAAAGCGGATGGCACCGCCATTTTTTAAGAACCCTTCGAAGTCGCCAACGGTGAGAATATTTCTGCCTTTCAAGTCCTCGAGAATCTGTTTTATCCGCCTGCTTTCAGAACGGCTGATGAACAAAATCTGGCAGGATTGAATGTCTTCCACCCGCTGATAGCGCCGAATGGCCAGCGGATGTCCGCCCACTTTTTCGCCGCGCACGGTTTCGTCCAGAAAATCGGCAAAGGGGTCGTCACCCAGCACGCCAATCGTCAACGGGGTTTGCGCATCGGAAAAAATGTTGGTGGGCCAGGTGACAAATTGGGCGAAGTTAAACAAAAAAACGGCCTTGATCTGATACTCCTTGGAAATCTCCGCTTGCGCGGATCGTTCAAGCGCGCCGGAAAGCAACAAAACGGACGCGACAATCCAGAAGCACAACCACTTTTTCAGGTCACGCCGCCGCCACGACCGGTCTGGTGAATTTAAAACTGCCATGCGATCTTGCCATACACACTGCGTTTAATTTCCTCCCTCGTTGGACTGGGAAAACCATATTCGGGATGCCGGTCATGCAGGAGATTCTGTCCAACCACGGAAAGTTCAAGGTTTTTCGTGACATGCCAGCCAATCCGGACATCCAGTTCAAAATAGCTCGGCACAGTTCCCACTGTTGTCCCGTCATTGTTATGAAGTGTGTCCACCCAGCGTAGCCCGGCGTTCAGTTCCACGTTTTTTGGCAAATCCATCGAAGAGCGAATTGAGAACTGCTGTTGAGGATCGGCCGTTTCATTACGCCCATTGTCGATGTCCGTCTGGCCGGGCTTGACGTGAATATATTCTTTAAGCAAATCGTAGCCGGCGTGGAGCCGCCACCAATCGAACATTTGATAATCGGCGCTGATTTCGCCGCCGTAAGTGTGCCCTTCGAGGTTGTTCGCGAAGAAAAGAGGAACGGTCGTTACGGGAGTGGAACTCAAGCTCCGAACATCGTCATACTCATTGTAAAAAGTCGAGATTGAAGTGAAAACTTTCCGGGTAAGTTGAGCGCGATAGCCGAGTTCGTAAGCTATCAATTTTTCGGAGTTGAAACTGGATTCGCCCGCCAAAATAGGCGTGTCTGAATTTGGCTCGCGGATGTCGCGGTCAACGCGTGACGGCGTCCGAACCGCGCGCGAAACCGCCGCCCAAAGCATTTGGTTGGGGGTAACATTCCATCGCAGCCGGGCGCTCGGCTCTACTTCAACCCCGGTGTAATCGTTGTGCTCGAGTTTGGTCCCAAGGGTGAAGAACAGATTTTCCCGGAGCATGATTTCATCCTGCACAAATCCGCTGAAGAGATTTTGATCAAGGACTGACGGCACAAAAGCAAGATTCTGAGCCTCGCCAACCACATCGTGCGTGAAACGATAACCGAGCCCCCAGATAATATTATTCCGCTCACCCAGATGGAAGTGATGTTGGAAATCCACATCATAAGTATCCAGGTCGTCTTTCAAGATGCTAAAGGTGCTGCCGGGTGGATTGAATTGATTGGAAATAGGATCAACCAGATGCGTCCGGTCGTAATACAATTGCAAGCTCATGTCGGCGTCATCCGAAATGGTATGTGACCAGCGGCCGAGGATATTTCCGCCGTCGGCGTTGCCTTCGCCGCCCGTCGGAACATTTACGTCACTGCCGTAAAGGTCGCCTTGCAATGTCAGCAGATTTTGAGGAGACGCCTCCGAATCAATCCGGAATCCACCCTGTCCCATATTCCATGAATCCGAAGCATTGCTCCCGTCGGGATACACTTCGTCACCCCGGTTGAAATATTTACCATAGACCCGGTAATAAACATTTGAAGCCAGCGTGCCGCCGTAACGCACGCCGACGAAATCCTGCAACCACGTTCCACCGCCCGCTTCGGCATAAACTCCCTGTGTGTCTTTGGCGCTCTTGCTGGTGATGTTGATCACGCCGTTGACGGCGTTGGCGCCCCAAAGTGTTCCGCCGGGGCCGCTGATGACTTCGATGCGGTTGATGTCTTCAAGCAGGCAGTCCTGTTCGTTCCAAAAGACACCGGAAAAAAGCGGCGTGTAAACCGTCCGGCCATCCATCAGCACCAAAAGTTTATTCGCCAGGCCGGAATTGAAACCGCGCGCGCTGATGGCCCAGTCATGGGAATTTTGTTGCGCCACGTTCAGACTATCCGCCAACCGCAACGCCTCGGGAATGCTCGAGGCGCCGGAGCGGCGAATATCGTCGCCGGTGACGACCTGAATCGCGGCCGGTGCCTGGCCGTAAGGCTCCGGCTGTCTGGCCACAGAGGTGACGTCCAAGTCCATCAATTCTTCCAAGCTCAATTTCTTCAAAGTCGTGGTGGAGGCATTGGCAGGCGAAAAATCCATCTTTGTTTGGGCACCGGCGAAATTGGCGAATATGAGCAGGCACGATAAGCCAGTGAGCCTCAAAAACGAACCAATCGCCATTCGGGCAACATCTTTGATCCGCCAAACAATTAGAGATACATCCATGCAACTTCTCTAAATCGACACCGCGTCTTACATATAACAATACGGATGAAATTGGACAATCTTTCAAAAAATCTTCATTTTATGATTCATTTGGAATGCACTAACGAAAGATGAAAAAGGCCCGGTTGAAGATTTAAATCCAACTGTGGAATTTTAAGATCAATCACCCTTGCGTCGAAATTTTCGGTGTTTCCATCAATGCGTAGCGCATTTCCGCTGTCGATGCGTATTCCCCCTGTGAAATCACCGGCGACAGCGGGCCGGCGCTCACCGGCGCGAGCAGGTTCGCGAGCAAATACTCGTTTTGCTCCGGAGTTTCGTAGCGGAGGTTAATCTCGTTCGGGTCGCGCAACTCATTATAACTGTTCGCCAGGAAAAGGTGTGCGGAATAACTTGCATAATCATAATTCACTGCGCGCACGGCCTCGCGCAAGCTCACATCTGACATTCCAGCATCCTTGTATATCGCCGCCAGATTGGTGCTGCGGACGGCTTGATCCTGATCCAGCAGCAGTTGCGAGCGATAAACACTCCGGTTGTCGTTCAGTTACGCTCTGGCTCATGCAGGTGAGCAGATGTTCCGCCTGGGTCTCGATAATGACCAGAGGATGAATCAAACCGAATGCTTTCTGGCGGGCGCCACGCTGCCAGCGATCCTTGGTGACGCCGGTTTTATTTTCGATGATGGCGTTAAAGGCGTCCTGCCAGGTCCGGGTTGAGGCGCCGAAATCCGATCCCGCCAGATATGCCTTGGCAATTTGGAGGTTCAGTTGCGGTTGCCGGGCAGCTTCATTGCGGGCATTGAACAGGGTCGTGGCTTCGGAGCGAATTTTTGTGCCAAGCTCTCCTGTTTGCGAGTCTTGGTGTCTTGGACGTAGAACATCCCGCCAAGTTTGCGGCGGTAGAGGATGAAACGATTTTTCATAATTCGGATTTTTTGTCCGAAAGTTATGAAACCGTCCGTGGCTTTGGGTGTATCAGCTACACCAGACGGGCAGCGAATCCCGTCCGCGCCAGAAGAAATTACCCATGATCCCGGAGTGTTCGCCGGATTTAAGTCCGGTTTTGACTTCACTGGCACTTCCACTGACACCTGCTTTTTCTGGTCGCACCATCCTGCTGAAAATCAGCAGGATAAAATTGGTGCCGGTGGTGGGACTCGAACCCACACGACGTTTTAAGGTCCCAGGATTTTAAGTCCTGTGCGTCTGCCATTTCGCCACACCGGCAACTCTGCGTCGGCGGCCACTTTCGCAAATGCGTTGAGCGGGCGCAAGCAGCCGATTCGCGGACTGTGGATTCGGGGCACCCGTTATTATGCCCGGCTGAATGTCGAGAATCCCCTCACCGGCATCAAAAAGAACCAGCGCGTTCCCTTGATCACCAAGGATGGCGACCCGGTTCAAACCGTGGCACAGGCCATGGCCGAATTGAAGCGGTTGCAGACCCAGCGGTCTGACAACACGCTGCCGATGCTGGCACGAACGCCAAAATTTGACGATTACTCGGCGCGCTACCTGAAATTTATTGGCAGCGGCCAGGGAACCAAGAAGCCGGGCACCGTGGAAAAAGAGAAAGCGCTCCTAAAACGCTGGAGTAATTATATCGGCGGGTTGCGCCTCGACCAGATCAAGCGGGTTCTCCATCTGCATCACCGCCTCGTGATCCAGCCCTTCGCCCCACTGATGATATTTCACGGGTTCGGCGCGCGGTGGTGGCGGCGCATTGAGCAGCGCCTTTGCGAAATCCTTGCGCAAATCATCCGCCAAAAATGCCGACGGGTTCGTAACAATGGCCGCGACTTCCTCGTGCAACCGCGACTTGTCGCCGCCGCCGAGGATGAACCTGGCCACAAAATCCGTCGCGCGCCGCGTGGATTCACCCATAGGCACGCCGAGACGAAGAAAATCTTTGGTGTTCATATCAAACAAAAACTAGTGAATGGCATTCAGTCACGGTTGGCGGCTCAAGTTTCTCCAAAAGACGCAGAATCACTTTCTCAGGAACTGGATTCGTGCGGCGTTTGTTCTGAGCCAGAATCGTAGTGATCGGCGGCTCAACATAGACGGTTTCGATTCGTGCTCCGTAATCCGTAAATAAATCAATCCAGCGACTGCGCATTTGCCGCGTAATGTTTGTGGCATTGAACGCGAAGTTCCGACCGGCGCGCAGATGTTCGCGGCATTGCTCACGTGCGGTTTGGATGACTTCGCCTTGGTTGTCGGTGGCTTCAACCTCCAGCGCTTCGCGGATGGCGTCCAGCGCAACGACCGGGGCAGCAGATCGGTGCTTGGCAAGCCAGGTGTCCTTGCCCGCTCCGGGAAGTCCCGACATCAGCGTGACCGTGCAGCGATATTCCGCGTGCGGCGTGTAGTGCAGGCTGTTGAGTTGATCACGATAAAACAGGAATCGCGCCTGATCGTTGGCGAAGGCGTAAGCAGTGAAAAAGCAATTCCGCTCCTCGGCCGCGAGTTTCCACAGGTGCAGGTTGTCCTCAGGCCGACTCATTTCCTTCGTATGCCGACCACGCGTGTCGGCGAGGGCGAAAAGATATAGCAGCCGGTTGTTTACGAGCCACGAAAGCGAAATAACCTCATGCTCCGGGTTTGGCTTCTCCAGCAGAAAAGGCGGACGCCCGTGAAAACGAACGATTGCGACAATCGCTTCGCGCGTGAGGAGGTCGCATTCCAGTTCACGCAACACACGGCGAGCGATCTCCGCGCCGAACAGTGCGTGCTTGGGCGAACGTGTCCGGCCCGTTTCAGGTTCGAGCACCGTCGTTGCGGGCTTGCCGGAATCGTGGAACAGCGCGGTGAAAAGCAGTTTCAACTGCGCGGCACGGTCAAACGACGACCACTCAGCCAGCCGCTCTAGTTCGGCCCAAACCATCTTGGTGTGCGTCCACACATCACCCTCCGCGTGCCATTGTGCGTCCTGATTACAGGTCGCCATGTCGCGAGTCCACGTCTGGGTTTCCGCCCATTCCAGAATCTGCGCGTTTGTTGCGCGTGTGATGTCAGTCCAGGTTTTCACAACCAAATATCTGCCCCTTCTTCCAGCTCGTTCGGAATCATTTTCTGATGCTGCCAGTGCTCGCTCTGCTTCACCTTCTCCACGAATTCCGGGCGCACCAATTTCGCGCGGCCGGTGACGTAGCCGTGCGCCTCGGTGCGGACATAAAGCCCCTCGATCAAGCCGTCCGTCTGTCTGGTGATGGGGTTCTCGAAAGCGCTATCAAAGGCTGAAAGGCCGATGAGAGATTGCAGTTCGTCCGCCGTGACTGAACCTCGATGAACCACTGGCACGGTTTGGAGACCCGTTCCGTCCAACATTTGCAGGCGCGTGGTGAGATCGAGGAACCGCCCTGCGTCCTTGTCATAAATGTCGAACTCGAAAAAAAAGTGCGGCAGCTTGCGGTAATGGACCGAATGCTTGGCGTAGAGCCATTCACCGTAGAGGATGAACTGGCCGCCGAGCATCTTTTCCAGCGCGAGTCGCTTCACCGAAGTCCATTGCTTGAAAAGATCGTATTGCGGGTGCATTCCTTCGGTGATTTCGTGGCCGCGACATTGCAGCACCATGCGTCCGCCGGACATGAAATGAATGCCAACGTTGGTGCCGTCAACTTTCTCCTCCACGATCAGTGAAGGATTGGCAATAAATGCCTCGGATTCCCTTCTGCCAAGGTGTTTGTCGTCATCCGTTCCCTTCGAGCCGAACAAATGCGGCGTGCGGGGATACTTGATGAAGTCATCGCGTGTTGCGCCCATAACGTTTTGAAGTTTGATTGATTTAAATTGAGAGAGCGAGCTTTGACACTCGCCCTCCCGTTGTTTTATTCGTTCAGGAACAGTTCCCACTCGGCGACGCCGTGGGCGTTGCGGATGAGTGCCGACACCGGCAGTTCCTTCGGCGCACGCGGCACGTTGAGCAGCTTCAATCCTGCTTCGTGCGGCAGGCGGTTGCCCTTGCGGGAATTCACCTGCTTGCTCGACCACACGAGGTTCTCCCACGTGTCCGCGCCACCGCGCGAGCGGGGCACAACGTGGTCGAGGTTGCCTTCGTCTGGATGCAACAACACGCCGGTGTATTGGCAGCGGTTGCCGTCGCGCTCGCGTATGTTCTTCGCACTGAGTTTCGGGCGCTTCTTCGGCACACGCGCGTAATTCACCGCGACGATAACCGTCGGCACGCGGATCGCACCATGCACGGTGCGCACGGCATTGTCGCCGTCACGAATCGGCAGCGTGATCCATTCGTCCCAAGTGACGGGGCGGAGTGCTTCCGCACGGGCACCGTCGCCCAGTTCAATTTCGAGTGCCGTCGCGACGCTTGTTGCCATCTGGCAGAAAGCGTCGGCCGGCGTGCGAATGTTGATCGCCTGCCAGTTGCGGTTGAGCACCAGCACAATCGTCTTGTTCAATATGTCGCTCATAAAGTGTTGTCACACGGCCAATGCGCTTCGCGCGGGGTGGTGTTTGTTCTTTGTTGAAGTGGCTAACGTTTTTCGCCTCGCGACGCGGAAGTTTTTGCGTATCTTGTAAGCAGCATCAAATCGCCGAAATCTATGAGACCTTACGTGCTCTGCCACATGTGCACCTCGCTCGACGGCAAAATCATCGGCCACCGCTGGGGCAAGCTGCCGGGCTACAAATACGAAAGTGAACTGTTCGAAACGACCGCCGCCAGTTTCGGCATCGGTGCGTGGCTGGTGGGCACCACCACGATGGACGAATTCGACGGGCTCAAAATCAAATTGCCACGCGCGAAAACCCGCATCCCGCGCCGGGATTTCATCGCGAACCAGAGCGCCCGGAGCTTCGCCATCGGCGCGGATGCCAAAGGCGTCTTGCGCTTTCAGGAAAACGAGGTCGGCGGCGACCATGTCGTTCTGCTCGTGACGGACCGCGTGAGCGATGATTACCTCGCCCATCTGCAAGCCGCCGGAGTGTCCTATCTGTTCTGCGGCAAGAGCCAAATCGACCTGAAACTGGCGCTGCAAAAGCTGGGCCGCGCTTTCAAACTGCGCAAGCTGATGCTGCAAGGCGGCGGCAAATTCAATGGTGCCATGCTGGAAGCCGGGTTCGTGGACGAAATCAGCCATCTCACCGTGCCGGTGGCTGACGGCGGGGCAGGAATTGCCAGCATGTTCGATATCCCGGGCAAGGCGCCTGCCGGGGCAGCGGCAAAGTTGCGCCTGTTGTCGCACAAATTGCTTCCTGGCGGCGTCCTCTGGGCGCGCTATCGGGTCGTAGCCTGAGATTCAACCGGGTTAAAAGGCAGCCCGCCAGTGCAGCCAGGCCCAGACTTCAGCGGCAAAGGGAATCAGCGCGAGAGTGTATTTAAGTTTGAATGTCCATTTGACAGTTTTGTGTCGGAACAACAGCATCCCGATTAATCCGCCAAGTCAGCCGCCGAGCGCACCAAACATTACGAGGGCGAATTCAGATACGCGCCAGCCGGAACGGGACGCTTTCCATTTATCGAATCCGAACGCAAGGAACGTCACCGCGCTGAACGCGGCGAACCAGACGGCTGCAAAGAATCCAAACTTTTCAAGTGTGCGAGGGTTATGGCACGACACGCACAGATTGGCGTGCAAAACCGTTGATCAAAAGTGGCTGCCCCGCCGGGAATCGCACCCGGGCCTCCGGTGTCAGAGACCGGCGCACTGCTGGTTATGCGACGAGGCCATGGTCGCCCGAGAAGGAATTGCACCCTCAACAGCTCTTTGTAAGAGAGACATGATCCTGTTTCACCATCGGGCGGAAAATCGGCAATACAATCGGCAATTATTCCGGATAAGAGCGTCCATATAGTCATTTAAAACTTGTTAATAGTGGTTTTATGTGTTTTTTTGATCAGCATAAATATCGGCAAATATGACCAAGAAAGCAGCCAGCAAGACGCTTTACGACCATCCCTCGGACATGGAGCCGCTCCTGCCGGGCGACGGGGGCCGCGCATCGTCTGACCTGGCCCTCACGCTGATCCGGGGCGCCGAACGGCTCCGCTCCTCCCTCCATCCCATCACCCGCAAACTGGTGGCGGATCTGGTGCGCTCGATGAACAGCTATTACTCGAACCTCATCGAGGGCCATCGCACCCGGCCGCGCGACATCGATGCGGCGATCCGGAAAGATTTTTCCCGAAACCCGGATCAGCGCTCCCTCCAGATCCAGCATGTCGCCCACATGGAAGTGCAGGCGGAGATGGAAGCGCGGCTGCCGGCGATGGCCGCCGCCGAGATCTGCTCGACAGAATTCCTTTGCTGGCTGCACGAAGGATTCTACCGGCGGCTGCCAGAGGAGTTCCGCCGCGTCGAAGACGAGAAGGGCAAATCGCACGCCGTCGAACCGGGCGAGCTTCGCCGGGGCGAGGTCAGCGTGGGGCGGCACATGGCGCCGGCCAGCAAAAAGCTTGGCGAATTCCTGAAACGCTACGCGGACTTTTATGGCCCGCTGGTGTCCACGGAGCCGGGCAGCTTAGTGACCGCTGCCGCCGCGCACCACCGGCTGACTTGGATCCATCCGTTCCTGGATGGCAACGGCCGGGTGGCCCGGCTGTTCACCCTCGCGTGGTTCATGAAGGCGGGCGCGGACAGCGACGGTCTGTGGACGATCTCGCGGGGCCTCGCCCGGCGGAAGGCGGAGTATCAGGTCGCCCTGGCCAATGCCGATGAGAAACGGATGAATGATATTGATGGCCGGGGTTATCTCTCGCAGCGCTATCTCGGCGAATTCTGCCAGTTCTTTTTGAGCACGGCGGCCGACCAGGTGGAGTTCATGCAGGAACTGCTGGGGCTGGAGGGCATGCTCAACCGCATTGCCGGCTATGGCGAGCGGCGGGAATTCGCCAAAGAGCTGCCGGGCGGCTCGGCGCTGGTGCTCCGGGAAATCTTTCTGCGCGGCGAAATCGCGCGCGGCGACGTACCGCGCATCATCGCCGCCTCGCCCAGGACCGCGCAAAAGGTCACGGGCGAGCTGCTGGCACAACGGCTGGTCACCTCGGGTTCACCGAAGGGGCCATTGCGGCTAGGGTTCCCATCGGATGCCGCCGGCCATTATTTCCCGAACCTGTATCCAGCCGGATCCGATTGATCCTGGAAAATTGGTTGCCTCGCCCGGATTTACACCAGGTCCGTCGGGGTCAAAACCCGGTATGCTGCGGTTACACCACGAGGTAATGAAATTGGTGGAGCCGGAGGTGGTTGCAACCTCACCATACCCGGGTAAAAACCGGATGCCGGTCTGCTGTGGCTTCGACTCCATAAATTGGTGCTCGTGGTCAGATTCGCACTGACACTGGCGACGCTCTCGACGTCGTGCCTCTGCTGGTTGGGCTACACAAGCAAACACCTCCGGCCGGTCTCGATCACCGGCTTGGTTCCCGCAGAGCGGGGCCTTTCGAGCGACGCACGCTCGGAGGTGTAAAATGGTCGGCGTGCCGGGTAACGCTCCCGGGCCCGGCACTCATCTAGTGCGATTCCGTTTATAAGACGGACGGTTCTCTTTGAACTACACGCCGGTGCTTGCGCACGGCCACCATGGCCGCCTGCAAAGGCTGGCGGAATGCCGTGGACTTGCACCACTTGCCCGAGGGCACGCACTCGTTAGCACCGAGGCCCGGCTTGCTCGTCCGGTTGACATTCCATTGAAGTCAACAGTCAGCAGTCCGTTGTTAGTAGCAAAGATGCCCGTCACGCATAGAATACGTCCGTGCTACTGACTGCCGACTACTGACCATGGACTAAAACTGGTCGGCGTGGGGAGACTTGCACTCCCAAGGCTGTTCGGTTTTGAATCGAACCGGTCTGCTATTCCCGGTAAACCACACGCCGGTCGGCAACCCGGGACTTGCACCCGGAAGGCTCGGCGATTTTAAGTCGCCGGGGTCTGCTATTCCCGCTGAGGCCAGTTGCCGTGAAATGGTGGGCATGAAGGGACTTGCACCCCCAAGGCTGCCAGATTCTGAGTCTGGACCCTCTGCTATTCGGGTTTAACCACACGCCCGTAACTTGGTGCATCCGGCAGGACTCCCACCTGCAAACTCTCCGTTCGAAGCGGAGGATGATCATAATTTCACCACGGATGCAAAAGGCAGTTGAAGAGTTGGTGTGTTAGTGAATTTCGAGGACCGAAACCAGCGCAACTCAATGACTCACTAATTCATGAACTCTCCGACTGAAAAATGGTGGGTTGCCTCGGAATCGCACCGAGTTCTCGCCGGTTAAGAGCCGGGACTTCACTGTCAAAGTTTGCAACCCTGGTGGCCGTCGGCAAAGACCGCGCCGCGAAGGCGGAGTTGAACCGCCGCAGCCAGGTCTGTGAAGCTCTGACCGGCACCGGTGTTCGCGTCGCGGAAAAGAATCCCAAGCGCACTGAATCCGACACCCGGCCATTACTTCGACCGTGCGGGGTCTCTGCCGGCGGGCCGGATTCACTTGGGAAAGTGGACGGGCATGAGAGTAACGCTCTCTCTATTTCGGTTTGGAAGGTCCTTGCGGACGGCTACCAAGCGTGTGTCTATCAACACCTATGCCCGCTAGGAAAGTTGAGAGTTGAGAGATGATGGATGATAGATCAACGCGCGGGCGCCGCGCGGCTTCCTGTCTACAACTCTCAACTCTCAACCACCGACTATCAACCATTTTGGAATCCCGTGCTGGAATCGCATCAGCCGCTTGGTGGCCGTGTGCAAACACCTTTGCAGGCCGCCGCCTGGACTAATCGGCCAACGGGATGGGAAATTGAAAGCGCGGGCGGAGATTTTCATCTCCGTCCGCGTTGATTAACTACCGCGAACAAAGTCCGCGATCACGGCAGGCGCCGTCGTGTCGAAGCCGACCACGTCCATCATGCCGCGGTCGTTCGGATCGGCGAGGGTGAAGCCGTTGGAGGTCATGCCCGATGGTGCGGGGTTCGAACCCGCTCGTCCCGCTAAAGCGGGATTTTTACCGGATAACCCAGACTCACCGGCCCGTCTAAATAGACGCTCCCGATGGGAATCGAACCCACATTACCCAAGCCGAACCCGGGCGTTCTGTCACAGTTGAACTACGGAGGCGGTCCTCACTGCTCCTAATAAAGCAAAACTAGAAGCACTTTGGATGTCTGTAACCAAGTCGTCATAAGACAAACTCGGAAAAACTTGATGGGCAAGTGACGTGATCGAACGGAGGCATTCCATGCTGGGAATCGAACCCAGAGCGCTTGAGCTTTCACCCAAGACGCTACGCCCTCCTATTTGGCGGAGGATAAACGATCAACTTCGGCCCATCTAAATTGGTCAGGAAGCCGGGATTTGCACCCGGACCGTCGCGTTCACAACGCGAAGTGCTGCTATTACACCACGATCCTGATTTGAAATTGGAGCCCCTGGTCGGACTCGCACCGACGAATAGCGGTTTACGAAACCGCTCCTGTAGCTGCTGAGGCACAAGGGCTTTGAAACTGGCGCTCTCACGTGGACTTGCACCACGAACCTCCGCCTTCGCAAAGCGGCGTGCAGGACTAATTACACCTTGAGAGCGGGAATTGGTTGAGAGTTGAAAGTTGAGGGTTGAGGGAATTTGACCGTGTCGCCGCCCGTGCTTTTCTCTCAACTCTCAACCATTAACCATCAACTTCCGCATGATGGTATCCGTGGCCGGACTCGCACCGGCTAGGACCAGCTTGAAGGGCTGGACGCGCGAGCTGCTTTGCATTCACGGACTACTTGCGTAGGGGCAACAAATGGCCACTGGAGTCGGGATTGCGCCGACACCTCCGGTGCTTCAGACCGGCGTGCAGACTGACTACACCATCCAGTGAAATTGGATTTGCGATTTACGATTGTCGCGTTCTGCTTTGAACCAGGGGAGGCACATTGGTTGCGCGCGTTGGCCGAAATGAAATCCGTGCGACGCGGCTGGTGCGCGAAGGTTTGTAACTTCGGCGAACGGGTAATTTTCTTTCGAAACAAATGGGCTTTTTCATAATGGATCCTTTGGTTGTGTTTGAAAGTGGTCGTCCCGGCAGGTAACGCTCCTGCGTCTTCCGGTTATCAGCCGGGTGCTCTGCTTTTGAGCTACGAGACGTGGCGGAAGGCGTCGGTAATGCTCCGACCTCGGCGATGCCGATCCTGTTTTCGAGACAGGTGCAGCCAGCTTATATCTGCCTGCCTTCCGTAAAATGGTCAGGGTGGCAGGACTTGCACCTGCGACCTCCTCGTTCCGAACGAGGCCGTCTGCTGCTGACATTACACCCTGAAATTTGGCTGCCAGAGTTGGACTCGCACCAACACCGCACGGCTTAACAGGCCGGCGTGCTACTTTGACACTATCTGGCAATGGCGCTGCCGGCAGGATTCTCACCTGCATCGTTCCGTTTAGAAGACGGATGCCTGATATATTCGACCACGGCAGCAAACTAAAATTGGTCAGCGCGACAGGAGTTGCACCTGCGATCCCTCGGTCCCAAGCCGAGTGCGTTGCTGCTACGCTACGCGCTGATGCTCCGAGCGCTTTTTAAGGAACGCTGGAGTGGAGAAACGCGACGCCGAAACCCTGGGAATCAGCCCCGCGGTAAGATTTGAAATTGGCGGACCCGAAGGGACTTGCACCCTCAGCCTTCCCGCAGACAACGGGCTGCTCCTCTGATTGAGCTACGGATCCGAAATGGTGGGCAGTGCTGGTAACGGTGCTTCCGCACGGGCACTGTTTCCGAAAGTAATGGTGGCCCTGCGCAAGCAGTTTACAGTCGGGCAGCCGGATCACTTCCCATATGGATATTGGTTGCGGGGGTGGGAGTTGCACCCACAGAGGTAGAGCTTATGAAACTCACCTGAATCTCATTCTCCCCGCAGTTGAAATTGGTGGAGTCGGTGGGTAACGCTCCCACATCAACTTGCTTGCAAGGCAAGTGCATTGCTTGTCTGCCACGACCCCGGAAAATTTGGCAGGCCGCCTTGGTGCTGCCCCAAGCAGACTGAGTTTTGGAGACTCTGTCGCGCAAGCTGGCGCGCGGCCTGTCGCTTTGCGGATAGCCGATGGACAATAGCCAATCACCGATAGTTGCAGTGACCCCGGAGTCGTCCGTCGCATCCTTGACCATTGGTCATCGGCTATTGGCTATTGCGCCGAAGGCGCTGGTGCGGTTACCGGGAATCGCACCCGGACGTGCTCCCTGGCAAGGAGCCATTCTGCTGTTAAATCACAACCGCGAAATTAAAAGGGCCGGGAGCTGCGGCAGCCAGTGGCCGTCCGCAAGGACCTCCCGGCCCGTGCCATTTCAATAAAGAACAAACACCTCTTGGTGATCTATTCGATCCCAACCCGCGGTTTCACGGCGGTTGTTTCGGTGTTTATAGGCACACCTCCTGCGAAGCCTTTAAAATGTAAAGTCTGTTCAAACCATCTCGGCGCGCTTATGAGCGACCCGTGGGCAGACCCCACCGGTGAGGAGTTTTGCATCCTCTGCGCCGTTTTTGGTTTTGTGCGGTCGGACATCATCGAGACGTCATTCTAATTTCGTTCACAGTCAGTTCACCTTTCATTGTTGCCATCTACCATGGGTTTCAGGGCAATAAAAAACCCTGCTTACACAAGGTAGGCAGGGTGTAGAAATCCTCGTTCGATTCTTTACCTGCTTACCTCCAGATTATCCAAACCGGCTTCGGGGCCACACCCGCGATGCGCTCTGGATTGTCCAAGGCTAAACATACAACCCTTGCTTAACCGAGTCTGACGGGTCGCTTTCGCGACCGACAGTGCCGGCCAAATCGTGGCTGATATGTTCATGCAAGTTTTCATACGAACTGTTAAGACGTTATCAAACAACAATGGTTACAGTCTACTTATACGTGTGGGGGGTGCGGTATCTTAAATTTTAATATCCGGATAGATTGATGAAGAAGACGGTAAAAATTTGCCTGGTTGGCTTTCTTCGCGCCAGCGGAAAAACACAACAGTTAAAACGCTGGCACGATATCGAGTATAAACATTTGATTTGTTGCAGCTCTATTTCAACTATTACTTCCAAAACATCTACTGCATCTGCCTTTCTCTTGCTGGCTCTTGTTAAGTTTAAAATCTGAATTGCTTCTCCGGTTCTTGACCATCCATTTGGAATGCTTACGCGTCCTCCGCTCAATGCGATAATTCCGTCAACGATGATGTGGTGCATTGCAAACGACTGAGGGTTGCCGGAAGAAGCTCGGGGGTGCAATCTCTTTGTGATGCAGTATTGGGACACGGGCGCATATCAAAATTTGAAGGGGTAAATCTGGCGAGGAAATGATATAAGCGGAGACATGAGCAACTGCTGCATGAAATCGGTCCCTCAAACCGACGGCAGTTTCGAGACGTTCGCCCGTCCGGT
>Ga0247688_1000244_pt1 | contig 20610 bp, 18 predicted proteins | sample CNK29_metaG_FD_182718 | JGI IMG/M metagenome (GOLD analysis project Ga0247688, IMG submission 182718) | Soil microbial communities from Purdue University Martell Research Forest, Indiana, United States - CNK29 | ecosystem: Environmental > Terrestrial > Soil > Temperate forest > Bulk soil... | reverse complement strand
TCGGCGCCAAGCAGCACAGCGGTTTCTCGCTTTCGCCAAACGCGAAGTATGCGATCCATTTCGACGGCAAAGACTGGTATTCGTATTCCGTCGCCGACGGCTCAGTTACCAACCTGACCAAAGACATCAAGGTCAACTTCTATGACGAAGAAGAGGACACGCCTTCGATTCCCGGCTCGTACGGCGTCGCCGGTTGGGCCAAGGACGACAAAGATGTGCTGCTCTACGATCATTTCGACATCTGGCAAGTCGCGCCTGACGGCAGCCACGCCGCTAAAAACCTGACCGACGGCGTGGGCCGCAAAGAGAAGACAACGCTTCGTTACGTCCGGCTCGATCCGAAAGAACGATCGATCGACCCCGACAAGCCGATGTTGCTGAGCGCGGAAAATCAGGAAACACACGATTCGGGTTTCTATCGCGACAAAGTGAACAGCGACGCGTTGCCGCAGAAGCTCCTGATGGCCGCAAAAGATTTCAACAATCCGACGAAAGCGAAAGACACGGACGTGCTGATCTTGACCGCGTCGCGGTTCGATCAGTTTCCCGACGTCTGGGTGACCAACAGCAGTTTTCGCGAGCTGAAGCGCGTCAGCAACGGCGACGCGCAACGCGCGCCTTACCTGTGGGGCACGGCGGAGTTGGTGAGTTTCAAAAACACTGACGGCGTGCCGCTGAAAGGCGTGTTACTCAAGCCGGACAATTTCGATCCCCGCAAGAAGTATCCGATGCTGGTCTACATTTACGAAAAGCTGACGCAAGGCCTGAACCAGTTTCGCAATCCTGGACCGGGAACGTCGATCAATCCGACGTTCTACGTGAGCAATGGTTATCTCGTCTTCATGCCCGACATCGTTTACAAGATCGGTTATCCGGGACCGAGTGCATTGAACTGTGTGCTACCGGGAATTCAGGCGGTAGTCGATAAAGGTTTTGTGAACGAAGACGCGATTGGGATTCAGGGTCACAGTTGGGGCGGTTATCAGATCGCCTACATGGTGACGCAAACGAATCGTTTCAAAGCCGCCGCGCCGGGCGCGCTCGTCGCGAACATGACGAGTGCATACAGCGGCATTCGCTGGGGCACCGGCTTGCCACGCCAGTTTCAATATGAACACCAGCAATCACGGATCGGTGGTTCGTTGTGGGAATATCCGTTGCGCTTTCTCGACAACTCACCGCTATTTCGCGCCGACCGCGTGCAGACTCCGCTCTTGATGATTCACAACGACGAAGACGACGCGGTGCCGTGGTACCAGGGCATCGAGTTTTTCCTCGCGCTGCGGCGGCTCGACAAAGAGGCTTACCTGTTTAGCTACAACGGCGAGAAACACGGCCTGCGAAAGCGCATCAATCAGAAAGACTACACGCGGCGCTTGCAGGAGTTCTTCGATCATTTCCTGAAGGGCGCGCCCGCGCCGGAGTGGATGGAGAAAGGCATTCCTTATCTGCAGCGCGAGAAAGAGAAGGAGAAGTATCGGACTACGGAAGATGTCCAACCTTAAGAAAACCATCCACAGATTACGCCGACTGCCTTTAAAAAACCTCTGCGTAATCTGTGGATTGCCTTAGTACTTCGCCACGCGCGGATCGACGTCTTCAGACCACGCGGTGATCCCGCCTTTTAAGTTGATCAAGCGGCCCTGGAAGCCCGCGCGTTTCAGGGCCTCGATCGCTTTCGCGCTGCGCACGCCGCCTTTGCAATGCACAATCGTATCGACCTCCTGATCGATCTCGTTCATGCGCGTGACCACGTGGCCTAACGGGATCAACTTCGTTCCCGGTATGCGCGCGATCTCAAACTCGTGCGGCTCGCGCACGTCGATGATCTGAATCTTGTCTCCACGCAGACGACGCGCGTTGAGTTCCGGCGCAGTGATCTCTTCGAGTTTCGAATCCGGCTTCGGAAGCTGGTGCGGCGCGACGCCGCAAAACTCTTCGTAGTCGATCAGTTTGGTGATCGTCGGATTCTCGCCGCAGACCGGGCACTTCGGATCCTTCCGCAACTTGAACTCGCGAAACTTCATCGGCCAGGCATCGAACAATAGCAGCCGATTGATCAGCAGATCTTCCGCGCCGAGAATGATCTTGATCGTTTCGTTTGCCTGAATCGCGCCGACGATGCCAGGCAACACACCGAGCACGCCACCTTCCGCGCACGAAGGCACGAGGCCCGGCGGCGGCGGTTCGGGATACAAGCAGCGGTAACACGCGCCTTTCTCCGCCCAGAACACACTCGCCTGTCCTTCAAACCGAAAGATCGAACCGTAAACGTTCGGCTTCTTGCTCAGCACGCACGCGTCGTTGACGAGGTAGCGGGTCGGAAAGTTGTCGGTGCCGTCGACTATGATGTCGTAGTTGGGAAAGAGCTGCATCGCGTTGTGACTGGTCAAGCGCGACTCGTGCATTTCGATCTCGATGTGCGGATTGATGTCGCGCAAACGATCGCGCGCTGATTCGATCTTGCGCCGCCCGAGATCTTTCGTGCCGTGAATGATCTGTCGTTGCAGGTTCGACTCTTCAACCACGTCGAAATCGACGATGCCGATTCTGCCGACACCGGCCGCCGCCAGATACATCCCGACGGGCGCGCCCAGGCCGCCCGTGCCGATCATGAGCACGCTCGCAGCCTTCAGTTTCCGCTGCCCTTGCATGCCGACCTCCGGCATGATCAGGTGACGGCTGTAACGCAGAATCTCTTCGTGCGACAACTCCGGCAGCGCCTGGCCCACTTCCGATTCGATCACGGCGCCTCCCGCAATCGATGGCACAATCATGATCGTGTCGCCGTCTTTCACAGGCGTGTCCGGACCTGAAGCGTGACGGATGTCTTCGTCGTTGAGATAGACATTGACGAAATTGCGCAGCGCGTTTTGATCGTTAAAAAGATGGCGGCGCAACGCTGAATGATTCGACGTCAGCAGGTCGAGCGCCTCGCCCGCGGTGTTTGCTTCGACGACGATCTGCGACTGGCCGCCGGCGAATTGCCGCAGCGGCGCCGGAATGGTGATGGTTACTGACATTGGATTTCCTCCGGGTTAAAACGTGAACGATCCGGCTCCTGCTCCCACGAAAAGAGATCAGTGGCCGCGTTCGCGCTGGTCGAAACGATGATGTATGAATACGTGGGCCAGGCGTGCTCGAGATCGTATCGCGACGGCACCGCCGGCGAGTCCGGATGCGAATGATAGAAACCAACTACTTCCAGATCGCGCCCGCGCGCGTAACGTTCGCCGCGCATCAACTCCTCGGGCTCGATCAAAAAGCGATTTCGCTTCGCGCTCTCTTCGCGCGCGTTTGAAATCGGGTAAGTCTCGGTAACGAACTTGCCGTCAGGCGCGTAACGCCCGAGCAACAGGCCACAGCATTCGTAGGGATAGTCGCGAATGCCGTGCTCGCGAATTTCGGTCAACTGTGCTTCAGCGATCGTGATCATGCGGAGAGTGCCTGCTCGATGTCGGCGACGATGTCGTCGATGCTTTCGATTCCCACTGAGATACGCACCAGTCCGTCGACGATGCCGAACTCCTGCCTTCGCGCCGGCAGCAGGTCGCGATGCGACGCCGTCGCCGGATGCAAGACGCTCGTGAAAACATCGCCCAGGCTCGTGGAGCGCACGCACAACTGCAGCGCGTCCATGAAGCGAAACGCCGCGTCGCGCGTGCCATCTTTTAATTCGATCGAAACGAGCGCGCCGATGTTTGGATAATGAACTCGCGAGACGCGCGCGTTTTCGCTGAGATGAGCCGCCAGCAGCCGCGCATTTTCACACTGGCGTTCCAGGCGCACGGCGAGGGTTTTCAAGCCGCGCAAGATCTCGTGCGCTTCCCAAACGCCGAGCACGCCGCCGACGAGCTTCATCACGCTAACCAACGCCGCGCGATCAAACTCGTCACGCGAAACGACGATGCCGCCCATCGTATCGGCATGTCCGCCGAGATACTTCGTCGCGCTGTGGACCACCATGTCAGCGCCGAGTTTCAGCGGTTGGCAGAGATACGGCGAGGCAAACGTGTTGTCGATGATGAGTTTCGCGCCCTGCTCGTGCGCGATGTCAGCGGCGACTTTGATGTCGCACACTTTCAGCAACGGATTGGAGATCGTTTCCGCGACGAGCACCTGTGGCTTGATCTCGCGTGCTTTCTCGCGCACCGCGTCGAGATCGTGGTAGTCCATCGTGACGGTTTTCACGCCGAACGACGTGAACACGTTATTCAGCAAGCTCGTTGTGGCGCCGTAGAGATCCTGCGAGGCGAGTACCGTCGAACCGGCTTTCAAGTCGCACGCGATCAAAGCGGCGTGAACCGCGGCCATGCCCGTTGCGTAAGCACACGCCACCGCGCCGTCTTCGATCTCGCGCATCGCTTCTTCGAGTGCGCCCGTCGTAGGATTGCCGTAACGCGTGTAAATGTAGCCGAGCTTTTCACCGGCGAAGACCTGATCGATCTCCTGCATCGAGTCGTAGGTGAACGTCGCGCTCGCGTAGATGGGCGTCGTTACGGGTTGGCCTTCGGGTGGCGCCTGGCGTTCGCCGGCGTGCACCAGTTGGGTTGTTATGTGGCGCTTCTTCGTCATGGAGAGTTTGTTGTTTTTTCTCTGTGTCTCCGTGTCTCTGTGGTAAAGAAACAACCACAGAGACACGGAGACACAGAGAGAAGAACTTATCACAAATACCGATCGCCGCCGTCGCACAGCACCGTGACCACCACGGCGGGAGGCCGCAGTGACGCTGCCAATCTCCACGCCGCAAACACGTTGGCGCCGGAGCTCGGGCCGACGAATAATCCTTCTTCTCGGGCTAATCGCTGGGTCATTAATAACGCATCTTCGGTCGATACTTCCAGCGTGTCGGAGGCCAGTGACTCATCGTAAATACGGGGCTTGATAGCAGTCGCCATGTGTTTCAAGCCTTCGAGACCGTGCAACGGCGACTCGGGTTGCACGGCGACGGCGTTCAGCGACGCATTCAGTTCGCGCAGCCGCCGCACGACGCCGACGAAGGTGCCCGACGTTCCCAGCCCCGCGATGAAATGCGTGACCCGACCGCCGGACTGTTGCCAGATCTCGTTGGCGGTGGTTTCGTAATGCGCCAGCCAGTTAGCGTCGTTGTTGTACTGATCGGGATAGAAATACTTGTGCGGATCGCCGGCGTAGATTTCGCGCGCGATGATTTGGGCGCCGTCAGTTGAGAGCATCGGATCGGTTTCGACGATCTCAACGCCGAAGTGATGCAGGATCTGCTTGCGTTTGGTGCTCGCGTTCTTTGGCAGGCAAACTTTCACCGGATAACCGCGCGAGGCGCCGATCATCGCGTAGGCGATTCCGGTGTTGCCGCTGGTGGCGTCGAGAATGGTCATGCCGGGTTGCAGCTTGCCGCTTCGTTCGCCTTCGAGAATCATCGAGAGCGCCGCGCGATCTTTAACTGAGCCGCCGGGATTGAGATGTTCAGCTTTCGCGAAGACGGGAATTTCAGTGTTGAGCAAACGAAGGCGCAGCAACGGCGTGTGACCGATGCTCGCTTCGAGAGTGCCGGGAACGACTCCCCATCTGCATTCTTCTAAAACTAACGATTGCATGGCTTCAGTGATCCGGACAAAAACAAACCGGCCGCGCTTTTCGAAAAGTGCGACCGGTTACGCCGTTAAAATTGCTGGTGGTTAGCTCATCCGCTTCCGCCCGCAAACGGCCTCTCGGTCGCGCTGCGATAGCAGCAGCAACAGTGATAGAGACACCAGGTGCAGGCCTTCATCATGACTCGAAAACAATACGCTCGGGTCATGCGACTGTCAAGAAGGCCACAGCTCTATCAGTCGCTTCCTGAAATCTGTGTAATCTGTGGATAATAGGAGCAAAGGGAGAACAACATGAACTGGCCTTCACTTCCGCTCGAGGAATGGAAAGACACTTGCTCCACCTTGCACATGTGGACACAGATCGTCGGCAAGGTGCGCCTGGCCCAAACGCCGCTCATCAATCACTGGTGGAACGTGCCGCTCTACGTGTCGGCCCGCGGCCTGACCACGAGCGCGATGCCTTACGGCGATATTACTTTCGAGATGGAGTTTGACTTCATCGATCACCAGCTCGACATCACGTGCAGTCACGGGCAAAACACCAGCATCGCGCTCGCACCGAAATCCGTGGCCACGTTTTATCGCGAGACGATGGACGCGCTGCGAGGGCTCGGTCTCGACATTCACATCTGGCGCATGCCCGTCGAGATTCCCGATCCGATTCCGTTTGACGAAGACGAACAACATGCGTCGTACGATCCGGATTACGCGAACCGGTTCTGGCAAGTGCTGCGCTCGTCAGAAAACGTGATGCAGGAGTTTCGTTCGCGCTTCATCGGAAAGTGCAGCCCGGTGCATTTCTTCTGGGGCAGTTTCGACCTGGCGGTGACGCGGTTCTCGGGAAGGCCCGCGCCGGCGCGGCCTGAAGCCGATCCGATTACGCGTGAAGCGTATTCACACGAAGTGATCAGTCACGGCTGGTGGCCGGGACAAGGACCGCTCGGCAAAGCGGCGTTCTATTCGTACACGGCGCCCGCGCCGGAAGGTTTAGGGGATGCGAAGGTCAGTCCTGAGCAGGCGTATTACAACGCCGAGATGGGATTGTTCCTGTTGCTTTACGAGGACGTGCGCAACGCGTCAGACCCGGAAGCGATGTTGATGGAGTTTATGCAGAGCACTTACGAGGCGGGCGCGAATTTAGCGAAGTGGGATCGTTCCGCACTGGAACGACATTAAGTTTTGACTGGTCGCCAGAGTGCTGAGATCCGCTTGCCGCTCGCGGTTTGCAGGATGCTCATCACGCCCATGTAGCCAAAACCAAAGAAGAACAACAGCAGAAACGGGATCGTGCCCCACATGTGCAAACGCACCGAGTAAGCGATCGCCAGCAGGAAGTAGATCGCAAATCCCAGTTCCAGCAACGGCAACAGCCCGCGCTTGCGTTTGTACTTCTTCCGTTTCCACGTCGCATCTGTCGTCTCTTCCACGCGATACTTCGGCGTCCGCACAAACTCCGACTTCACGCCGAGCAACGCTTCGAGCACCGCGCGCGCGTTGGAAAACGCGAGCCCGATTCCGAGTCCCATCACCAGCGGCAGATGCAGCAAACGCGGTGCACGCTTCTCGTCGAGATACCAAACGGCCGAACCGTAAAACAACACGACCGAGATCGACGAGAAAAACAGCAGCGGCAGGTCCAGCACCATCAGGTGATAAAACGGCTGGTTGTAACGCACGAGCAAAAGCGGAAACTGCAGAAAGCTCGCGACGATCATCAGCGGGTAACTGATGTTTCCCGTCAAACGGAAAAACATCTCGAGCTTCACCCGAAACGGCAGCGGCGCCAGCCAGATGCGCGGGTAAAGTTTCAAGCCAACCTGCATCACGCCTTTGGCCCAACGGCGTTGCTGCGCCTTGAAGGCGTTGATCTCGACGGGAATCTCGGCCGGGGCATCTTCGTCGAGCAGGTAAACAAACTTCCAACCCATCAACTGCACGCGAAAACTGAGATCGGTGTCTTCGGTGAGCGTGTCGTGTTGCCAGCCGCCGCTCATCTCGATCGCTCGCCGGCGCCAGATTCCCGCGGTGCCGTTGAAATTAAAAAACCCGCCGGTGCGATTGCGCGTGGTCTGTTCGACGACGAAATGGCCGTCGAGCATGATCGTTTGCAAACGCGTCAAAAGATTGTAGCGGCCGTTGATGTGCGACCAGCGCATCTGCGCGCAACCCACCATCGGATCGGTAAAGAAGTCGACGAGCTTGCGCAGGCAATCGGGCTTCGGCACGAAGTCGGCGTCAAAGATGGCAAAGAGCTCGCCCTTCGCGTACTTGTTTCCGTTTTCGAGCGCGCCCGCTTTGAACCCCGTGCGATCATCGCGATGGATGTAGTGAATGTCGAAACCCTGTTCCGCGTACTTCGCGACGACGGCCTCAGCGACTTTCACCGTTTCGTCGGTTGAGTCGTCGAGGACTTGTATCTCCAACTTCTCGCGCGGGTAGTCGATCGCGGTCACCGCTTTGAGCAGGCGATCGACCACGTAAAGCTCGTTGAAGAGCGGCAACTGCACCGTGATGACCGGCAGGTCAGCTTCGGCAAAACGCGCTTTCGGCTTCGGCACAAACTTGCGATAACGCCAGAAGTCGATCACCTGCTTGATGCGATACGAACCGTAGATCGCGAGCGTGGTCAGAATCGTGAAATAGGCGATCAGGATGAGCCAGTCGAAGGTATCGAGTTTGTAAAGCGGGCTGATGTTGCCCCAGGTTTTGTAGACCCCGTCATGGAAGTAGCGCTCGAAGAGTTGTTGCGGGGTAGAACCGATCGGACTGGGCCAGGGAGTTGGTGCCGGAGCTGCTTGAAACATAAAGCGCCAGATTGTAGCTCAAGGGCCAGCCGGACGCCAAAGACTCTGCAAATCTTTCCGCGTTTATCCGTGGCTAATCAACCTTCACTCGGCGAACCGGAGGCTCAACTCCGAAATACCCGGCAGCACGTAAAACACGGCCACGCTGCCCAGCAAAAACCCGGTTAACAAACGCGAAGTATGCGTGTTTTCCCAGATTCCGAAAAACGTCAGGCTGAAATCGATCGCGAGCGGCAGCGCGGCGAGTACCAGCCATTTGACTGCCGGAGTCGTCGTGGTTCGCAGCGAGCGAATCAGCGGATAACCCAGAAACGTGAGCGCAAACCCGCCGTAGATGCCGGTGCAACGTGAGCAAACGCCAAACTTGTGTCCGTCAATAAAGTAGGAACGATCCGGCCGTTGATGGCAAAGCATGCCGAAGCCACGATAGATCGCGCCGGCGATTTCGCCGTGACCGCTCGCCGCTGCTAACGGCGCGACCAGAATCAACGACACGAGTGAGGCTACGATTGCCGCACTGGCCGCCCAAAACATGAGCGGCCGTCGAGTTGGAACTACTTGAGGAACGTAAAAACTCAAAAGCGAATAACCGTGTCTGGCCCACCTTCGATGTGCAACGTGTCGACAAAGCGAATGTGCCGCGACTCCGTCGTCATCACCACCGAATGCGTCCGCTTGCCGGAACCAAAGAACCGCACGCCTTTCAACAACGCGCCGTCTGTGACACCGGTTGCCGCAAAGATGATCTTCTTGCCCGGCGCGAGATCGTCAGTGTCGTAGACCTTGTTCGGATCCTTGATGCCCATCGACGCGAGACGATCCAGCACCTCTTCACGCGGCGGCACCTTATCTCTATCAACGCCGAGACGATCGTGATCAAAAACCAGCCGCGCCTGAATCTCGCCGTTCAAGCACTTCATCGCCGCGGCCGTGATCACGCCTTCGGGCGCGCCGCCGATGCCCATCAGCGCGTGAATGTTTGTGCCCGCAACCGCCGCCGAAATACCCGCCGACAGGTCGCCGTCAGAAATCAAGCGAATGCGCGCGCCGGCGTTGCGCACGTCAGAAATCAGTTTCTTATGACGCGGGCGATCCAGCACGATCACGGTCAAGTCTTCGATGTCGCGGCCCAGGCGGCGCGCGATGTTCTTGAGGTTGTCCTTGACCGGCGCGTCGATATCGACAACGCCACGAGAGGATGGGCCAACGACGATCTTGTCCATGTAAATATCGGGCGCATTGAGCAAGCCGTGGCGTTCGGCGGCCGCGAGCACTGCGATCGCGTTGTTCGCGCCGAGTGCGCACAGGTTCGTTCCCTCAAGCGGATCGACTGCGATATCGATCTCCGGGCAGGACTCGGCAATCTCCTCGCCGACGCCGAAACCGCCGCCGACTTCCTCGCCGATGTACAACATCGGGGCTTCGTCGCGTTCGCCCTCGCCAATCACGACGCGCCCGCGCATCGGCACGGTGTCCATCACTTCGCGCATCGCCTCGACGGCCACCTGGTCGGAATACTTGCGATCGCCCTGTCCCATGGTCCGTGCCGCCGCAATCGCAGCCGCTTCACACACCCGCAAGAAATCCAGAGACAGTTCGCGCTCTGTTCTTAGCTCGTCGCCCATTCGTTTTCAGCTCTCCTGATCCGAGTGATTCAGTCCAATTTGCGTGAAGAATGCGCGTTCATACTAACAGAGGGGAATACAATTTTGTAGTTTCCGGTCCCGCAACGCTAAAATGGCGTCTGCCACTGCTGCGCGGGCGATCCCTGTCCTTTCATTACACACATTCGTGAGGAGTTTCTATGTCTACACCAGTCCAGGCAAGTCAGATCGATGAAGAAAAAATGCACCAGTTCCTGGGGAAAGTCGTCACCGATTTTGGTGCTTCCCTCAGTTCCTCACTGGCTTATATCGGCCAAAAACTCGGGCTTTATAAAGCGCTGGCCGCGAATGGGCCGCTCACACCGGCCGAACTCGCACAGAAGACCGATACTAACGAACGATACGTACGCGAATGGCTGCTGAATCAGGCGTCCGGTGGTTACGTGGAGTACGACACCGAAAGCGGCCGTTACACGCTTACACCGGAGCAAGCGGTCGCCTTAAGCGACGAACAGAGTCCCTTTTACGTCGGCGGCGGCTTCTTCGTCATCAAGGCCATGACCCAGGCCGTTGAACGAATCGAAGGCTATTTTCGCAACGGCGGCGGCATGCTTTGGGGAGAACATAACCCGGATCTCTTCATCGGCACCGAACGCTTTTTCCGGCCCGGTTACATGGCCCATCTGGTGGCTTCATGGATTCCGTCGCTCGACGGCGTAGAAGAGAAACTGAAAGCCGGTGCGAAGGTTGCCGACGTCGGCTGCGGCCACGGCGCTTCGACGATCATCATGGCGAAGGCTTATCCAAACTCCGAGTTTTGGGCGTTTGATAATCACGAGGCGTCGATCGAGTACGCGCGCAAGGCGGTGCAGGACGCCGGCGTCGGCGATCGCGTGCATTTCGAGGTTTCCAACGCGCAGAGCATTCCCGATAAGCAGTTTGATCTCGTTACGTTCTTTGATTGCCTGCACGACATGGGCGATCCGGTTGGTGCGTGCCGCCGGGCTGCGGAAGTGCTCAAGGACGATGGTACGGCGTTGATTGTCGAGCCGATGGCGGGCAACCACGTGCAGGACAACTTCAATCCGATCGGGCGTACGTTCTCGGGCGCATCGACGCTTTGTTGCACGTCGAACTCGCTCGCGTTGAATGGCCCAGGCCTCGGCGCAGTTGCGACTGAAGACGCGATCAAAGAGGTCGCACTCGCAGGCGGTTTCAAGCAATTTCGCCGCGCGACTGAAACACCGTTCAATCGAATCTTCGAAGCGCGCAAGCAGTAAGTTTCTTTCAACCACAGATTACGCGGATTTTTTTACTCCCGTAATCTGTGGTAACCTCACCCGCCCTCTTTAACTTCGTCTCTAGTCCTCATCACTATGGATCGAAGAATCGAACTGGTCATTTCGCAAATCGAAGCGGATCTCGCGCACGCGTGGGAGACCGCGGAACTGGCGGCGCTCGTGAATCTGTCGGCGTCGCGTTTTCGCCATCTATTTAAAGAAGAGACGGGCCAGGCGACCGGACAGTTTCTGCGCGAGCGTCGTTTGCAGCGAGCGGAGTTTCTGTTGCGAACGACGTTTCTTACGATCAAGGAAGTGATGATCGAGACGGGCCTGACGTCGAGCAGCCACTTCGTTCAGTACTTCAAACGGAAGTATGGCGCGTCGCCGACCGGTTATCGAAAACATTTAGCCACTTTCGTAAAGCATTAGCCATTTTCGGCAACACTTTTCTATTGACTCACAACAGCGATCCCTCTACATTCAGTCTCGCCAACCCCCTCAAACTTAAAAACAAAACGGAGACGATATAGATGAGCCTTAGGTCCTCACCAGGAATAATTCTGTTCTTAATACTCTTGTTCCGCCTCACAGCGTCGGCGCAAACGCCGGAGACAATCGTGGCGACGGTCGATGGCGCACCGATCACGTTGCAGCAGGTTGACGAAACGATCGGATCGACGATCTTGCCGCTGCAACAGCAACTCTACACGGTCAGAAAAGTCGCGCTTGATAATTTGATAACTGCGCGACTGTTGGAAAGCGAAGCGCGCGCTCAGGGTGTTTCGCTCGAGGAGTTGCGGCAGCGACTGACGCGCGGTGAAGTGAACGTGACGAAGGCGCAGGTCGAGGAGGCGTTTGCGCAGAACGCGGCGTACTTCGCGTTGATGAGTCCGGATGAAGCGCGCGAACGGTTGCGGCTCGATCTCGAGAACCAGGCGCGGATGAAAAACTATCGCGCGGGTCTCGATGCGTTGCGAAAGAAATGGACCGTGACGATCGACTTTGCCGCGCCTCGCGTGGCGGCCGAGATAGATGATGTGTCGTCGCCTGTGAAAGGCGCCGCAAAGGCGGCCGTGACCATCGTCGAGTTTTCAGACTTTGAATGCCCGTTCTGTGCGCAAGTGCAGGACACGCTCAAGCAGGTCGCGGAGCGCTATGGCGGCGACGTGCGCCTCGTCTTCAAGCACTTGCCGCTCGAAGGCCACCGAAACTCGCTCGCGGCGGCGCGTGCGGCCTATTGTGCGGGCGAGCAGGATCGTTTCTGGCAGTTTCACGATGCGCTGTTTGCGTCGCGCAATCTCTCGCCGGATCTTTTTTACAAGCTGGCAACGGATCTGGGGCTCGGCCGCGAGAAGTTTACGGCTTGCCTGAGTGACGAACGCTCCCGCATCGCTGTCGCCAGGGATATCGAAACTGCGAAGCGTTATGGCATCGACAGCACGCCGAGTTTTCTGATCAATGGGAAGCTGGCCAAAGGCGCGCTCACTCTAGCCGGCTTTCAGAACCTCATCGAACGCGAATTACCTTTGGCCCATAAAACGTCTGCAACCAATTAGGAGATCCTCATGAATCGATTTGCTCTGGTCCTCACTCTGCTCTTTCTCTCTTCCCTTCCTGCCGCGGCGCAAGTGAGCGCTCGCGGGCAGGAGAAACTGATCCGCGACACGTATCGCAAACTGGAAATCTATAACGCCGCCGCCCGAAGTTTTCAGGTTGAACAGTCAAATCGGCCGCTCCGCCGCGAAGGGGGCTTGAGTTTTGAACTCAGTGATTTTCGCTCGGGCATCCTGCTGGAGATTGCCGGCCGGCGCTACGTGGATCTAGTTAGCCTGCCCACTGGCGAGGTCGTATCGCTCACGCACGGCAGTCATTCACTGGATCAAAATGCAGAAGAAGCTACGTTCGCGGCGTCGTGGGAGCGTGGGCAGTATGCGTCGGTGCTTGATCCGCAATGGACCATCAGCGACGTGCTGAACTTTGAACCCGCACGGTATTACGACATCACGAGTTATGCGTCATACCAGGTGACCGTTAAGCTCGCGGACAAGAGTCGCACTTACAGAGCGCTCGTGTTGTTTCACGATCCGGAGCGAAAGGGCGAACTCGGCGCGCCGGAGTTTTGGGATGCAGTAGTGAATGGCCTGAATCGCGTGTGGGAAGAAAGGCGCCCGGCGTACAAGGCGCAGTCAAAGCTGGCTCTCGCAATCGATCCTTATCCCTCTGACGATTCCGGCGGAATTACCGGCGACTCGGGCGGAGTGGTGAGTGACTCCGGCGGCGACAGTGGCAGCGTTGTATCCAATACCGTAACGCCTCTGCCTTTCTGGTTCAGCTCGGATGACGCTGATCATGCTTCCGGGCATCACGCCGGAACGGCTGAGTTCACTGGAAACTGCACCGTGCTCACCAATAACTCTCAGCGATGTTCCGTCGGTGTCAGCAACTTCGCGGCTTTCGATTCAGGCACGCTTGACTACATCACACCGCTCTTCTCGCACGTGTCGAGCAAAGACTTGAAGACGGAAAATCGCACCGGAGCATTAGGAACCACCATTTTTTGTGCGGGAGCGACGGGTGTCGCCTTTTCGACCTGCCTGTTCGGGACAAGTTGCGGCACGAACGCCAACGTATCGTTGAGCTTGTTTGTCGCTTCTGCCTCCGCGACCGTCACCGGGGGCAGTTTGTGGCGCGACGTTAACGCGGAACATTTTACCTGCGCGCTGCCTGCACCTGGCAGCACCGCCGGCACCGGTGGCGGCCTCACCGTCTGCAATTCAACTTTTGCCAGCCGCTGCATGCGATTCGGGGGCGAATACGACTTCTCTACCTGCACCTGCCTCGGTTGCGATACGTGCGGTGGTTCGCCGATTGTCCTCGATCTCAACGGCGATGGCATTGCGCTCACGGGTGCGAATGACGGCGTTGATTTCGACTTAAACGGCAATGGCACTAGAGACCGCCTGGGTTGGACCACGGCGGATTCCGACGACGCGTGGCTCGCACTCGATCGTAATGGAAACGGGACTATCGATAACGGCGGAGAACTGTTTGGTGACTTCACCTTGCAGCCGCCAGCGTCAAACAAGAATGGATTCCTGGCATTAGCTGAGTTTGATAAGGCAGCCAACGGCGGCAATGGCGACGGGCTGATTGATTATCGCGACTCGGTCTTCAACCGGCTACGGCTCTGGCAGGACACAAACCACAACGGCATCTCGGAACCTGAGGAGCTTCACACGCTGGAGTCGCTGAACGTGAAGGCGCTAGAGTTGGATTTCAAGGAGTCAAAACGCGTCGATGGCTTCGGTAACGAGTTCAAGTACCGGGCCAAGGTCAAGGCTGGTGTTGCGGGGAGTGTCGCACGCTGGGCCTGGGACGTGTTCCTGGCCCACTAACCAGAGCCACAAAAAGGCACAAGAAGCACCAAAGGATTTCTCCTCTTTTGCGTCCTGTGCCTTTCGGCTTTTATGTGCCTCTTCGGGACTACTTTTTCCACGTGGGCAGCGTGCAGCGGGCCGCCTTTTCTTTCTTGAGCCCCAATGCCCAATCGGCCTGCATCAGCGTGTGAATGTCGCGCGTGCCTTCGTAAATGATCGCGGCCTTGCAGTTGCGCAGGTAGCGCTCAACCGGATAGTCGTTTGAATAACCATTCGCGCCGTGAACCTCGATCGCCATCGATGCCGCTTTCTCGCTTCTCGTCGTGGCTTGCCACTTCGCCAAGCTCGTCGCCTTCGCGTTTGGCTTTCCTTCATTCTTCAGATAGCCGGCATGCAGCCACAACAGATGGCTCATCTGATAATCAGCTTCCATCTCGGCTATCTTCTGCTTCACCAGTTGGTGGTTCGCGATCTTCGTGCCAAATGTCTCGCGCGTGTTTGCATACGCAATCGCCGCATCACGCGAGGCGCGAATCACGCCCGTTGCTCCGGAAGCCACCGTGTAACGGCCCTGCTCGAGCGCAAACATCGCGATCTTGAAACCCTCGCCTTCTTCGCCAACCATGTTTGCATGCGGCACGCGCACGTCCTGCAGCGAGAAGTAACCCGTGTTGCCGGCGCGAATGCCGAGCTTGCCGTGAATCGTTCCCGAAGAAAAACCCTTCATCGTTCGCTCGACAATGAAGCACGACATCCCCGAGTGATCTCGCTGGCGTCGCTTCTCTTCGTCAGTCCAGCAGAAGAAGAGAAAATTATCAGCCACGTCTGCAAGGCTGATCCACATCTTCTCGCCGTTCAGGACCCACTCGTCTCCTTCGCGGCGAGCAGTGGAACGCGCACCGATGACGTCTGAGCCCGCGCCCGGTTCAGTCAGGCCGTACGTCGCAAACTTTTCGCCCTTCGCCTGCGGCACCAGGTATTTCTGTTTCTGCTCTTCACTGCCCCACGTGTAAAGCGTCAGTGAATTCAAGCCCGTGTGCACTGACATCACCACGCGCAGGAACGTGTCGACTGCTTCCAACTCCTCGCAAACGAGTCCCAGCGAGATGTAATCGAAGCCGGCGCCGCCGTACTCCTCGGGAATGCAAACACCGAGCAAATTCAACTCGGCCATCTTGCGCAGAACCGAAGGGTCGAACTGCTGCTTCTCGTCCCACTCCTTGATGTAGGGCGCTACTTCCTTCTGCGCAAACTCACGCACGGTTTGCACCAACGCCTTATGGTCGTCACTCAACTCAAAATCGATCATTTCATGCTCTTTTCACTAAGGTGCTAAAAATGACCGGACATCTTACTCAAGACCAAACTGCAATGTCCAAACGGCCTTTGCTATACTCGCGCCATGCCGAAAAAAAGCCGCGCCAGCGACGTCACCACCGTGGGACTGGTGCAGATGACATGCGACCTCGAACCTAAAGCCAATCTTAAAAAAGCGATTGCCGGAATCAATGACGCAGCCAAACGCGGCGCGCAGATCGTCTGCCTTCAGGAGCTGTTTCGTTCCCAGTACTTCTGCCAAACGGAGGACATCGACCTCTTCAAGCTCGCGGAAACGATTCCCGGCCCGTCAACTGACGCATTGAGCAAGGTCGCGCGGCAACGCGAAGTCGTGATCGTGGCTTCGCTTTTCGAGAAGCGCGCCGCCGGCGTTTACCACAACACCGCCGTGATGATCGACACGTCGGGAAAGATCGTCGGCAAGTATCGCAAGATGCATATCCCTGACGACCCTCTCTACTACGAAAAGTTTTATTTCACGCCCGGCGATCTCGGTTTTCAAACTCACGATACGGCGCACGGCAAAATCGGCACTCTCGTTTGCTGGGACCAGTGGTTCCCTGAAGCAGCGCGGTTAACGGCTCTCGGCGGTGCGCAATTTCTCTTCTATCCGACCGCGATCGGCTGGCTACCCGACGAAGATCCGGAGGTCAATCTGGCGCAACACTCGGCGTGGGAAACCATCCAACGCGCGCATGCGATCGCTAACGGACTTTACGTGGTGGTCGTGAATCGCGTCGGTCGTGAAGGAAAGCTGACTTTCTGGGGCCAGTCGTTTGTGTCCGACCCCTTCGGCCGCATCATCGCGAAAGCGTCGGCCGATCAGGAAGAAGTGCTGGTGGTTGAATGCGATCTATCGCGCATCGAAGAGACGCGCCAGAACTGGCCGTTCCTCCGCGATCGCCGCATCGACGCTTACGACGGTTTGCGTTTCAGGTTTGGTGACCAGTCATGAAGTACGGGCTGCTGGATCTCGTCGGCAACGCCGGCGTCGTGGTGCTGATGATTGCTTACCTGATGCTCCAACTGAACAAACTCCGCAGCGACGATCTGGCTTACTCTCTGATGAACGCCATCGGCGCGAGCCTGATCGTGCTCTCGCTGCTCGTTAACTTCAATCTTTCAGCCCTCCTGATGGAAGTCTTTTGGGTCTTGATCAGTTTCATCGGAATCTTCCGTTACTTCCGGCTGAAGACCGTGAAATCCTGAACCACGCATGCCCACACCGCCACAAAAGTCACCCGCAGAACTCGGCTTCTACATGCCCGCGGAATGGCACCACCACGAAAGTACCTGGCTGACATGGCCCAAGGATCCGGAAACGTGGCCCGGCCGCGTCGCACAAGTCGAAGAGATCTATCTCGAAATCATCGCCGCGCTGGCGCCGCACGAAACAGTCAACCTGCTCGTCGACGACGAAGCTACCGAACAATCAGTGCGCCGCCGCTGCAATTTTCGCGGCGCACAAAACGTGCGCTGCCATCAAATCCCCACGGTCGATTCGTGGATTCGCGACTACGGCCCAAACTTTCTCATCTCCAACGATGGCGACGGCGCATTCAACGACTGGATCTTCAATGCGTGGGGCGACAAGTACGAGGCCCTAAAACAGGATGATCAAATCCCACGCTTGCTGGAACCGGTGCTGGAGCTGCCGCGTTTCGAACCCGGCATCGTGATGGAGGGCGGCTCGATTGAAGTGAACGGCAACGGTTGCGTTTTGACGAGCGAGCAATGCCTGCTCAATCCCAATCGCAATCCACAACTCAGCCAGTCCGAAATTGAAACCTGCTTGAAGAATTATTTAGGCGTGCAGAAAACCTTGTGGCTGGGCGAAGGCATCGTCGGCGACGATACTGACGGCCACATCGACGACATCGCGCGCTTCGTTTCGCCAACCGTGATCGTGTGCGCAATCGAAGACGATCCCGAAGACGCCAACTATGAATTGCTCCAGGACAATCTCAAGCGACTCAAACTGATGACCGACGCAGACGATCGCCCCTTCGAGATCGTCACGCTGCCCATGCCGGGCATCGTCGGCGGCAAAAGCACCAGCACGCGCGATCTCGATCGCCTCCCTGCGAGCTACGCAAACTTCTACATCGCCAACAATGTCGTTCTGCTGCCTGTGTTTGGTCACGCTAACGACGAGCGTGCAATCAAGACGCTTCAGTGCCTGTTCCCAGATCGCCGCGTCGTTCCCGTCAACGGCGAACCACTCGTCTGGGGCATGGGAACAATTCACTGCCTGAGCCAACAACAGCCCCGACTCATTCGCGTTTAAGCAACTTCTCAGCTTCGGCAATCGCCTCGTCGACAGTGCGCACGCGCCCATCTAACTGCATCTCGTAAACTGCTCGCGTGATCTCGCCCATTGTTGGCCCAGGCTCGACTCCCAACGCCAAAAGATGCCGGCCCAACAGCAACGGCTCCGGGGGGCGCTGCTCCACATCCAACTCACGCGCGCGCTGAATAAACCACTCCTGCGCATCCGCCCCGTACCACTTCTCGCGCGGCACCCACGGCGCGTTGCGTCCGAGCGAATCGGCCTTCGCCACTCGATAAAGCAGGTCCGGCTCGCAGCGCCGCGCCAAGCGGCGAAACGCGCCCTCGCCGACCTCATCGCGCTTCTTGAAAAACTCGCCCGGTTTCAGGTGTTCACGTACCAGCGCGATCACCTGATTGCGCACGTCGTAACCGTCGATCGTGTGCACATTGATGCGCTTAAGAAACGAGTCCGCCGGCGGCACGCCAGCCGCTTCGTGCCCGCGCGAACGCAACCGGCCTTCGATGAACTCCGTCGTCGCCGGCTTGCCGAAATCGTGGGCCAACGCGGCCAACATCACCGTGACTTGTCGCGCGTAAGACAGCTCATCGATCAACTCGCGCGCGCGATCGATCGTCAAGCGCGTGTGCACAAAAACGTCGCCTTCCGGATGCCACTCCGGATCCTGTGGCACGTCGATCAGCGCATTGATCTCGGGAAAGAGTTTTTCGAGAACGCCGAGCGCCCGCAGCCACCCGAGCCCGATCGACGGCTGGCGCGCGCGCAGCAACAGTTTTTCCAACTCACCCCAAATTCTCTCCGCCGGAAGATCGCTGAGATCAATCGCGCGGCAAAGCTCTACCGTCTCAGGAGCAATGCGAAACTCAAACCGCGCCGCAAACTGCGCCGCCCGCAACACGCGCAAACTGTCTTCCGCAAACGTCTCCGCCGAAACCGCACGCAACACGCCTTGCTCGATGTCGCGCCGGCCGTCAAACGGATCGATGATTTCGTTCGTGAGCGGATCTTCGAGAATCGCGTTGATGGTGAAGTCGCGACGCCGGGCAGCGTCGGCAACACTCATCGACGGATCTCCTTCGATCACAAATCCGCGATGGCCGCGTCCTGATTTGCGTTCGCGGCGCGGAATCGAAACGTCGAGATCGGGGCGCAGTTTATAAACCGTGAACGCTTCGCCGACGGTGTTGACCGGCCCAAACTGATCGAGCAGTTCGCGCAAACGTTCCGGCGCCAGGCCAAAGACCTCGAGGTCCCAGTCCTTCGGTTCGAAGCCCATCAGCTTGTCGCGCACACAACCGCCCACAAGCAGCGCGCGCCCACCGGCTTCGCGAACCGCCCGCGAGAGATCAATCACTTTCTGCATCGTCAACGACAATCTGAACGCCGCGAGTGGAAGGTATGCAGCTAATCACCTGGGCCCGATCGATCCGCGTCAGATCGGTTCCGGCCGCGTGCCAGAGCTTCACCCAAAAAGTTCTGGTCGCACCATGAATCGCGAACGTCGAGCCGTCGAGCATGACCGGCACGGGTTCGGCTACAGTTCCGGCACGCAGAGCTTCGAGCAGCTCCGGAGTGTAAGGCTTGAATTTCTCAAACTGGACCAACACCGCGGAGTCGTCGATCTCGGCCGCCGGCAATTCCACCGGATCTTCCGATTCAAGCAACAACCGCGTCTCGGTTTGCAGATTCCTTTTCTTGACTATCGGCATAACACTAAATTTCCAAAGCCGACGTTCCCGCCGCGGGCTGCACCGGCGCTGCGGCTTTCAAGCGCCGTTGCAGGTATTCCGCCAACTCAGTCACCTTCACTCGCTCCTGCTCCCACGTGTCGCGATCGCGCACGGTAACCGCTTCGTCTTCGAGCGATTGATGGTCCACCGTCACGCACATCGGCGTTCCGATCTCATCCTGCCGCGCGTAAAGCTTGCCGATGCCGCCGGTGTCATCATAAACCGCGCGCAGCACGGGTTGCAGCGAACGCTTGATCGCTTTCGCCATGCCCACGATCTCGGGTTTGTTCTTCGCCAGCGGCAGAATCGCCGCCTTGATCGGCGCGAGTTGCGGGCTGAGCTTCAGGATCACTCGCGTCTCACCCTTATCGTTGGTCTTCTCCGAATAAGCATCCATCAACACCGCGAGCACCGTGCGATTGACGCCGGCTGCCGGCTCAATGACGTGCGGATAAAACCGCTGCTTCGTCGGTTCGTCGAAATACGAAAGGTCCTCAGTTGAATCGGGGTTGATGCGCTTGCCTTCCTCGTCGAGGTTGTTCTTTGAGTGCACGCTCAGATCGAAGTCGGTGCGCCATGCGATGCCCATCAGCTCTTCCCACGGTTTCTCG
>Ga0247688_1000241_pt1 | contig 20727 bp, 20 predicted proteins | sample CNK29_metaG_FD_182718 | JGI IMG/M metagenome (GOLD analysis project Ga0247688, IMG submission 182718) | Soil microbial communities from Purdue University Martell Research Forest, Indiana, United States - CNK29 | ecosystem: Environmental > Terrestrial > Soil > Temperate forest > Bulk soil... | reverse complement strand
GAATGCTGAACTCGTGCTCTTCGAACGTCACGGTGGTGAATATCGACAACGGCTTTGGCGCGGGCTTTGTCGCCAGCTTGATCAATCGGCGCTGGCAGCCGCCAACTGAATAACTAACGTCTTTCCGATTCCATTCGTCTCGAGCTTCGTTTTGCGTCTCATCCGCCGTTCTTCAAGCCAACTGGAGTCTCGCTACCTGCTTTCGCTGCTCGTGGCGCTGGCGCTTGTTTCCGCCGGTTGCATCTCCGCGCGGCAAACCCCGAATCTCCAACAGATCTTTGCGGCCGCGCGAGCACGCACCGGCAAGCGTCCGGTGATCGTAATTCCGGGAATTCTCGGCAACGAACTGATCAATTCGAAAACCGGTGAGACCGTTTGGCCGTCTGCGTTTCGCACTTCTCACGACGTATTGCCGATCAGCCCGAACCTCGAAGCGAATCGCGACGATCTCGTACCCGGCAAGATTCTGGAAACGGTCCGTCTCGCGCGTCTGCTGCCGGAAGTTTACGTCTATCGCGATCTGCTCGATGCGCTGCGGCAGTACGCCGGTTATCGTGAAGGCAACTGGGAGAATCCCGGCGTGGACGGCGATCGCGACACGTTCTACGTCTTCGCTTACGACTGGCGCCGCGACAACGTCGCTAACGGACGCGCGCTGGTCCAACAAATACAGCGGCTGAAGGATCGGCTGCAACGACCCGATCTGAAGTTCAATATCGTCGCGCACTCGATGGGCGGTCTCATCGCGCGTTACGCGGCGATGTACGGCGACGCCGATCTGCCGCCTGACGACGTCGCGATTCACCCCACGTGGAAAGGCGCCGCGGACATCAGCAAGATCGTGATGATCGGCACGCCCAACGAAGGTTCGGCGGATGCCTTTGCGACACTCCTCGAGGGTTATTCGATCACGGAAGGTTTGCGTCGCCGCGTGCCGTTGCTGAACAAGTTGACGGCAGAGGATGCCGCGCGGACGCCGTCAGTGTTTCAGATCATGCCGCATCGTGCCGGCGCGAAGTTTCTCGATGAGAACCTGAAACCGCTGCCGGTCGATTTGTACGATCTGGAAGCCTGGAAGCGGTACGGTTGGGGCGCGCTCTATTCGACGGAGTTTCGACATCACTTCGACGGCAAGCAGGAAGACCTCGACGCATATCTCGCCGCGACATTGAAGCGCGCACGTCGTTTTCATGAAGCGCTGGACGCGGTTCAAAATTCTGACTCGCCGGTTGTGCTGCTGGCGATTGGCGGCGACTGCGAGGAGACGTTGAGTGCGCCAGTGATTTTGCGCGATCAAAAAAAGAATCGCTGGGTCACCTTAATCAGGCCGCGCGAGTATCGCACCGCCGCCGGCGTGAAGATGTCGAAGAAGATAGTGACGGCCGCAATGTATGCGCCGGGTGACGGACGCGTGACGCGCGCTTCGCTACTGGGAGAAGGCCTGGTTAAGACGGTGGTCTTCGGGTGCGATCTGCACGGCCAACTTCCCCGCAACAAGACCATGCAAGACAACGCCCTCACAGCCATCGTCAGTGAGGTAATGAAGTAAAGATCGGTGTAATCTGCGGATGGCCTTTACGGATTGATGAGCGCGTTCAACTTCTCCGCCCAGTCCGGATCGATGTTGGTGAGAATGGTGTACTGCTCGACGGCGCCATCGCGATTGCCCATCGCCAACAGGCACTTGCCGAGATTGTAGTAAGCCTTGCCAAAATCAGGCTTCAGGCGGATCGATTGCCGAAACGCTTAACCGCTTCGTTCAAGCGATTCATCTCGACATACGCCTCGCCCAAACTATTCGGCGCGTAAGGATCGCCCGGTTTCAACGTCGCGAGCTGCCGAAAAACTTCCACCGCTTCATTAAACTTTTTCGACTTCAAATAACGTGAACCAAGGCGCTCGTACGCGACCGTGTAATCCGGACGCAGCTTGATCGCCTGCTTGTAAGCCTGAATCTCGTCGTCGGCTTTGCCCCAGTCGCGATAGGCGAGCCCGAGTGCGTAGTAAGCATCCGCTGCGTTGTAAGGATCGAGTTTGATCGCCGCGCGATAAGCGTCCGTCGCTTCGCGATACTGCTTCAGGTAAAAACTCGCGAGCCCGATGTTGAAGTACGACTCGGCTGATGGCCGCAAGCTGACGGCCTTCTTCGAAGCCTCGAGCGCTTCGGCGTGCTTGCCGAGTTTCTCGTTACAGAAACCACTCTGCGCCCACGCTTCCGCGTAACTGCTGTCAGCCTCGGTGGCCTTTTCAAAATATGGCAGCGCCTTCTCACAATCGTCCTTGGAAAGAAAACTCAAGCCGTCGCGAAACGACTGCACCGCTTTCGCGCGCTTGTTTCTGCCGGAGGTCGCAACGAGATCAGCTAACGACATCACCGTGACGATTTGCAGTTGCGAGATGCGTTCGGAAGGAATCGCGAAGTTCACGCTTTGGCCGCCGGTGATCTGCAACGTCGCGATGCCGATCACCTGGCCTTGCATGTTCACCACGGGGCTGCCGCTCGAGCCCGACGAGATCGCGGCGGTGATCTGAATGATGCGCCCGAACGTGGGAATATCGCGCACTGCCGAAACGATTCCGTTCGTCACGCTTCCTTCGAGGCCGAGCGGATTGCCGATAACGACGACACTCTCGCCTTCCTGCGGCGAAGTTTTGTCGAGTGGCAACGCTCTGATTCCCGGCGTCGGCGTGTCGACCTTCAACAGCGCGATGTCGCCTTCGAGATCTACGGCCAGCACGCCTTTGACCGGAAGCACATTGCCTGAGGACGAATGCACTTCAGCTTTGTACGCGCCTTCGAGGACGTGACGATTGGTCACGATGCGATCACTCTCGATGAAGAAACCGCTGCCGCGCGAGAGTTTTTCTCCGTGCGAGTCGAAAGTTTCAATCGCAACTGCCGAGGGTTTAATGCGGCGGACGAGTTCGGGAAGAATCTCCTGCGCGGTGGCTACTTTGATGGGGGTAATTAAGACTACCAGGAGCCAGACTAATTTCATTTGCTGCTCTCAAGAACTTGCCAGCGCCCGCCGCTGTACGTGCGTTACTACGTCGTCGATTTTAACATCCTCGCTCTGTTTTGTGCGGCGATCGAACAGCTCGACTACGCCGTCCGCGATTTTTTTTCCGATCGTGATGCGATAAGGAATGCCGATCAGATCGGCATCTTTGAACTTCACGCCTGCACGTTCGTCGCGATCGTCGAGCAGCACTTCGAGACCGGCGTGTTGCAAATCCTCGTAGAGCTTCTCTCCTGCATTTCGCAGATCGTCCTGCTTCATGTTCGTGATCGTGACCACGACATCGAACGGCGCGAGCGATCGCGGCCAGATGATGCCGTCTTCATCATGTTGCTGTTCGACTGCGGCGGTAATTATTCGTTCCACGCCGATGCCGTAACTGCCCATCACGATCGGCACTTCCTTGCCGTCCTGGTTGAGCACGGTTGCGCCCATTGACTCGGAGTATTTCGTCCCCAGTTTGAAGATGTGACCGATCTCCATGCCTTTGAAAACTTCCAGCACTGCGTCGTCACAATTCGGGCAGCCTTCGCCGGCTTCGACCGTGCGCAGATCCGCCCACAGGTCGACTCGGAAATCTCTCTCGACCTCGACGCCGCGAATGTGATGGTCGTCCTTGTTGGCGCCCGTTGTCATATTTCGCCGGCCGCGCAGCGCGTTATCGGCAATGATGAACAGTGCCGGATGTTTTTCCCGCGCTCCAACTGGGCCAAGACTTCCCGGCAGCGCGCCAAGCAGTTGGCGAATCTCTTCCGGTTGCGCCGGACGCACTGCGGTCGAGCGCAAATTGTCGGCCAACTTGATCTCGTGGAGCTGATGATCGCCGCGCATCAATGCGAGCACGGGCCTTGATTCGCCGTCGATCGTCGCGATGAAAACCAGCGATTTAATCTGGCGTGACGCTTCAGCACCGCCGGGAAAAGTGATCAGGTCTTCGATCGTGCGTACGCCCGGTGTGGGAAACTCTTCAGGCGCACCTGGACCAGGCTCGTCCTCAATCGGCGCGAGTCGTGAGATCGCCTTTTCCAGATTGGCCGCATAACCACAGCCCGCGCAGCTTACGATCAGGTCCTCACCGGCAGGCGTTCGCGCCATGAACTCGTTTGATTCCGTTCCGCCCATCGCGCCCGATGACGCTTCGACGATCAGAAACTTAATGCCGCAACGCGTAAAAATCTTAATGTAAGCTTCGCGCTGATCGCCAAACGCCTTATCGAGCCCGGCGCGATCGACGTCAAACGTGTACGCGTCTTTCATGATGAAAGTGCGCACGCGCATCAGGCCCGACTTCGGCCGCGCTTCATCGCGAAACTTGATCTGAATCTGATACCAAACCTGCGGCAGTTGCTTGTAAGAGCGAATTTCGTTGCGCGCGATGGAAGTGAAGACTTCTTCGTGCGTCATGCCGAGACACATGTCGGTGCCTTTGCGATCCTTCAGGCGAAACATCTCGTCGCCGATGGCGCTCCAGCGTCCCGACTCCTGCCAGATTTCCGCCGGATGCAGCGCCGGCAAGAAGAATTCCTGGCCGCCGATGGCGTTCATCTCTTCGCGCAGGATCTGCATGACCTTGAGCGCGATACGTTGGCCGAGCGGCAGCAACGAATAGATACCGGCGGATAACTGGCGAATGACGCCTGCGCGCAGCAGGAGTTTGTGCGAGATGACCTCGGCATCAGCCGGGTCTTCACGGAGAGTAGGGATGAAGAATCTTGACCAGCGCATAGACCGTGCATTCTCGCTTAGGGGCTGCGGGTTAGGCAAATCCATGATTCAGTTTTGATCTCTGGGCCTTTATGGCCTCAGTGGTTAGTTTTTTACAGCAGACGTAAAACCACAGAGACACAGAGGCACAGAGACGGAATTTGCGGGCCGGATGCGAGTGAGTTACCATCAGCTTTCTTCTTTAAACTCCAGCAGAAGGTTATAAACATGAGAATTGCTCTCGCCAGCGATCACGCCGGCTATGCTGAGAAAGAGCGGTTGAAGGACGTACTAACCGAGCTCGGTGTTGAGTTTGAAGATTTGGGCACGGGCTCGGAAGCGTCCGTCGATTACCCCGACTACGCGCGCAAGGTTGCGGAACAAGTCGCGCAGGGACAAGTCGAGCAAGGGCTGCTCGTGTGCGGTTCCGGCACCGGCATGGCGATCACTGCGAATAAAGTTCCGGGCGTACGCGCCGCCGTTGCCTGGTCGGAAGAGATTGCGCGGCTCGCGCGTCAGCACAACAACGCCAACGTGCTTGCGATCGGCGCGCGCACCACGCCGCCGGACGAGATTCCGAACATAGTGCGCGCGTGGTTCGCAACTGATTTTGAAGGTGGCCGTCACGCCGATCGCGTGGCGAAGATCTCTGAAGTGGAGCAAAGTTACTGATGACTGATTCTCGAAACTCGCCGCTGGCGGAAGTCGATCCGTTGATCGCGGGCGCGATTGATAACGAAGTGGCGCGGCAGGCGAACGGCCTGGAACTGATCGCTTCGGAAAACTTCGTGAGCGAAGCCGTGCTCGAAGCGGCCGGTTCGGTGTTCACGAACAAGTACGCTGAAGGTTATCCGGGGAAACGATATTACGGCGGTTGCGAGTGGACGGACGTCGTCGAGCAGACGGCGATCGATCGCGCGAAGGAGTTGTTTGGCGCCGATCATGCGAACGTGCAGCCGCACAGCGGCGCGCAGGCGAACATGACTGTTTACCTTGCGGCGATTCAGTATGGCGATCAGATTCTCGGGATGAATCTTTCGCACGGTGGCCATTTGACGCATGGCCATCCGATGAATTTCTCGGGACTCAGTTACAAGGTTGCTGATTACGGCGTTTCGCGCGAGAGCGAACAGATCGATTACGACGAGTTGCAACGCATTGCGGAGCAGCACCGGCCGAAGCTGCTCGTGTGCGGCGCTTCCGCTTATCCGCGCACAATTAACTTCGAACGCATTGGCGAGATTGCGCGCAGTGTCGGCGCGCGCATGTTTGCCGACATCGCCCATATCGCCGGCCCGGTCGCGGCTGGGCTTCATCCGTCGCCGGTGCCGCACGCTGATTACGTCACCACGACGACGCACAAGACGTTGCGCGGCCCGCGTGGCGGATTGATCCTGTGCCAGGAAGAGCACGCGAAAGAGATCGATCGGAAGCTGTTTCCCGGCGTGCAAGGTGGACCACTCGTGCACATCATCGCCGCGAAAGCGGTCGCTTTGGGCGAAGCGTTGCGTGACGATTTCAAGGAGTATCAACGGCAGGTTCTGAAAAACGCGCAGGTGTTGGCGAGTGAGCTTCAGGAACAGGGACTGCGGCTCGTCTCCGGCGGGACTGACAATCACTTGATGCTGGTTGACGTTTGGATGGACGGCAAAGGCATTACGGGCAAGGACGCGGAGAAAGCGCTTGAAGCGGCGTCGATCACGGTCAACAAGAACACGATCCCGTTCGATCAGAACAAGCCGTTTGTCGCGTCGGGGTTGCGCATCGGGACGCCTGCGGTGACTACGCGCGGAATGAAAGAAGCGGAGATGCGCGAGATCGGTCGCCTGATTGCGGAAGTAATTCACGCGCCCGAATCTGAGGAGGTCCGCATGAAAGTCCGCCGCGACGTCGCCGCCCTGACCGCGCGCTTCCCGCTGTATCCGCGCAGGCAGAAACAGGGCGCCACGGGGTAAGGCGAGTAGTGCTTTTCCTGGCGCGACGCGAGGTAGTATTCTTGTTGGGAGTTTGCGATGTCAGTCGACAAGGAAAAAATAGAGAAAGTGCTGACACCGATCGCATTGACACGGACCTCGCTCGCGAATCCGAGCCCTCACGAAGCAGAATAATGAATGTTTATTGACGGCTCTGGCCTGAGTGACGAGCACCTTGCCGAATCTTTGACCACGGATCATCACTTCGACCAGGCTGGTTTTGTTCGCCTGCTCGATCGATAATCGATCCATAACGAGTAGTAAAACTGATTCATTAGAGTTGTCACGCGCATGCTCGAGGTTTTTGGGCCTGAGGGTTTAATAGCGACGGCGCATCCGGAATATGAGTACCGGCCGGGCCAGGTGGAGATGGCTCGCGCGGTGATGCGCGCGTTTGAAGAGCAACGGCACCTCATCGTCGAAGCCGGCACTGGAACCGGCAAGACGCTCGCTTATCTCGTTCCCGCCGTCGCCGCCGCACTCGGCGGCCGCGGCCGCGTGATCATTTCCACCGGCACCAAGAACCTTCAAGAACAGTTGATGGAGAAAGATATTCCGTTTCTCCAAAGCGTCCTGCCGAAGCCCTTCAAAGCCACTTACATGAAGGGCCGCAACAACTATCTCTGCCTCAATCGACTCGCACGCGCGCAAACAGCGCCGGTGCTCGAAGGTCTCGAAGAAGTCGACTACTTCGAAGAGGTCTGCGATTGGTCCAAGCAAAGCGAAACCGGCGATCGCGCGGAACTCGCAAATCTTCCCGAGTCGCTCTCCTTCTGGCGCCACATCGACGCGCGCTCCGAGTCGTGTCTCGGCCAGAAGTGCCCGGATTTCGATCCGTGCTTCATCACGCGCATGCGCGACCGCGCGCAGGAAGCCGACATCATCGTCGTCAATCATCATCTCTTCTTCGCCGACCTGAACCTGCGCGACAACAGCTACGGCTCCGTGCTGCCCGACTACACGGCGGTCATTCTCGACGAAGCACATTTGATTGAAGACGTCGCGTCGGAATACTTCGGCTCACAAGTCTCGAATTACCAGATCGAAGATCTCATTCGCGATCTCGGCCGGCTGCCGATCGAAGACGCCGACGTCGATCGCGAATTAACCAACAGCACCGCGCGACTCTCGCGCTTTGCCGACAGCTTTTGGCTGGGCTTTCGCGAAGGACGCGGCGACGACGGCCGTTATCCGATCATCCCCGGAACGTTTGCGCGCAAGAACGCCAGCGGCGAACTCGAACCGACGCCACTCGGCGAACTCTATCTCTTCGTCGCACAATCGCTCGCGCGCGTCGAAAGCACGCTCGATGCGATGAAGGAGAAAGAAGCAGAGGTCGAGAGCTTGATTCGCCGCGCGCGCGAGATACGTTTCGGGCTCGAGTTCATCATCACCGGCGCCGACAAGAAATTTGTTTACTGGCTCGAACGCCGCAATCGCGGAGTCTTCCTGCGCGCGTCGCCGATCGACGTCGCCGGCTTGCTGCAAGACAAGCTCTTCGAAAACGTGCCGACCGTCGTGTTGACTTCGGCAACACTCTCGAGCGGCGGCAACTTCAACTTCATTCGCGATCGACTCGGCCTCGACACCGCTGACGATCTGATCGCCGAGTCGACGTTCAACTACGAACGGCAGGCAATCCTTTACCTGCCGCCACGAATGCCCGACCCGCGTTCGAACGAATGGGCCACGGCGGCGGCGGACGAAGTGCTGAAGATCCTGCAGGCAACGGAAGGCCGCGCGTTTGTTTTGTCGACCAGCTTCGCGGGCATGCAGTCGTTATTCGAGAACGTGTGGGCCGAGATCGATTATCCGTGCCTGGTGCAGGGTAGCGCGTCGAAAGGACAGTTGCTGAAACAGTTTCGCGAGACGCCGAACGCGGTGTTGTTTGCGACGTCGAGTTTTTGGCAGGGCGTCGACGTGCGCGGGCAGCAACTGTCGTGCGTGATCATCGACAAACTGCCGTTTGCGGTGCCGAGTGATCCGCTGGTTGCGGCGCGGCAACGTTCTATCGACGACGGCGGGGGTTCGAGTTTTTACCAGTACAGCGTGCCGCAGGCGATCATCTCGTTGAAGCAAGGGCTCGGGCGTTTGATCCGGAGCACGAGCGATCGCGGCGTGCTGGCGGTGCTCGATCCGCGACTGCGCACGAAAGGTTACGGCCGCACGTTTCTGCAAAGCCTGCCGCCGTGTCGCGTCACTTCGCGCATCGACGACCTTTCGAGTATTTTAGTGACGGATTAATCATGGCGGGACAATTCGAAGTAATGATCGAGCGACACTTCTCGAGCGCGCATCAACTGCGCGGCTATAAAGGGAAGTGTGAGAACCTTCACGGGCACAACTACAAGATCGAGATCTACGCGCGCGGCCGCGAGCTCGACAACGTCGGCTTGCTGGTTGATTTTGTGGAGCTGAAAGCGGCGGCCGACGAAGTGGTGACTTACCTGGACCACCGGAACATCAACGAGCTGCCGCCGTTCGATGAGCTGCAGCCATCCGCGGAGAACCTCGCGAAGTACGTGCTGGAGCGAGTGTCAACGCGTGTCAGCGATGATCGCGTGCAGATCTACAAGGTTCGTTGTTTCGAGACGCCCACCAGTGTCGCCACTTACCAACTCGATTAGAACCACTGTTACCGAATTACTGCGGCAGTCGCCTCAGCCATTTACAATCTTCCGATACGCCACAAACAGATCAGAAAGCCGATCCGCGGACGAAGGATCGTTCCGAGCCAGCAAAGTGATAAGTTCATCGCGACCAGCAATCAACGGTTGCAGGCTTTGTCTTTGCGCGTCCGTGTAATTCGAGTTGCTTCCCGTTTCTGCACTCAGAGATGAGAAGAATCTGCTGAGAGCCTGGCGGGCTGGTTCATAGTCGCCGCGCCGCGCATCGATTACCGCTGAGGCAAGATCATTCTGCGTTCGGGAGAGCGCCAATTTGTGCTCGGCCTCGGCCAGGCTCTTTGTGGCTGCGCGCGCCCTAACCCACATCGGAACGAGACCCAGCAGGAAGACGATGAGCAGCACGGCGGCGTAAATGATGAAGCGTTGCATCACAGAAGTTGATTTGCGCGGCTTGGCTTCCAGGTCTTCGCTCATGAGGTCCACCTCTCTTTCGATATCTATCTTTGGCTGATTCTACTCGACAGCTTAGCGTACGCCACACATTCCCTGGTTGACAAAGTTACCAACGACCGGGAGGATTGCAGCGTCATTCCGCCTCACTTCTTGTCTTTAGGCCAAACAACGGACGAGGAGGATGTATGGCAAGCACAAAAGAACCGGCCGATATGAAACTGGAAGTCTTAGGCCGAAGTGACGCGACGTCATCCATCGATCCGTGGTCTTTTAGGCGATGAATACGTCGTCCCGTTCGAAAACACTTCTCGGCAACGAAATGCTGCCGGTTGTCGTCCTCGCGTTGGTCTTACTCGCGTTTCATTGCATCTTCAACAATCGCTACGGCTATTTTCGCGATGAGTTTAACTACCTGTCCTCGGGCGAGCACCTCGCGTGGGGATACGTGGACGAGCCACCGCTCTTGCCGTTTCTCGCCCGCGTGAGTCGCGCGATCCTGGGCGACTCGCTTCGCAGCATCAGATTCATTCCCGCCTTGGCGATCTCGTGCGTGGTCTTGTTGACCGGGATGATTGCGCGCGAGTTTGGCGGGCGGCGTTTCGGATTAGTGCTAAGTGCGATAGCCGTGATCGTCGCGCCGATCTTTCTTTCGGATGGCAGCTTGCTGGTAACGAACAGCCTCGAGCCGCTCTTGTGGATGGGTTGCGTGTATTTTGCGATTCTGGCGGTCACGCGCAGCGAACGATATTGGGCTTTGTTCGGCATCGTCGCTGGATTGGGACTGGAAGAGAAATACTCGATGGCGATCTTCGGTTTTGGAATAGTTGTCGGCCTGTTGCTGACGAAGGAGCGCAGGGTTCTGCTCAGCAAGTGGTTCTGGTTCGGTGGTGCGCTGGCGTTTCTAATCTTTCTTCCCAACCTGATCTGGAACGTTCAAAACCACTGGCCCTTTCTGGAGTTGATGCACAACATTCGCGCGGACGGTCGCGACGTGCAGCTCTCGCCGCTGGAGTTCTTTTTGCAGCAACTTCTGCTGCTGAATCCGTTGACTGGGCCGATCTGGGCGGCAGGCTTGCTGGCACTATTCTTCTCGAAACGTCTGGCGCGACTTCGTTTCCTGGGTTGGTGCTATCTCGTTTGCTTCATTACTTTCGTAGTGTTGAAAGGCAAGAACTATTACCTCGCGCCCATCTACCCCCTGCTGTTTGCGTCAGGTTCGGTGTTGATTGAAAGCGCGCTCGAACACGGACCGCGCCGTTGGTTACGACCGGCGATTATCGTCGTGCTGCTTGCTGGCGGCGCGTGGCTGGCGCCGCTGGTGGTGCCTGTGCTCACGGTCCAGCGATTCATCTCCTATATGAATCAACTCCCCTTCAGCCTTCCGCGGACTGAGCACAGTCACGAACGGGCAGTGTGTTACCGCAACATTATGCGGATCAGTTTGGTTGGCAGGAATTGACCGCGAAGACTGCCGAGGCGTGGTCGCGGTTGTCGCCCGCAGAGAGAAACGACTGTGGCATTTTCGCGCAGAACTATGGCCAGGCTGGCGCCATTGATTTCTTTGGCCGGCGCTACGGTTTGCCGCCGGCGCTGAGTGGTCATCAGAGTTATTTTCTTTGGGGCCCGCGCAATTATTCCGGCAATTGCCTGATCGTTCTGGACGACGATCGCGAGACTCTCGATCAGCTCTTCGAGCGTGTTGAATTAGTCGGGACTTCGGACCATCCGTACGCGCTGGAGCGCCATGTGACAGTGTGGATCTGCAAGGGCGCGAAGTTTGGCACGCTCGCGGAGCTTTGGCCGAAGCTCAAGCGATGGCGGTGACACAGAATGGAGCAGGCCCACAGTTACTGCGCGGAGCCAGCGAGGGGTGATGGCAAGTCAGCGACTGTGTAAGCCATGACCGCTAGTGTGGCTACGCAGAGTTGGAGATCGCGCGGGTCGATCTTATCCAGCGTGTCAGCTTGCGTGTGATGAATGTTGAAATAACGCGAACCTTCCACGTCCAGGTTCGCGCCGACAACGCCGTCACGCATCATCGGCCCAATGTCCGCTCCACCTCCGTCAGCCGCGATGCGATCCGCGCCGATGCCCGCGAGCAGTTTCGCGATCTCGGTCAGGTTTGAACGAACCTGCAGCGGCGCGTTTGCGGCGAGTCCGAAACCTTCAGGCCGGTAAATACCCGAGTCAGACTCGATCACGAACAGGTGCTTCGAGAGTTCGTCTTTATGTGCGTCGTGATAGCCCAAGCCGCCGCGCGTGCCGTTCTCTTCGTTTGTAAAAAGCACCACGCGAATCGTGCGTCGCGGCCGCAGCCCGAGCTCTTTGAGTAAGCGAACCGCCTCCCACGCGGCCATGCAACTGCCGCCATCGTCGTGCGCGCCCTGGCCCACGTCCCACGAATCGAAGTGGCCGCCGATGAGCACGATCTCGTCAGGCCGCTCAGTGCCTTTCAACTCCGCGACGACATTCGCCGACTCTGCGTCCGGCAAGAACTTCGCTTCCATCTTCAACCGCAACGCGATCCGGTCGCCGCGATCGTAAGCGCGTTGCAATTGCTCCGCGGCTTCGATCGTAATCGCCGCTGCGGGAATCTGCGGTTGTTGCGGATCGTAAATCATCGCGCCGGTGTGCGGAGTTTGCAGGCTCGTTGGCGTGATTGAACGAACCAGCGCGGCCACCGCGCCGTAACGCGCTGCACGCGAAGCGCCACTGCCGCGATACTGCACGGTCGCGCCGTAGTTCGTGAACGGCGCGTTGTAGACCACGATCTTTCCGCGCACGCGTTCGCCGAGCGCGTCGAGTTCGGCCCAATCACGAACGACGACGGCGTCGGCGGTGATTCCCTCAGCCGGTGTCGCGATGCTGTTGCCGAGCCCGAGCAGCGACAGCTTGAGCGGCACCGGCGCGAGCATTTCCAAACTCTCGTTGCCGCGTACCCAATGCGGCACCATCACTTTCTCGCCGCGCACGTTGTCGAGCCCGTCTTTCTTCATCTCGGAGATGGCCCACGCGATCGCCCGTTCCAGATTCGGCGAGCCACTCAAGCGGTTGCCGATGCGATCGGTCAGGTATTCGAGTCGCTTGTAAGCCGTGTTGGTCGTTAACGCCGCGCCGATAATGCGACCGGCCGGCGTGCGATAGGCATCAATTTTGACCGTCGGCGACGGCAATGCTATCGGTGTAGGTGTTGGCGATGCGGGCGGTACGTTCAGCGGCGCTGGCGCTGGATTCTGCGTCGGATTCTGAGGCATGAGAACGGCCGCGTAAGCGAGCGTTGAAACGAGTACGAAGATTGGTAAGAAACGCACGTGAAGGAAGACCCTCCTTAGCGAGTTTGGAAACTTGACTGCCTGAGCCGGCGGCGGCTGCTGCCCGACGCGACATAAACGGCTTCTCACAAAACCAGAAGAAGACAAACGCGAAGAAGATTGCTGCCGGAACAGTAACGACGAGTACGTTGGCCGCTTGCACCAGGCGCGGACTGGTCCAGATCCACGAATTCATGATCGTCAGTTCGTGAGTCAGGTAAAGCGAATAAGAAAACAGACCGAGCGTGGCGAAGATCGAGATCAGCGACGGCAACCGCAGTTCGCGTATCCAACCTTGTTCCGCAATCACGATTCGATTGACGACGATGAAGAACCCAAGGCCCCAAAGTGGATGAATCAGAAACCAGCAAAAGTTGTGCAGGAACGTGTCTTTTGAAATCAGCGGCAGGTTAGCCGAGATCACCGAGGCGATAAAGATCACTACGGTTGCGAGTCGCAGATTTCGCGTCCACCGCGGCAATTTGACGATGCCGTACATAGCTTCGACCGCGAGCGCACCGAGTGCCCAGGTAAACCAATGCGACGCGGCCGCCTCGGGTATCGGCAATGCGAATCCCGTTTTGAGCCAAACGACGTGACTAAAAACCATCCAGCCAACGCGCGCCAACAGGCAAACCACGAGCGTTTTGGTCCAGCCCCAACGAATGCGGATGAAAAGCAGCAAAAAGTAGGCGAGGTAAAGTTGCTCTTCGATCGCCAGCGTCCAGAAAACTCCGTTGATTGAATAGGACGTGTGAAAGTCGAGGTTGTGCAGCATCAGCAGATGCATCACGACGTCGTAGATGAAGAAGCCGGTAATGTGGAGCCCGACAGTTATCGCCGCGAGGCCGAAGTAAAGTGCCAACGCGATCACGTACGGCGGATACAAACGACGGAGGCGTCGTTTCCAAAACGCGCCGAACGGGATCAGCGGTTTCTCTTCGCCGGCGGCACGCGCGCGCGCCCATTGCAAGTGAATGCAGAAGCCGGAAATAACGAAGAAAAGAAAAACGCTGATGTAAGCCTGCGAGGAAACAAACTGGAACAGCCGTACGGGATAGTGAAGCAGATTCGCCGGTACTGCTTTCGCGCCCTGGTCGGTGGCGTGGAAGAAAACGATCGCCAACGCAGCGATGCCGCGAAGCGCGTCGAGCCCGCGCAAGCGAACGCTGCTGTTAGAGACGGATGAGGGGTTGGACATGTTATTTGAATCTCTCTGTGTCTCTGTGGTTATCTTCTTAAGTAGTTAACCACAGATACACAAAGGCACAGAGAAGACAGGCAGCAACTACGCAGACACTAAAGACGGCACGTCGATATTGTACTTACGAATCTTGCTGTAAAGCCGCGGCCGGTAGATGCCTAACAGATTTGCCGCCGCCTGCTTGTTGCCGCCAGTGCGTTGCAACGTTCGCTCGATCACGAGTCGCTCGATGTCTTCGAGCGTCATGTTCGGTGGCACGTCCCATTGAACGTTGGCTGAAGTGCCTTCCGGCACGGTGCCGTTGTCAAACGGAAGATCGATCGGTTCGATCTGCTTGTCTTTGGCGAGCAACACCGCACGCTCGATCACGTTTTGCAGCTCGCGCACGTTGCCCGGCCACGTGTGACCGAACAAACGCTGATACGCAGCCTGCGACACGCCCGTGATCGGACGCTCGTATTTTTGAGCATACATGTGAAGGAAATGCTCGGTCAAAAGTTGAATGTCTTCGCTGCGCTCGCGCAGCGGCGGCACGTGAATCGTGATCGTCGAGATGCGATAGAAAAGGTCGTCGCGCAGCAGCCCGTCGCGAATCGCGTCGGCGGGCGGGCGGTTCGTGGAACAGACCAAACGAAAGTCGACGGCGTAGGTCTTTTCCGAACCGATTTTCCGGTAACTTCTTTCCTGCAACACGCGCAACAGTTTCGGCTGCAACTCGACCGGCATTTCTGCGATTTCATCGAGCATCAACGAACCGCCGGCTGCGTGTTGGACCAAACCTTCCTTGTCGGCGTGCGCGCCAGTGAACGCGCCTTTCGTGTGACCGAAAAGTTCCGACTCGATCAGTTCCTTCGGCAACGCCGCGCAGTTTACTTTGATGAACGGTTTCTTCGAGCGCAGCGACTGGTAGTGAATCGCATTGGCGATCAACTCCTTGCCGGTGCCGGACTCGCCGACGATCAGCACGTTTGCATCTGACTTCGCGACTGATTCGATCGTTTCGTAGATCGTCTGCATCGGTTTCGACGCGCCGATGATGTTGAAATACTCCGCGCGCGTCGAAAGCTGGCGGCGCATGTTCGCGGTTTCGGCGACGAGTTCACGACGTTCGAGCGCCTTTTCGACGAGTGGTTGCAGCTCTTCAAAATCAAATGGTTTCTCGACGAAATAGAAAGCGCCGGCTTTCGTTGCTTCGACAGCTTTTTGCACGGAGCCGTAACCAGTGACGACGATGACTTCGGTAGTCGGCCGCGCGTCTTTCATGTGCCGGAGCACTTCAAGCCCGTCCATGTCCGGCAACTGCAGATCGCAAATGGCCAAATGGTGTCCACCCTGATCGAAAAGTTCGATAGCGGCTGCACCGGTAGCGGCGATATCTACCGAATATCCTTCTTCATTGAAGTTCTGGCGTAGAGAATCGGCCATCATTGGCTCGTCGTCTACCACAAGAATCCGCACCTCTTTATTTTCCACCTTTCTCTCCTCTCTCGAAGCTGCCGCGCCTTGAGGGCTCATTTAATTTTTTACTCCTTCGCCACGTTGTCGTTCGGGGGTTCGGCCTGAAGCGGAAGTTGCACTACAAAACGATCGCCGGCAAGTCTCGCCGACCCGCCGTGGGCCTCGATAATCTTTGCCGCCAGGGCCAACCGGATCTCTTCGCTGCCGGCAAAAGAACGAAATGGATCGTGATCGATCTTCTGCAAGCCGGACCATTCGATGATTGCGCCTGTATGATTTAGCGCCGAGACCTTGACTGATAACGGAGCCGCCTCTTCGCCGTTGCCGCGGTTTTTGATCGCTCCCGCACAGATCCACTTGATCGCGTCCGTCATTTTCAGGGGATCGAACGTCCCTTGCACTGAATCCGAACTCGGATCGACGACAATCTGTTGCCCTGGACCATCCAAACCCGAACACACGGTGCGTAAAACCTTCTGCACGTCGTACCCCGGCTGCCGTTTCAACTCAATCTGCCGCCCATACTCAACAATGGTCGCCAAATCACTCGCCGCACGATCCAGCCCCGCGATCAGTTTCGCGATGGTCTCCTGTTCGTCCGCGGGGCGTTCGCTCTTCTCGAGACGACGTCGCAGGAACGTGGCATAGAGTTTGAGACCATTGAGTTGGTTTTTAAGATCATGAACGATTTGAATTGAAGCTCGCCCGAGGTCTTGAAGCGTCTCACTGTCTTCCATTCTCGACATTGAAGCCTTCATCGACATCGTCGCTCAGCAAATTCATATTGGGGGCCACCGGGGGAGGGAACCTCACAGCCGGCCAGGTGTACGAATTGGACGCTGGCCGCGAAACCTAAGGTGTTGCGTTTCGATGCGGCATCTTAACAAAAACGACGCGCGTATTCTAGTGATACAGTAGAATCAATAACTTGGAAGACCTCGACCCCACAACTATGACCGTCTTGCTGGTTGAAGACACGGAAGACAACCGCTTCATGATGCGGCGGCTGCTGGAGATGAGTGGCTACGACGTGCTCGAGGCCACCAACGGCGAAGAGGCTGTGAGAATCGCCGCAGCCGAGGAACCGGACCTGATCCTGATGGACCTGAGCCTTCCGTTAATCGACGGCCTGGCCGCGACGCGCCTGATCCGCAGACTGCCGAACTGCCTGAGAACTCCGATTATCGCCGTGTCTGCCCACGACACTTCCGACTTCCTGAGCGACGCGCTCGCCGCCGGCTGCAACAGTTACATCACCAAGCCAATCGACTTCAGTGAACTCGAACAATTGATTGTCCGGGAGTTAGGCAAGTAGAATTCGCTTTACTATGGCTGCTCAGGACCGCCGGCTCGAAGAAACCGAGTCGCGCAGAACACTCATCATCATCGTGGCCATTGCAGCCGCGATTGTCATTGCACTCTTTTTCTATCTGCTGCTGCGCGCCGGAGGTTCGGGCGGCGCTGAGCCGACGCTGCAAGGCGCGATTCGGCCTGGTTCGCCGGAGTTCGATCAGTACAAGACGCAGGTTGTGATGGACGATCCGGAAGCGTTCGAATCCAAGCGAGCGCTCGGCGATATCGTGATGACGCTGAAGACGACCGTCCGCAACCTGAGTGGCAAGACGCTGAACGGCCTCGAAATGAGAGCGGCAGTGGTGGACCACCAGGGAAAAGCCGTGAGGGAGAAAACCGTGGTTGTGGTTCCCGGTCGCGTCCGCGAGATTCCGCCCAACAAGACGATGGACGTGCCGATCACGCTCGAAGGCATGAAAGACACCGACGATCGCGCGAACATCAAGATGGAGATCACCGGCCTGAAATTCAAACAGTAAATCTCTGTGTCTCTGTGCCTCTGTGTTTAGAAATAAACCACGGAGACACAGAGGCCCAGAGAAATCAGGCAGGCTATTCAAGAAAGAGCTCTTCAAGAGACTGTTTGACCGGCTGAATCGAAACGACTTTCCCGCCAGCCTTCCGCAGCGCCGTTAGCACTGCTTCAATTTCGTCTTCAGCAGAAATCTCAACCCGCACGCCGCTCGGCGTCGGCGTAATCACGCCGTCGGAAAGAATTTTCTTCAGCGCGCCGGCGTCAGCGCCCGTGGCGAGCACTTCCATCTGGTGCGGATCGTCCGGGCGTTGCCGCAACTCATCGAGGGCTCCCACTTGCGCGAGCCGTCCGCGTTTCAGAATCGCCACGCGATCGCAAAGGACTTCGATGTCCGACAGGATGTGCGAGCACATGAAAACTGTTTTGCCGTCGTCGCGTAGCGACGCGATCAGGTCGCGCACTTCGCGTCGCCCGACGGGATCGAGTCCGCTCATTGGTTCGTCGAGAAAAACGATCTCCGGATCGTTCACGAGGGATTGGGCCAACCCGACTCGCTGCAGCATGCCTTTGGAAAACTTGCGCAACTGCGTGTCCCATCGTTTCTCGTCGAGCTTCACTCGCGCCAGCAAATCGGCGGCGCGCTGGCGCCGTTTCGCGGCAGCAAAGCCAAACAACTCGGCGCAGTATTCGAGCAGTTCGCGCGCGGTGAGATAGTCGTAGAAGTAAGGATTCTCGGGCAGGTAACCGATGCGCCGGTGCATGTGGACGTCCTGAATGTCGTGATCGAGAATGCGGGCCGTTCCGCTGGTGGGAAAGATCAAACGCATGAGCAGCTTGAGCGTCGTGGTTTTGCCGGCACCGTTCGCGCCGAGAAAGCCGAAGATCTGGTGTTCGTCGATCGACAGCGAAAGATCGTCGAGCGCGCGCACCTTTCGCTTGCGCCAGAAACCGACTTCGTAGTCTTTCGTTAAGCTTGTGATCTCAACTGCCGGCATATTTTCACTTCACTATTATTTCCGATCCGTGGCCCAACTCGACTTCACACTTACCCGGATTCAAAACGTAAGGCGCGCCTGAAGGATCGACCGGCGGCGCCGACAAATTAATCTCGCGCCAGTTTGCCGGACAACGCCCGGTGCGCGTTTGATACGCGACCAGCAATTTGTGCAAACCGTCGCGCTCGTCGAGCGAATCGAGTTGCAGCAGCCGGCGGTGGGCCATGTCTTTGACTTTATCGTCAGCCGATTGCTCAAACATGCGCGTGTAGATCTCGCGCGCGGTCGTGCGACTGCCACCTTCCGCCGCCATGCGCGCTTTCATCGCTTCCATCCACGAAGGCGCGCCCGCGATCTGTGCTCCTTGCCCGTAAACCTCCGCGGCGGTTTTGAAGTCGCCTTGCTGCCAGTAGATGTAGCCGAGATGTTGATAAAGCCGCCATGCGTTGGGATTCGCGTCGATGCCTTTGCGCGTGATGCGAATCGCTTCTTTCACGTCCACGGCCGGCAAGACGACGGCGGCGTACTCGTAAGGATCGAGAAATTGCGGATCGAGTGTCGTGGCGTTCTCGAGCAGCGGGGCGAGCAGTTTCAGGTTGAGTTGGCCCAGATCGTCCAGGGCAATGCTTTGCTCCTGCCCGATGATCTTTTTCCCGACGTACTGCAGCGAACGCATCCAGTACCAATCCGCGGCCAGGCCGTTGAAGCCAAGACTCAAGCGGCGCGCGGTCTTCGCGTTCAAATAAAGATTCTCGTCGGCGATGTTCGGATCAACCGGCGGACGTTCCGCATCAATCAATCGCGCCAACGCGACGATCGGGAAAAATCCGACAACGATCACGAGTGCAAGGCTGATGGTTTTGTGGCGATCGTTCATCGGCTGCGTTTCACTTGAAGTTGCGGCGGCTGAAGATGAGCGTGGCGAGCGCCAGAATTATCGTGATGTAAATGACGGCGTAGGCCGCGACCGTGGCGACAAATGCGGGCGACGGCGAACTGCCGTGCGCCGCGGGTGTGATGAAACTGTAGTTTGCGAGATTTGGGAGCAGGTAATAGAGCGCGCCAAACAACACGCGCGCGCCGGTGCTTCCGAGTGAGACCGCCAACGATTTAGATCGGCGCTGAAGTGCCCGATGATGAAGACAAAGAAAGTAAGTAGTGCCGAGAGCGCTGGTGATGAGAACGAGGAGAAGAGCAGGGCGACGCCGGTGAGAATCGTCAGCTCGAGATAGATCAAAAACACCGCCGGCCAAACGTTGACGATGAGCGGATCCCAACCGTGATTGACGTAGATCAGCGCCAGCGAAACGCCGATTCCCATCACGACGACGTTCACCAGCAAAGTCAGGCACAACCCGAAATACTTGCCGACGAGAAACTCGCCGCGCCCGACCGGCTTGGAAAAGATCGCGTAGATGGTGCGGCGTTCGATCTCTTTGTAGACCAGGCCGACGCCGACGAAGATCGCGATGAAGACACCAAACAGCAGCATCGCGCTGAGGCCGAGGTCGACGATGATCTTCCGTTCCTGTCCGCCCGACAACTCGCCGATAAAGATCGCGACTGCCGTGAGCAGCAGCACGAACAGCACGAGATTGTAAAGCACGCGATCGCGCACTGCTTCACGAAAAGCATTACGGGCAATCGCGGTTATGCGCCAGAACGTACCTGCTCGATCCACGGCCACGAGTTTAACCAGAGATTAGTAAGATGTGCAGAAAAATTAAGGGCCAGAGAGAGTCGATGAAAAAAGTGAGGATGGTGTGAGGACGAGCATCGCGTAACACTGTCCCTGCCTGTTGCTAGTTTCCTAGCACTTGCAGGGCATTGATGTCGGCTCGGGTATTCGGAACAGTCGTGAGATCTGAATCACCGCGCATGATGCCGGCTTCCGTAATGCCGAAGCAGCGAGTGCCGGTCATCGCAACACCGCTGGGGGTGAGGGGGTAACCATAGGCGCCGTAAACAGCGGTGGAGCTGGTGCCGGCTTGCTCAACGATTTCAAAGTGGTAACCGCTCTTGCTGCCGGTGGCGAGGTTGCCGTCAACCAGCACCTGGCCGTTGAGTGTGGCCAGATCCGGAGCAAAGGCTCCGGCGCCCATGGTCGATTGATAGACCACCTGAGCGCTGTGGACGGTTCTTAAGGTGGATTGA